>WNFD01007624.1_pt1 | contig 10702 bp, 8 predicted proteins | sample 5400491 | NCBI WGS metagenome assembly WNFD01 (sample SAMN13153343, study PRJNA577476) | soil metagenome | isolation source: 120 cm saprolite under Douglas fir tree site 2 hole 2 replicate 2 | place: USA:California | collected 2015-04-18 | reverse complement strand
CATGGATCGCATTGAGGAGCGGCAGGCTCTGGATCGGGTGCTGGACGCCGCTCGCCGTGGGTTGAGCGCCGCGCTGGTGGTGCGGGGTGAGCCGGGCGTGGGCAAGACGTCGCTTCTGGGCTATGCCGTCGACTCGGCGGCGGGATTCCGGGTAGTCCGCGTCGCCGGCGTCGAGTCGGAGCTGGAACTCGGTTTCGCGGGGCTGCACAGGCTGCTGCTCTCGTTCCTGTCCGCGATGGAGGGCTTGCCGCAGCGGCAGCGCAAGGCACTCGGCGCTGCCTTCGGCCTTATCGACGGGATACCCGGGGACCGCTTCGCCGTTGGCCTGGCCACGCTCTCGCTCCTCGCCGATGCTGCCGGCGACTCGCCGCTGCTTTGCGTGGTCGACGATGCGCAATGGCTTGACCAGGAGTCCCTTGAGGTACTCGCCATGGTGGGACGAAGGGTGTACGCGGAACGAATCGCGCTGATATTCGGCACGCGTGATGCCGCTGACGGCCGCCTGCTGCTGGAGGGCATTCCGGACATCCGGGTCGGCGGCCTTCCCGAACACGACGCCCTCGAGTTGCTCGGGTCATCGGTGGACGGACCGCTCGATCCCCACCTGGCCAGGCGGATCGTGAGGGAGACGCAGGGGAGCCCGATGGCGATCATCGAGCTCGTCAGCGAGCTGACCGCAGCCGAGCTGTCGGGCGCAGGCCTATTGCCCGAGCCGCTGCCGCTCAGCCGCCGGCTCGAAGCCCATTTCCTGCGCCAGGTCCGGGCCTGGCCGGCCACCACCCAGACGCTGCTGCTGGTCGCCGCCGCTGAACCCTCAGGTGACCCCCGGCTGATCATCAGCGCGGCGGCCCGGCTCGCAAGCCCCGCGGCCGCAGCCGAGCCTGCGCAAGCCGAAGGGGTGATCGTGATGTATCCCGAGGCGCGGTTCCGCCATCCGCTCATCCGGTCCGCGGTGTACGGCGGGGCGTCCCCGGCCGACCGTCGACGCGCCCACCAGGCGCTCGCGGCCGAAATGGATCCCCAGCGGGACGCCGACCGCCGGGCACTGCACCTCGCCGCAGCCGCGATCGGCCCGGACGAGGCCGTCGCGGCCGAACTCGACCGCGCCGCCGGGCGCGCCCAGGCGCGCGGCGGATACTCGGCGGCGGGCGCCCTTCTGGCCCGGGCCGCCCAGTTGACCCGCGACGAAGACCGCTGGGCGGAGCGAGTCCTGGCCGCCGCGCATGCCCATCTGGCCGGAGGTGCACCCGCCAGGGCGAGGTTGCTGCTCGAGCACACGGCTGAGATCAGCGATCCGCTTCAGCAGGCGAGGATGCGGCGGCTCCAGGGCCTGATCCGATACGCCCTGGGACAGGCTCCGGGCACGGCGCCGATCTTGGTGGACGCCGCGCGCGCAATCGAGCCGTTCGATGCCCATCTCGCCCGCGCCACCATGCTGGAAGCGCTCGAGGCCGCGCGGGTGACCGGCCGGTTCACGGTGGCCGGGGAGAGTGATCTCGACGTCTGCCGGGCGGCGCGCGCGATGCCGCTTCCGCCCGGGTCGCGGCCGGGCATCGCCGACCTGCTACTCGATGGGGCCACGGCGCTTGTCCTGGACGGTCACGCGGCCGCTGTCCCGGTCCTCGGCCGGGCCATCGCTGGCCTGCTCGCAGACCAGTCCGACTCAGCAGATGCGCTGCTATGGCTTGCGATCGGGTGCTGGGCCGCCGGCGCGGTCGGTGACGACACCTCACTACACGAGCTGGCCACCCGGCTGGAGCATCTCGCGCGCGAGAACGGAGCCCTGGCCGCACTGTCCACCGGGCTCCTGTTCCTCGCCATGTCCGAGCTGCTTGACGGCTCGCTCGATGCTGTCCGGGCGCGCTTCGCCGAGCGAGCCGAGATCATGGCCGCCGTCGGGCGGCCGTCCGATGTGGGGGAGCTCGTCGTGCTTGCCTGGCGAGGGCGCGAAACCGGGACGCGGACCGAGGCGGCGGCGGTCACGCGCTACGCGACCGAGCACGGTCACGGCTGGATGCTCGGCTACGTCGACTACGCACTCGCCGTGCTGGAACTGGGCTTGGGCAACTACCAGGCAGCCCTGCGCAGCGACCTGAGGAACTTCCGGGACAACCCCTTCATCGGCATCGTCGGCTTCCCGGACCTGATCGAAGCGGCATCGCGAAGCGGGCAGCGCGCCATCGCGGCCGAAGCCACGGCTGAGTTCGCAGCCCGCGCGCTCCCCAACGGCACCGCCATCGCGCTGGGCCTTCTGGCCATGTCGCGAGCGCTGCTGGCCGACGACGCCCACGCCGAGAAGCTCTACCAAGACGCGATCGAGCACCTGTCGCACTGCCGGGGAAACCTGCGAAAGGCGCGGGCACACCTGCTGTACGGGGAGTGGCTCCGCCGCCAGAAGCGGCGCCTCGACGCCCGCGACCAGCTGCACGCGGCCCACGAGATGTTCCTGCGAATGGGAGCCGACGCCTTCGCCGAGCGCGCCCGCGTCGAACTTGCAGCGACCGGAGAGCACGTGCGCAAAAGAACTAACGACACGCGCCGCGACCTCACCCCCCAGGAGGCACAGATCGCGCTCCTCGCCTCCCGCGGCGCCACCAACGGCGAGATCGCCGGACGGCTGTTCCTCAGCGCAAGCACCGTGGACTATCACCTCCGCAAGGTCTTCCGAAAACTCGACCTGACATCACGGCGCCAGCTCGCCCACGCGCTGCCGGAATAGGCGGCGGCGTCTCCGCCGGGCGGGGACATCTCGGCGCCACGGGCAGACGTGGCCTGCTTCTGCTCGGCGCGCCTCTGGCCAGTTCAGTTACATCGCTCGCACACTCACGCACGGTCTGCCCTCGGAACTAGCATGAGCGCATGGCCGCACGTCCGGCTGCGGCAACGCAGCCGTTGCGGGGCAGGGACGCGGAGCTGGCCGTGATCGATGCGGCGCTCGGCCAGGCCCGCGACGGGCGCGGCGGCGTCCTCCTCGTCGAAGGAGGGGCTGGCCTGGGCAAGAGCCGGCTGCTGGAGGAAGCGGTGAGCCTGGCCGGCCGCGCAGGCCTACGGGCGGCCGTGGGACGGGCAGACGTCGATGACAACGCGGTCCCCCTGGCGCCGCTGATGTCGGCATGCTTCGGCGGGAACGCGCCCTTGCTAGACCGCAGCGAGCTTTCCGCGCTACGCGTGCTGGGCAGGGACCGCTACTGGGTGCTGCTGGAACTCGAGGCGCTGCTGGAACGCGCCGCGCTGGAGCACCCGGTGCTCATCTGCCTCGATGATCTGCAATGGGCGGACGCAGGAACACTGGAGGCATTGCGGGTCTTGCCGGCGCGGCTGGGTGATGTTCCCATCGTCTGGATCGCTGCCTATCGGACCGGGCAGGCGTCAGCGCTGCTGTTGCGCACCGTCGCGGAGCTCGAGGAAGCGAACGCGACTCGCCTTGTCCTCGATCCGCTGGACGAGGATTCCGTCGGGCAGATCATCACCGACGTGATGAGCGCCCCGGCCGGTGTGACGCTTATGGAGATCGCCGAAAACGCTCATGGCGTTCCGTTCTTGCTGATCGAGCTGCTCCGTGGCCTTCTGGAGGAGGGCCTCGTCCGGATCGGCCGGGCGCAGGCTGTCCTGGTTGAGGCCCGGCTTCCTTCCCGTGTCCGCGACAGCATGCAGGAACGACTCGACCGGGTGCCAGCTCCCGCGAGACGCGCCGCCGTCGCCGCATCCGTTCTCGGGCAGGAGTTTCGTTTCGACGACCTTGCGACCATGCTCGGCAGCGAACCCGCGGCCCTGCTGGAGCCGGTCGAGGACCTCATCCGGGCAGAGATCGTGGCCGAGTCCGGTGAGCACCTTCGCTTCCGCCATGACATCATCCGCCAGGCCGTACTCGACAGCGTGCCCGCCGCCGCCCGCCGGGCACTGGACCGCCAGGCGGCCGGCATTTTGCTTGCGGCCGGGGCGGTCCCACTGGAGATCGCGACCCGGCTGGCGGCCAGCGCCGGGCCCGGCGACCAGGTCGCGATAGCGACACTGCACGAGGCGGCACGGGCCCTTGCCCCGACCGACCCGGGCATGGCGAGCGAGTTCACCAGGAAGGCCCTGACGCTGACCGCGGACACTGACCCGCACCGGGCGGCGCTGGTCGCCGAGACGGCGGTGCTGCTGCATGCAGCGGGACGTGACCTGGAGGCCAGGGAATTCGCCAACGACGCGCTCGGCCGCGTCCTCCCTCCTGAGGCAGAGGCCGACGTACGTCTCAGCATCGCCCAGATGTACTCGCTGCCCGCGGACTCGCGGATCGAGTCCGGCCGGGCAGCGCTCGCACTCCCTGGCATCTCCCAGCCGCTGCGGGCTCGTCACCTGGGCGTCATGGTGCTCAGCCTGGTGGCTGCGGCAAGGCCCGAGGAGGCGCGAGCGGCCGTGGCCGACGCCGAGGCTGTGGTTCGTTCCACGAACAACGCCAGCGCCCGCCTGAACTTGGAGTTCGGCAAACTGGCCCTGGACGAAGCCAGCTTCGAATACGCGGCGATGATGCCCAGAATCCAGGCAATCCGCCGCCTGGGCGCCGAGGCCGGCGAGGACACCCAAGTACAGGCAGCTGAGTGGTTCCGCAGCAGCATGCTGGCCGCCCTCGACCGGCTCGACGAGGCGCTCGAGGTCGCGCGCATAGGGCTCGCGGCTGCTCAGCGCGACCACCAAGCATGGATCGCGCCGCGCTGGGAGATCTGGCGAGGCTGGCTGCTGCAGCAGCAAGGGCAGCTATCGGATGCGGGTGCCGCGCTCGAGGGAGCGTTCGCGGCAGAAGGCATCAACCTGGCGCTGGCGATTCCTGATGCTGCCGGGCTTGCCGCGCTGGGGGCGGTGGCGATCCACACTGGCGACCAGCGCCTGTCCGCGAAGTGCGCCCAGATCGCCCGGGCAACGCTCGCCGTCGGAGCGTTCGACGACGCTCGCCGCCACCTGGTGTGGCTGCTCGCGCGTCAGGCCATGGCGCGAGGCGACGCCGAGGCGGCCCGAGACGAGCTGCGCGCCGGCGGTGGCGAGCCGGCCGGGGCAGGCCTTCCAGTGCTTGCGCGGGAGGTCTGCACCGAGCCGCATCTGGTCCGGCTGGCGCTCGCCGCGCGTGACGGCGCGCTGGCCGACGCTGCGGTCAGCGACGCAGAGCAGCGCGCCCGCCGCAACCCTGATGTTGCTTCCATCGCCGCCACCGCTTCGCACGCCCGCGGACTGCGCCATGACGATCCAGACGATCTGCTGGCCGCCGCCGAACTGCTCGACGGCGGAACGCGCCCACTCGCTCTGGCCTCCGCACTGGAGGACCTTGGCCGCGCATACCTTGCCCGGGCGCGGAACGACGAGGGCATCACCACCTGGGGGCGGGCGCTCGAGCTGTACATGACCGTCGGCGCAACCTGGGACTCTGGCCGTATCCGGGGACGGCTCCGTGCGCTCGGTGTGCGGCGGCGTTTCGTCTCGGCTGAGCGGCCTGCCAGCGGCTGGGCAGCGCTGACCGAATCCGAGCTCCAAGTCGTCCGCCTGGTGGCGGGCGGGCTCACCAACCGGGACGCCGCGGAGCGGCTCTTCGTCTCCCCGCACACCGTCGGCACCCATCTGCGGCACGTGTTCACCAAGCTCGATGTCAACTCTCGCGTCGAGCTGACCCGTATCGCCCTGGAGCGCGAGCCCGGAGCCTGAACACCCCGCCGGCCGGGACGAATACCGTGTTCACGCGATGTGCCCGGACTGGGCTGGTGTCACGCTCTGTCTACCTGCCAGTGATCGCACAGAGAGTCCAGCCCATGAGCACTGCAACGACCTTCCGCCTCCGCGGGCCGGCTGATGGCACGCACAAAGTAGTGCACGAATCGCCATCACCATCCCATCTCGACCATGGCCTGGGCGTGCTCGAACTCGGCCTCGGCAACTACCAGGCCGCCTACCAGATGCTGCAGCGGGCGGCATCCGACCGATCCCAGCCGGACATCGCCGTGGTGGCTCCCGACCTACTGGAGGCCAGCGCGCGCTGCGGCCGCAAGCTCGCGGCCGCCGCCCTTCTCATGTGCCTCGCTGGGACGGCCCGCGCCGCCGGCACCCCGCTCGCCCTGGGCCTGCTGGCACGATCGCGCGCCCTCCTGGCCGGCGACGACCTCGCCGAGGACCTCTACCTTGAAGCGATCACCCAGCTCGAACGCAGCCACGACCCCATGCAGCTCGCCCGCGGGAACCTGCTGTACGGCGAATGGCTGCGCCGACGCCGCCGCCGCCGCGATGCCCGTGAACAACTCCGCGCCGCCCAAGACGTCTTCGCCGCTGCCGGCTCCTCCTTCGCCGAGCGCGCCCGGGCCGAGCTGGCCGCCACCGGCCAGACCGCGCGAAAACGCTCCGTCGAGACCCAGAACAACCTCACACCCAGGGAACGGCAGATCACCCGGCTGGTGGCTCATGGCGCGACGAACGCGGAAACCGCCGCCAAGCTCTACATCAGCGCGGCGACCGTCGACTACCACCTCCGCAGCGTGTACCGAAAGCTCGGCATCCAATCCCGCCGGCAGCTGTTCCACAGCTCATCCGCGCATGCCTGAGCCCGGCCGGCCAATAACTCTCCCTCCGCTACGCCACATTCACGGGATGCGAAAGATGACTAGCCCGCCGTACCGTCGCCGTGTGGAGGAGCAACGGTGACGGCGCGTATCAGCACGACGATGCTGGTCAGGTTCGAACCTGACCAGGCTGGTCTATGCACCCATCTCGACGCCATCAAGCCCGTTACTCCCAGCGCCCCAGGCTGCGAGGACTGCCTGAGCATCGGCATGGTGTGGATCCACCTCCGGATATGCATGACCTGCGGTCACGTCGGCTGCTGCGACGACTCGCGGAACCGGCACGCGCGCGTCCACCATGAGTGCAGCGGTCACCCCGTCGTCCGGTCCATCGAGCCCGGCGAAACCTGGGGCTGGTGCTACCTCGATGACACACCGCTGCCCCCTGCGCAGCAGGCCCAGCCCAGCACCTCTCCCCGCGACGACACCCCAGGCAAAGGAAAGCAGACACGCAGTCCATGACCCGCGACATCTCAGCTGTGCGGCAGGACATCGCAACCTTGCAAGACGGTACGCAAACACTGCGCAATGACCCCGCCACACAGAACCACTCCCAGGTAGCGATCACGAAGGACCAACACCAGGCGACCGCAGTCGGCGGCATCGATCAGGTGAACGCAGACGGCGCCTATTACTCCTGAATCGCGCGGCCAAAGTCGCCGCTAATGGCAGTAGGGCCAAGGACGCGCCGAACTCGCTGATATGTGCTCAACGCAGCACCGACGCCTGAGCGTCGGAGCGCCGCGCGTAGTCGGCGATCGGCGTGCCCTTGAGCGTCCATGACGATGGCAGGCCGTTCGAACCGGCGACTCAAGCCGACGAGTGAACATGCAAGTCGGCGAATAAGTATGTGCGCGCTCACCGCACTCAATTCAGGCATGAGCGCGTGTCCGTGAGGAAGATGCTGGCCGCTTCAAGACCACTGCATAGCGACTCTGCCATGCTCGTAACCTGGGCATCAGACATGTGACCGGCCCTGGCCCGCAGGCCTGCCGACTGGCCCAGTGATCAGTACCCACTCCCTAGGGACTTGCGCCTTGTCGGGCTGGTGACCTCTTGCACGCCGCCAAGCCCCTCATGGCAAGGCTGGCCTGGATTAATCGTCGGGGTTCCTGCTGACCCGGGGCTCAATACCAGCGGCCGATCTGCCTCTCAGAGTGCCCCTCGATGAGGGTGATGGTCACCGGTTTAGCGTTCGAATTATGCGCTTTGAACTGCGGTGGAGCTAAGGGGACTCGAACCCCTGGCCTCTTGCATGCCATGAATCACCCTGGCATTCCGCGACCAGGGCATATGCGGCCTGATCAGGCCATTCGCAAGCTCACACAAGCTGAGACTGGCTCACACAAGCGCTCGCTAGCGCCATTCTGCCCCTCAGACTGCCCCTCGCAATGTTCTCCTGATGCCTGCTTGCCTGCCCGATCCCGTAGTGGTCGACCCCCACGTTCAACCGGCTGCTAGGGGCGACGACGATCATGGCCGCTGCGTGGTCCAGGCCACGACGCGGTCGGAAGCTCGCGGGGCCCTCGCTCCCACAGCCGTCAGTGGCCATAATGCACCAGTTATGAGCAACGGCGGCTAGGGGCTTGCCTAAAGCCATGCCTCGCCATTGGCCAGATCCTTCTCGCCGGGGTACTGGACCAGGATTGCTTCGAGCGCGGCAATGATCCTTCCAGTATCGGCCCTGGTACGGCGGTAGCCGCCGGGCATGAAGATCATGCCGAAATGGCCGACCCCGCCGGGTGTTATCGCCTCGTGGTGCAGTGGGCGGAAGTCGCGCAGATTGTTGGTGACGACGGCACGGTGCTCGGCACGGGCGAGTGCTAGTACCTCGGGATCTGACAGGGCCTCGCGGTCGGGGTTGCCCGCGACCGGCTCCACGTCATGCCCGCGTGAGCGCAGCTCCCGGGCGATCGCTGGGCTCAGCATCTCGTCCAGCAGCAGTTTCACCGGCGCAGGGCAGCCTGTCCGGCCAGGTAAGCGGCATGCGCCTCAGCAGTTTCCTGCTCGTTAGCCTCGATCTGCTGGTCGATCTCGGTGGTGTAAGCGCCGTAATAAGCGATCGCGGCCTGGACCAGGCCGAGCGGGATCTCCAGGTAGCGCGCTGACTCGGCGGCGTCGCCCCCATTGTCGCGGACGACCGCGATGACCTCCCAGACATCCTTCCCGGTCCCGAGCAGCCGGGCGCGGCGGCCCGCGGGGCCGTCCGCGAACCGGATCAGCGGATGCTCATCCATCCGCAGGCCTTCCTCGACGTAGCGCTGCGCGAGGGTCCGGGGCGGCAGGTGAACACGCCGTGCCCGGGCACCCAAACGGGTGATCGTAGCGTCATTCAGGCGGACGCTGAGCGGCTGAGTCATGTAGTTCATAGTAGCGCGCCGTAGCACGGCAGCCAAACGCGTCCGCGCCGTCGCCACGAAGCGGGCGGGCTCAGCGTAGTGCCCGGCCTTGACCTGGTGCCCTGCCAGCTTGGCCATCGTGCTATGGCGGGTGCGAGGCTGGCCGCCCGTCCTTCCCAGCGACGCTTGCCTGGTGCCGTGGGTGCGGTCGAAGGGTTACGCGCCGCCCGCCAGTTGGTCGAGGAACCTGTCATTTCATCCAGGTACAGCGGCAGATAAGGCCACGCTCCAGTACGGCCCTCCCGCCTCCCGGGTGCCAAACCAGACTGGGATGCCTCCCAAGCGTGCTCCCAGCCTGTCCGCGCAAGATCTGGAGCGGCCGGATGGTCCCCGAATACGATCGCTGGGTGATCCTTCGGTGCACCAGGAAGCTCCTGGCGGTCATCGGCCCGGCGCTGGCTCCCGGCCCAGCACCGGCGCCCAGCCCCGAGGACTGGTATGCCAACCTGCTGTGGCTCGACCGCCGCAAATGCCTGCTGCTCACCCACTCAGCCACGCTGTTTTCGGTCTTCGAGGCCGACGTGCGCGCAGCGGACCTGCGGGCAGCCCACTCCCTGCTCTCCCGCCTGATCGGCCGGGAACTGCGCCGCGAGAACCTGCCACCCGCCACCTTCCCCGTTGGCGAACCAGAGGAGTTCACAATCGCTAAGACGGCCGACCGCAGCGTCTTGGGGTGCATGAACGACATGGCGTTCCTATGCGAGACAGTCGCCACTAACTCAGGCGGCATCGCCCGCACCGACCTCGCGGCGCTTAACCAGGCCTTGCGCCGTACCATCAACAGCGCCCGCCGCTACCAGCGCCCGATCGACCTGGCCGCCGAGCATTTCGCCAAACAGTAAGGGAAACCGCCAGGGCGACATGCGAGCCCCCCGCCTGCCGCGGCACCTCTACCAGGAGGTTCGACCAGATGCTTGACCTGAGTCAGCTTGACCTGGAGGAGATCGCCACCGCACTGGCGGACCAGGCCGATTACGAGCACCGGTGGCTCATCAACCCGCAGACCGGCGAGATCGTGTTCTGGACCGCCGAGGGCGGCATCGGCGGTCAGACCCCCATCGACCTCGACGACCTGGACCTGCTGGGCATCGGGCCATTGCCCTCCTATATCTGGTACCAGGACATGGCCGACTTCGCCGAGGGGATCAGTGACGATCGGGCCGGGCGCAGGCTAGCGCGCGCCATCCAGGGCGAGGGCGCCTTCCGCCGTTTCAAGGACGAACTGCACGAAGAGTACCCAGACCTGCTGCCAGCGTGGTACGCGTTCCGCGACGCCCGCGCCATCCGCCGGGCCGTCGAATGGCTCGGCGACAACTCCCTCATCGACCACGAAACCGCCACACAATTCATGACCGAGCACCCCGACCCCGCCCTCCCCTGAGCCCGGCATCGGCTCGTCGTGAGCCGCGGAGACGGTCAGCACGGTCACGGAATGCTACTCCCGGCCAGCGCCTGATCCGCCCAATTGCACGCTGTTAGTGATCGACAGTCAGGTCGGTGAACACGTACCGAAGGATCCTTATGGCGTTCTGGCGGTTGCGGGAGTGGGTGGTCGGATAGTTGCGCCGGCGGGGAGCCGGTTGGCTAGTTCGGCGGCCCGCCCGGTGAAGCGGCCGGAGCCCCCGGCGGAGGATCTGGCTGCGTGGCCGCCGTCGCTTGCGGTGAGCAAGGGAGATCGCGGGACCGCGCAATTAAGGGCTGCGAGGACCGGGGCGCGATGGA
>WNFD01019384.1_pt1 | contig 10703 bp, 11 predicted proteins | sample 5400491 | NCBI WGS metagenome assembly WNFD01 (sample SAMN13153343, study PRJNA577476) | soil metagenome | isolation source: 120 cm saprolite under Douglas fir tree site 2 hole 2 replicate 2 | place: USA:California | collected 2015-04-18 | reverse complement strand
GAACGTTGCGGCGGTCAGCAGCGCCATGAGAGCAAGCGCGGCGAGACGACGGATCAGCGGCGTCCAGAACAGCGCGAAGGACAGGCCGAATTCCACGACACCTGCCGCGGTCACAACGGTGGCGACATCAAAGCCCAGAGTGACTTCGGGATGCGTTATCGCGATCGGCGCGACCCAACCCGGGTACACGAATTTCTCGATCGACGGCCATAGCAAGGAGCAGGCGACGGTCCACCGCAGGAAGTCAAAACGAAAAGCCAGAAGCTTGGTGTTCTGCGACACGGACAACGCGAAGAAGACGCCGAGGCCGACGAACACGGGATAATCCAGCATGTGGAACAGGCCGTAGGTCGCGACTCCAAATCCGTAAAGCACGATGATCCCCGCGCCCGCAGCCGGCAGCGTCGCGCGCCCGAACATGTACATCGGTATCAGCAGCTGAATTGCAGACAGCCAGATGCTGCCCGCTTTGAGTTCGGGGGTGATGATGAGTCCGCCGTCGGCCCATAACAGCGCAAAAGAGACCGCGGCCACCGAGCGTAGAAGGTCATCCGCGCGGCGATGCAGCGGCGCCGCATAACGATCCAGGAGTTGCGAGATGCTCGCACCGAGCGCTGTCCGCTCGGCTGCGCAACCGAGAAAAAGCAGCACGAGGAACAGCGTGAAGAACACAAGAAAAGTTGGTGTCAGCACCGCCTGAGCCGGCAATGGATCGTCGGAGACGTTGCAGTTGACGAACCATTTCACGTGAGCGGTTGCGGTCGTGGACGTCAACGGCAGGCCGACAATCAAACATCCGGCAAACAACGCCGGTTTCATCATCTTCAGTCCGACACGCCCGAGGTCACACGCCTCATGACATCCGCGCATCGCCGCGTGATCGGTGCGCATTGAATCGCCCCCTACCCGGGACCACGAATGCTCCCATCATCATCGTCGAACGATTCCACTCAGGTCCCCACGCGACACCTGCGATGCAAAGAAGAAGGAAGCAGGCGTCAGATCGCCTGAGCGCGACGCGCACAGCGATGTCAGGAAAAACGTTCGTTCTAATGGCGAATGCTGGGTCGCAAAATGGATTCTCGCTTCACACATTTGCAAGCGAGGGCCAAGCGGATGCGCGTTCGGCGACATCGGCCGACGAATTAAAGACCATGACGAACGCGTAAAGCCGAAGCGATCATTGCAGAAACAGACGTAAGGAAAATGCCGTGAAGCACGGCGCCGATGATTTAGGCAACGCGTGATGGATGCCGAAGACAGTGCGCGCCCTCCCGGGCTTAGTCAGGGACATAGCTGAATTGCAGCGACGAGAGGCCAACACCGCCATGATGACACACACGATCAAATGGCGCCGCGGGATCGCCACGACAACGACACCGCCCTGCTTGAACGCTCAGACGCTTCGCAGCGCGGACGGTTGTCGGCGCTGCATTGACCCGCAAAAGTTGCGTTTGCCGTTTGAGTGCAATCGAACGCCCCGCCCTTCGCGCGACGAATCCGAAAATCGCATGCGCCGCCTGAATGCTCCAAGCTCGCTTTGTCCGCACGTACGAAGATTTGGTGGCCGGCGTGGTTCCGAATTCGCTATATCCGGGGCGACATTGCGCCGGACACAATCACGTCGAGCAATTGTCACGATGGCACGGCCATCGTGACAAAGCATGGGCGCGACATTGTTCAGGCACTCGCAGAGCGCCGTCGCGCCGTCACCAGCGGCCAAATGATTCGTCAGATTGAGGGTCGCGCCAAGACAAGGGCGCGCTGCCATTGGCACGCTCTCGGACGGAGTGGATTATCTCGTCCTCTCTTGCCGCTCTCGGAGCCGAACGCCTTCCCGATGCCACGCTGTTCCGCACGCGCACGGGAGGCGAGGTTGTCGCGCGATTTCGAGAACTCAACAGCCCGGAGCGTATCAACCGCCGGCATCGGACGCGCTAGCCGCTTGAATTGATTGGAGCGGGTGAAGGGAATCGAACCCTCGTATTCAGCTTGGAAGGCTGCTGCTCTACCATTGAGCTACACCCGCATCGCGCGATCCCCCTAACACGTCGCGCAGACCGTCTCAACCCGTCCGGCGGCGCGGCTTGCGCACAAAACCGCCCTCTTCCGCCCGGTATCGGGCCCGACGTCGCCTTGGAACGGAGCCTTAACATCGGCCGATTCGCCGCCTATATTCGCACTTCCATCAACAACGAAAGGAGGTGATCCAGTGTCTTATCTCAAGCGCTGTCACCTCGCTGGGATCGCCCGCTAAGCGTATTTTTTAGCTTGGCACGGGGCGCTCTCAGCGCCTGGACCAGCGAGTTCAAAAGCTGTGGCGCGGCGGGGCTTGTTCCCGCCGCGTTTTTTATTGGCGCCGGGACACCTCGTCGCATCCCGGCCGCCTGAATGTCGGATTTCACGGCCGCGAAACGTCCTTCAGACTATGGCCACCTGTCACCGAATGAGGCACCGATGCTCTACGCCATACTCGCCTATCATGTGGAAGCCGAGGTCATGTCCTGGACGCCGGCCGAGGACGCGGCGCTGATGACCGACTTGAACGAGGTCCATGACCGCCTCACCAGGCAAGGGCAACTTGGACCCGCGGCGCGGCTTGATACGACCGGCAAAGCCCGCACCCTGCGTGGCGCGGGCGCCGGCACCGTGCTCGACGGCCCGTTCGCCGAAACCAAGGAACAGCTGCTCGGCTTCTACGTCCTCGATTGCGCCAGCGAGGACGCCGCGATCGATGCCGCGCGCGACCTGCGCCGCGTCAATCCCGCCGCGGTCTACGAAATCCGGCCGATCTCGCTCTATCTGCCGGGCGCGGCCATTCCGACGACGGATACGGTGCGGCCGGATTGAGCCGCTAATCGGTCCCTGCGTCCACGCGGTAGAAGCGGCGTACCAGCAGTCCGCCAAAGGCCAGCGTCCAGAAATAGGGCGCATATGGCGGGGCCATCGCGGCGACGACCGTGCCGAGCACGAAGACAAGGACCGGAAAGAGCGCGCCGATCAGTTCGGGATGCCGGCCGCGGCGCGTGATCAGCCACCAGAGCCAGGCATTGAGCCCGGCGATCGCGGTCAGATTCAGGCCGTAGAGCACCCCGACCGCGCTGCTCAGCCGGTAGCTGCCGTAAAGTCCGTTGGTCACCGGCAGCAGAATGATCGACAACAGGAAGAACAAATTGAGGATCACCGTGCCGCGGCGGGCATGTCTGAAGGGAGCATGTCTGAAGCGGGCGTGTCTGAGGAACGGCTCCGGCGCGAGCAAACGAGCCGCGAGCCTATCCGGCTCTCACCACGAAGGCTTGCACCACAAAGGCTCTCACCACAAAGGCTCGCAACATATCTTGCTTCGCGACGAGGCCGGCTTCAACCGCGTTCAAGCCGGGCCTCGACCGCCCGCACGGACAGCCGACCCGCTTGCCCTGATCGACATCGTCGCTCGCGTCCAAGCGCGAACGCCGGCCGTATCCCTACCGGCAGGAATGCGTCCGGCCGTCATAACCCCTGTAGGTCCCGGATGACGCATCGTAGGTGCGGAAGCGGGTGCAGAGCATGACCATGGTCCGCTCGTGCGGCCCGGAGGCGACGCGCTTCAGCAGTCGCACCGCCCTGCTCGCGTGCACCGATTTGTGCCGCTCTGCCCGTTTTTGGACGGCGCGCTCGGATCGCGCGGTGACGGATTTGTGCTCCACGGCGGGCTTATCTTGCGCGACGGCCGGCTTTTCCTCGGCAGGCGCAGGCTTCTGCTCGACGACCGCAGGTTTCGCGTCCGGGACCGCCGGTGTCTGCGGTGCGGCCGCGGGCTTGTCCTCGGCAACCGCAGGTTTCGCCTCGGCGGGGGCCGGCTTCTGCTCGACGATTGCGGGCTTGTCCGACACGGCCGACTTCTCTTCCGCGGCGGCTGGCTTCTGCTCGGCGACGGCCGGCTTATCTTCCGCAACGGCCGGCTTTTCGTCTGTAGCCGCGGACTTGTCCTGCGCGGCCGCTGGTTTCTCCTCCGCGAGGGCCGGCTTCTGCTCGACGACGGCGGGCTTGTCCTCCGCCGGCACCGAAGGCTGCTCCGCCTGGGGCGTCGGGTTGTCCGCGGCCTGCGTCTGCGCGAGCGCTTGAGCGCTCATCACCGCGAACAGGACACAACTCAGCACGCCGGCGCGCAGGGCGAAGGCGGTCGATGGAGCCAACAAACGCATGGATTGATACTCAACTCACTTGTCCCACCGAAGCTCCACCACGCATTTGCGGCAAGTCTGTGAACTCTGCGGCTGTTTTGCGAGAGATGACGCTTTAAGCCGAGAGTGTGTGCCGGCCGCCTCACCGCGCGCCCGCCTTGCCTATTTGCTTTGCCTATTTTCGGCTGTCATGCTGTGAGCCACTGCTGCTGGTGGCACGGCCCGCAAAAGCAACTGTCGCGATCATGCCGGATTCGATCCGGCGAAGCGTCCGGCCGCGGGTTTTTGTATGCGGCGCTGAAGGTACAGCCCGCGGTTGCAAATCGTCGCACGCGGTTTGCGAGCCGCCTGCGAAACGGATAGCTTGCCGGAAGAGGTAACTGCGTCTTGGACCCGAGAGAGTTTCGATTCAGATATCTTATCGGAATAGTCCTGGCCGCAATCCTGATTGCGGCCCTGCTTCGCCATACCCTTCATGTCTATGGCGGCCTGTCCCGTGAAGACATTCGCGCGGACGCGCTGATCGCCGTGCTGGTCATTGTGCTGACGACGATTGTGATTCGCCGGCTATCCCGGCGCTAGAGCATGATCCGGAAAAAGCCTGCCCCGCACTTGATGCGGGGTGCGCAGCGGTTTTCCCTTAGCTAACAAACGCGACGCGTTTGCGCGGAGAACATGCTCAATTAAAAGCCAGAGCGCGATGCGTTCAGGATGAGGCGTTCAGATCGACATCAGGCCCGCCCGGCAACCTCTTCATATTCGACCTTGATGGAGACCCTGGGGACGTTGTGCCCGCCGATGCGCGTCAGCCACGTCAGCGGCTCCGACGTCGGTGAATGCACCTGCAGGATTTTCAATTCGGGATGTTCAGCCAGCCATCGGTCGCACTGCACTTCGGCGTCCGTCCGATCCCGTCCCAGAATGATATGCTGTTGTGTCATGTCGGGTTACTCGCAACTTGAACCCCGACTTTAGCAAGAGGCGTGCCGGGATTGCGCGGTCAACGGTTCGCCAGACTTAAGACGGTAGGCCGATAAGATCCTTGCGCTACATCACACAGCGCGAATCATCGCCGGTCGAAGTGCTGCGATGGATGTAGCATGGCTCCCGCGGAAAACGGCGGTACTCGCCGCGCGCGACGAGCTGGGGGAAGAGGAAGTCATTGCATCTCCGAAACAAATCAACGACATAGAAAAGGGTTAAGGAAAATATGCCGGTTGATAACGCAGCAGAATCCACGCGGGATCCTCACCCGCCATTCCCTTACAAACCTGATATCGATAGTCCGGCAATCCGGGGCGGACCGCCACTTGCAGCCGCGGCCATCAGCAGAAAGCGACGGATGCCGGAGACCGATTAAATATTTGCCAATTCCAGCGAGATCGCCAACGGCATCGAAGGCATGCTGTCTAAATTCTCGATAGCTGCCCTCGACGCTCTGCTGGCGTTCCAGGCAGAGCGCGGCATCAGGGGCGACATGGTGGAACTCGGCGTCTTTCGCGGGAAGTCGGCCGCGGTCCTGGCCAGCCCGGCTGTCGCCGGCTGAAACCCTGCACCTCTTCGACATCGCCGACTATTTCGACCGGCCGGCGCTGGCCCGGACCGGCGCCAAGCTGTCCTTCAATATCGCCAGCACGCTTAGCCTCTCGAAGCGACGGTTCCCCAAGCGCGCCATTCGCTTCTGCCACATCGACGCCAGCCATATGTTCGACCCAACCCTGCACGAGAGATGGCTCTGGCCGACTTCATGCTGTCGCCCGATGGCATCCTTTGCCTCGACGACTACACCAACCTGAACTATTCCCAGATCCTGGCAGCGACATTCAAATATCTCTTCACCAGGCGAACCGACCTGGCGATTTTCCTGGTGACCAACGAAAAGGCCTATCTCTGCCGCAGGCGTCAGTTCGCGCTCTCCGCCGACTTCGTGCTGCGTTCGATGCTGGCGCAGATGAAAGACCGCGGCCTCGGTAATCTCTGCATCGCCCGCACCGACGACACGCCGAGTTATGGAGCCTTCTATTTGCGCCCGAAGCTGGCGAGCGAAACCGACGACTTCTATGGCACCGAGATCTATGGGCAGTTCTACAGGATCAATGATCACTCTGACTCTGGGCTCAAGGCGAGCGCCGGACGGGCCGCACGGAAGATCATCGCGCCTCTTCGGCGCGCTTAGGGATTTCAAGGCGCCGGTTATCAGCGGTCCTGGGGGGAGGCAGGACTCGAACCTGCGAAGCCATGAGGCGGCTGATTTACAGTCAGCTCCCTTTGCCACTCGGGACACTCCCCCGCTCGCTGGCACGCGATCCGCTTCGCCCTGCGGCGCCGACGGGTCGGCCATGGAGAGGTAAAGACCGCGAAAACCCCTTTACCGGGGTGCGCGATCCGGCGCGTTTATGGGCGAAGCGCCATGGCAAAGTCAACCAAGGCAGTCCCCGAAATTGGGGCCAATCGGGCCCAAATTGCCATTATCCGGAACCCATGACACAAGCCTGCCGATGAACGATCGAAAACCGGGTGATCGAAAGCCGCCGTTCCGGCGCCCCAGTGGCAAGCCCTTCGACAATGGGCGCGACAATGGGCGACCCGGCGGAGGCCACCCTGCCGGCCGCCGCCCGGCCTGGCGCGACCGGGAGTCCGGTCCCGATGGCCCGGTTATCCTCTACGGCTGGCACACGGTGACGCTGGCGCTGCAGAACCCCGAGCGTCACATCCGCAAGCTGCTTCTCACCGAAAACGCCGCCCGCCGGCTGGCCGAGGACAACATCCAGACCCCCGTGACGCCGGAGATCGTCCGCCCGGGCGTGATCGACCAGCGGCTGGGCCCCGACGCGGTGCATCAGGGCCTGCTGGCGGAGGCCGATCCCCTGCCCTCGCCCGATATCGAGGCACTCGAGACAGAAGGCATGGTGTTGGTGCTCGACCAGATCACCGATCCGCACAATGTCGGCGCCATCATGCGCTCGGCGGCGGCATTCGCGATCAAGGCCATCGTCACCACCGCGCGCCACAGCCCGGAGGCGACCGGCGTGCTGGCCAAGTCGGCCTCCGGCGCGCTCGAGCTGGTGCCGCTGGTGACGGTGCAGAATCTGGCGCGCGCGCTGACCACGCTGAACGAGCGCGGCTTCATGACCGTCGGGCTCGACAGCCAGGGCAGCGAAGATCTCTCCGCGATGACGTTGCGGCAGCCGCTCGCGCTGGTGCTCGGCGCCGAAGGCAAGGGCTTGCGGCAATTGACCCGCGAGACCTGCAGCGCCGTGGCGCGGCTCGATATGCCCGGCGAGATCAAGAGCCTCAACGTCTCCAACGCCGCGGTGCTCGCGCTCTATATCGGCGCGACCCGGCTGGGACTGATGGGCTGACGTCCGCTTCAGGCTCTTGAAAAAGACCAACGCCCGCTCGCGTCACGCGAACGGGCGTTTCAGAAACGCGCCGCGCTCAGTAATAGCGCCGCAGCACGGGCTGGCCGTGATGATAGCCATAGCGCGCATGATGATGCGGCACGTAGCCATAGCGATAGCTGTGACGCGGATGGAAGCTGTAGTGATGGCGCCAATGATAGCGGTACGGATGGGGGGCGTAGGACACCGCGGCGTTCTGATAGGTCGGATACGGCGCGAACGCGCCCGGACCGGTATAGGTCGGTCCCGGATTGACGTAGTAATATTGCGGCGCCGGTTGAACCGTGTGGTACTGCGTCTCCGGGTCGGTCAGCCGGTCATAGGCCCATCCGCCGCAGGTGCCGCAGCCGGTGTAGGCGTAGGTGCTGGGCGCGCAGCCGCCATAGCCGCAGGCCATCGCGGGCGCGGCACCCGCGGCCGTCAAGGCAAATGCCGCAACGAGTCCCGAAATCATCTGACGCATGACTCTCTCCTGTCGATCTTTTATCGTTGGTTTTCGTTCTGAAGTTTCGTCCGCATTCAACGGACACCCGGCGGCATGCCACCGCCGCCGCTTCGCGGTGCGACGATCACCGGCGGCGGATAGAGCGGGACCTCCGGCTGCGCCGGTTGGGCCGGTTGCGGGTCGGAATGCACCGACCAGGAGTCGTGATAGGACTCAGCCGGCTTCGGCAATTTGCGATTGGCCGGCGGCTCGATCTCGAGGCGCCCGTAGCCGGGGTTCAGCCCCGCGCTCGGATAATAGTGGCCAACATTGGGTTCGAGATCGACGATGCGGCCGCCGAACACCCTCGGCTGATTGTGCACGCCCTTGCCAAGGCCAAAGTCGCCTTCCACGACGGCGTAGGAAATGTCGATGCCGTTCCGGAGAATCGGGACACCGGGACGGCCTGGAATCACCCGTTCGAACCCCTCGCCCGCCAAGGCTGACGTGAAGGCGGCTGACGTGACGGCCGCTGATGTGAAGGCCGCCGATGTTATCGCCCCCATCGTCGCCAGTGCCAGTGATAGCCGCATGGGTCCGGATTCCGATACAGTTGCTCAACGGCAGCTTAACCGAACACGCGCTATCAAGGGTTAAAGCGGCCCATGAAAATGACCGGTAAGCCTAATGTGCAAGCCTTTACCGGCGCCCATTCCCGACAACAGCGATAGCGAAACGTTAACGGTGCACGGCGGCGTCGCGCTTAGACCAGCATGGTCGCAACGATCGTGCGGATGCCGATGGCGATGGTGAGCGTGCCGACGGCGCCCTGCAGGCCCCGATTGGCCCATGTCAGCCAGCGCGCGGATATCGCGATCGGCACCGCGATCATCGCCGACAACGCGCCCATCCCGATCATCGAGCCGATGCCGAACAACGCGACATAACCAAGGCTGGCCGCGGGGCTCGAGGCCTGCGACACCGCGAGCAGCAAAAGCGCCGCTGAGCCAGCCATGCCGTGCATCAGCCCGACCAGCAGCGTGCGCCAGCGAAAGCCATGGTCATGCAGGTGGGCGCTCGCGGCATGCGGCGCGGTTTCGCTGGCATGGCTATGGGCATGCAGATGCACCGTGCCATCGCCATGGCGGTGACGATGAAAATGCACGCGGTCGCGCCAGAGCCGCCACAGCACGTGCGCGCCAAGACCGACCAGCATGGTGCCGACGGCTGTCTCCAGCGGCCGCGCCAGCATGACAGGGATCGCGTGCCCGAGCAGGAGCGCGGCGCCGGCAAAGACGAACAGCGTCAGCGTATGGCCCAGTCCCCAGGTCAGGCCGTGCTTGACGATATCGCCGACATCGCTGCGGCGCGCCGCGATGCTGGAGACCGCGGCGACGTGATCGGCCTCCAGCGCGTGCTGAAGCCCGATCAGAAAGCCCAAACCCAGAATTCCGAACATGTATCTTCGCCCACCTTTGCAAGACACCGTAACGGTTCTTCACGGGAGCGCAAATTCCGGCGTCCGCCGCATCACCTCGGTTTGAAACGCAGGGCGGTCACATCTGGAGACGGCGGACCTACATCCGCGTTAGGGCAAGGGCTAACCAAAGCGCTGACCAGTGGAGACATGCATGATGAAATTTTCGGTTCTCGGCGCCGCCGCCGTGATCGCCACGGCGATTGCGAGCCCCGTCTTGGCGCAGGAAGTGATCTACAATCCCGGCTATTGCGCGCAGTTCTATCCGAACGCCAATTGCCAGAACAAGGGAGCGGGAAATCCCTACACCGGTGATTATCAGCGCCATCTGGCCTATCGCGATGACGGCTATCGACAAGGCTGGAATCAAGACTGGAACAATGGCTGGCACCAGAGCTGGAATGACAATTCGTATGCCTGGTCCGGCGACGTGACGGAAGGCGCCGTCGGCAACGCCTACGCCTATGACAACCGCACCTCCGAAAACCGCTTCGGCACCGGCTACGCCCACAGCGATTATTACGCGAACGCGCATGCCGGCCATGGCTGGAACAGCATCTACAACAACGCCCACAACAACAGCTACGCGGCGCGTAATGGTCTCGTCTGCCAGCCCGGCACCTATTTCCGCGGCGACGACGGCCGCCGGCATCGTTGCCAGTAAGCAGCTCGCATCGTGAGGGTCTTGGAGAAGGCGGCCGGAAGGTTGCCCTCTCCATGCCGTCAAGACGGCCGGCGAGCTTTTCGGCTCAGTTCTTCCGCCTGTAGATTGGCAGATCAGAGAGGACGTAGCGTGAGACGCTGACGACAATCGGCCTCGCCGCGCCGCAATTCGAGGTCAGCGTCACCGAACGCTATCATCCGCCTCAGGGATTCCGCGCGCGCGGACGCAGTGAACGCCGCGCTGCTCGGAATGCCGATCCGCTACAGCATTCAGTTGGGCGAGATTTAATCAGACACGGCATGAGACGGACCGGCGTTGACGGAACATCGGCGCCTGCCATAAACAGGCGGTCAGGTATCCTTAGCCAAACCGTGCTAGGCTTCATTGGCCCGCAAAAAACGCGACATCAAATACCGAAAATCTTTCAGTGCCTTAGCCGGCTTAGCTCAGCGGTAGAGCAGCGGTTTTGTAAACCGAAGGTCGGGAGTTCAATCCTCTCAGCCGGCACCAATGATTACAATTGTCCAGCCTGGACACATAGGTAACAGAATGTACCCAAGACATGGGTGACAAC
>WNFD01008174.1_pt1 | contig 10704 bp, 12 predicted proteins | sample 5400491 | NCBI WGS metagenome assembly WNFD01 (sample SAMN13153343, study PRJNA577476) | soil metagenome | isolation source: 120 cm saprolite under Douglas fir tree site 2 hole 2 replicate 2 | place: USA:California | collected 2015-04-18 | reverse complement strand
TCCGTTCGCCGGTGACCTCGCGCTCGAACTGGGCAAAGGACAACAGCACATTGAGGGTCAGCCGCCCCATCGAGCTCGTCGTATTGAATTGCTGGGTCACCGAGACGAACGACACGCCCTGGGCGTCGAAGATCTCGACCAGCCGGGCAAAATCGGCGAGCGAGCGGGTCAGCCGGTCGACCTTGTAGACGACGATGATATCGATCCGGCCTCCTTGGATGTCGGCGAGCAGACGTTGCAGCGCCGGCCGCTCCATGTTGCCACCCGAGAACCCGCCATCGTCGTAGCGGGTCCTGGCCAATACCCATCCCTCGTGACGTTGGCTGCGGATGTAGGCCACGCAGGCTTCGCTCTGCGCTTCGAGCGAATTGAATTCCTGCTCGAGCCCTTCCTCGGAAGATTTGCGGGTGTAGATGGCGCAGCGCTTGCGGCTCGGGTCACCCCGCAGCATGGCGGGCCTCCATCGTCCCGCAGACCGGAACCAATGCTGGCGATGACCGGCGGCCTGCCGATCGGGTTTGTTTCAGCCCGAAGAAGAGCGGTCCCGACCACGCCGTGCCGGTAATCTTTCTCGCGATCGCGCGACAGTGAGTTGCACCGGGTGCCCTGCCAGGAGAAGCCGATATCGAGGACCAAGACCTCGTAAGTTCGCCCCTGCCACTCGCGCATCAGCCGGGTTCCAGGCTTCAGCTGCGGGCGGAAACGTTTCGCAGCCCCGGCGCTGCGGCTCCGGGCGAAGACCGCCCAGAGCAACTTCCTGCATCCGGTACGCCACCGCTCGGATCAGCAGCTCGCGGCTGAGATGCGCGGAAGCATCGGCCTTGTAGAGACGGCACCACTCCTCGCGAAGCTCACGGAGATCGAGCTTAGGGAGGCGCGATAGCGCCTCCGTGCTGGCATCCTTTGTCGGGCGACCATCGCCGTCACCGGTCGGGAGTGGTTTCGACCAGAACGAGCCGGTACACCGATTGGCCGGTGGTGTTTTTGCTTCGCGTCACCTCGCGCCCGGTGTGACGCAGGCCGGTAATGGCGGCGCGCACGGTATGCGGCAGCCAGCCCAGACGCTGCCCAAGCTCGGCCACTGACGCGCCCTCGGGTCGCTCCAGCATGCCGATCAGCACCGCGCGCTTTGTGCTCGCTCGCGGTCGGTCAGCGCCAGGCACAAGGCAGTCGCCAAAACGGCGCCCTCCAATCGAGGCTTGGATTGTGAAGCCTGATCCTCCGGCGACAGTGCGGTGTTTGTCGACAGGTCGATCCTCTCGGAGGCTCCCTCGGGAGCCGCAAACGCCTGCCGGCTGCTGAACTGGTCTGGCTCGCCGCGGACTTTGACCGTCCCCGTGAAATGCGCCTCCGGGGTTGGCCCTCCGGCTTGCGAGCAGGGTTGTTTGTCTTGGCGGCGCTCGTTGCTTGCCTATGGGTTTGCTTGCTGGCCATCGTCTTCGTCCTCTGGATTCGCACGGCGCCTGTCGCGATGCTTACACCACCACGAGCCCGGCGCTCTGAGCCAGGCGAGGCGGCAACCAAGAGGAGGCCGTCGACATGGACAGCAATGCTTCCTTTGCCGGGGAAGTCGAGCGCAATGTGAGCCGAGACAATGATTTTTCGCTCTGCGGCAAGTTTCATCAAACGCGCCAGCTCGTTCTCGGCCAGTTTCCCGCACCAGGCAGTCCCCTTGGCTTCATCGAGCCGCTATCTTGATGATCGAATCTTAGGCGGGAACCAACATCATGTCCGAACGCTTCACCGAAACCCTGCGCACTGCGAGCGAGCCTGGCTGGTCGCATGCCGTGGGGCATCGCTTCGTCAATGAGCTGTTCGCCGGAGCCATGCCCGATGCGGCGATGGCGCGCTATCTCATCCACGACCACCGCTTCCTCGACAGCTTCTTGACGCTGCTCGGCGCGGCGCTGGCCAGTGCCGACACGTTCGAGGCCAGGCTTCGCTTCGGTCGCTTCATCGGCATGGTGTCGGGCGAGGAGAACACCTATTTCCTCCGCGCGTTCGAGGCGCTCGGCGTCATGGAGGACAGGCGCGCGGCCGATCCCGATACGCTGACGACCACCGGCTTCAAGGCGATCATGCGCGAGGCGGCGGAAACGCGCAGCTATGCCGCCGCGCTTTCGGTCCTGGTCGTGGCCGAGTGGCTCTATCTCGACTGGGCCTCCCGCGCGCCGCAGCCGCTGCCGGACAACTTCGTGCACGCCGAGTGGATCATGCTACACGGCAATCCGGATTTTCGCGGCTTCGTCGATTTCCTGCGCGCGGAGTTGGACCGGGTCGGCCCCGCGCAGGCGGATCTGTGCCACGACTTCTTCCGTCGGGCTGTCGCCCTCGAACTTTCCTTCTTCGAGGCCGCCTATGCTGACCGGACCTGACACCATCTGGCACACTCTCACCGCGGCCGCATAGCTCAATTTGCAGAGCAGCTGACTCTTGATCAGCGGGTCGCAGGTTCGAGTCCTGCTGCACCCACCATGATATCAATTGCTTAGACCGTAAATTTCCCGTCCAGATCAACGGCGGGTAACGTGGTGGGTAACATCACGCCCGATGTGCGAAGCCTCGGCTCAGGCGCTCAGCCTTTCTCTGTTTGTCAGGCGCAGCCGGATGTCCACTTCTCGTAGCTCTTCTGATAGGACGGCGCATTTCCTCGCAGGCGGTCCTGTGCCCGGGGAACTCGGCGAGGTCCCTGACGAAGTTCCGCCGTGGCAACTCCTGTCCTATGGCGAGGATAGGAAGCATCTGGGATCGAGGCACGCCTCGCCGCCGCGCTAATCCTTCACCGCGAACAACGTCCAGCGCGCCGTCGGTCCGGTGGTGCCGAGCAGCACGCGACCGCATTCGGCGACGATCTCGTCAGCGAGGAGGATGTGCTGGGTGCCGGAATGGGCATCGCGGTAGCAGCGCTGCAGGATGCCGTCGCGCAGCGAGACACCGCGCGCGCTGCGATGGGCGAAGGTGGCGATGTCCGAGAGCACGTCGTGGAGGTGTCGCATGGCGAGGCGAATGAGCGCGACCGGCTCCAGGCCCGGCACCTGATCCGCGGCTGCCGCCCGATCGATTGCGTCCCAGCTGTCATAGACGAGCGCTCGCGCCGCGCGGTAACGGGCCTCCGCCTCGGCGAAGGACTTCTTGAAGGTCGGGCTGTCGGCGAGCCGCCCGAAGACGTCGCGCCGCTCGCGGGCAAGCCGCGCGAGTTCGTCGAGGATGCGCCGGCCGACCCCCAGCGCCCAGCCCGTGTGCCCCCAGGACGTAAAGCCGACGAGCCCGACCTCGTATTGCCGGCCGCCATGATGCGGCGTCGTTGCATCTGGGGGATAGCATAACGAGTCCGGTATGAAGAGTTCGCCCTCGGCGGTCGCGTAGTCGAAGCTGCCTGTGCCACGCAAGCCCAGCACGTCCCAGTTGCCAAAGAGCGTGATGCTCGATTTCGGATGATGCGCCACCACGATCTCTGGCGTGCCATCGGCGTTGAGCGCCGGCCGCCCGCCCTCCATGACAATGCAGCCGGAATGCACCCATTCGGCGTGGTGGATGCCGCTGCCGTAGGACCAACGGCCGGTGATCACATAGCCGCCTTCGACCCGACGCGCACGCCCGCTCGGCACGCCTTGGCCCGCCATGCTGACGTCCGGGCCGTTGCCGTAAACGAGGCGCGCGCCCTCAAGCGGGAGATGCGCGCCACCCGAGGCGGCCTGAACGTTCGCCACCATGGTGCACCAGCCGGCCGAGCCGTCGGCCCAGGAAAGCCGCTCGACGATCCGCATGGCGTCGGCGAAGGCCAGCTCGGCGCCGCCCAGCGCACGCGGCAGCAGCATCGCGTAGATGCCGGTCTCGCGCAGCGCTGCGACGACGCCGTCAGTCTGCCGGCAGAGCCGCTCGGCCTCGGCTGCGTCTTGCTCGACAACCGGCACGATCTCCTCGGCGGCGGTCATGAGGTTCGGGAAGCCGGAGCTCGGTGAGCGACCGCTCACGATAGCGTTCCCTGGCGGATCATGTGCACCGGGCAGGTCGACACGTCAGTCCCTCCTATCAGCGGCGATGGCGAGCCAAGGCCTCTGCGCCGGTGTCGCGCGCATCTCATCTAAACGTTCTTAGGCGAGCCTCGTCTGCCCGGCGCGGCGTGATACCCACTCTCTAGCCCCGTTAGAGATTAGCCGCCGGTTCGACGAACTCCCGCGCCATTTGCTCGAGCCGTGCGACCATCTCGCGTTCGGTTCCCGATCTGCCCGATAGCAAGGCGATCTCCTCGACCCCCGCATCACGATAGCGCTTCAAATCGTCAGTCTTGATCGGATTGGTGTAAGGCGACACTGCGAGGTGGACATCGGACCGCTTGCGGCCGTTGGCCCGGAGCAGTTCTTCGATCCGTTTGATCTTTTCGGCCGCCTGATCAGGCAACAGATTGAAGCCGATCCAACCGTCGCCGTATTCGGCCACCCTTCGGAGCGCCGGACCGCTTTCGCCGCCGAACCAAACCGGCACGCCCTTTTCACTAACCGGCTTGGGATAGCTCAGCACATTGGTGAAATTGACGAACTCGCCCTGATGCGAACTGCTGCGCTGAGTCCAGAGCTTGCGCATGACGTCAATATACTCGCGCGTGCGCTGGGCACGGCGGTCGAAGGAAATCCCCAACGCCTGGAACTCCTCCGCCAGCCATCCGACGCCGGCGCCCAGGATGAACCGGCCGCCGCTGAGACGATCGACCGTGGCCACGGTCTTGGCGAGCACGACGGGGTTGTGTTCGGGTACCAGGCAGATACCCGTCCCCAGCCGAATCTGGCTTGTGCACGCCGCGGCGTATGCCAGAGTCGAGAAGGGATCGGCGATTGGAGTATCTGCGGGCGCTGGGAATTTGCCGCTCGAATAGGGGTACTTCGACGCATATTGCTCGAGCAACACGACATGCTCTGGTGCCCAAATCGTAGAAAAACCAAGCCGCTCGGCAGCGGTGGCGATGGTTCTCACCCATTCGGGATCAACTGTTGGTCCGATGCCGACTGCGAAATATCCGACCTGCATGGCTTCCTCCATATCAACGCCAGCGCCTTTGCGGTGCGTCGAAGCACGCGCCGTTTAAAATGGGTCTGGTAAATATCGGCGAGGTCGGCAAGCTCTCCTGCTAGAGGCCCTTCTCGTGTCTGAACCTTGGAGGTTAAGCGTGCCATCTCGACGTTTCCGCCTCGCTGCTGTTATAGCGCGGCTGGGCTGTGTCCGTGGACCCAGGGCGCTGCGCGCCGCCCAGCTGGCGACGATCGCATCGCGCTCGGGCACGGCGGCGGTGTTGTTGTAGGCGGTGTCGAGCTGGGTGCGGTTCATTCCGCGGTAGAGCATCGCGAGGTCCCCCGATCAGGGTGATGCGCCGAGCGCGGCGCCCATGCTCGCGCTGCAGCATTGGCGTCTCTCGGAACTGGTCCACCACCGCAGCATAGCAGCGGCCACTATGGAGGGGCGAGCCTCCGAGCGACGTCTCCGCCCATGCTGGCGGGCTGGCGATCAATCTTCGGTCTAGACGCGATCCGTGGACCCGGTCTCTCTACGCGCGGCAAGGCTCGGGGACCTCAGCAGCAGTGGGCCTGGCATCGATCGGATGCGGAAGTCCCGACAGCTCGCGGGCACCTGATCAGCGCTCGTTCGCGTTAGTGCGCACGCGGACCGGCAAGATGCGGCTGGTCTGTCGGGCCGCTTGGTCCTAACCTGCTCGCGGGAGGGCTTGTCATGAACCAGACAGAATTCGAAGCCGATCTGCGACGCCAGGGTTACCAGGTCTTCTATGGTGGGCTGCAGACGGGGATGGTGAACCCCGACCACGCACATGACTGGGATGCGCGCGTCATGGTCATCGGCGGCGAGATCACGCTGACCCGTGCCGGGAAGGCGGAAACATTCCGTGTCGGGGACAGCTGCGCCGTTGCGGCTGGCGAAGTGCATGCCGAGCGTGTCGGCCCGCAAGGCGTTGCCTACATCGCGGGACGCCGCAACGCTGTCGCCTGAACACGGATTTCCGCACGATACAGTTAGAGCGGCAGGCGATGTGCGGATGCCTTTCTAGGGGTGGCCTCGTGCTTTCTTGGGCGGTGCGCGAATAGACACGGGTGCGGTAGGCTCCCGGCGGTTTATATCCGCACGCCCTGTGAAGACCGCTCGGGTATCCAACCGGAGAACCGTCGATGTCGATCGAGATTGTCCCGACCGGCGCCGCGCTCGGCGCCGAGATCCGCGGCGTCAACTTGGCCCGACCCATCGACGACGAGACTTTCGCCGCGATCGAGCGGGCTTACAATGATCACGGCGTGATCTTCTTCCGCGATCAGCATATCACGCCCCCGCAGCAGGTTGCCTTCACCCGCCGCTTTGGCGAGATCGAGTTCAACATCTTCGGCGAACGATGGAGTGTGCCGGGCAGTCCGGAGATCGTCGTCGTATCCAATGTGACCGAGGACGGCCGTCCGATCGGCGTGCGCCGCGCCGGCGAGAACTGGCATAGCGACATGTGCTACGCCGCACGGCCGCCGCGTGGGACGATGCTCTACGCCCTGGAAATTCCCGAACTGTTTAGCCTGATGCTGGGCGATACCGAATTCGCCAGCACCACCGCGGCGTGGGACGCCTTGCCGGAGCGCGTGCGGAGGCACCTCGACGGGCGCCGAGCGGTGTTTCACTTCGCCGGGCGCAAGCGGGCCTTTCCGCCCACTCAAGCGGAAATCGATCGCTATCCGCCGGTCACCCATCCCATCGTCCGGACCCATCCCGATACCGGGCGCAAATGCCTCTATGTCATGCGCGACGATTGCACCGGGATCGAGGGAATGGGGGGACAGGAATCCGAGGCGCTGATCGCCGCACTTGCCGATCATATTGCCAAGCCGGCCTTCATCTATCGCCACCAATGGCGGGCCGGGGACCTCTTGATGTGGGACAATTGCACGGTGCAGCACCGGGCGATCCAGGACTACGACCTGCCGCAACGCCGGCTGATGCACCGAACGACCATGGGCGGCGCGGTTCCGATGTAGAGGATGAAGCGATTATCACGCTGGTCTACGCTCCGCACGCCTGCTCGCTCACCTCACACATCACGCTAGAGGAAGCGGTAGAGTTCAGCCACTAGCGAAGTTGCGGTGGCCCGTTATCGCCGTAGGCTGCCAGTTCCGATAACAAGCTCGCCAGGCTATACGACGGTTTATAGCCCAACCAACGAACCGTCTCGGAAATATCCAGCTTGGTTGGCTTTAAGGCCGGATCGAATCCGTAAGAGAGCGCTAGGTCGTAACATTCGGGATAATATTTCTTGAATGTAGAACCGGCACCATCGGCATCCCAATGGTACAGATCAGCATCGGTGTATTCATATGCACTATCAAGCGTAAGGATGAGCTGCTGCGTGAGTTGCTGTCGGGCAATGAGATCCAAGCTCAGAATAACAGCGGAAGCAACATCATCGATGTGTACAGCTCCCTTCCAAAACCATCGGGCCCAGTCACTATAGTTGGCGTACACGTCGCGGTCCCAAAATGGAATAAATCCTCGTGGGCGAAGGGTAATGACGTTGATATTGCCGTTCTTTCTATAATCCTCGGCAATCAATTCGGCCAGAATCTTGCTGCTCCCGTACCGAGTATCGGGCCTATAAACACTGGTTGTGGAAATGAATATAATCTTGTTGATGCCGAGGGAAACGGCCGCTTCAAAAACCTCGAAGGTGCCGCGCACGTTCAGGTCAAAGAAGTCGTACGAGGTTTTTTCACCACGAGTTTCGTGGATACCGTGCCAGGCGGCTATGTGGACAATACAATCACAGCCATAAAATATTCCTGTCAACGTTGGACGATCTAGAATCGACCCCTCGATAAACACCGCTCCCTCTTTCAAATTCGGTGGAGCACGAACATCCAGAATCACAGGTGTATCACCTTTGTTGAGCAACCTGGGTACGAGGGTCTGGCCGAGATTTCCCGACCCGCCTGTCAGAAGCACCTTCATTGTCTTTCTCCCCACTTACCCCTCTTCGCCGGGCATACACATGCAGGCAGGAGCGTTTTCTCGTTTGGCCGCATAGAATTGAACCGTGCGCACCGCACCCTGACCTGACGAGGAGGAACGGAATGGCCCGCCGCAGCCCGCCCCGCAAAGTCACGTATTTCGAACCGGTCCCGCCGCGCCTGGCGCGGAACACCATCATCGAGTCGACGTTCGAGGTCGGCCGCCGCTTCAGCTGCACGATGCGGGTCGATTGCGGCCAGCTCGACCCCGCCGCGGTGATCCGGCCGGTATCCGGCGAATGGCACCCGCGTGTGCCCGAACGCCTCGACGAAGAGGAGCTTGCGGACTGGCGTGCTGGCCGCAATGCGGTCTATCAGCTCGCCGCACTGACAATCGGCGCCCGCCTCGCGGTCGCCGACGCATGATGAGGGGCGGGCTCCGTGGCGCCCGCCTTCGCCCTATCCGCTCCTCGCGGCACGATGACAAGCCCTCGGGTGGATCGCCGAACGGCCCCTTTTTTCGGCCATTACCTGGGCGCGCTCGCGGCGCAGCTCCTCCATGCGTACTCGGATCATCGCAAAGTCGTCAGCGGCGCGCGGTCGGGCGCGTTCCCGGCGCAGCTCCTCCATACGTGCGCGGATCATCGGAAAATCGTCAGCAGCGCGGGGTTGGGTCACGTTTCCTCCGTTTTCTTATGACGCGAGTTATCCGGCCGCGGCGATCGGCTCGATCAGGCTCGGGTCATTATTTTTGACGTTGCCGACGCGCGGGCTTACCGGCCAGCAAGTCAGCTCTTCTGACGGATAGGGAGCCAACGGCGTTTTGAGCTGCGCTGCGTTAGCCGGCTCTTCCCCGAGCCAGACCGGCCAGTTGTCCCGAGCGAGGATCACCGGCATCCGATCGTGCAGCTCCGCGCACAGCTCGTTCGGTCTCGTAGTAATGATTGCGAAGCTGCGCACCCACTCGCCCGCCGGCGAGCGCCAGTTCTCCGACAGGCCGGCCAGCGCCATCAGCCCCCGGTCAGCCAGCCCGATTGCGTAAGGTTGCTTTCCGGTCGCTGTCTTTTTCCATCGTAGAAGTTATCGACGGGCACGAGGCACCGGCGCCGCTGGAACGCTTCGCGGAAGGCCGGCTTACCCTCAATCCCTTCAGCCTTGGCATGGATATTAGCGAAGCCGACTTTGATGTCCTTTGCCCAGAAGGGCACGAGCCCCCACCGCATCACGTCCAAGCTGCGCTCGCCGGCCTTGGCATCGTAGCGGACGACCGGAAGCGGATCCGTCGGGGCTACATTCCAACTGGGCGCGATGTTCGGGGTCGGCCGATGCGGCGGGAGGGAGAAGACGAGCTTGATCTCGCTGACATCGGAGGAGAGGCGGGCGCGGCCACACATGATGCGAACATAGCGCCGCCGGATCGCAAGCCCAAGCGACTGGACAGATCAAGGTGGCCATGCGATCGTCCGGGAGAACAAACAAGGAACGGTATGGCAGCGAGCTCGAAGCTAATGATCATAGAGGCTGAGCGGCGGTTCCCGGTCCGCATTCGGGTCGTCGTTCCCCCCGAAGGACTTGGCGACCGGCTCGATCAGATAAGGGCGTGGCTCGCCGATAATTGTGGCGCAGATGGCTGGGCGTTGACGCCATCAGGGGTGCGCGGCGTGTTGAACGACGTCCTGTCGATCTACTTCCTCGACCCGTCCCTCGCGAGCGCCTTCGTGGCCCGGTGGTGCGCCGGCTACAGGGTCGAGGCGGCGGAGGGCGTGTTCAGGGTGCGGGACGATGAGCCGACGCCGCGGATCGGGGCGACGATCCACCGGACGCCGTGACAGGAGTGGTTAGCTTCGCCTGCGTCTGCGCGCCCTGCTCCTCTTCGGCAATGACCGCCCCATCGAAATCGACACCCGGGAACGCCTTCTGTAATTGCTCGCGATCGGCCCCGCGCTTCTCATCAGCCGGTGTTGGTGGCTCTGGTCCCGCAGCTTCCCCAGTGCCAATAGCCCCACCGGTCTCGCCAGTGGGCGCGGTGCCAACCCCATCCGCAGCCTTGGGCCACCAGCTCGATCGGCGGTGCAGCACCGATGTCAACCAAGCCGGGCTTGGCCGGGACCGGAGCCCTCGAGAGAACGCGTTAGGCAATCTACTGGGCTTGGCGTTAACAGAGCCTAAAAGCCACGCCCTCCGCTATCTCGGGGTTCTACATGTCTAGGCCGGCTTGATGGCGAGGAGCTTCGCCGCGGTCTCGCCAAGCATCGCCACGCGCTCGCCATCGCTTAACCCGGGGGTCGTGAGAATGTGGTTGACTGCAGTCTTGGTCCAAGGAAACGGGTAATCCGTCCCCATTACGATCTGGCTCGCGCCGACCTCGGCGATCAGGTGGCGTAACCCCTCAGGGGTGAAGACCATCGAGTCGTAATAGAGCTGCTTCAGGTATTCGGTCGGCTTCTTGTTGAGCGTCTTGGTGCATCGTGCGGGGAAAGTCACGCACCCTTGATCCGAGCGGGCGGCATAGGAGGGTAGGTATCCGCCGGCATGGGCAGCGCAGATCTTGAGCCCGGGATAGGTATCGAGCGTCCCCTCGAAAATCAGGTGCGAGAGAGCGATCGTCGTCTCCAGCGGATTGCCGATCACATTTTCCAGCACGCCGTTCCCTTTGAGCCGGCCGGAGGTGCCCATCTCGGCGGTACCCTGTGGGTGGATGAAAATCACCACGTCGAGC
>WNFD01007621.1_pt1 | contig 10704 bp, 12 predicted proteins | sample 5400491 | NCBI WGS metagenome assembly WNFD01 (sample SAMN13153343, study PRJNA577476) | soil metagenome | isolation source: 120 cm saprolite under Douglas fir tree site 2 hole 2 replicate 2 | place: USA:California | collected 2015-04-18 | reverse complement strand
TGTGGGTCGTCGGTCTTGACACCGCAGGACGGACAGAACACGGCGCCGTGGGGCAGGGGCGATCCGCACGCCTGGCAGGTCTGCCCCTCCGGCCGGCGGCGGAGGAAATCGCCAATCGGCATTCGGTAAAGCCTATCAGTCACGTGAATGGGCGCCTCGCGCGCGGCCCGCGCGACAGATCGAGATGGAGGTGTTTCTTAACAGGCTGGGTTGACCTCGTTTCGCTCGGACAGTACGTTTGCTGCAGGAGTGCCGGTTGGGGGAGGGACCGGAATTAAAGGGAGGGCCCGCAAAAGGTATGCGAGTTTCGGTCAGCCCACCGCGGCGTGCACGGGTGTCAGCCAACCCTCGGCCCAGTTGGATACCTCGGCCAACACAGGCTCCAGGGCTCGACCGCGCGATGTCAATCGATAGCTCACTCGTACGGGCGGACCTGGGTCGACGAGCCTTTCCACGATGCCCTCTGTTTCCAGCTCGCGCAGCCGCTCAGTGAGAACACGGTCGCTGATTCCCGGGATGCCCGCGAGCAATTGGTTGAAACGTGCTGGCCCAGGAAGGAGCGCTTTTACGACAGCCCCGGTCCAGCGCTTGCCTATCAACTCGATAGCGCGTTGAAAGGCTGCGCTGTAGTCGAGACCCCCTCCGACCATGGGGAGAGATTCTATGCGCTATCGGACGTCTCCGAAAGCACGCGCAACGGGTTTTCCACAAGAAATTTTTCGATGTCTAATTTTTCGGTCTGGGATAGTGGGGCCCGATGGACGTAACAAACAGAGTCATCGTCGTCACCGGAGGCGCCAAAGGCATCGGTCGCGCCCTCGCCAAGCGGTTTGCAAGCGCCGGGGCCAAGGCCGTGGTCGTTGCGGACGTGGATCTAGAGGGTGCTTCAGGGGTCGCCGATGAGATCAATGGCACGGCGGTGCGGTGCGACGTATCGCGAGAGTCGGACGTGAAACAGCTGGTCGAGCAGGTCGAGGTTGAGCACGGCCGGATCGACATCTTCTGCTCCAACGCTGGGATCGCGGTCGGCGGTGGACCCGAGGCGCCTGACGATCAATGGCAGCGGATCTGGGACGTGAACCTGATGAGCCACGTGTTCGTTGCGCGCCACGCGCTGCCAGGCATGCTGAATCGAGGAGAGGGGTATCTCCTCGGCACCGTCTCCGCTGCCGGGCTGCTCAACCACGTCTTTGCGGCCCCCTACGGTGTCACCAAGGCTGCTGCGCTCTCGCTGTTCGAGTGGCTTTCGATTGCCCACGGCACGCACGGCATCCGCGTTTCGTGCCTGTGCCCTCAAGGCGTCAAGACCGACATGCTGGCTGCCGAGCGGAAACTGGGTCTCAACTTCCTGACCGAGAGCGCCCTCGAGCCCGAAGCCGTGGCCGAGGTCGTGCTTCAGGGAATTCACGACGAAAGGTTCCTGATTCTTCCGCACCCTGAGGTGGCGGAATACTTTCGCCGTAAGGCGGAAGACTATGACCGCTGGCTGAAGGGAATGCGCCGCCTTCGCGCCAGCATCGCTCCCACGCGCCACTGAAAGTGCGATGGCTTGCGTTGGTGGCGGGCGCCGGCCTGATCGCCCTCGCGTTCGGGGCCGCCACCCACGTGGCAGATACTCGCGAAGGCCTCATCGCGGAAGTGATCACCTTGATGGCGGGTCTCGTCGGGGTAAGCCTCCTTCTTTATGGTCTGCTCGCAGGCGCCGCCCGTCCGGCGCCCAGGCCTACGACTTCCGCAACCTCACCCGCGCCGGTTCGCGCGCCGTCACGAAAGGAATTCACGATCGGCGCCGCCGGCCTTGGGTTGGCCTTGCTCTTGATCAGCGGGCTCGCGATCACCGCGGGCTGGGAATTGGCCGCCCTAGGCTCCGTGATGCTTCTGCCCATGATCGCGGGCAGCGCTTTTCTGTGTGGCCGGTTCCTTCGAGCGCGCTAAGTTCTCAGGCCAGGGCAAGGATTTCTCCGACCAGGTAAAGAGACCCGCACACCAGCACGTTGCCTTTCGGCCCCGCGATCTCGCGGGCGCGCTCGAGCGCCCGAGCTGCGGGCAGGACGGCGTAGCCGTGGGAGCCGTACATCTTCGCCAGCACGTCAGCGGAGACCGCGTGGCCGGCGGCGCTTGCAGGCTCGGTGAAAACCACCTCGTCCGGGTCCAGGGTCCGTAACGCTGCGATCAGCTGGGCTGGATCGCGTTCGCTCAACATCGCGAAGACCGCTACCAGTCGCTCGGTTCCGATCAACCGCCGAAGTGTCGCCCCTGCCTTTGTCATCGCGGCAGGATTGTGGCCCCCATCGAGGATGACGCGTGGTTCGTTCGCGATCACCTGGAGGCGTCCTGGCCACCGTGTCGAAGCGAGTCCATCGCGAACGTGACGGTCGGCCAGGTTGTCGAGCAAGTGCGCGGTCGCGACGGCGAGGCCGGCATTGATCGGTTGATAGTCGCCCACCAGCGGAAGAAGCAGCTCGCTGTGTTCGAAGCCCGGTCCTCTTACGTTCATGACATGACCATCCCAGCCGCGCGAGGTCGACTCGACGTGAATGTCCTGGCCGAGGACCCATAAAGAGGCGCCCGCCGCCTGCGCGTAGTCGTCGACGATCGAAAGCGCTGAGCCTTCGGCGCCGGTGACGACGCGGTTGTGCGCCTTGATGATGGCCGCCTTTTCGCGGGCGATCTGCTCGACGGTGTTGCCCAGATACTTCTGATGGTCGAGGTCGACGTTGGTGATCACGGCCACGCCGAGATCGAGCGCGTTGGTCGCGTCAAGCCTTCCTCCAAGGCCGACCTCGCAGACTAGGCGGTCGATCCGCGGCGCCAGGTAAGCAAGCGCCATCGCAGTCAGCATCTCGAACTCGGTTGCCTGACCCATCTCAGCAGCAATGGCGTCGAGCGCCGGCATCAAGGCATCGAGGGTCTCTACGAATTCTGCTTCTGAGATTGGACGGCCGTTGAGCTCAATTCGTTCGGTGTATGAGATCAGGTGCGGCTTGGGCATGAACCCGACGCTGCTGCCCGCCGCGCGAAGGATGGCGGCCAAGCACGCCCCGGTCGACCCTTTCCCGTTGGTGCCCGCAATCAGAGCGCCTTTGAGGCCGCGGTCCGGCGCACCGATGCGGTTGAGGATCGCACGTGTCCTTTCGGTGCCCAGCTTCATCCCGAAGCGCCCCTGCCTCGAGATGAAGGAGAGCGCCTCCTCGTAGGTCATGAGGTGACGTCAGCCGGCGAGCACGGCTTCAAAGGCGGTGATGTCCGATTCGATCGGGATCTCACGGGTCATGCGAAGGCCTGCTTGAGATAGAAGTTCCCGATACTGGTTTGACGTTCGCTCCTTCCCGCCGAGCACGACCATCATGTGAACGTCGCCCATCACCGTCGTGAACGCATCCTCGGGATTTTCGATTCGTTCAGGCAGCTTTCGCTCCAGGAGAACGAGCCGAGACGTGGACTGCATGGCGCGAGCGCAGGTTCGAAGGATGGCCAGGGCACGCTCGTCATCCCAGTCATGCACGATCGACTTGAGCAGGTAAACATCCGCTCCCGAAGGCACGTCTTCAAAAAAGCTTCCTTTCTGAAGCGTCACGCGGTCCGCAACGCCGGCCGCCGCAAGCTTCTCGTCGGCTCCGGCCAGTCCCTGCGCGAGGTCGAAAAGGATGCCTCGCAATCCATCGTGAGCCTGCAGGACGGCCGTCAACACGGCGCCGTTGCCCCCTCCAACATCCACGACACTTCGGGCGCCGGCGAAGTCATAACCGGCGGCGAAGGTCCCTGCCACGCGGCTCGAAAACTCGACCATGGCCGCATTGAAATGCGCGGCCAGCTCAGGATCCTCGCCTAGCCGTTCGAAGTGGCTCTTCCCGTAGAGATGCTCGAAAGCGGACTTTCCCGTGCGTAAGGAGAACATCAGGTCTCCCCATGCCTGATAACCCTCCTCGCTGAGCATGATCGTCATGTTTCGCAGGCCAGGTTTATCCGATCGGAAGGAGTCCGACAGCGAGGTCGAGGCAAACTTTCCGTCTGGCATTTCAACAAGAACCCTCCACACGGCCAACCCCCGCAGCAGCCTGTGCAAGGGCCCCGGCAGTGTCCCCGTTTCCGCCGCTAGCTCATCAGCGGCCCTGGGGCCGTCGGCCAACAGGTCAGGGAGCCGCAACCGGCAGGCTGCGACGACCATCTGAAATGCCCGGAACCCGCTCATCAGCCGCTGGGCTTCTAGCGAAGGACCTTTTGACATGCCGCGCCCATTTTGACGTCCGCGAATCTCGTAACTAGGGGCGGCGGCGCACCTCAGCCTGAAAAGTGTTCTTGATCAGCATCGCGCGGGTCATCGGCCCGACTCCCCCGGGGTTTGGGGTCAACCATCCCGCCACCTGGTCCACGCCCGGGCCGAGGTCTCCTACCTGGTGCCCATTCGCCCAGTTGGTGCTGACGTCCACCACCGAGGCACCCGCTTTGACCATGTCCCAGGTGATCAGGTTGGGCCGCCCGGCGGCGGACACCAGGATGTCCGCACGCCGCGTGTGACCCGCCAGGTCCGTGGTCCGAGTGTGGCAGAGCGTCACTGTGGCGTTGCGCCTCAGCAAGAGCAGGGCGGTGGGTTTGCCGACCAGGTTGCTCCTGCCGACCACCACCGCGTTGGCGCCCTCGATCTGAATGCCTGCGCGCTCGAGCAGCTCGATGATGCCCGCCGGCGTGCACGGCTCGACGCCTCCCGGTAATCCGAGTGCGACAAGCCCCGCATTCATGGGGTGGAATCCGTCGACGTCTTTCACCGGGTCAAGGGCGAGCACGACGCGGGTCATGTCGATCTGTCGCGGCGCAGGCTGCTGGACGAGGATCGCGCTGACGCTATCGTCAGCGTTCAGACCATCGACGAGGTGCAATAGCTCTTCGGTCGTAACGGACGCCGGCAGGCGATGATCCTCCGAATCGATGCCCGCCTGTCCGGCATTTTTCTGTTTTAGGGCCACGTACTGCGCCGAAGCCGGATCGTCACCGACCAGCACCGTCGCGAGCTTCGGCCGCGAGCCGCCAGCGGCAATCCGCGCAGCGACAGCCTCAGACACCTCTTCAAAGATCTGTTTGGCCACAGCCTTCCCGTCGAGCACGCGTGCAGTCACGGGCTAATTGTCGCGGGTGTTTTCAGGTGGAGGCCTCAGTCCAGGCCCAGCTCTTTGCGCGCCGCCTCGGAAACCACACGCATGACCTCGCCGAGGTCCACGCCTGTCTGGCGAGAGATGCGCCGGCAGTCCTCGTACTCGGGTGAAGCGTCGACCGGCTTACCCCCGAGCTCCTTGACCTTCACGCGGGCAGCGCCGAGCGCGGTGTGGACCTCAAGGATCCTCCGCTCGGCGGTCACTCGGTAGGCATCGGTCACCCGCACGCCAAGTGTGGTGGAGTGCCGCAGGAGGTGGTCCGCCAGCTGCGCGGCGAGCTCCGGCGGCGACATGACGGTAATGAGATGACCGGGTCTCCCCTTCTTCATCAGCGATGGAGTCACGGCGACATCCAACGCACCCGCCTCCATGAGGTCCTCGCAGAGCGGCGCGATGAGGTTCGGAGCCATGTCATCGAGGTTGGTTTCGATCAGGGTGACGCCGGTGTTCGTCGGCACTCGGTCGCCAACCCAGACCGCGAGCGCATTTCCAGGAGTCTCGCGCGCACCGATTCCATACCCGATCGAACGCAGGGCCATCGGAGGGCGCTCGAACTTTGCGCCGACGGCCAGAATGGCCGCGCCGGTCGGAGTCACGAGCTCGCTGCCTTCAGCCGTCGCCTCGAAGACTGCGCCGGTGCCCTCCAGGACCCGGATGCTGGCGGGCGCGGGAAGCGGCATCCGATCGGTGCGACCACGGGGTGCCGGCAGCGGCGACGAGTAGACCTGCTCAACCTCCAGGGCGTGAAGCAGCCAGAAGGCGCCCATCAGGTCGACGAGAGTGTCGGCGCCTCCGAGCTCGTGCAGGTGCAGGTCCTCCTCGGGCATCCCGTGCAGTCGGGATTCGGCGTCCGAGAGACGGCCGATGGCATTGATGACCGGCGCCTTGACGCGATCGGGCGCATCGGCCTCCTCGACCACGGCGCGCAGCGCCGGCACAGTCCGCTCGACCCGATCGACCGTCGCGACAATGACGCGTGTGCCGCCAACATGGCCACGAGTCTCGCGACGCACTTCGATGGTGACTTCATCGCCGAGCCTGAGGGCTTCGACCGTCGCTTCGAGCAGAGCACGATCGGCGCCAGAGTCGATCAACGCGCCGAGTGTCATGTCGCCGGAGATGCCGGCGAAGCAATCGAAATACGCGATCGTCATGCGCGCGTCCTATTAATGCGGACGGCGGCGGCGGCGATTGGCTGCATGCTTTCGGGACGCTTTGCGATCCGCACCGACACTCCGGACACCCGACGCAGTAGCAGGACCTTTTCCGCGATCCGCGCAGCTAGAGTCTCGAGGAGCTTCTGCGATTCGCCTTCGATGACGTCCTTGGCGATCGCGCGAATCTGCCTGTAGTCGATCGTGTCATCGATGCGGTCGCTCTTCCCGGGCTCGCTCAGGTCGGTGTCAACCTCGATGTCCACCTTGAACTCCTGCGGCCGCTCGCGCTCCTCGGGCCGCACGCCATGCCGGCCGTGGAACGACATGCCCTCGAGAAGAATGCGGTCCATGTCGCAATTGTGGCCCGATGACGTAAGTCGATTCGCAGACGGGCAATAAACTGGAGTGGTGATCAACACGAGGGTCGAGGTACGGCCGGCCACTGTCGAGGACCTCTCCGCCGTGAACGACATCTACAACCAGTACGTCGCGGAGACGCATTACACGTTCGATGTCGAGCCCATGACCCCGGACGCGAGGCGGGAGTGGTTCACGCACTACGACACCTCGGGGCGCTACCGCGTCGTGGTCGCGGTTTCCGAAGGTGTCGTCGTCGGATTCGCCAGCAGCAGCCGCTTCCGCCCGAAGTCGGCTTACGAGACGTCGATCGAGACCAGCGTCTACCTCGCCCCCGACTCGGTCGGCCGCGGCGGGGGAACGCGCCTCTATGAGGGGTTGTTCAAGGCTCTCGAAGGTGAGGACGTGCACCGTGCCTACGCGGGCATCGCGCTGCCGAACCCGGCCTCGATCGGGCTCCACGAGCGCTTCGGGTTCAAGCGCGTCGCCCACTTCACCGAGCAGGGCCGCAAATTCGGGCGATATTGGGACGTCGCCTGGTACGAAAAGCCGATCGGCGCGGAGCCGGCCGACCCCGCCGCCGAGTAGGCGCACCTCGGCCGGGCCCTCCCCTCCCCCGAGCCGCACACACCTGAAATCAAGCTAGATCGAATTCGGAGCGGCGCCAACCCAGCCTGTTAATTTGCTCCGCGCCGGCTATTTGACATCGTATGCCCGAGTGCGTATATTCCGCATGGAATATGTCAGAGCTTGCCCCTAGCGTCTCGCCGCTCGCCCTCTCAATCCTCGAGCTCCTGGACGAGAGACCCATGCATCCCTACGAGCTCGCCGCGACGATGCGCGAGCGCCATCACGACGAGTTCATCCGTCTCAACTTCGGCACGCTCTACCACACGGTCGAGGTCCTGGAGCGCGACGGCCTGATCGTGTCCGTCGAGCGCGAGAAAGAGGGCCGGCGACCAGAGCGGACTATCTACGAGCTGACCGAGCCCGGCCGCGAGCTGCTGGTCAAGGTCGTCAGCGAAATCCTGGCGCGACCAACTCGCGAGTACACCAATTTCGCCGCCGGCCTCATGTTCATGCACCACCTCGAGGCACACCAGGCGGCACAGCTTCTCGACGAGCGAATCGCCGCCCTCGCTGCCAAGAGGGAGAAGCTGACCCGAGTCATGGCTGAGCTGCGCACGGCCGGCGTTACGCGGCTGGCTCTCATCGAGCTGGAGCACAAGATCGCCATGCTCGAGGCGGAGCGCGAATGGGTGGGCAAGCTGAAGGGCGAGATCACCGATGGAACGTTGGAGTGGAAGGCCGGAATGGGTTCCGGGCATGAATTGTTGAGGAGAAGGCATGGCTCAAGCACGCACTAACCCCTGGCTGGTACTCGTGGTCTTGACCACGGGATTCTTCATGATCCTGCTGGACACGACGATCGTGAACGTGGCGATTCCGGCGATGAGCGCCGGGCTCAACACGACGCTCGATCAGATCCTGTGGGTCCTCAACGCCTACATCCTCGTTTACGCAGTGCTGCTGATCACGGCCGGAAGGCTGGGCGATCTCTACGGACAGCGAACGCTTTTCGCCATCGGTCTTTTCGTCTTCACTCTGGCGTCGGCTCTTTGCGGCCTTTCCCAGAACGTCGGCGAGCTCATCGGCGCGCGCATCCTCCAGGGGGTCGGCGGTGCGCTGCTAACTCCCCAGACGCTCTCCATCATCACTTCACTTTTCCCGCCCGAGCGACGTGGAGCGGCCTTCGGTGTCTGGGGCGGTGTCGCCGGGTTGGCCACCCTCGCCGGGCCGACGGTCGGCGGCGCCATCATCACTTACATCAGCTGGCGCTGGATCTTTTTCATCAACGTTCCAATCGGCATCGCCGCTCTCGTAGCAACCTTCGTGTTCATTCCGGACCTGCGCCCTGGCCGCCATCACGGCTGGGACATAGTTGGCGTGATCCTCGCGACGGCGGGGTTGTTCGGCATCGTTTTCGGCTTGATCGAGGGCCAGCGCTATAACTGGGGCGAGTACGCATACGGCGTCACAGTTCCCGAGATCATTGTCGGGGGCGTGGCACTGATTGTCGTCTTCATCATCTGGGAACGATTCCAGGCCGAGCCGCTGGTCCCACTCTCACTCTTCGCGGAACGCAACTTCGCTGTAGCCAACTGGATCGCCGCGGCAATCAGCTTCGGCATGCTGAGCTTGTTCCTGCCGATCACCATCTATCTTCAGTCGGTGCGCGGCTTTTCCGCGCTGACCGCAGGGCTGACCCTCGCCCCGATGTCGCTGACTTCGATGGTCTTTGCGCCGTTCGCGGGCCGCATGGCAGATCGAATCGGAGGCAAATACATCCTGATGACTGGCATCTCCCTGTTCACCATCGGTTTCGGAACATTTGCCTTCGTCGCCGGTCCCGACTCGACGTGGATCACCTTCCTGCTCCCCGCGATCATCGCCGGCGCCGGCATGGGGATGACCTTCGCCCCGATGACCACCGTCGCCATGCGCAACATCGCACCTCGCGTGGCGGGTGCGGCCTCGGGAGTCCTGAACACCACGCGCCAGCTCGGCGCGGCGATCGGCAGCGCGGTCGTTGGCGCGCTCCTTCAGAACCACCTTGCGACGACCCTCCACGACCAGGCCGTCAGCCATGCGGCTTCGCTGCCAGTTGCCTTCAGGGCTCAATTCATCGCCGCGTTCAGCACCGTGGCCTCGAACGGATTCGAGATCGGTACGGGTCAGAGCGGCGCCAAGCTACCCCCGGGCATTCCGCCCGCAGTGGCGAGCCAGCTCAGCGCCCTCGCTCATGACGTTTTTGTCAGCGCCTACATCGACGCCATGCATTCGACGCTCGTCGTTCCCATTGCCTTCCTTGCGTTCACAGCAGCCACCACGCTGCTGATCAAGAGGAGACCGCGCGCTCAGCAGGCCGAGGCACCACAGGAAGAGGTCCGAGCCGCGGCCGGTTAAGCCCTAGAGGCGACCGCCCGAGATCAGCTTCAGAACGGAGAGCAGCACGGCGGCGCCGATGAACGCCACGACGATGCTTCCCCAGAAGCCGACCGTGCCGCCCGCATTGAACAGCGCCCCTAGTAGGTAGCCTCCGATGATCGCGCCGGCCACGCCGACCACGATGTCGGCGATGCATCCAAACCCACGGCCGGCCACGACCCGGGCCGCGATCGCGCCTGAGATGAGGCCGACGATGATCCAGGAGATCCACGAGCCCGGTTCCAGGTTGAGTCTCGACGCGAGCAGTACGGCACCGACGATCACGATCGTCGCACCCAATCGGCGATCAGCTGGAAAACCTCGTCGCTGCCCAGGTCGTTGAAGGGCTCGTGGTACCGGCCTTCCAGCAGGTGCAGCTCGCTGAGCGAAGGCGCCCGCTCGTGCAGCCGGCGGCTGCCGTCCGGATCGATCAGCGGGTCGGCGGTGCCCGCGAGGATGAGGAACGGAATCTTGATCTGGTCGGCTCGCCCGAGTATGTCGACGGTTGCGTTCTGCCATTCCGTATACATCCGGCTCGAGATCCTGCTGTGGACGAGCGGGTCGTTGCGGTAAGCCGCGACGACCTCCGGAATTCTCGAGACCGTCGCTGGATCGACCTCGTTGTCCATGGCCAGGCGAGGCACGATTTTCGAGGCGAAAGGTGCGAGCGCGGTTTTCCACGCGGGTGCCTGCAGCCTGAGCTTGAGTGCTGGGCTCGAGACGGCAAACCGCTTGCTGTTCGGCAGCTTGCCCGCGAGTACTGTGCTCAGCAGCGCAGCGCCGCCAAATGAATGTCCAAGTGGCGCCACCTCGGTGCCCGCTATGCCTTCCACATGCTTGACGAACGCCGATACGTCGTCGGTCCACTGCGACCAGGAATCGACGTGGCCCCGCTTACCATCGCTCTCGCCGTGACCTCGCAAGTCAAGCGCAAAGGTACTCATGCCGTGATTGGCCATAGCTTCGGCGAACCGCGCATAGCGGCCGGCGTGTTCGCCGAGGCCGTGCACCACGGCGAATGTGATGTTCGCGCCCGCTTTCGGCCACGCCCG
>WNFD01041014.1_pt1 | contig 10705 bp, 10 predicted proteins | sample 5400491 | NCBI WGS metagenome assembly WNFD01 (sample SAMN13153343, study PRJNA577476) | soil metagenome | isolation source: 120 cm saprolite under Douglas fir tree site 2 hole 2 replicate 2 | place: USA:California | collected 2015-04-18 | reverse complement strand
AGCCGTCTTAGGCGGCGGCTGTGGCTGTCATCATGACAGTTTCTTCCAGAGTATTCGTTTCCCGGGCGCCCGTGTGCCTTAACACTTCGCGCGCCCAAAGCGTCTTGGCGCTCTCTTGGCACGATACGTAAACAAGAACTCCAAGACGAGCCAACTGATCCTCAAACCTTGCGGCATCGTTCTCCGAAAAACCGAGTCCGACCAGAGTCCGAGCATTGCCGCACATGGCCGGGGCTTCACGAGCCACCATAAGAGCATGAAGAAATACCCGAGATCGAATAAAAAAACCAACAGTAGGAATCAACACCGCACCGAAGGCCGAAAGCCAACCAATCATTCCCGCGCTGGCCGCAGTGTCTTCCCGGTCGGAGCTGAATAGGCTAGCATCGCGAATCACCGAAGCGATGGGATGCGAAGGAGACAGCATCATGCAGATGTCTTCGTTCTCAAAGCCAGCCTGGTTCAAATTGCGCACGATGTCGGTTAATACGACGTCTTGAGAATAAATTCCGTAGGCGGCTGCTGTGGTCACTGCCATGACGAATGCTCCAAGTTGGCGCTGTATCGGCTAAGCGAGTTTCGATGAGCGAATGAGACCCAAATGGCCCTGAGGTTCGATGTCTGCCGCGGACGACAGAGTCTGCCGTTTCTCCTTGCGGATCGCTAATAACTTACACGGTTGAGCCAGCGGATGAAACTCGGGTAAATCATGTAGTTTCCGCGATATTCCTGGAAATTTATCACAGCCGGGCAAGACTTTCCTCCGGTCGGCCTAAAGTTCACAGTTCGGGTCAAAATCGCGTTGGCTAAAGGCAGTGTTTGCAAGGGGTAACGTCGCTATGAACGATTGGCAAGCTCTTTGCAGGATAACTACGAAACGCACGTTGGGAACAAAAACGTTCGTCGGAGGTTTCGTATGAAACGAGTTTTGCAGCGCTTCTCCCTGGCTGCGGCCATGACCCTCCTGGCTGTGGTTCTGGGGCCGTCCCTGCACGCGCAACAAGCCGATCAAGATCCCTCTCCAAATGCTCCTGAGAAGACGAATCCGGCGGTCCCGCAGGCGCAGCAAAACGAAGCCCAAATGCCGGCCTCTGGCGCCGCGACCACCCGCGAGGCCAAAACCTTCATCGGCCGCGTTGTGAAGGAAAATGGGCAGATTGTTCTGAAGGATCCTGTCACGAAGGTCAGCTATAAGCTCGACGACGCGGCAAAAGCCAAGCAGTATATGGGCAAAGAAGTAAAGGCAACGGGCAAGCTGGATCTGAACACCAATACCATCCAGCTGGACCGTATCGAACCACTTTCGTAGCTTTTCGTTTCTGCGCTTCCATAGCTGGGGGCGCGCATTTGAGTACTGCGTGCGGAGGTGAGTGTGATTTACCTCCGCGCGCCTTAAACCGAGATTCAAATCTCTAAGAAGGCAAGATTAAAGTAATCAGGGTTTTATGGTGCATCTTATGCGATTCATGCGATCCCAATACGATCTTCCCACCGCCGTTACCTTTTTGATGGCGGGCCTCGGAATTGGCTCAATGCTAGCGATCTTGTTTTCTCCCCGCTCCGCTCGGCCGGCGCTAGTCCCACTCGCTGCGAACGAACGCGCCCGCTAGTGGTCCTATGAGATACGCTGTTGTTGCAACCAGAAAGTGTCGTATTAACTGCAACGAGACTATGTCACCCCTTATCGTTTAAGTAACGGCCGCCAAAGTGGGGCGGCCGGAGAGGTTGTAGATGCGGGGCATCGGGGTTTTTCTTTTCTGCGCCGAGGTAACCGGCGCAGGGCGGCGTTGGGCGTGTTGTTCGAGGGGCAGCGCGAGCAGCAGAGTGTCTGCGCGATAGACGCGCAGGGTGCCATCGAGCTGGTGCGAGAGTTCGACGGTTTCGCCGGCGTAGCTGCGCCCTCCCGGCAACGGGGGCAGGGCGATGGGTAGTGTCCTAATAGTGCACTATTAGGACACTACCGGGCGAACCTTTTGGCCAGATCCGCAGCACTACCGGAACCCCGCGCCTGATCCAGTTCTCTCTGCGCTGGGCGTTCTGATCGGCGAAAGAAAACAAAACCCTGCTAGCGGCTCAGTTTGAAAAGTGCTCATGTAGGGACAGCCGCCCTCGGCTGTCCGGTCGAGCGAAGCTTGCCGGTTTCTTCATCACCGACCGCAAACTGAGCCCCAACAAAACAGCCGAAGCAATGCCTCCCGGCTGTAATTTTTAAAACAAATTCCAGATTGCTACGGCTCTTTCTGCGCCGCCGCAATCAGCGGCCGCAACGCCTCCACCGACACTCCCAGCGTTCCGCCGGAAAATCCATCAATGTATGCAGAGTTCACTCCAATGACTTCCGCGTTGGAGTTAAAAACCGGCCCGCCGCTGCCGCCGTGCGCCGTGGGAGCATCGTAGATCAGCTTCTCGCCCACCACGTCGCCCAAATGTCCGCACGTGGTCGAGGGACGAATCAGCGACAGCGCCGCCAGTTCGCTTGCCGCAGTGATGTCGTTGTGACGGTACGCCAGCCGCTTGTAGATTCCGCTCGGCGACTTCGCTACCATCCCTGCAATCCCCATCGGATATCCGATCACGGTGACAAGCTCTCCCGGCAATGCCACGCCTTTTGCCAGCGGCAATACAGAAAGCCCGCGCACGGCATCTTTATCTTCGATCTTCAGCACGGCCAGATCGCCTGTGGAAGAAACTGTACCCGGCGCCAGGCTTACCGGCATCGGCGAGCCGGGGAAAAAGACGACTAGACTCTCCAGCATGGGCCTGGCCCCGCGATCGATCAGCGCCTCCGCCTCAGTATCCCCATACCATGGTTCGGCCACATGACGGTTGGTCGCGAGCAATCCGTCGCCTACCAGAAACCCGGTCCCTGAAACGCGAGCGCGAATCGCCGCCGGCTGGCTGGCGAATCCAACCTGATATATGCCGTAAATGTAGCCGATGGAATTCCGATACCGGTTTAGCACGAGCGCGGGCATCGCTTGCTGTTGCTCAAGTTGCGCCACTTGCTGCGAGAGCTGCTGCACCTGCTTGTGCAACTCGTCTGGCTGCGGAGCCTGCTCCGCGACCGGTGCATAGTAGTGGAACATAGCCACCGCACCGGCCAGCAACACCACTCCCAGCACAGCTTGCACCATCTGCTGCCAGCTGTCGCTAACCTCGTTCGATTCCTGTGGAATCTCCGCCTCGGACATGAGCGGCCATCTTCCCTTGCCCCGGCAGGCTTTTCTACGGTACGGAAGATGATGTACAGGCGGTGTCGGAAGCGTCCGAAGAATGGCAATGGGCCGCTGATTTCGAGTATTTAGCGGAGTTTTCAGAAGCCCTAGAGCTTTCCAATCCCCAGCCGCTTGGCCATCTCGTCGTAAAGAAATCCCCGTCCCTGCACGTACGGCTGCACCCATTCGCCATCAATCACAAATTGCGGGATGGCGCGTTTGCCGGTGTGTCTGACGATCTCTTCCACCGCGCCCGGCGTGGTCTCTACGTCGATCTCTTTATAAGCAATGTTGTGCTTCGCCAGAAAGCGCTTGGCTTCGCGGCAGTCGGGGCACCAGGCCGCAGAATAAACGATGAGTTCCATATGTCTTAAACAAAGAGTCGTAGAGACGTAGCTTGCTACGTCTTGTCTGCAGCGCCGCTAAACCCGCTCCAGTTCTGGCAAAGTCCTTTCATTGATCACGTTGCCTGTATTCAGCGTAGACGCCGGTTCAAACAGGATAATCCAGCATTCTTCATCAGCCACCGGTCGATGCTCCACCCCACGCGGCACCACGATAAACTCGCCTTCTCCGATCCACTCATGCCGGTCGCAAAACTCCATGCGGAATCGTCCCCTCACCACTAGAACATCTCGTCTTCGTTTTCATGGTGATGAAACACAAACTCACCCTTCAGCTTATCGAGCTTCACATGCTGCCCATTCAGTTCAGCCGCGATGTAAGGCTTCCAGTATTCCGAAATCTTCGCGAACTTGTCAGCAATGTTGACTTTGTCCATAGAGCGCCTCCGGGTGAGCTATGCGCATATCCAGATTCATCGAAAACCAAATTAGTCGCAAGACAGACTCCGGATTCACATGCCCGCCATGCAAAGTCATCCGCACGCCGCGCTGGTTATTCACCCGAGTGGTGGTCGTCCAGTCCACATCCTCCGTACTCAACACCCCGCCGCCTCCACCAGCCAGCGTGTAGGTAATGCGGCCATCCTGGTATTGGTAGTTCCCAACCGCCAGAACCGTTCCCGTCTTTAAAATAAAGACCGGTCCACCTACCGTCGCCCCAGAACTGACATTCCGTGAAACCAGGCTGGCGTAGGACGCCTGCGGAATTTCCACGGACGCAGAAACATCGGCGCTCGCCGGAGTCACGCTCTCGCGGAAGGCCAGAGTAGGCCTCCCATTCGTATTCTGGGAATCAAGGTACGACTGGTTCTGCGGCGGGCTGTTGAAGAAATGCCATCCCAGCCCATACGTTTTGGCCACCTGCGGCACTTGCACATCGTCCATCAGACGCAGGCTGAGAACCGTTTCCCCCTTCAGCTTAGGACGCGGTCCCCGTGCCGGCAGCATGATCACCTTCCATGGCCACAAAGGCGGCAGCATCCATTCCACGACGTCGCGCTTGGGGTGCCCTTTCCCGTCGATCTTGCCTTCCTTGTCTACCTTGTAGCCCCGCGTTGAGATGACCTTCGCTTCCAAGGGAAGATCGCCGCTGGGCAATCCGATCCGGTCAAACTGCAGCTTCAAATAGCCCTTGCCCCAAAAATGTCCTGGATCTTTCGACGCTTCCAAATGTCCCACTAAATAGCTGCCCCGTGGAAACGCCTGCTGGCCGAACTCCGTAACTCCGCGCAGATGGCAGAGTACCGGATCCCCAACGTCCACCGACGCCGAGGAGAAGTTGGGTTCATTCATCGTGCATTGCAATAGAGTGCCTGCGGGCAGGACGACCTCCCGTGCGCTGGCCCCAGCAGTCAGAGCTAGTACGCTTACGACAAGAGTAGCGAATACAACACTGCACTTCATACATCCTCCTCGGTTCGCACGCCACTATGGTGGCAGGTTATCGCTGTCAACCCGGCCAGTGGCTTAGTGTTGCGCATCTAATCACAGTTTTTTTCGGGGGTCAATCAGGTTTCCGCCAGAACCTTCGCTGGATGCCCAACAAGGGAAGAGGGCGGAGGGCTGCTTGCAATTCTTCGACCAAAAGAAAAGCCGCCAGCCTTACGCTGACGAACGCGTTGTGATGGTTCCGTTGAATCCGGTCCTCCGACAGCGGTCTTCGATATATTTCTGCAAATCCCGGTGCAAGGGATGAGCCCGCAACTCTGGGGAGAGCAATCCAACTACTTGCGCATTGCCCGGCCATTGACAGGCTCCGGATTGGAGTGCCGAATGCGATCAAGTGCATGCCAATCACCGGTATATCGGCACTCTGGTACTATGCATCCCGATGCCAAACTTGCGGGAATCCGTTTCGGTCACTCCGATTCTCGACTCCGGAGTCCTTCCGCCTCCTCGCCCCAAGAAACGCGCCTTTGGCCTTATTGTCGGGTTTTGCATAGGCATTCTCTTCGCCGTCATAATCGACAAGTTCAGCCGCTTGAAAACGCAACCTTATCTGCCGCTCCTCTTCTATTTCGCCAGTCTTGGCCTCGCCGTGACCATACATGAACTCGGGCACCTCACAGCCGGCTGGTTCGTTGGATTTCGCTTCAGCAGTATCTCTATTGGACCCCTCTCGGTGAGAATCGAACATGGAAGGCTGAAAGTTCAAATCCGCCGCGATCTCGGGGCTCTCGGCTTCGCTGGCGTACACATCGAAAGCGTGAAGGGGCTGCACCGCCGCCTGCTGCTTTTTATTGCCGCAGGCCCGGCGGCGAATCTCATCTCCGGGGCACTGGCGGCGGTGTCTGTTAGCATTACCGCCCCTCCTTTGCGAGCGACGTGGGCGTCATTTGCTGCGGGATTCTCGTTATTGTCCTTGCTCCTCGGATTGATCAGCTTGGTACCGTACGGAAAAACTTTGCGAAGTGATGGTGCCCGCATCTGGATGCTGCAGAATTCATACGACGGGACGAGGCGCTGGATTACTGCTGCAGCTCTCGCAAGCCAGCAGAGAAAGGGTGTTCGACCAAGATGCTGGAAGCGAACTTGGTTGAAGGCAGTCTGCTCAGTTCGAGATGGTTCAATCGATGAGATTTCAGGCAACATTCTGGCTTATGTCGCGGCAAGCGATATAAAAGAGGCGCCAACGGCTGCCGCACATCTGGAGAGATGCCTTGAGCTGGCTCCTTCGTCTCAACCCATGTCGCGCGATTTCGTGGCGCGCGAAGCCTCCTTTTTTTGCGCTTGGTTTCGAGACGACTCGATGCTGGCAGAACGTTGGATTTCCCAAATGAAAAGACCGAAGGTCATCAACCCACTGCTACAGATTCGGACCAACATCGCACTCGAATGTGCTCGCCAGAAGTTTGATAATGCGATCGACGATTGGGGAAAGGGAGCTGATTTTATCGAGCACCTGCCAGTTACTCCGATCAAATTACTGCTCCAAGAATCGTGGCAGGAGTGGGGCGACGAAATTTTGGACAAGAAAAACCGACAGTAATGGGTTCTGGATAGCAGGCTTCTCCTAACATAACAAGACTTCATCTGAAAAAAAAGCCGCCAGCACTATGCTGACGGCTGATAGCTGAGAGCTAGATTCCTACCCGTTCTCGTACAACAACACGCCCTCGGTCTTCTCCGCGTCCACCGGACGGTAAAACAGCTTGTTGTTCTCGAGGAAGACCTCAATAAACGCCGGACGCGTGGTGATCGTGCCCTGAATCAACGCTTCCGACAGTGGGTCTTCAATATATTTCTGCAGCGCCCTGCGCAACGGCCGCGCTCCATAGTTGCGATCGGTGAGCGTTTGATCGAGTATCCACTTCTTGGCCTCATCCGCAACCGACACAGTGATCGACTTCTGCGCCAGGTTCTGGTTGAGCTGCGTAACCATCAACTCCAGAATCTGGATCAGGTCCGCCTCGCTCAATGCCAGGAACAGAATGATTTCGTCCAGCCGGTTAAGGAATTCCGGATTGAAGGTGCGCTTCACCTCGCCCTTCACCAGTTCCTCAACCTTGCTCGAAACCATCTCATCCTTCGTCGATTGGAACCCAAACCCTTCGCGCTTTTGCAGGTGCCGCGCTCCAATGTTCGACGTCATGATGATAATCGTATTCTTGAAATCGACCGTGTTGCCCAGTCCGTCGGTCAACTGCCCGTCTTCAAAAACCTGCAACAGAATGTTGAACACATCGGGATGCGCCTTCTCGATTTCATCCAGCAGCACCACCGAATATGGCGCCCGCTTCACCCGCTCGGTAAGCTGGCCGCCCTCTTCGTAGCCCACATATCCCGGAGGCGAGCCAATCAGCTTCGATACCGAATGCTTTTCCATGAATTCCGACATGTCGAAACGGACCAAAGCCTTTTCCGTTCCGAACATAAACTGCGCCAATGTGCGCGCGACTTCCGTTTTGCCCACGCCGGTCGGTCCCAGGAACAGGAACGAACCAATCGGCCGGTTCGGACTCTTCAACCCCGCGCGCGAACGCCGAATCGCCCGGGCCAGCGCGCTGATCGATTTATCCTGCGAGATGATCCGCTTGTGCAGCTCTTCTTCGATGCGCAGCAGCTTCTGCGTCTCTTCTTCCTTGATCGAGGTAATGGGAACGCCGGTCCAGCGCGAGACTACATCTTCGATGTCCTCGCGGCCGACTACTCCAGTCGAAGACTCATCCAGATGATATTTCTCGCGCAGAGCCCGCAGATTCTCCCGCTCCTTGCGTTCTTCGTCGGAGTAGAAGCGCGCCTTCTCAAACTCATGGTTCGCGATCGCGTTCTCGATGAACTTGATCCGCTTCTGCACTTCGCTGATCTCTTCCGGCTGCGAAGTCTGGCGCAGCTTCACGCGCGCGCCCGCTTCGTCAACCAGATCGATCGCCTTATCCGGAAGGAAACGGTCTGGGATGTAACAGTTCGAGTGCGACACCGCGAAGTTGATGGCGTCGTCCGTGTAAGTGACCGCGTGAAATTTCTCGTAGCGGTCCTTGATGCCGAACAGCACCTTGATCGCGTCAGCCTCGTTCGGAGGTGGAACCTTCACCGCCTGGAAACGCCGCTCCAGCGATCGGTCTTTTTCAATCGATTTCCGGTATTCTCCCGGAGTAGTTGCGCCGATGCACTGAATCTCGCCGCGCGACAACGCCGGCTTCAGAATATTCGCCGCATCCAGCGATCCTTCCGCCGAACCCGCGCCCACCAACGTGTGCAGCTCATCAATAAAGATGATCGAATTCTGCGACTCCATCAGCTCTTTCATGATGGTCTTCAGCCGCTCTTCAAACTGTCCGCGATACTTGGTTCCGGCGACAATCAATGAAAGATCAAGCGCCAGGATTCTCTTATCCGCCAGAAACGACGGAACCTCGCCGTCGGCAATGCGCTGCGCCAGTCCTTCCACAATCGCCGTTTTGCCCACGCCCGGCTCGCCAATCAATACCGGATTGTTTTTCGTGCGCCGGCACAGAATCTGCACTACGCGCTCCAGTTCACTATCACGGCCCACCAGCGGATCAAGCTGGCTGTCCATTGCCGCCTGCGTAAGATCACGCGAAAATTCGCTCAACAGTGAGGATTCGCGCTGCCGTTGTGGCTGCGCCTTTTCCTGTGTGGTCCGCGCCAATTCTTCCCGGATGGTCGAAAGCCGCAGGCCGCGCTCGTGCAGGATCTCCGCCGCAAAACACTTCTCTTCACGCAGCAACCCCAACAGCAGATGCTCGCCAGTACGCGCTTGCACTCGTTGCTTAGAGGAAGATCCACGGAAGTCGAAACCTTTTCCCGGATCGTGGTGTGACCTTCAATCTGTTTGCGGATGGACTCAACCGAGGCATGCGAGCGCAGAAATCGATTGGTCAGGGCCTTGTCTTCGCGCAGGAGCCCCAGCAGCAGGTGCTCGGTCTCTATATAAGGAGACCCGAACTGGCTTGCTTCGTAGCGCGCAAAGAAAATTACGCGCCTGGCTTTCTCCGTGTATCGTTCAAACATAATGCCCTTCCCCCTGATGCTTCCGGCCGAAAAGGCGCTAGCCCTGATCAGCCCTATCGAAATCCTGGCCCGTTAATATCCCTGGTCTGCATCTGGTCCCGTCCTTCCCTCATTATATGGAACGGGCTCCCACGCAAGCCTTAAAACGTTTCAGTAATGTTACCGAAGGAACCCTGTTGAACTCCCCCTCCTTGTGCCGATATTCCAATTCCTTTTACACCGTCTTACTAATCTTTTAACTCAAACGTCTCTACACTGGCAACGACTCCGGCCTGATCTCTTCCACCCGCCCGCGCTCCAGTCGCACCACCCGGTGGCAGCGCCGCGCGAACGCTAAGTTATGGGTTGCGATGAGGGAGGTAAGTTGGTGCTCGCGATGCAGTCGTGCGATCAATTCGAAGACCGCTTCCGCCGTCTGTCCGTCGAGGTCCCCGGTAGGCTCATCGGCCAGCAGCAATTTCGGACCGGTAATGAGCGCCCGCGCCAGAGCCACCCGTTGTTGCTCCCCGCCCGAAAGCTCTCCCGAGCGGTGATGCCCGCGTTGCTCCAACCCGACCTCGCGCAGCCAGCGTGAAGCTTCCGGCGCCACCTCTGCCCAGGTCTGACCACGTTGCAGCAGGGGCATCGCGACATTTTCCGCCGCCGTAAACTCCGGCAACAGATAGTGAAACTGCCAGACAAAGCCGGCATCGCGATTGCGAAACCTCGCCGCTTCGTCCGCCGATAACGAATTCAGCTTCAATTGCGCGCAGTATACGTCACCCGCGGAAGCGTGATCAAGGGCGCTCAGGATGTGCAACAAGGTACTCTTCCCCGCTCCTGACTCCCCCACGATGGCGAGCATCTCGCCTTGCTTCACCTCAAACGATAAATTCTCAAAGAGCACCAGGTCCGATTCGCCGGACCGGAAAACCTTCTTCAGTCCCTGAACCCGAAGCAGCGGCTCTTGTTTCTCCGCTACTTGTTCCGTTAGATGCACTCCGCCTCCGCTTGGGTCCATCCCGTCCCTGCCTTAAGGTTCCCAGGGTCGGAACAGTAGAACGGGTCATCTTCTCACACTAGAACTCCACTTCCATATGGCCCACTAGAACCATAAGTCAAATTCCATCCTGATTCGGGTGTATGCATGCCAAGAATGTACGCCCGGCCTCAGATCATCCCCAGCCCCGATGTCATAAATCTGATGCACAATATTAGAAGGGAGACTACTTCGGGACAACAAAGGCACAACACGACAGTCTTTAGACCTCAACCTTAACCTCTGTCCCAGCTAACTTACGCAGGGATTCGCCGTAAGGGGCTCGCGCGATGCCGCGCTCAGTGATGATGGCAGCTACATACTTCGCTGGCGTCACATCGAATGCAGGATTTTCGATCGACACCCCGTCAGGCACCATCTGTTTCCCGGCGATGTGACTGACTTCCCTCACATTGCGCTGCTCGATCGGAATCTTGTTTCCGTCCGGACACGTGAGGTCAACCGTCGAGATTGGAGCCGCGACGTAAAAAGGAATGCCATTCTCCTTGGCCAGAACCGCCACCGTGTACGTTCCAATTTTATTGGCCACGTCCCCGTTGGCCGCGATGCGGTCCGCCCCCACCACAATCGCT
>WNFD01007619.1_pt1 | contig 10706 bp, 5 predicted proteins | sample 5400491 | NCBI WGS metagenome assembly WNFD01 (sample SAMN13153343, study PRJNA577476) | soil metagenome | isolation source: 120 cm saprolite under Douglas fir tree site 2 hole 2 replicate 2 | place: USA:California | collected 2015-04-18 | reverse complement strand
TCAGCCGCTGGAACCCTGCCGCGCGCGCCAGCTCCGCCACGCGTAGGAGCTGCGCCGCGGTCGTCTTGCGATCGAGCGCCACTCGCAGCCGCTCGGACGCGCCGTCGGCGGCAGTGGTCAGCGTCCTCGCCCCGCTGCTGGCGAGGAGCGAGACCAACTCGGGGCGCGCGCAGAGCCGGTCGGCGCGCAACGACGAGATGCCCACTTCGCGGCCGTCCTCGACCAGCGTGCGCACCAGATCGACGATGCCCGGATGGTCGGTCACCGCCGCCCCCACCAGCCCCACGCGCGGGGCCGAGGCAGGAATCAAGTCGAGCACGCGCTCGGGCGGCACGGTGCGCATGCCGCCGTTGGTGGTCCGCCTCATCACGCAGTACGTGCACCCGCGCGAACAGCCGCGCTCCGGCTCGATGAGGAACATCGAGCGCAGCTCCGTGTGCGGGGTGATGATCTGCGATCGCGCCGGCAACCGATCGTCGTCGGCTTTCGCCACGGAGGTCCATTGATCCGAAAGCCCCGGCACGTAGAAGCCGGTCCGTCTCGAGAGCGTCGAAAGCAATTCGTGCCGCGGCAGCGTGAGCGCATCGCACAGCTCGTGGATTGCCTCCTCGGCCTCGCCGACGATGATCACGTCCGCGAAGGGGGCCAGCGGTACGGCATTGGAGAACGTGAGCGGCCCGCCGCAGACGATGAGCGGATGCCTTTCGCTCCGCTCCCCGCGCAAGAGCGGGATGCCTGCGAGCGCGAGCATCTCGAACAGCCCGGTGATCTCCAGCTCGTAGCTCACCGAAAAGGCCAGGCAGTCAAACTCGGCGACCGCCGTCTGCGACTCGTACGTGCATAGAGGCACGGCGGCCTCGCGCCAGGCTTCAACGTCATCGGGGAGGAAGGCACGCTCGGCCGTAGCGCCGGAGTGGGCGTGAATCTCGCGATAGATGGTCTGGAACCCAAGTGAACTCATGCCCACGTGATACGGACTCGGGTAGCAGAGCGCGATCCGCGCCGCCGCCTGCTTGCGAAGGGTGCCCTGCTCGTCGACGAGGCGGGCCCGGATGGACTCGAGGAGGGCCCAGCGGCTTTGCATCAGGGGCGATTATAAGCTGCCATCGCGTCATCCGGCGATCCCGAAGACCTGCTAAAAACATGGCGTGCGCTGGTTCGTCCTCGTCGCCGCCCTCGGTTGTGCCGAATATCGGATGAAGGCCACCTTTCCCGAGGGGGCGGCCGGCCAACCTGTCGTCTACGAGCAGGCGCTCGTCGGCATCTCCGACGAGGGCGACGCGGCGGTCGTGCAGTTGATCGATGCCGAAGGGGCCGAGCCCCGTCTTTCACTGCTGGTTTTCGCCCGCGGCGGGGGGCCGACGCGAGCCATCCGGAGCTCCTTGGCCCCTACCGCCCGCGCAGTCGCGGAGCGGGTGCGGCAGGCGGGGCGCCGGACAACCCCGATTCTCGGCGCCGCGGTGGCCGCCGAGTGGCCCGAGGCGAGCGCCGCCGCGACCGCTCTCGGGTACGCCCCTCGCGCGCCGGCTACGCCAGCCCCCGGGCGCCGCCGCTGGGCCGCCACAGGAAGGGCCCAGACCGGCTCGCTGCCTCTAGCGCTGCGCCTCGGGGAAGCGGGGGACGATCCCCGTGGCGTCGTGCTCCTGCTCTCGGAGAGTCCTGACGGTGTGCCCAGCGGCGACGAAATGGAACTGGCGCGCGTCCCATTGACGGGGACGGCCGTTGCTCCGGAATTGTGGCTGCAGAACGGGGTCGTCTGGCTCGAGGCAGGTTCTTTTCTTCGAGGAGAGCCTTTGCACCGAAGCGTGGGCGTCCTGCGCGGATCTCTGGCACGCGGCGAAGCGGAATTGCACAACCTGCACGGCCTCGCCGACTACAACGCTGGAGACCTCGACGCGGCCCGGCGCGAGTTCGACCGCGCCATCTCCGCAGATCCCAACTATGTCGACGGTCTCTACAATGCCGCCTCCGTCGCCGCCCTGAGCGGCCGTACCGACGACGCCATCGCGCTGCTCAGACGCGCGGTCGCGGTGGACCCCGGCCGCGTACAGGTCCTCGGGCGCAACGACGACGACCTGAAGGTCCTGCGCAAGCGCTCCGACGTACGTGCGCTGCTGGGCCTGCGCCGTCCTCCTCCGGAGGGCGTGCCTCCGCCCCCTTGACCCTGTGCTACGGTCCGCTCCGATGAATCTCATCCGCGTCCTTTCCGCGCTGGCCGTCCTGGCGTGCGCATCGGCCCTCCTCGCTGCGCCGGCAGCGCAGGAAGCGGCGCCCGAGCTCTCCGAGGAGCGCGCGCGGCAAATTCTGCCGCGGGCCGATCTGACGGGGTTGAACGGCCAGCAGCGCGCGCAGTTTCTCGAGATCGCGGGCGACACCTTCGACTATGCCGGCTGCAACGACACACTGGCCCGCTGCCTCGGCGCGACCGTCAAGGATCGCCACGCGCTGCGCATGACCGAGTTGGTGAAGGTACTCCTGCTCGACGGGCACACGCCCAGCGTCATCATCGAGATGGTCGAGCGCTACTATTCGAGCTTCCCCATCTCCAAGCGCCAGAAGCTTCGCGACGACGACTGTCCCACGCTGGGCGACCCGAAGGCGGCCGTCGCGGTGGTGGAATACTCGGACTATCAGTGCCCCCACTGCGCCTCGGCGGTGAAGCCGCTCCACGATATGGTCGACGCGCTCAGGGGCCGTGTCCGCTTGTGTGCCAAGCACTTTCCCCTCCCCAACCACGCGCGCGCGCAGATCGCCGCCGGATGCGCTGAGTTCGCGCGTCGGCAGGGGAAGTTCTGGGAGCTGAGCGAGATGCTCTTCGGCCACCAGGAGGAGTTGGAGGACGCGCAGATCAAGTCGTACGCCAAGCAACTCGGCCTCGACGGCAACCAGATGCTCAAGGAAGTCTACGCTGGGAAGTTCGACCCCGTCGTCGACAAACAGAAGAAGGAGGGGATCGACGCGGGAGTACGCGCCACGCCGACGCTCTTCTTCAACGGCCGCCAGTACGCATTACCGCTCAAGCCTGAGTTCCTCGTCTTCTCGGCGCAGGACGAAGAGGAGTGGCAGCGCAACAAGGGCGGATGGGAGAAGGAGTAACGACAGCAGCGGGGGAATGGGTTTACTCGGCGCTGGCTGCCGCCGCCGGGGCCCCGGACCGCGTCGGTGCAGCCACGGACCGCGCCGGCGCAACGTCCGAACGCGGCAGTTCAGCGCCCGAGCGCCGCGGTCCAGCCCTTGCGCGGCGCGGCTCAGCCTCCCGAGCGGCGCGGTCCAGCCTCCGAGCGCGGTCCAGCCATCGAGCGCTGCGGGTCAACCTCTGAACCGCACGGTTCAAGCAACGAACCCCGCGGTTCAGCCTCCGAACCGCACGGTTCAAGCAACGAACCCCGCGGTTCAGCTTCCGAACCGCACGGTTCAAGCAACGAACCCCGCGGTTCAGCCTCCGAACGCGCTTTTCCGACGCGGGCGTACATCGCGAACTCGAATGCGCTGACGTTCGGTGCTCACTCGCGCCGAGTCGCTCACCGGCGACGACCTCAGGTCGGCTACGTCGTGTTCGGCTGGCCGGGCGGACCGGTGGCCATGGCGCTGGCGCCAGACCTGGCTGTGGCGCCGCTGCTCTTGCCGAGCCCTGACGTTGGCAAAGTGGCGGCGGCAGGGGGAAGGGCGGGTGCGAGCCGGGCGGGCGCAAACCGTTCGTCTCGGGAGCAGCGCCGGGAGCGGCTCGCACATTGACGCGGTTGTATGTCCGCGTCGTTGAGGCGGCGGCGATGGCGGCCCGCGAGGAGGCGGACCGACAGACGTCCCCTTGAGAATCCCGGATACCTCGGGGCATTCTAATTCCACGTGGACGACGACCTGCTCATCGACGCCAAAGGCGCGCCGTCCGCCGCCAGCGGCGCGGCGAAAAAGCGGCTTGCCCACAGCCAGGGCGCGTGGAAGCTTCTCGCCACCCCGGGCGAGTTGCTGCTGGCGCTGCGCTATCGCGCCGATGGGCTGATGAGCGCCATCCGCCAGCTCCATCCCGCCGGTGCGGTGCTGGCGGGCGATCTCTCGGAGATGTTGCCGAGCGATCTCCTCAACTTTCTTCACCAAGGCCGCCGCACCGGCGTCCTGCTCACGCGCTCGGACGGGACCGAACGCGGCATCGTACTCATTGACGGCAATGTCGCGTGGGCGTGCTCGACCAGCGCGGGTGAGCGGCTGGGCGAGCTGCTCTGCCGCATGGGCCTGGCCAATCGGGCCCGCGTCGAGGCGGCGCTGGCCGCGCAGCAAGCGCGCGAGCACCGGCGCATCGGGCAGGTGCTGGTGGAGAAGGGCGTCCTGGGAGCCGACGAGGTGTGGCGCGGCCTCAAGCACCAGGTGATCGAAATCTTCCTGGGGCTGCTGGTAGCACGCGCAGGCAGCTTCGTGTTCCTGCGCGAGGTCGATCGCGCCAGGCTGCCGGCCTCGCTCAATCTCGACACGCAAGCCCTGCTGCTCGACGGGTTGCGCCGGCTCGACGAAATGGAGCTGTACCGGACACTCATCCCCAGCATCGACGTGCGCCCGCGCGCGACGGGGAAGGTGTTGCCGCCCGAATTTCCGCCCGAGGCGGCGCAGTTGCTCGCGCTCAGCGACGGCGATCACACCGTGGGCGAGCTGGCCACCGCCACCGCGCTGGGCGAGTTCGAGGCCACCAAGGCGGCCTACAAGCTGATCGAGGCGGGGTGCCTGCGGATCTGAGCCCCTCGCCGGTGCCGCTCCTGACGCCGGACCTGCCTGGCACGGGCGGCAGCGTGCGCCTGAGCGAGGAGGACTTCCGCGTCGAGGAGCTGCCGCTCTACGAACCGTCGGGGACGGGGGAGCACCTCTATCTGACCGTGGAGAAGAAGGGCCGCACCACGCCGGAGGTGGCGCGCGAGATCGCGCGGGCGCTGGGGGCGCGAGAGCGAGAGGTGGGCACCGCCGGACTCAAGGACAAGCGGGCCGTGACCGTCCAGCGCATCAGCGTGCTCTCGCGTGCGTCCGAACGTGAAGCGCTGCAGCTCTCCGGCTCCGGTTTTCGCGTGCTGGAGGCGAAGCGGCACCAGAACAAGCTGCGGCCCGGGCACCTGCGAGGGAACAGGTTCCGCATCGCCGTGCGTGGGTGCCTGTCCGATGCAGCGGCTCGGGCGCAGCCGATCTGCGCCGCGCTGCGGGCGCAGGGCGCGCCAAACCTGTTCGGCCCGCAGCGTTTCGGACAGCGCGGCGACAATGCGGCGCTGGGCCGCGCCATCCTGCTGCGCGAGGCGGCCCCGCGCGATCGCTTCCTGCGGCGCATGGCGCTTTCCGCCCTGCAGTCCGAGTTGTTCAACCGCTGCCTCGCCGCGCGCATGCGCGACGGGCTGCTAGCGACGGCGATTTCAGGAGACGTGCTCAAGAAGCGCGCGACGGGTGGCCTCTTCGTCTGCGAAGACCCCGCGGCCGACGCGCCCCGCGTCGTTTCCGGCGAGCTGGATCCCGCCGGTCCCTTGCCGGGCCACTCGATCTTCGCGGCGCGAGGCGAGGCGTTGGCCCGCGAGGAAGCGGTGCTGGCGGCGGCGGAAATCGACGGACGATCGTTCGCCGTGGGTGGAGCGGAGATGGAGGGCGCGCGCCGCCCTTACCGCCTCCCCGTCGACGAGTTGGCAGTGGAAGAGACCGCGGACGCGCTGGTGCTCACGTTCACCATGCCCAAAGGCAGTTATGCCCACGCCTTGCTTCGAGAGATCATCAAGTCGGATGCTCCCGATCCAGAGGCCTGAAACCCGGACCAGAGGCCCGAGGCCTCAGTTTGACCGCGCCGCCGAGTGGGGGTAGCTCTCTGCAACCATGAGGATTCGGACTTGGCTCTTTGCCGGGATGGTGGCGCTCGTGGCCGCCCTCAACCTGGCGCTCGTCTCGCTCCGCATCGCGCAGACCGGTGAGGATACCGTGCGGGCCCGGATCTCTCTCGCCTCGAGCGGCCTCAAGGCGCAGCTGGAGCTGCTCGACGCGCGGCTCAACCCTCGCGCAGCCGCCTCGCTGCCCGATCTGATCGACGCGACGCGGTCGACGGCCGACTCCACCGTGGCGCCCCCCAAGCCGGACGAGCGGGCGCTGCGCGCGGCGGCCGCGGTGCTCTCGCCCGAGCCGGATCTGCTGGCAGTGGAGAATGGGCCGGGCGCCATCGTTTCGCGCCGCTCGAAGCCGGCGCAGCAGATCGACAATCCCGCTCGCCTGCCCCTGGGCAAGGCTCCGCTGGAGGGCAACCCGCCGTCGACATTCGCCGTCTGGGAAGGTGCGACGTGGCGAGTGGCCGCGGCGCGCATCCCCGGCAACGCCGCGGCGGTGCTGGCGGGCGCGCTGGTCGACGATCGATTCGCCGCGCAGATGAAGAGCCAGGTCGACGCCGACGTGACGCTGCTCATGGCGGGGAAGGTGATCGCCAGCTCGCTGCCGCAGCGCGAGGATCGCGACCGCGTCGTGCGCTGGGCGGCCGCGCCCGGGCCGGGATACGGCGTCCTCCAGGTCCGCCTGCCCTTCGTGGGGACGGCGCTGTCCGGCAAGCTTCCACGCGGCGCGACCAGGTACGCGGTCCGCGGAGCGCTGGTGAGCCTCGACGGCGGTGTGCAGGCCGCGTTGACGGTGCCGGCGTCGCCCTATCTGGGATGGCTGGCGCGGTACCAGGCGTTCTATCTGGTGGGGCTGGCGCTCTTCGTCGTCTTCGGCTTCTTCTGGGGGCTATTCCCGCCGCGCGCCCCGGCGGCGCCGTCCCCGAGGGACGCTCCCACGCCGCGTGGGCAGCCTTCGCTCGTGGGCACCGACGTGGGCGCGCCGATGTCGGAGCTGTCGTCGGCGGCGCGCGACGTTCCTTGGTCGCACGCGGAGGGCCTTGCCACCGAGCAACACGAAGACGCCGACCGTACCCCGGCGGCGAACGCCGCCGAGTCGCTCGACCCCGACGAGCCGTCTCTCGCCGCGGCCGCGCCCGCGGCTGTGAAGGGCGGGGCGCGACCTGCCGCGGCGAAGGAGCCGCTCACTTCGGCAGAGCACCCGATGTGGAGCGCCGATCCCTTCATGCCCACGCCGGGCCAGTTCTCAGTCGAGGCGCCGGCCGAGCCGCCGGAGGGAGGGCCCCTGTCCGTCGAGGAGGCGGGCCTCGGCGAGACGAAGTCCGGGCCGCCCGCTGTCCGGCGCGGTCCGGCAATGGAGAAACACGAGCATCTCGCCGCGGCGCGCGGCGCCCAGACGCAGCCCCGCTACGCAAGCAGCGCGGCGGGTGCGGGGACCGCGCCGGCGCACTTTCCCGGCGACGACCCGACACGCGTCGAACCGGTCAGTGCGGCGTTCCTCGACAAGCTGCGCGAGAAGGACAAGGCCGGGGCGCAGCCCAAGGCCGAGAAGACGATGCAGTGGGATGCTCCGCCCGAGACCAACGTGACCATGCATGACTTCTCCCTGCCGGACGTGTCGGAAGCCGACCCCGACGAGCAGCACTGGCGCGAGACGTTCGACAAGTTCATCGAGCTGAAGGTCAGCCTCGGCGAGCCGTCGGACAAGATCACCTTCGAGAAGTTCTCCGCCAAGCTGCGAAAGAACCGGGCCGACCTGCTGGCCAAGCACAACGCCAAAGGCGTGCGGTTCATCGTCTACGAGAAGGACGGCAAGGCGGCCATAAAAGCTTCGGCCATCCGCTGATCACCGCGCCGGGACCTGGTACCAGTCCTCCTGGCTCGGCTCCTCCTCTTCGGTCTGCGTCGGCTCGCTGCCTGCCATGAACACCTCGCGCACCGCGTAAGGATCGCTCTCGCGCGCCAGCGCGCCGGTGTTGCGGTTGATCTTCAGCACGGTCACGCCGGGCGGCGGCGGGGGCCATTCCTCCTTCGGCGTCCCGGCGGTCGCGGTGCGCATCCACGAGAGCCAGATGGGCCCCGCGGCGTGTCCGCCCGTCTCGAGCGGGCCCAGCATCTCGTGCGAGTCGAAACCGACCCACCCGCCGGCCAGCAGCGACGGCGTGAACCCGATGAACCACGCGTCGCGATGGTCGCTGGCGGTGCCGGTCTTGCCCGCGACGGTGCGACCTAGCGCGCTGAGCGAATGCGCCGTGCCCGCCGGGTCCTCGATCACCGAGCGCATCAGGTCCGCGGTGAGATACGCCGTCTCCGGCTTGATGGCCTGGTCGGGGTTGACCGCGGCGGCCAGGATCGTGCTGCCGTCGCGCGCGACCACCCTCTTGATGAGTACGGGGTCGGCGCGGCGGCCCTGCGAAGCGAGGGTGGCGTAGCCGTTGATTTCCTCGAGGACGCCCACCTCGCCCGTCCCAAGCGCCGCCGTATAGCTCTGCGGCACTTCGCTGCTCAGGCCCGCCGCGCGCGTCATCGAGCGCACTTTGTCGAGGCCCACGTCGAGCAGGAGCTTCACCGCGACGGTGTTCTTCGACTCGGCCAGCGCTTTGCGCAGCGTGATGCGTCCGTCGAACTCGTCCTTCTCGAAGTTCTGCGGCTTCCACGACTTGCCGCTCCAGGGGTCGATGATGACCTCCGGCGAGTCGTCCATCCTTGTCACCGGCGTGTATTTCCCACTGTCGAGCGCCGCCGCATAGAGGAAGGGCTTGAACGACGAGCCCGGCTGCCGCTTCGCCTGCGTGGCGCGGTTGAACGACGAGATGGCCACGTCGTAACCGCCCACCAGCGCCAGCACGCCACGCGTCTTGAGGTCCATGCCCACGAAGGCGCCCTGCACCTTGGGCGTCTGTTCCAGCGCCAGTTCGAGCCGTGTGACGCGCAGGTGCGTCGACGACGGAGCCGCCACGAAACGCGTGACGCGCACTGGAACGACGTCCCCCGCGGAGAGCACGTCGGCGGGGAAGTGCGGCAGCGGCGTCGGGCGCTCGGGCTTGAAGGGCCGCGCCCACGCCATGGTGGCGAAGGGCACGCTGCCCGTCAAGCCTGGCGCCAGCTCGACTAGCGCGTCGTCTCGCGTGACGTTGGTGACGATGCCCGCGTAGACGCCGTTCGTCTCCAGCGGACGCGGCCGGGCGGCGCGCGCCAGCGCGTCGGGCGGAACGCTCCCACCCGCCGGCGTCACCGGGTCGGCCGTGGAATCGCTCTCGTCGCCCTCCTCGACGACCTTCTTGTTTGCCGGCTTGTCCGCCGCCTTGCGCGTCTCCGCGGTGTGGATCCCTTCCAGGTCGAGCACCCACGCCTGGTCGGACGTCTGCGAGACGGAGGCCAGCTTGCGCCCCAGCGCGCTGCGGTACGCGTCGAGGCGGTCGAGGTCGAGCCTCAGCTCGGGGCCGCGCCAGCCTTGGCGCTTGTCGATGGCGCGCAGGCCTTCCTGCACCGCGATCTCCGCCGCACTCTGCAGCTTGGGATCCATCGCCACTTCGATGGTCATCCCCGAGGTGTCGACCGGCGCGTCGCCGAACTGCGCCACCAGCTGGCGGCGGACTTCGTCGAGGTACCACGCGCCGGGCAATTCCTGTGGCGCGGGCGGCAGCACGATGGGCTTCTCCACCTCGCGCTGGTAGTCCTCGTCGGTGATGTAGCGGTTCGCCAGCATGCGGCCGAGCACGTAGACCTGGCGCTTCTTGGCGCGGTCGGGGTGGCGGCGCGGGTTGATGCGCGAAGGGTTCTGCGGCAGGCCGGCGAGGATGGCCGCCTCGCCCAGGTCGATGTCCTGCACGTGCTTGTTGAAGTAGTAGAGGGACGCCTCCTCCACTCCGTAATGCGCTCTACCGAAATTGATGTGGTTCAAATACAAATACAAAATATCGTCCTTGGAAAGGTTGCGCTCGAGCCGCGAGGCGAGCAATAGCTCCTTGAGCTTTCGCTTCCACTTTTTCTCCGAGCTGAGGAAGAAGTTCTTCACCACCTGCTGCGTGATGGTCGACGCACCTAGTCGTTTGCGCCCCGAAATGGTGTCGATCACCACGGCGCGGCCCAGCGCGATGAGGTTGAAGCCAGGGTGCTTGTAGAAGTCCTTGTCCTCGGCGCTGATGACCGCCTGGACCAGCACGCGAGGGACCTGGTCCATCTTCACGATGGTGCGGCGCTCCCGGTAGAACTGGCCCACCACGCTGCCGTCCGACGCGACCACCTTGCTGGCGACGAAGGGATGGTAATCGCGGATGCTGTCGAAGGTGGGGATCTCGCGCGAGATGTAGAAATAGCCGGCCACGATCCCGATTGCGCCGAGCACCGCGAAGATGATCGCGAGCGATACGACGCGGTCGACCCAAACCCTCCACACCGGCTGCTTCGTGTCCTGCTTGAACTCCGTCACTGGGACGGGCCGGTACGGCTCGAGTTCCGGCTCGGGCTCTGGCGGCGGTTTGGGCCGCTGCACCAACGCCGTGCCGCCGGGCACGTCGTCCGCGGGCGGCGGTTCCGGCTCGGGCGGCGGCTCTTCCGCTTCGGGGAGCTTCTCGCTCTTGGCGTCCCACCAGTTTCCGCGGCGGCTTTTCTTGTCGGGCGGCGTCGGCGCGACGACTTTCTTGGGAGGCGGCGGGGTCGGCTCGTCGTCGGGGAGCGTGACCTGGAGTCCCTTCTTCGGCGCCAGTGGCTGCTTCTCCGTGGCTCGGCGCGGGGGCGCAGGGCCCCGATCGACACGGACAAATGCCGTCGCGCCGGGAGCTTCGTCACCGTACTGCGGCGTCTCGGCGGCCGGTGCCACTTGACGCTGGCCGTTGTTGACCTGGTCTTTGTTTCCGATCGGTTCGGTCG
>WNFD01024005.1_pt1 | contig 10707 bp, 9 predicted proteins | sample 5400491 | NCBI WGS metagenome assembly WNFD01 (sample SAMN13153343, study PRJNA577476) | soil metagenome | isolation source: 120 cm saprolite under Douglas fir tree site 2 hole 2 replicate 2 | place: USA:California | collected 2015-04-18 | reverse complement strand
AAACCGCGACGGCTCACATTTTCAATTTGGATCATGTCCTCACCTGACCTGGCTCTCGCGCCGACGAAAATCACCCAAAATCCGTCTACTTCCGTTCTCTATCCTACCCGCATTCTATTGGCTTGCAAGTGCGGATGATTCTCTTTGCACTTTCGCGCAGGAGCATGCAAATTCATTGCCCCGTTCATTGTGCGCTGGCATACTCGTCTCCCGCAGCACGGAGAGAATTACACGATGAAACGCGAATATCACCGGTGGCATTCACCGCGATTGGGGTTCGAACTCGGCGTTGTGGTTTACGGCCACTGGGGGCCGCCGCTGATGGGATTTCCCACCAGTGCGGGCGACGAATGGGAACTGGAAGGGCAGGGCATGGTGGAGGCGCTGGCGGAATTTATTGATGCCGGGCGCATCAAGCTTTACACGGTGAATTCGATTAACGGACTCAGCTTTTACAACAAGGGCGCGCATCCGTTCCACCGGAGTTACGTGCAATCGGTTTTCGATTCCTATTTGCGCGAGGAAGTGGTCCCCTTTATCTGGGACAACTGCCAATCGCGAGTGGCGATTGCCACGATGGGCGCGTCCTTTGGCGCGTATCATGCGGCGAATGAACTCTTCAAGCATCCGGACATCTTCAAGCGCTGTTTCGCTATGTCCGGAGTTTACGACCTGAGGAATTTCATGGACGGCCAGTACGACGACAATTTTTATTTCAACAATCCCGTGGACTATCTCGCCAATCTGTCCGATTCCTGGTACTACGAGCAACTCGCCTCCTGCGATATTCACCTGATTACCGGCACGGGTCAGTGGGAACACAGCGGCCCTACCTACCGGCTCTCTGAGGTGCTTTCGAGCAAGGGCATCCGCCACTCCGTGGACAACTGGGGCCCCGAAGGCGGCCACGACTGGCCGTATTGGAAGCACCAGATGCGCTCCTACGTCTCGCAACTCTATTGAGCACCACAGCGAACCGCAGTCTGGATGGCGGCTGGCTAAAGTGCTATCATGATAGCAGGTGCACCATGGCGCAAATCCTCGTTCGCAATCTCGAAAGCGAAGTCAAAACCCGGCTGCAGCGCCGAGCCAAGCGCAACGGCCGCAGCATGGAAGAAGAAGTCCGTGAAATCCTTCGCGACGCGGCCAAAAACGAGCGTAGCCAGCAGAAGGGGCTAGGAACGGAGATCGCCGAGTTGTTTCGCGGAATTGGGTTAAAGCCCGGTGAGGAAATCGAAGAGCTTCATGACATCAAGCTTCAGATCCCGGACTTTGAGGAATGATCCTCCTGGACACTAATGTCCTCTCCGCGATGATGCAGGCGGCGCCGGATGAGACGGTTGCGAGGTGGTTGGATCAGCAGCCTCGCGAATCAATCTGGATTACAACCATCACGGTGATGGAAATTCGTGCCGGTTTGCAGGCGATGCCTGTCAGCCGAAAAAGAAACGCGCTTGCGGTATTGCTAGGCGAGAAAATTCAAGGACGCATTGCTGTATTCGATATGGCAGCAGCCGAGGAAGCCGCGGCGCTAATGGCGAGACGAAAGCTGAAAGGGCGTCCGGTGGATTCCCGGGACACTATGATTGCAGGAATCGCTCAAGCTTCCCGCGCTACATTGGTGACACGCAACACTTCCCATTTCTCCGACCTTTCCGTACCCGTCGTCAATCCGTGGCAGTAACTTCGCCTTAAAACATGTGTTGGCCAGGTTTTCAGATAAGGGATGTCTGCGCGGAAGGCCCGAGCAAATTTCTCTTACCAAAATTCGCTACGCGAGGCCGAGGTGATCCATCTGGTAGTGGCCTTTTTCGATCACTTGGTCCTGATCGATCCAGACGTCGCAATTCCGAGTCAGCACATCCACGTGCGTGCGTGATTTCCAGTCGGCGTGGGTCTGGCTGCCGTAGGGATCGCCGAAGGCGATGTGCACGCCCGGAAATTTTTCGTCCTGCAGCAGGATGCCGATCATCCGCGTCAGCCCAAGGTTTGTGCCGAACGCCAGTTCGCCGACGCGGTCGCTGTTCTCGTCGGTGTGGCAATAGCGCCAGAATTCATCTTCAAGGTCCTTGCGCGCGCATTCGGCGTGGACCAGGCGCCCGCCGGTGATTTCCAGCACCAGCGGCGTCTTTTGCAGATCGCCGTATTTTCCGTTGAAGTAATCGCCCGCGGTGGCATCGCAAACAAATCTTCCATCCACCGTGCCGGGCGTCGTGAAGACTTCGCCCGCCGGGAGATTCGACCAGTAGCGCGGGCTGATAAGGCCGCTGGTTTTTACCCAGTCGAGGTGCCGGTCAAAGTGCGCGGAAAAGGAAGTGCCCGCTTCGGTCTTCACGGTAAGAGTTTCCGCGCGAAGCATCCGTTCACGTAGCTTGTCGCTTAGCCGGTCCACCATGCGGTAATCCGCGCGCATGCCTTCCTGCATGATTTCCGGCGTGACGCCGACCATGTGCGCGTAGCGAATCTGCCGGCGTTCCACCACTTTCACGATGGACATCCGCGCGCCCAACTCGCCCGGTTGGGGCGTCATGCAAAGCACGCCCACATCTGCCGTTTCCAGTGCTCGCAGCACCGCCTCCGGCGCGCCCTTCATCGGACGAGGGCCGAAATCCTCCAGCAGCAAGCCTGTAAACTCCGCGCCGCGCTCGGTCAACGCTTTTTCCAGGCTCGCGGCGACCGTGCGGCTAACTTCATCGGCAATCAGTGCTACGTGCTCTCCCGGTTGCACACCCAGGCACACATCAATGGCATTTTCCGCGCCGGCCATCAGCTCGATTGGGGCGTTTCCAAAGGTCATCTTCACTATTTTACCTGATTCCCGCTCCACGCCAAAAACGCGGTTGCTACGAATTGCCTAGTCCAGCCACCTTTTCCGCTCGTTTTGGCTCGACGCGGAAGGCCGGGATCTGGCCGCCACCGCTGGTGACATTCGCCAGGCTGCTGGCGCTCAATCTCGTCAAGAATCCGGCCAGCTTTCCGCGGAACATGTAGGGCGCCAGGTCCACCAGCATGTCCCGGAACTCCACTTTTCCATTCGCGTCGATATAGGGGAACTCGCCGCGCCGCATGGCAATTTTCTCCTGCACAATCCAGCAGCCGTGCTCTTCCGGCGATTCCCCGCCGGGAAGAGCCGCCTGGATCGATGTTTCCCACTGGCTGGCGTCCACTTCCCACCCGAGCGTCACCCCTGTGCCGCCGTATTCATCGCTGGGTTTCAGCACCAGGTCTTTCTGATTTTTCCGGATATAGGCGAGCAGTTCGATCGGTTTACCCTGATAGTCCGTTTCCACGTCTTCTACCACGCGTGTCCACGGCACGTGCCGCTGGATCACGTCCAATTCCCCGGAAGAGAATAGTTTCGCGTTCTTCTGCTCCGTCAAAACCGCGAAGAACGCTTTTACGTGGGGAATCTTGCAGCGGAAATTATTGGCCACGCAAACCGCTTGCGCTTCGTACGCTTTCACAAGAGCCGCGCATTCCTTTGGTCTGGCAACGATGTCGTTCATCAGCACGCGCCGGTACACCAAATCGATCTTCTTCCCCCTCGCCGACAGCGTTTTCCCATCCCACTGGAGTTCCCGAGGATCGGCGAGAACCACGGGCACGCGCAGGGCTTCGAATCGATCCTTCAAAATCTCGAACTCGCTCCAGGTCGGAACTTCTTTCCAGTCGACGATCAGCATCTGCGGGTGCCGCGACGTTCCGCCCCAATCGTGATACGTCCCAATCAACGCGTCCAAAAGTCTCGCGCTCAACGGGTAGCTGTGGATTTCAAATTCGTTGGCGAACTCTTTCATTACCGGCAATTCGCGGAAGACTTCCGAAAGTGTCTCTGTATAGCCGGCGCCGGCGGGTGATTCACCGTTGTATTCGGTAAATTTCAGGGATTCCGGAAGCAGGAAGGCGTCCACACGCGACGCCGTGCTCGCGGGTCCGCGCCCCGCGGGCAAGCGCACCAGGCGCTCTTCCTCCGGGCGCAAATGAAATTGGGCAAAGAGGGATTTATCCTCCAGCGCCGCGGTTGCCAGGCGTTCTCCGAGATGCGCCAGAGTTTCGGTTGCATGACGCACGCGGGCTTCATCTTGCGGCGAAAGAAAAAATGGACGAAGAAACGGACAGTGAACCCGGTTCCCAAAGGTCAGCTTGGCGTCCTGCAATTCCTTTAGAAATTTCCTTGGAAAATCAGGCGAGTCCTCGAGCAGGGGCCTTAGGAGTTCATTCCAGGATTCAACCGGATCCTGACCGGAAGCGGAGCTGCGGCTTGCCATCATCGCTTCGTGGACCCTGAGGGTGCGCTCTGCGCCGCTTGCGCCGCGCGGGGCGCTCCGGTGAAGCCAACGGCGGCCCCGATGCCCAGCATCTCTTCCCACCGTGGCCAGGTGTTGGCAATATTTCCATGCAGCGCGCGGTCGATCACCAACCGCGACATTTTCTCCACCACTTGCTCAAAATAAAATTCGGTGATGCGGTCGCGTTCAAAATCGGGCGCGGGGTTCAGAAAATCGATGGCATACGGTACGCCGTCCTTGATGGCGAATTCAATCGTGTTCATCTCGTAGCCCAGTGCCAGGTTGATTGTTTGCGCGTCTTTTACCACACGAGCGCCCAATTCCTTCGACAGATAATTGTGCTCCACAAGATATTTGCGTTCTTTCGGGTCGTAGGCCACGGGCAAAATGTCCGACTTGCCGAACGTGAAGCACCGCACGTATTGGCCAAAGTCGATGAACTCCTGCAGCGTCATGCAGTACGGCGATGTTTTGTCGTACGCCTCCAGCAGTTCTTCCTTGTTGTGGACTTTGTACACGTGCTTCCAGCCGCCGCCCGAAAACGGCTTCAGAATCGCGGGACGACCGACGTAGTCGAGCAGTCCGTCCCAATCCATCGGGTATTTCAAGTTCAGCAGCACGGTTTTCGGAATCGCGATGCCCAACTTCGACGCAACCGAATAGTTGAAATACTTGTCGTCGGCTGTCCACCAGAACGGATTGTTGATGACGTAGGTGCCCTGCAGCACCGCGTGTTTCAGGTAGCCGCGGTAATGCTCCACTTCGTGCGAAATGCGGTCCACGATCACGCGATACTCCGCCGGTTCGCCCATCTTCGTGCCGCCGAGCTTCACGAACTCGGCTGTCACGCCGTCTTTTTTCCCGAGTTCGTTCACGCGCGTGATAAACGCTGGAGGAAAGCTGAACTCGCGGCCGCACATCAATCCGACTTTAAGCATGGGATTCTCCTCTTGCCTTGCTCATCCGCACTGCTCGATCGCTCGATTCAGTTGATCGCGGTCGCGGAACTCGATTTCGCGTCCTGTACGCTCGCGCGAGTCTCCATCACCAGGTGGCGCACCACGTCCTTCAGGTCGCCGGTCTGCTGGTAGACGCGCAACTGGCGCTCCGCGCTGGTTCCCTCGTTCAGAATCGTGTGAATGTACTCGACGGCGCTGCGGCTTCCGAGTTCGTCCACCACGTCGTCGATGAACTCCATCAGTTCCAGCATCAGTTCGCGCATCGGCACTTCGGCTTCACGGCCGAAATCGATCAGCTTTCCTTCAATGCCGTAGCGCGCCGCGCGCCACTTGTTTTCTTCGATCAGCGCCCGGCGGTAAATGCGCCAGCTCTGGTTATGCGTGTACAGACGGTGCAGCTTGACGACGATCGCCTGGGTCAGCGCCGCGATCGCCACGGCTTCTTCCACGCGCGTCGCCGTGTCAAACATGCGGAATTCCAGCGTGCCGTAGGTCGGGTGCGGGCGCACGTCCCACCAGATCTTTTTCCCAGTGTCGATGCAGTTCAGTTTGACCAGCAGGTTGATGAAATTCTCGTACTCGCTCCACGACTCGAAAACTTCCGGAATGCCGGTGCGCGGGAAGCGACGGAACACGGTGGTGCGGAACGATTTCAACCCGGTGTTCCGCCCCATCCAGAAGGGCGAGCTGGTCGAAAGCGCCAGCAAGTGCGGCAGGAAATAACGCACCATGTTCATCATGTCGATGGTGGTCTGCTTGTCCGGCATGGCGACGTGGATGTGCATTCCGAAAATCAGCAGCGATCTCGCCAGTTGCCCCATTTCCTCCACGATATTTTGGTAGCGCTCGCCGGGGGAAATCACCTGGTCGATCCAACTGGAAAAGGGATGCGTTCCGGCCGCGGCCACGCGCAGGCCGGTGCTTTCGGCGGCCAGCACCAGTTCGCTGCGAGTGCGATGCATTTCCAGCCGAAGTTCACTTACGTTTTCGCAAATCTTTGTCCCCGTTTCGACGATGGACTGGTGCATTTCCTGCTTCACCAGGTCGCCGATGCCGCGCGCGGCTGCCGAAGAGAGGAGCTGCACCACGTGCGAACGCAGTTCCAAGGTCTCTGGATCAATAATTTGGAATTCCTCTTCGACACCGATGGTGAAGCGGTGAGCCATAGTGGCCCTCCCGGCTGCTGGGTCTCTTGTGGGGACTTCGGAGCCATATCATACTCCTACCTCCCTGAAAATCACATCGTACTCGGGGCGAGTCAGAACCGGTCCATTGACACAGAATGATGCCTGCCATAGACTCGCGCGCTGTCGGATCATTTGCCGGATGCAATCATTTCTAATGCGAAATTGAGGATATCGATGAGCAATCGCTCTTTGCTGTCGAAGGGGTATTCCCCGCTTTTTTGGGTGTTGCCAGGATGCTTGCTGCTGGCGAGTCTGGCGGCTGCAAAGTCGCCGCAGGAACCGGACAAAAAGCCGGAAGAAGATTCCAAGGTGGCGAGCATTGAAGTGACGCCCGCCAAGTCCACGGCGGCAGTTGGCACCAAACTACAATTCAAAGCTGTGGTGAAGGACGCGAACGGGCAGCCGTTGACCGATCCGATCAAGCACTGGTACGCGGCGCCGTTTGATTCCGCCGCCGCGGAACAGACCGGGGAAGTAACTTTTGTGCAGCCGGGTGAAATCACGGTCGAAGCGGTGATTGGCAAAAAGATTGGCTATGCCCATGTAACTGTCGGCAGGCCTCACGTCGCTCGCATTGATGTTCGCGCGCCGTCCGCACCGCTTGCCGCCGGAGCCACGCACCGACTGACCGCCACGCCCCGCAATGCAGACGGTGATCCGCGCACGGATATTGCCCTGACCTGGACTTCGGAAAGTCCCTCGATCGCCAGTGTTGACGCCGCAGGCCTCGTGCACGCGCTCAAGCCGGGTGAGGCGAAGATTCGCGCCGCCGGCGATGGCGTTACCGGTGAAACTTCCGTTCGCGTCGTCAGGAATTCCGTTGGAAGCCTCGAAATCGCTCCGGCAACGGCCAGCGCGAAAACCGGCGATGTTTTGCACTTCGCGGCGAAGGGCAAGAACGGCGGGACAATCTCCACGGAAGTCTCGTGGTCGGTGCAGAATCCCGGCGCGGAGATTTTGCCGGATGGTTCGTTTGTCGCAGAGCGCCCCGGCACGTACACCATTCAGGCGGCTGTCGGTGACCGCGCGGCTTCCGCGAGCGTCGTGGTTGCTCCGCGAAACATTGCGCGCGAGACCGAAGTCGTCGGCCACGTCATGCCGAAGGACGATCAGTTTGCCGAGGAATGGATCTGGGGCCACTATGCCTATCTCTCCGGCATCAGCGATAAGGTTTATCTGTACGACATCGCGGATCCAGCCCATCCGCAAACCGCTGATCCGCTCAAGGTCGACGCGCGCCTCGTCAACGACGTCAGCGTCACACCAGACGGCAAGATCGGCGTCATCACCCGCGAGGGCGCGTCCAGCAGGAAGAACGGCATCGTTTTTCTGGATACGTCGGACCCTCTGCATCCCAAAGTTCTCTCGGAATACACGGCCACGGTTACCGGCGGTGTCCACAGCGCCTACGTCAATACGCACTATGTGTATCTCACCGATGATGCCACCGGTTCTTTGCGCGTGATCGATTTCGCCGACGTGAAAAATCCCAAGGAAGTGGCGCGGTGGCAGGTGGAGAGCTCCGGGCAGATGCGCATTCCGGTTCCCCAGGAAGAAGGCGGCGGCTTCACCATGGCGGGCCGGTATCTCCACGACGTACAGGTTGTCGACGGCCTAGCGTATCTCGCTTACTGGCGTGATGGCGCGATTATTCTCGATGTCGGCAACGGCATCAAGGGCGGAAGCCCCGAGCATCCGCAATTCGTCTCTACCTATCGCTTCAATTATGACGAACTGTACGGCTCCGGCTGGCTTGCCGGCGCGCACGCTATTTTCCGCTATAAGAATTATCTTTTCGTCGGGGACGAAGTATTCCCGGCGAGCTTTGATATTGCTTCCAAGAATCGCATCCCGGTCCGCGGGGTCGCGCATGTGCTCGACGTCAGCGACATCGCTCATCCGCGGGAGGTGGCGACCTACAGCGTGCCCGAAGGCGGCGCACACAACATCTGGGTTGTCGACGACGTGCTCTGCATGGGCTACTACAGCGGCGGAGCGCGGGTGCTGGACGTTTCCGGTGAACTACGCGGTGAGTTGTATAACCAGGGCCGGGAGATTGCGCATTTCTGGAGCGCGGATCCCCAGGGGTACCGGCCGAATCTTCCGTTTGCCTGGGGAGCGTATCCCTACAAGGGCTTGATCTATGTGAACGACGTTCACGCGGGCTTGTGGATCATCAAGCTCGGCAAGACCAAGCCTTATTCAATGACCACCGATCCGCCGCTTCAGTAGTTAAACTTTCTCCGCGACTGTTCATGCCGGTGCAGCGATTGAAAAGCGCCGGAGGCGCGGCAGACGTTAGCCCAGCGCGTGAGCGCTGGGTTTGCAGCCCCGACAACATCAAGCCCCAGGGGGGCGACAGATTATCTTCAATCGCGGCGCCGTCGCCAAATTGCGAGTGGCCACAAACGCATCTTATTCCATCTTCCAAAAATCAATGCCTGCGGCCTGTGGCGGAGTGTCAACCTCCGCCACGATTTTTTTGGCTTCCAGATCGACCACTTCGACGGTGCCGGGTTGTTCTCCGACGCCTTCCACGGTGAAAAAGGCGTAAAGATTGTCCGGTGAGACGACCACGCCGTGCACTACTTTGCGTTTGGTCGGCAGGCGGGCAAGTTCCTTTCCGCTGGCGGCATCAAGAATGGAAACCGAGGCGTCCCGCTTGTTCGTCGCGAGGAGAAGTTTCCCATCGGACGTGACACCAAGATTGTAAACGCCGTTACCCGCGGGAATCCGGCGCACCAGTTTCCATTCCTTGGTATCCACTTCCACGATCTCGCTGGATTTGTTGCACGCGACGTAGACGCGGGTTCCATCGCTTGAAGGCTGCGCCCAGGTGGGGCTGCACGTAATCCCCGTCATGTCCATGGGCATCGGCATCCCTTCGTGGTGCTCCATTTTTTCCGGCGGCAGCCCGGAATAGCCCTGCTCTTTGCCGGCGCTCAAACGGAAACTCCGGGAAACTTTCATATTTTCGGTATCAATTTCCACCAGCAGATCGTTCATCATGCACGCGGAATATTGATGCCGGCCGTCGCGCGCAATCCTTGAGCCGTGCGGCATGATGCAGGTCGGAATCCGCGCCACCTCCACCATTTCATTCGTGTCCACGACGGAAACGCTGCTGGGCACTGGGTCGCCGTGCAGGTTAAAGTTCACGGCGAAAAGAAAATTGCCGTCGGGCGTCACGTCGGCGGTCGCGGGGAAAAGTCCCAACGTCACCTGCTTCAACACCCGGTCGGTGGCGGTTTCATATTTCAGGGCAGTACCGAATGGCCTGCCGTGGCCGATGGTGACATAGAAATTCTTCTTGTCGGGTGAGAAGGCAATACCATGCGGCCCGCTGATATCGCTCTGCAGGATTCGCGTTTCCGTCGTTTTCTCGACAGCCGCTCCGCCGGGACCGAACCGCACCGTGGCGATCCGGTCGGCCGATTCACAAACCAGCTTTACCCAGTATTCCTTCGCGGGACATTCGCCGCTGCGCGCGCTCAGGCCGCAGCTCAGCAATGCGCATGCGATGATGGGCTTCCAGGCGAAGTGCAGCAGGCGATTCATTAGGCTCTCCGATGACTCACGCGCATTCTATCTCAATTGCTCCGTCAATTTGGCTCTCGACGTAAACGCACGCTTGCTGAGACACTTTTCCTATGCAAATCCCGCCTTTTCGCATTGAAGAGTACATGGGCAAGCATGAATTCTCCGCCCGGTACCTGCTCTCTTCTTCCGACGCCGAGTCGGTCACCATCGAGGAGATTCTCTCGCTCGAACCGGGCGCTCACGACGCTTTCCTGAAGCACTGGTGTGGTTACACGGAATCGCCGGGTGCCCCCTGGCTGCGCGAAGTCCTTGCAGCAATCTATAAGACGATCCATGCCGGCCAGCTTGTGGTTGTCTCGGCCGCCGAAGAGGCTATCTTCCTTTTCTACCACGCACTGCTGACGCCGCAAGATCACGCTATCGTCGAGACGCCTTGCTACGAAAGCGCGCTCACGCTGCCGAAGAGCGCTGGCGCATCCGTCAGCGTGTGGCACCGCAAATCCGAAAACGGTTGGGCCCACGATATTGCCGCACTCGAAGCCCTGATCCGTCCGAACACACGCGCACTCTACATCAACACCCCGCACAATCCGACGGGGTTGCTGATGCCTCCGGAAATCTTCCGCCGCGTGCTGGAACTTGCCGCGAAGTACAACATCTATGTCTTTTCCGACGAAGTGTACCGGGAACTGGAACATGATCCCGCCACTCGACTGCCCGCTGCTTGCGATC
>WNFD01007615.1_pt1 | contig 10709 bp, 9 predicted proteins | sample 5400491 | NCBI WGS metagenome assembly WNFD01 (sample SAMN13153343, study PRJNA577476) | soil metagenome | isolation source: 120 cm saprolite under Douglas fir tree site 2 hole 2 replicate 2 | place: USA:California | collected 2015-04-18 | reverse complement strand
GCGCTCGCGAACCCGGACCTGCGCAAACGCTTCACCGACATGGGCCTGGTCGCGAAGCACAGCACGCCCGAAGAGCTCGGCAAATTCCTGCAATCGGAAATGACCCGCTGGCGCGCGGTTCTGGCGAAGAAACAGTGAGGGGCGGGCTCGCGAACAAGCGAACGCGGGCACGGAAGACCCCCTCGAAAATCGCTCGGCGCGTTCGGTCGTTGACGCTCAGCCTGTGCGTCCGCGTGCCGCGCGGATGGCGCGCCAGACCCGCTCCGGCGTCGCCGGCATCTCGATGTGGGTTACGCCCAATTCAGCTAGTGCGTCCACGATCGCATTGATGGCCGCCGCTAGCGCGGGCGTGGTGCCGCCTTCGCCACCGGAGCGAATACCCAGGAGATGCGTCGTCGAGGGCACTTCGCTCAGCGCGGTATCGAACTCCGGGAAGCAATCGGCCCTCGGCATCGGGTAATCCATGAAGGAAGCCGACAGCAACTGCCCGGACTCCGGGTCGTAACGACATTCCTCCAGCAGGGCCTGGCCGATGCCTTGCGCGACGCCGCCGTGGGTCTGTCCGTGAAGAATCATCGGATTGATCGCACGGCCGACGTCGTCGACCGCGGCGAGGCGCACGACTTCCACGCCGCCCGTTTCGGGGTCGACTTCCACCTCGCATACCTGGCACCCGTAGGGAAACCCGCCGACGCGAACGGTCTCGGTATGCGCGGCGGCGAGCGGTCCGCGCAGTGCTTCGGGCACGCCCCGACCGAGCGCGGCGGCCGCGGCGTCGAAGATCCCGATCGAGCGATCCGTTCCCTTCACGGTGAAAGTCCCTGCGTTGAATTCGATGTCCGCTTGCGCCGCCTCCAGGACATGCGCCGCGATGTTCTTTCCCTTTGCGACGACGGCTTCCGAGGCCGCGCCCATGACGATGCTCGCGAGCCGCATCGATCGGCCCGAGTGCGACCCGCCGCCCTCCGAGACGACGTCCGTGTCGCCGGTGACCAGCCGCACGCTGTCGAAAGGAACGCCGAGCCACTCGACCAGCAGCTGCGCGAAGCTGGTCTCGTGACCCTGGCCGCTCGAGAGCGTTCCGATCACTGCGTCGATGCGGCCTTCCGGCCGCACCGTGATCTCCACGCGCTCGGTCGGAAAGCCCGAGGTCACCTCCACGTAGTTCGCCACGCCGATGCCGCGCAAACGCCCGCGCCTGCGCGCTGCGTCGCGTCGCGCAGGAAAACCGTTCCAGTCGCCCAGCGCGAGCGCCGCAGACATCGCTTTTTCGTATGCGCCGCTGTCGTAAGCGAGTCCGAGCGGATTCGCGAAAGGCATCGCCGATTCCGGTATCAGATTGCGCCGCCGCAGCTCGACCCGGTCGAAACCGTGATGCAGCGCCGCGAGGTCGATCAGCCGCTCGAGAACGAAGATCACCTCGGGCCTTCCCGCGCTGCGGTAGGGCGTCGTGGGAGGCGTGTTGCTGAGGACGGCGCGGGCACGGACGTGCGCGGCGGGAATCCGGTATACGCTCGTCATGATCGATGCGCCCTTGGAGAGCGGCACGTGAGATGCGGAATGCGCGCCGGCGTTGCTCAGGTTCGAGCAGCGTAGCGCGAGAAAATTCCCCTGCGCGTCGAGCGCGAGCTCGGCGGCGACCGTCAGGTCGCGCCCCTGATAGTCGGAAAGGAACGCCTCCTGGCGCTCGCAAGTCCATTTCACCGGACGGCCGAGGCGCTTCGCAGCCCACGCCACCAGGGCGAACTCCGGAAAAAAACTGTTGCGCGTGCCGAAGTTGCCGCCGGTGTCGTGCGCGACCACCCGCACCGCGTGCTCCTCGACGCCGAGGATCCACGCGAGCTCGCGCTTCTGGCGCACCACGCCGCCGCTGCCCGCGTGCAGCGTAGTGCGCCCCGCTGCCGCGTCGTAGGCGCCGACCGCGGCGCGCGGCTCCATCGGCGCGCCGGTCACGCGCTGCACCCGGGTTTCCAGCCGCACGACGTGCGCGGCGCGCGCGAATGCCGCATCGGTCGCGACCGGATCGCCTACGTCAGCGTCGATGCAGACGTTGGATTCCCTCTCGTCCCATACGCGCGGCGCGCCAGGCCGCGTCGCCGCCCCGGCGCTCGTCTCGGCGGGCAGCGGCTCGTAGTCGATGCGCACGAGCTCCGCTGCGTCCTTCGCCGCCTGAACCGATTCGGCCACGACCATGGCGACGGCTTCGCCGACGAATCGCGCCTTGTCCGCGGGCAGCGGAAAATGCGGCGCGATGAAGATCTCCGAGCCGTCGCGGTTCGCGAGACGGATGTCCGGCGGGCTCAGCGAAAACGGCCGGTGCGGAATGGATTTCAGTCCGTCCGCCAGGAAGTCCGCGCCGGTGAGGACGGCGAGGACGCCGGGCGCTGCGAGCGCCTGCGCCGCGTCGATTCCCGCGATGCGCGCATGCGCGTGCGGCGAGCGCACCATAGCGGCGTAGGCCTGACCGGGGAGGTTGACGTCGTCGCTGAAGCGCCCGCTGCCGGTGAGCAGGCGCGAGTCCTCCTTACGGAGGACCGGCATCCCGATTCCTGCGTTCACCACGGGACTGTCGCCACCGTACTCAAGCCCGCGCGGCACGGTTTTGCTCCTTTCGCCGGACGCAGCATCATACGGCACGCGGGAACGCGCGAGGAGAACCCGCACGCGAGCGCGGGTGCGGCAGCCCCCCTGTCATTTCCTACAGGATTGACGCGCGGACATCGGTTCTGCTACACAGGCTCCGGGGAGCGAAAAAGTGGTGCGTGCCCAGCTTCGCCGGATCCAGAAATCCGACGCGGGGACCTTCGGAGTGCTGAGCGTGGGCACATTCCAGTCCTACAGCGGCGAGTGCCCGTGGCGGGACAACGCATCGGGACTGTCGTGCATCCCCCCCGGCGTCTACAAGGTCGCCTGGGCGCCCTCCCCCAGGCTCAAGCGCAACACCTACCGCCTGATCGACGTTCCCGAGCGCTCCGGCGTGCTCATACACTCGGCCAACTACATGGGCGACAGAACGATCGGACTGAAGTGCCAGTTGCTCGGCTGCATCGCGCTCGGAGAGAAGCGCGGCACGATGGACGGGCAGACGGCGCTCTTGCTCTCGTTTCCCGCGGTGCGCCGGTTCGAGCAATACCTGGACGGACAACCGTTTGAATTGGAGGTGGCAGATGCTTGAAATTATCGGAACGATATTCGGGTCCGTGTTTTCGGGCGGTGCTACGGGTCTGATCGGGGTTGCCTTGCAGCGCTATGCGGACTACAAGAACCGGCAGCTCGAAATACAGGCCGCCAAGGAGAAGTTCGAACACGATCTCGCCTTGAAGCAGGTCGACATGCAGATCATGGAAAAGGAGTGGGCCGGCCGGGTGCAGGTGGCGCAGACCGAAGCCGAAGCTGCGGCCGACGCCGCCGCCTCTCAGGCCTTCGCGGCGAGCTACGCGATGGAGCCGAAACGCTACAGCGAGGGCGTGCCGGTCGGCAAGGTCGGCGGAATCCTGCTGGTGCTGCTCGACTTGTTTCGTGGATTCGTGCGCCCTGCGCTGACGGTTTACCTGTGTGTCCTCACGACGATGATCTACTACCAGGCGCGGAAACTGGTCGACAAGGAAGACCTCGATCCCGAGCAGGCGCTGCAGATCGAGCACCTGATCATCGGGACGATCCTCTATCTGACGACCACTTGCGTGCTGTGGTGGTTTGGCACGAGGAACAAGCAGGCGCAGCCCAAGATCGGGTGAGCCGGCGGCCCGGCGCCCTATATTCCCGCCCGGTGCACGATCTTCCCGCCCACCATCGTCATGACGGGTTTGATGTCCTTGATCTGCGGTGCGGGCACCACGAAATAGTCGCGGTCGAGCACGACCAGATCCGCGTATTTGCCCGGCTGGATCGAACCGAGATTGCTTTCCTGGAAGATGAAGTGCGCGTTGCTCCGGGTGTGTGCGATCAGCGCCTCCGCGCGCGTGATCGTCTGGCGATTGACCTTGCGCCCGCCGATCATGCGCCCGGTCACCGCGAACCAGAGGGTGTAGAAAGGGTTGGAAGTCGTCACGGCGGTGGCGTCAGACCCGAGTCCCCAGACGATGCCGCTGTCCTGCACGCGCCTGAAAGGAGGCATGTCCCACGCGCGCTCGCCGTGCACCTTGTGCATGAGCGCGCCCTGGATGAGCGGCCGGCTGTGCAGCCCCGCGTACATGCCCAGGCGCTTCATGCGCTCGAGCTGCGCGTCGTTCACTTGGTCGAGATGCGAGAATGCCCAGCGCAAGCCCTTGATCGGCTCGACCTTGTTGATCGCTTCGAACTCGGCGAGATAGGCATCGATCGCGTTTTCCATCTCGACGTGGGCGTTCAGGAACATGCCGCTCTCGGCAACTGCATTCGCGATGCGGCGCACTTCGCGCATGTCCTCGGCCTTGACGACCAAGTCGTTCCGCAGCAGGTTGGTCGTAGCGGGCTGATAGAGGGACTCGCCCCAGCCGATGTTGTCGAACGTGTCGTTGCCTTGGAACGGCGTGTGCTGATGAATTTCGGCGATCACCTTGTCCACTTCCGCGGGCGTCCCGGGCTGGCGGATCGTGGTCCAGAACGCGCGCGCGTTCAGCTCGCCGCGATCGGCGAGGGTCTTGTAGGCCTCGTAGTGCTTCTCGCTCACGCCGCGCCCGCCGGCGTCGTACCAGGCGGTGATGCCCATCGCGTTCAGCCCGGAGACGAACTTGCGAGCGTTCGCAAGCCACTGCTGTCCGTCCGGCAACGGAATCTTCGCCGCGACGAAGGCGACACCGCCCGCGCCGCGCACGACCCCGGTCGGCAAGCCGCCTGGGTCCTTCTCGATCGTGCCGCCGCGCGGATCGGGCGTGTCCGCGTCGATGGCGGCCGCCTTGAGCGCGGCGGCATTGAGATAGCTGTGGTTGTACACGGCTTGCAGCACCACCGGGTTGGCGGGCGCGATGCGGTCGAGATCCTCGAGTGAAAACCCGCGCGGGTCGTCGGTAAACTGCTCCTCCGACCAACCACCGAGCGTCACGATCCATTCACCGGGTTTCGCGGCGCCCACGCGCCCGGCGAGCATCGCCAGCGCCCGCTTGCGCGAGGTGACGCCGTCCAGGCGCATCTCTTCGTGCTCCGGCGCGCGGATGAAGTGCGCGTGATTGTCGATCAGCCCTGGGATCACGGTCCGCTTCTTGAGATCGATCACCTTGGTGCCGCGGCTTTGCAGCTCGAGCACGTCGGCGTTCTTCCCGACTGCGACGATGCGCTGCCCTCTGATCGCGACCGCTTCCGCGATCGTGAAACCGTCGTCGACCGTGACGATCCTGCCGTTTACCAAGATCGTATCGGCGGGGTCCGCCGCGAATGCGGATGCAACCGCGGAAAGCCACAAGGCTGCAAGAACGCGAATTGTTTTTTTCACGGAGCGCTTCTCCGAACGAGTGGGTTCCGAGGTTTCGAGGCCCGCGGAGACGGCCAACTGCCGATCAAGGGGCGAATATTGTCGCCTAGTTTATCTATTCGTACGACTTTTATATAAAATTGCGAAGCACAGGAGGTCACGAATGCCAAGAGTCGCGCTCGCCCTGCTCGCCGCCTTGCTCGCGTTCCAAGGCGCGGCGCAGGACTATCCATCGAAGCCGGTGCGCGTGTTCGTGCCTTCCAGCCCCGGGGGCGCATCCGACGTCGCCGCGCGGCTGGTCGCGCCCAAGCTCGCAGAAGCGCTCGGGCAGCCGTTCATCGTCGAGAACCGCGTCGCCTCCGGCGGAATCGTGGGCACCGCGCAGCTCGCGAAATCGCCCGCGGACGGCTACGCGATCATGATGACTTTCGACACCTTCGCCTCCAACCCGCACCTATACAAGGAGCTGCCCTACGACGTGGTGAAGGATTTTGCGCCCGTCATGCTGCTTGCGCGCTATCCGCAGATCCTGGTCGTGCATCCGAGCCTCAAGGTGAAGACGGTTCCCGAGTTCGTCGCCTATGCAAAAGCGAACGGCGCGAAGCTGAATTACGGTTCGGCCGGGCCCGCCTCCTCCAGCCGCCTCGCATTCGAGCTCTTCAAGGAGACCGCCGGAATCGAGCTGGAAGCGGTCCACTACAAGGGCGGCGGACCCGCGATCAACGATCTGCTCGCGGGCACGGTGCAAGTGATGCTCATCCAGGCGGGCGGCGCGATCGGGCAGAACGTCCGGTCGGGCAAGCTGGTGGGCCTCGCCACCAGCGGCCGGCAGCGCTCGCCGCATTTCCCGGATCTGCCGACGATCGCGGATTTCTATCCGGGCTTCGAAACAACTTCCTGGGTCGGGGTGATCGCGCCGGCGGGCACGCCTCGCCCCGTCATCGACCGGCTCAACGGGACACTCGCGAGAATCCTCGCCGCCCCGGGCATGAAGGAAAAGTTCGACGTGCAAAGCGCCGAGATCGTCGCCGGCACCCCCGAGCAATTCGGCGAGCTGATCAAGTCCGAAACGGTGAAGTGGGGCAAGATCATCCGCGAGAAGAACATCCGGGTCGACTGACGCCCGCCTGCATCCATCCTAGCGGGCCGAGCCCCTCACCCCGAGCTCCTCGCCGATCGGCCGTCCGGGATAGTGGAAGGCGATCGGCCCGTCGGGCTGCGCGTGCATGAACTGGTAAACGTAGGGATCCTTGGAAGTGAGCATCTCCTCGGGCGTCCCCTCGCCCGCGACCACGCCGTCGGCGATCACGTAGACGTAGTCCACGAGCTTAACCGCTTCGCTCACGTCGTAGCTCACCACGACGGAGGTCGCGCCGAGCGAATCGTTCAGCTGCCGGATGAGATTCGCGATCACGTTGATCGAAATGGGATCGAGCCCGCCGAAGGGCTCGTCGTACATCGCGAGCATCGGATCCATCGCGATCGCGCGAGCGAGCGCCACGCGGCGCGCCATCCCCCCGGAAAGCTCGCCCGGCGCCAGCGCCTGCGCGCCGCGCAGGCCGACCGCGTGCAGCTTCATCAGCACGATCCTGCGCAGCACGCTTTCCGGGAGCTCGGTGTGCTCGCGCATCGGGAAGGCGATGTTCTCGAACACCGAGATATCGGTGAATAGCCCTCCCGCCTGGAACATCATCCCCATCTTGCGACGCAGCGCGTACAGGGCATGCGTGTCGAGCTCGTGGACGGTTTCGCCCGCGACCTTGACGGTACCGCGATCCGGTTTCGCCTGGCCTCCGATCAGGCGAAGCAGCGTCGATTTCCCCGAGCCGCTCGCACCCAGGATCGCGACGAGCTTGCCGCGCGGAATCTTGAGGCTCAGGCCTTTCAGCAGCTTCCTCGAGCCGTACGAGAATTCGACGCCGGAGATCTCGACCAGATTTTCCGTTGCGGATTTCATTCCGGCTGTCATTCTGCCTGGATCAGCGCAACGGTGCCCAGCCCCCCGTCCGCGCAGATGCTCACCACCGCGCGGCTGCCTTTGGGCATCGCCGCGAGCTCCTTCACCGCCTGCGAGAGGATGCGCGCGCCGGTCGCGCCGAAGGGATGGCCGAGCGCGACCGAGCCGCCGTGCGGATTGAGCCGGTTCCACGGAAACTCGCCGAGGTCCGCTTCCACCCCCGCCTTGTCGCGCCGGAAGCTCGCGCTCTCCAGCGCGGCGACGTTGCACAGCACTTGCGCGGCGAACGCCTCGTGGATCTCCCACAGCGCGATGTCGCCGTAGCGAAGCCCGTTTCGCGCGAGCATGCGCGGAATCGCGTAGGCGGGCGCCATGAGCAATCCCTCGGTGAAGACGTTCACCGCCGCGACCTCCCAATCGACGAGGCGCGCGCGCGGGACGGAACCGGGCAGGCGTTTGATCCCCGCGCCGGTGGCCACCCACAGACCCGCCGCGCCGTCTGTAAGCGGCGAGGCATTTCCCGCGGTGATCGTGCCCTTGCCGCTCTTTCTGTCGAAGGCCGGCTGCAGCTTCGCCAGGCGCTCCAGATTCGTGTCCGCGCGCGGAAAACCGTCGCGCGACATGTCTTCGACCGGCACGATCAGATCGTCGAAGAATCCGGATTTCTGGCCTGCGATGGCCTTTTCGTGACTCGCGAGGGCAATCCGGTCCTGCGGCTCGCGCGCGATGTTCCAGGTCCTGGCCATTTCCTCGCAGTGCTCGCCCATGCTCTTGCCGGTGGCACGGTTGGCCACGGCAAGAACGTGCAGGCGGATGTCGCGCGCCCGCAGTTTCCCGAACAGGCCAAGGCGCTGCGCTATCGAGCGCGCCTGCGAAAAGCGCCGCAACCAGTCGGAAAAATTCTGCGAGAGCCCGATCTGCACGCGGCTCATGCTCTCCACGCCGCCGACGAGGGCGAGCTCCTTGCCGCCGTGCCCGAGCATCCCTGCCGCCTCGAAAGCCGCGACCATGCTCGTCGAGCAGGCGAGCACAGTGGAAAACGCCGGAATGGTTTGATCCAAGCCCGCCTCGATCTGCACCTCGCGCGCGATGTTCGAATAGCCGAGGTTCGGAATCACCGTTCCCCAGACGACCAAGTCCGGTTTCAGCGCGGACTGCGATCCGGTCATCGCCCGCATGACCGGGACCGAGAGCGCGACCGCATCGAGCGGCGCGAGCGGGCCGTCCACCCGCGCGAACGGCGTGCGCAGGCCGGCGGCGAGCCAGAGTTCGTGACCGTTCATGTGCCTCATTATGTATCGGATCGCGACGCTCGGCCAGGCGTGCCGCGGCTGTAAGGGCGGCTCGGTTCTTACGACTCACGCAAGCGGCTGCGGGAATTGCGGCCCGGAAAGGCGGTCTATACTGCTGGCTTACGGAGGTGAAAAAATGGATCGTCGCAACTGGTTGAGAGGCTTGACGGCACTGTCCCTGGCGGGTTTCGGTGCCGCAGGATGGGGACAGAAGCCCGCGAAAGGAGCCGTGAAAGTGGAAGACCTGCAAAAGAACTGGAAAACCCTGCTTGCCGAAGGAGCGGACGTGGCCGCGAGCGCCGAACCGCTCAAGCTCCCGGACGCCGAGTGGAAAAAACGCCTGTCGCCCGCGGCCTACGACGTGCTGCGCCACGAAGGCACCGAGCGGGCCGGCACGAGCCCGCTCGACCGCGAGAAGCGTCCCGGGGTGTTCGTGTGCGCGGGCTGCGGCCTGCCGCTTTTTACCTCCGCGATGAAATTCGACAGCGGCACCGGATGGCCGAGTTTTTTCACCACGATACCGGGCGTGTTCGCGACCACGACCGACCGCAAGCTCTTCATGGAACGCACCGAATACCATTGCGTGCGCTGCGGCGGGCACCACGGCCACATCTTCGACGACGGGCCCGAGCCGACCGGCCTGCGCTATTGCAATAACGGCGTGGCGCTGCGCTTCATACCCAAGGGGCCGGCACAGAAACCGGCCTGACCGCCCGCGAGCGAAGGCGCGCGACTCAACTCCCCTCGCGCCTCGCGAAATCGGGAATCCTTAAGCGGCGGAGCCGCGGAATTCCGCGGCTCCGGCCTCTCGCAGCGACGGGTTTCCCTATCGCGCCCCTGCTCTATCTATATATCGACGCGGAGGGTGCGTTGCGCCTTCCATGCGCTGTAGACCAGGAGAAGGGTGAGGAGCACCGCTGTGACTGCGAACACCGAGTAAGCCATATTCGACGGCGACAAGGCGATGCCGGTTGCCGGGACGGCTTCCTTCGTGGGCTCCATCAGCACCGCGTACATCCCGGTGTAGTGCATGCCGCACACCGCGATTCCCATGACGATTGCGCTGCCGAAGCGCTGCAGATTGCCGCGCAGATTGAACGCGAGCCACAATGCCACCGTCGCAGCCACCACTGCGATCACCAGAGAGGCGGTGAACAAGGTGGGGTCGTAACTGATCTTGGCCGGCATGATCATCGCGGCCATTCCCGTGTAATGCATCAACGCGACGCCCAGCCCGGTCAGGACTCCCCCGAGGGGCAGGTTCCACGGGCCGCCGTCGCTGCGTCCCACGATGAACAAGCCGATCGCGGGTGCGACCACGGCGAGAATCAACGAAGTGATGGTGAGCGCGGGGTCGTAGGCCACCGGCATCCCCATGTCGGCCGCGTTCATTCCGATGAAGTGCATGGACCAGATCGCGCCGCCGCCCAGCGCGATCGATGCGCCGGCCACCGAACCGATCACCGCCGTCCAGGTCCGCGCCTGCGGGATCGCGATGGCGAGCTGCAGCGCCGTGTAGGAACCGAATACGGATATTACAAACGACAGTCCGACCAAGAACGGCTCGTATTGAATCGTATTCATTGCTGTATCCCCCGTCCGTGATAAGGAACTACGGGTGCATCAAGCGAGCAACGTCGGACATTATAGATCATAGCTGAACTTGAAAGCGCAGCGCGAATCCCCCTTTGCCCTGCACGCCGTTTTTTGAACGCGAGTGTTCTGGGTCAACGGGCCTGCGTCCAGGAATCCCTGCATGAAGCCGGTCAGGAATTCACAACAAGGGATTTTTCCCGTACCGCAAAATGGACTGTCGGGCAGGGTAAGCTCGGTGTCGGTCGCGTCCACCTCGCCGAGGGCCTCCAGAGCGGGAACCAGCGTCCGCCGCAACGCAACGGGCATCTTGAGCGGACTGCCGAACGACCATTCCTTTTCGTATTGAAAGGCGCCGATTTTTTTCCCTGCTTCGGCCAGTTCCTCATCCCGAGTATCCGCGCCGAGCGATTCGCCGTACGCTTGCACCAGAGGGGCGACGTCCGGAAACTGAGCGGCGATTTCCTTGATCGAAGGG
>WNFD01021985.1_pt1 | contig 10714 bp, 17 predicted proteins | sample 5400491 | NCBI WGS metagenome assembly WNFD01 (sample SAMN13153343, study PRJNA577476) | soil metagenome | isolation source: 120 cm saprolite under Douglas fir tree site 2 hole 2 replicate 2 | place: USA:California | collected 2015-04-18 | reverse complement strand
GCTACTTCCGCTGGCATGATTCCGGCGATTTAAAGGATCTCGAACATCTCCGAAACATCGTCCGGGTCTGCTTAAATCTCCCACGAGTCAAATTCTGGCTGCCGACGAGGGAGTATCAGACAGTCGAGACGTATCGGAGAATGGGCGGCCAAATTCCACCGAATCTCTGTATTCGCTACTCGGCGCACCTGGTGGACGGTCCGCCGCCACTCCACTATGGGCTGCCGACGAGTACGGTGTTCTCTGCGGAAGCCCCCATTGCTTCGAAGGGGCATGCCTGTCCCGCACCTACACAGAACATGAAGTGCGGCAATTGCCGGGCCTGCTGGGATCCGGCGGTCAAATTGGTCAGTTACCACCTCAGATGGGCTTCATCGGAGTTCAGCCGAGGTGGAACATGACCGATGGGCGTATCCCGACGGGCAGCGCCTCGCAAGTTACTCACCTGGGCTCGGTCCTTGCACAAGGATCTGAAGGCCAGTGTCTCTCCTGTTCCCAATTGCTCCCTACAGATACTTCACCCGCTATTCTCAGCCGCGTTTTCTGCTCTCCCGGCTGCGAGCGGGCATATATCTCCGACAAGTTGAACAATATCAGCCTGAAGGACTGCAACCGGATACTTGCGCGCATCGACGCGCTATTGCAGTCGGTTCAGGTACAACGATCGGCCAAGAACGATTCCGGCCGCTGACCAACGCGCCAGCGGCCTCTTTTTTAAAACACCTTTCATTTTCTAAACAACCCCTTCCCGTACCATGCCGCGATACTACGAAATCAACATCCGCGGAAGCACCCTCGAAGACATCACCGAAGAAGCCGTACATTTCGCTTACGCCTGCCTCGCCCGCTCTCTCCGCCAACATCGGCTCGAGGGCAAGAATGGGGAGTACGAAGCATTTGCGGTCGGAGTTCTGGCTCTACTCCAGAAATATCAGTACCTGTATACGACGCCCACAGGCGCGCCTTCACCCCCTCCTGGGTACTAGCCGCGGGCGTAAATCTGCATCACTTGACAGATCGGTATCTTTTTCTGTCCGCCTACCCCCTGATTTTCCCCTTAACGCAGTTCGTAAGCATGCAGCAGAAAGTTCGCCTACCCCCATAGTCAAAAATGGCCAAAATTCGTTGTAACAGTGCGTAATTCCGTCTTTCGGCGTCTGGTGAATATGCCTATTATTCCTGGAACAAAGTTAAGTGCAAAGGAGATGAGGCTGATCCGGGTCCTGAGGGACGAGGCTTTGTTCGTGTCCGGGGTACAGGTGGAAATGCTTCTGGAGATGAATAAGCGGAGGACAAACGAACGGTTGTTGAATCTCGTAGATGGGGGGATTCTGAGAAAGCGCGTGAGATTGGATACCTACACTAGTTTCCGTTCCCCGATTTACTACCTAGGGGTTGAGGGCTGCAAGATGATCGGGATGTCGAAGAAGGACTTGGTGAGATACATGACGACAATCAAGAATTATTCGGATCGGTCGATCGGCCACCTCTTGGAAGTCTACGATGTGTTCATTAAATTCACGCTCGAGTCAAAGGTGACGGAATGGGTGTGGCATGAAGATGACAAGTGGTTCTCGATTGAACTGGGACTATACCCGGATGGCTTTGTGAAGTTTGAAAAGGACGAGAAACAATACAGTGCCTTTGTTGAAGTGGATCGGGACACCGAAGGGCTCCGGGTCTTAAAAGAGAAATTTGACAAGTACCGGCGTTTCCATGAATCGGGCGCGTTCAAGAAACTGTTCGGCGAGTGCATCTTCAGGGTGTTGGTCATCACCACCACTGAGGAACGAATCGCTGGGATGGAACAGCAGAATCCTGCCAATGATATTTGGTTCGCGACAAAGCAAGATTTTATGCGGAATTCGCTTTGGACGAAGCACTGGTTCGCCAAGGAAGATTTCTACAGCCTGGATTTCAGACCCCTGCCAGAAGCTCCAGAACCGCCTCAGCCATCACCAGAAGATCCCGAGGCGGAAAGTTTGAGGGAGCAAGAAAGGCTCAGATGGCGGCGGGAAGAGGAAGACGCGAAGGCATTGGGTCATAAGATTAACAATAGACTCGCGTGGGGGTCTTTGTATGGATTCTTTGGACTGTGGGGATTTTCGGTGGCCATGTTGAGGCCAGTAATAAGTTTAATCCTTTTGCTCGTTGTTCTCTATGTCGTTATTTTCTCCGACCCGTAAATGCAGAAACTGCGGATGGAAGTCTCCCAAGGAGATCTTATTTTGCCCCATGTGCGGATGTTCATTTGACCATCGGTACTGTGTAAAGTTTCACAAAAATCCTCGATGGGTCAAGTTTTGTCTGCACTGCGGTTCAAATCAGCTCTCGACTCCCCATCCACCGTCGGAACATCGATTCGTGATCGTGGCTGCGGGATTGAGTGTGGTAGTGACCGTAATTCTTTTGTATCTCTTCTGGTGAAATCTGTCGAGCGTTGGCCTCATAGACTTTGCCGGTAGATCCCAACGCGTCATGTACCCGAGGCCCATAAGGTTCGTAGTCACCATAGGAGGACGTTCTTCCTATGGTAAAACTCTATGCAGAACTCAACACCTACCGTGACAGACAGTTTACGGGGCTTCATCGACTACATGACGGTCGAGCGCAGGCTGTCACCCAGGACAATCGGGAGCTATTCCGAGGGGGTCAGGTATTTCGCCCGGCAGGTCGGGGATCTATCCATCGGGGCTATACAGCTTAACCATTTCATCGCGTTCAAAGCCCGAATGGCCGAGCGGAGCGCGGGACCATCCCGCATCGCCGGCGTTATTAACGCAATGAAGTGCATGCTTGGTTATGCGCGGGATGTGCTGCATATCCCGGTTCTGGACATGACCGCTATTAAAGTTCCGCGGCCGCCACGCCGCCAGGTCGTATATCTCAGCCCTGAGGAACTCGAACAGTTCCTTTCCGCAATTCCCATGCGCACCTGGACGGGCAAACCGCGACTCTCGGGCTATTGTTTTCGAGCCCTCGTGGAAACTCTTGCGGCAACGGGCATGCGCATCTCGGAATCCCTGTCGCTCGATCGCGGCTCCATCAATCAGGAACGGAAGGAGGCTGTCATCGTCGGCAAAGGCAACAAACAGCGCACGGTGTTTTTTACGGACCGGGCTCTGCAGTGGATCACCCGCTATGGGGACCTCCGTACCGACTCGAATCCCGCACTTTTTGTTACCCTGAAGAACAAGCGCCTTAGCGTTGACTCGGTCGAGCCGATGTTCCGACGCAATACCAAATGGGCGGGACTCGAGAAGCGTGTCACGCCTCACATGATCCGGCACACCACCGCAACCAACCTTCTGCGCAACGGATGTCCCATTGGCTACATCAAGGAAATCTTAGGACACGAGAATCTTGAAACGACCTGTCGATATTACCTGGGGATCCTGAGTACGGCGGATACCCGCAAAGCGCATCAGGCATACTCGACCTTTTCACCAATGCGCAGGAGTGAGACCATGTGAATTAGAGCGGATGTGTGACAGAGCGCGGCTGAGGCCGCGCTCTGTTTTATTTGATGCGGTGATCTGTAGCAGATCCGTAAGTATTGACGGCTGAAGTGCTGAGTATAGAATGAAAGCAGTTATTCATTAATCCTGCCACAAGCTAGAATATTCGTGCACGATAGACACTTTTTTCTCCACGTTTCCTGATCCATCTATCATCGTAGCCCGTCCTACTATCAGCCGGGAATATCGGACTATTCTTATATTCTCCGGACGTGGCGAGGCCGACTGTGACATGCATTGTTTGGCGTACGCAAGGCAAGAAATCGCAGCCAGGCGATTTTGCACGCAGACAATGACTTGATAGATGGATGTCTCCTTCGGATCCGTGGAGAACAGGTGGTCAGTCGTTCACGAGCCTTCTTCTTTGTGACACTTAACAAGTATGTCAGAACAGGTTCTTGCTTCGGTGCCAAGCACCGTTCCGGAGGCGGGCTCGCCCCCGGCACGCATCGCAGATGAGAGGGGCCCCGCCCACCAAGTCCACGCCACGGATGGTCCAACCATCCGCCAGCTCCTGCCCTACTATTTGGCCTACGTAGAGCATGAATGGCGCCTTGCGATAAAAACCCGGGATAGCTATGGAGAGGGAATCCTTAGCGCCCTGCAGGTCCTTGGAGATATTAAACCCCAGGAACTGGATCACCACAAGGTAGTGACGTTAAAGAGCGCAATGGCGGCAAGAGGCGCCGGACCGTCCCGAATACGGGGAGTAATCAACTCGCTGCGAAGTTTTCTCCGCTTCTGCCGCCTCGGCCTGGGACTGGAGGTATTGGATCCGAAGTTCATCCGGCCTCCGCGCGTGCCGCGCCGGGAAGTCATATTCTTGACGCCCGAGGAGATCGAGAAATTCCTCTCCGCAATTCCCGTCTTTTCGGGCAAGCACCGGGTGGAGGTGAAGCCGCTTTGCTTCCGCAGTCTTGTGGAGGTGCTGTTGGGGACGGGCATGCGGATTTCGGAAGCGCTTTCGCTCAAGCGATCTTCCGTCAATTTCGAGACGGGGGAAGCCCGCATCATCGGGAAGCGTAATAAGGAACGGACCGTGTTCTTCAACACTCGGGCACTTGCGTGGATTAAGGAGTTTATCAACCACCGCCGGGACACGGGGCCAAGGAAGCCCATCGGAAGTATCTCAGTTTCTAGTTGTCACGTTAAATCGGCATCTTCGGCGCGTTCCGCCTCCGCCCTGGCAAGGGGCCGCCACTTTCGGAGGGATGTAGTGCATATCCCAACACGTGGTAAGAGCTATATATTGGCTCTATGTAGGCAAGAGTAGGCAGTAGAGTAGTTGAAAAATAAAGGCCACGAATGCACTACATCCCTACCAAACTTGAGTTGTGAAGAGACCTCGGTCTACGCAGAAAACGGTGGGTTAATTGATTGACATCCACTATATCCCTAAGCAGGCTGCTGAAAAAATGGTTCTGTGCAGGAATCTGTAACATCCCCAGTATTCATGCGGGGTTCAGGTTTAGCTCCAATGGATCGCAGCAGCAGTCGTCCCTGTGGGAATGTGGAAACCCGCGTTGTTTGCGGGTTTCCAAGCTCCGAGGGCGCGGCAAGAAAGGCAGATCTCAGTCTTGCGCGAGAGCCAAGGGTGTCAACCAGTGACTCGTCAAGGTGCGAGATCCTGGGATCGCAATTGAATGCGCCTTGGAGCGCGCCTTGTCGATGCGGATATGTCGCTGCCGCGATAATCCAGAATACGCGATGTCAAGGTGTGAAGACCTAAGAGACGTACGTCAGCGACGGCTTCCATGCTCGTTTGCAGCCAGGTCCCCGACAGATCGCCAAACGAAAGCTTGACTCGAACGTTTCTTAACCACCAAGATGGCGATCTTGCGGTTTCCCCCTCGATGTGGAGAATCAACAGTGAGCGCTTGTCCACCCATGCTGTTCCCAAGATCAAGTCTTTCTCTTTCCGTTTTGGATTCAGTCCGATGAGATAACATGGCCGACCGTCCAACACCGTTTCGCGAATCAGCGTGAAATCGTAATTATCGCTCGTAAGCGCCGTTCGAGCCTGATTGCCTCTGCTTTCCGCTTCGTGATCCAAGACTCGCTGCACGACTTGCTTGCCCCGGCCGCTGCCTGACCACTTCTGAATGTTGTAGTTTTGGCCAGTCGGTGGCTTGAAGTCCACTAGTGCCACGACATCTGCGTTTGTGCTGGAACTGTTCGCGCCAAACAATCGGTACTCACGAATTACTTGATAAGGACCTTGCGCCCGAACTTCGGACTGAGATCTTTCCATTCCCTGAACGATAGAAGTGACTGACGGTGCCGAGGTGCTGGCGCTCTGTTGCGCGCTGGTAAAACAGCAGAGCAGTGGCGCCAACCCCGCCATTTTCAGCAGCAATCTCGTGATCGCCAGCTTCATTTTCGTCAGACCGTAAGATGCCCAGGTGAGGTATGAGCACGCCTTGGGCCAATGAGAATTGTTGGCCTGTAGAGGTTACACACGACGGGCGACCGGGGTGCATGCAATTTCTGCGGTGTTACTCGCGAATTTCTCCTACCGTGAATACGGTATGGGACAAGTCCCGCGAATCGATGAGTCTCTATGACGCGTTGGAGAGGAATACATGGGTTGCATTCACTAAAATCAAGGCGGTGCACACAAGAGGGGCCCAGGCGCACGACCAGTTTCGCATCCGCGAAAGCATAACAATCACCCAATCGGAGTCCGGCTCAAGGACAAACTCGATTCCGCAAGAAGAACACTGGACTAAGCGGGCTGGGGTTCGGGCATGGGTGGAATCGGTACCGGTTCGGGGGCCGGGTCAGGCTCCGGTGGTTCCGGATCTGGTGCCGGCACAGGGTTCGGGACGACATCCGGTCCGCCCGCCTTCAGCACATGTTCATGTCTTGGCATAGACACGTCCCACACTCGCTCTTAAAGAGGTAAAGGCCCGATGGTGGACCGGGCCTTCCTCATTTCTAAAGGCCTTTCAGTTGCGCCCCCTGTGCCCATGGGAAATCATCGGTGAATCTTGGACCATATCGCAAAACCAACCCACAAGGCACCGAAGATCACATAGGCGACCCAGGCCGACAACAGATGAAGGGTCGCTGCAACCATTACCACGATTCCAACTAGGAGAACGACGTAGGGCCACTCGATGCGATCTTTGGTGGGCACGATGCTTGCCCCTTCGCACTCACGCGCACTTACTGGTGCTGTCTGCCGCTCCGCCCCCTTCGATCGCTGAGTCGGCTCAGGCGTCCACCGCATCCGACGCCAGCCAGGCCAACGCTTCCTCGCGGGTTTTGAAAATCAGCAGCTCCCGCCGGGAGAAAGTTCTTAATTCGTCGTAAAACGAGGTGGGGAGATCCTCTGTTCCTATCAAGGCCGACTTCTTAACAAAAGGCTTATCGAAGACTGCGGCTTCCTTCATGGCCCGAAGGGCATCCCGATCAAACGCTGCTCCCGTGAAATCTGTAAGCACCAGGACCGAACCACGGGGCTGCACGGTTATATAGTCGGGAGCTGCGCGGGCAATCTCTTCGACTTCATTGGCCGAACAGTTTGAGAAGTCTACCAAGAGAACCTTTTTACCCTGGTGATCGATGTATCGAATACGTTCATGCACGGTTCAAACCTCGGCGCAGGTTCTGTTCGCAAAGGTCTATCCACCTGTCTCGGTTAGTCACGGTAATTACCACGTCGAGATTTTACGCCAATCTTTAATCGGTGATAGTTAGGCTTATGTGACGCAACGGAGCCACTCCGTTGACTTGACCCCACATCCCACCTAACATTGCCGCGTCCATGATCGGCCAAACCGTCTCGCACTACCGCATCGTCGAGAGGTGGGCGGCGGCGGGATGGGTGTTGTGTACAAGGCCGAGGACACCCGGCTTCATCGCTTCGTGGCCTGAAATTCCTGCCCGATGAAGTAGCCAAAGACACCCAAGCTGTTTCCCGTTTTCAACGTGAAGCGCAGGCCGCGTCGGCTCTCAACCATTCCAACATCTGCACGATTTACGACATCGGCGAGGAGAGCGGCCAGGCGTTCATCGCCATGGAGTTCTTGGACGGCCAGACTTTGAAGCATTTGATCGGCAGCCGCCCGCTCGAACTGGAGACGCTGCTGTCACTGGCCATCGAGATCGCAGATGCGTGGGACGCTGCGCACGCAGAAGGAATCGTCCACCGCGACATCAAGCCCGCTAATATTTTCGTGACCAAGCGCGGCGGGCACGCGAAGATTCTGGACTTCGGACTGGCGCGTGGTAGGTAACTCGGGCAACATTCGACCGCTAGAACCTGACACGTTTAGTATGGGCGCAGAATCGCCGTGTTTGAAGCGCTCAATGGCCATACAGAGCATGATCCGGAGTGTACGCCCCTCGGTCCACGATGGGAACGCACCCCCGCTAAGGGCGAAAACTGTTCAACCGGCCACTGACGAGTTCACCAACCGTAAACATCTGAGGCAGCGACACTGGTACGCCGCATCGCCGGGACGTGCCGTATGGCCGCACTTGTCGCAAATGTACCTGCCGTCCACATGGGCGACCATGGGCCGAAACTCAAGACCTGAAACACAATTGGGGCATCGAACAATGTCCTTCATCGCGCTGACCTCTGGGGTGGGTTGCATGCAGGCTAAGCTCGGCCGCACGAGCAGGTAAATGGCCCGCCGGTGGTAAGGGGGGCACAATATGGGTACGACCTCTACGCACTCAAAGCAACGCCCGGACCAAACCCGAAAGCGCACGCCGCGGGGAGAATTATTTTAGCTTCTGAATCTTGGGAGCAATCGAGTGCGGCTGGTGCAACGCCGCCTCGATGGCGCGGCGTTGCTCTTCGGCAGCGTACCGTTCCTCCTCGCCCTCCAGACGTTGGAGGGTTCGGTATGCGTCATCAATAGCTTGGATCTCTGCGGCGTGAAGGCCAGGAATGCTGCGCAGTTGTTCTACGCGTGCGGCAAGCTCGGTCCGAGCGTCTCCGATCCGGCCCGTCATCTTCGCGTGTTCCAATTCCAAAATAGCCTTCTTGTAAAGCTCGACCCATTTCTCCTGATCGTAATCAGCCGGCATTACGCTCTCCCCACTTTTTCATAACGCAGCTTTTACGCTGTCAGAAATAACCAGAATCGGACACGCTCGAACGCTTCCCCTCGGGCTGGATCACGGCTGGAGATTCGACCGAAGTCCACGTACATGTCCAGGGAGAAATTGCAGGATGAAATCGATGAGGGTGTTATGTTCGGGGGCTACGAGGAGGCCGGGGCGTTGGTAGGCGTTATGGGCATCCAACAGGTCCAGGACGTAACTCTCGTTCGGCACGCCTATGTTCGCACCAGCAGCCGGAGAGGGCGATCTGGACGTGCGCGTCATGATCCCGCCATTGGTGAGCAGATTCTGGCCTTCCTCAAGCCTTGCGCACCCCGCTCCACGGAAATGCCTCGACGCCCTTGGCCACTAATACTCGCGCTCGGCTTCCGGGCACAGGCGATTTTGTGAAGATCAGCGAGCGTGGTTAGTGCGTCGCGGAGCGCAATGTATTCCGAGATGCCGCCCCCATTTTCATTTTGGTCTTTCATCAAAGCATCGATTCGTGTGTTTATGGCGTCCTTCGCGCGTTCGATGCGCTGTCGCAACTTAACTCTGTTCGGCTCAAACAACGCGACATCAAAGAGTTCGCACCAGTCTCCCGTGTCGTTTGCAGCCATGAGGCGCCTCCTCCTGAACATGAACGGGCTTTCTTGCGACTCTAAATTCACTTGTCAAATTGGTTGTACGTTTTTCGCGCTTCTTACGGAATCGAGTTGGCCGACGGCAACCATTTGAAACAAACCTAGAAGAGTAAAACTGCTTAGCAACAGGAAATAGGCCACCACGGGGCCGCTCACAGGAACCGCCTGCAACGGACAGCTTGCAAGTAGATTAGGAGGACGAGAGGATCTCGAATTACAAGCAATGGAGCACCGAGCGACGGGACGATCCACTTCCGGAGAGCCCTTCGCCGATCAACATAACGAAATATCGCCAAATCATCCGCCGCAAGCCAATCAACCGCTTCTCCTCCGCGAACGCGTCTTTGCCGAAGCGTTGAAACATATCAACGCTCGGGGGTTAACCCCAGATCCATCCACACGTACACTTAAGAGGAATGGATAGTAAACGCTTATAGAGATCACGCTTACAACACGGACATGATCGTCGCCACGTACATCCTCCTTACTTACCTGTGTTCTTATCAACATAGGCACGCACAGCAGGACTATTCTGATATATGTCTCTGAATGTCTTTGCCAAAGCCTTTAGGAGATTCAGAGTCTTCTTTCTTACGCGATGCATACGTTAAAACAACACCAACAACATCCATGGGTAACGTTCGACCCCTTCCTTAAGGGAGAGAACCATATTAGTAAACGCTGGTAGGCCACAAGAGGGTGATAGTCCCATGGAATGGGGCCTCCCGCTGCTCTTGTTCAGGGCAGTCCGTATCTCCCTACCAATTATTCGTGGCCGTTCTGGTAGAGTCAGAAGCCTCCAGAGCACGACAGAACTGTTCGTACCTACAATCGGGGGCGGTCATCCTCAGTGTCGACTAAGACCGGAACCAAATCCGTCAACGCTTGACAAAACTGTTTCAGCTTGTTCGCCCCCCACCTCCATGTGAGACTACCGTGACGCAACTTAGGTTCTGCGTCTTTTGTTCAGCCGCGCGAGCAATGCAGGAACCTTTATCGGTCGAGGGTCAGCATGGGTCGATGATGCTTTCGCAGTTTTCTCACAATTCGACACCTACGCAGGCAATCCGAGTTTTGATCGCTGATCGAAACCGAATGAGTAATCAGCTTCTCGCGGAGTCGCTTGGATGTGATCCCCGTTTTGAAATAGTCGCTCTTGCAAGCCATGTTGATATTCTGTCTATTGTCACAACCCTCCAACCGCATCTGGCTTTGATCAGCGCAGACTTTGATTGTGCGGCGAAAAAGGGGCTTCAAGTCGCTAGAAGCCTCAACGGTCGTCACCCTTCTGTCCGGATCGTGATCTTGCTCGAAATGAGCACGCAGAAATCGGTCATGGGTGCTTTTCGATGTGGCGCCGCCGGTGTCTTTTGCCGGACGGAGTCGCTCTCCGAACTTCCCAGTTGTCTTGAGCGTGTCAGTCGGGGCGAGATTTGGGCGAGCCAGGCCCATTCAGAGTTCTTGCTCGAAGCCCTCAGAAGCACTCCATCCTAC
>WNFD01007612.1_pt1 | contig 10714 bp, 9 predicted proteins | sample 5400491 | NCBI WGS metagenome assembly WNFD01 (sample SAMN13153343, study PRJNA577476) | soil metagenome | isolation source: 120 cm saprolite under Douglas fir tree site 2 hole 2 replicate 2 | place: USA:California | collected 2015-04-18 | reverse complement strand
TCCCGGCCTGATCAAGACCGCGGTCATGGCCGAGGTGAAGACGCAGTTCCGGCCGGAGTTCGTCAACCGCATCGACGAGATCGTGGTGTTCCACGCGCTTGACGAAAAGCACATCCGGAACATCGCCAGGATCCAGCTGCGCTACCTCGAGGAGCGCCTGGCGAAGCTCGAGATGAAGCTCGAAGTCGCCGAAAGCGCGCTCGCCCAGCTCGCCAAGGCCGGCTTCGATCCGGTCTACGGCGCGCGGCCGCTGAAACGCGCGATCCAGCAGACCATCGAGAACCCGCTCGCCAAACAGATCCTCGAGGGGAAGTTCGCCGCCAAAGACCTCATTCGCGTTGAATATCGCAACGGCGCAATGCAGTTCGAAAAGCTTGAGGCCAGGCCCGCGCAGAGAGCGGCTGCGCGCTGAAGGTTACGGCAGACGGAAGGTCGAAGCGAGAAACGTCTTGACGGCCTTGACCGAAGCGGCATGGGCTTCGGCGTTATAGCCAAGGGTCGGCCCCAACTCAACGCATGGATCCTTGTAGGTGAACGGCTGACCGGTCTTGCTGTTGATCACGCTGCCGTTCTGATCCTCGCGCAGCGTGCAGCTTCGCGTGCTCTGAGAGAGCGCAGCCTTGATCGGTTTCGGGTTTGCCGGGTTGTCGAAGGCGTGATGGGCGTTCGGGTACTCGGTCAGGATCACGTCTTTGCCTGCCGCGCGCAGCCGAGCCACGTAGGGCCGGCAGGGCCCGATCGGGACGTAGTCGTCCGCGAGTCCATGGTAGATGCGGATCGGCCGGTCGGTGACGTCTCCGTCGTCCCGAAACGTGGTATTGCACGCAGCGTAGAAGGGGATATAGGCGGCGAACTCCAGCCCGGCCAGCCCGTGCATCCTCTGAAATCGCCGCACGCTCGCGTAAAGGGCCGATTGACCGCCCCGGGAAAATCCCATCAGGGCGATTCTCTGCGGGTCGATGCGCGGATGGCGTGCGAGCAGCTCAAGCGCACGGTACGCGTCAACGATCATCGCGAGCCGTCCCAACTGCGCCTGATCGGTGGAAGTCTGGACGATGCCGCGCCCGGTGAAGCTGTCCATGATGAATGTCGCGATTCCCAAGGCGAGCATTTCTTGGGCCCAGCGATCGTGGGAGGCGTTAACCCCGCCCGAGCCGTGCAGGAACACCACGGCAGGTAGGCGCTCGGTACCTGGGCGCGGGATCCGAAGTTCACCGGCGATCGCAACGGACTTGCCTTCGCGAACTCCGTTAAGGAATTGCTCGTCGGTGAGCGTCGTCGTCTGGATCGAGACGATCTCGATTCTCGCCGTCTGCGCGCGGGCGGGCGCACAGACGAAGGAGGCCGCCGCCCCCAAGAGAACCGTGAACATAAGAATTTGCCGGTGGCTGATCATGGTCGATCTCCCTTTTCAACAGCAACGCGATGCAGCGCGAGCTTAGCATTTTTTCGCGCCTGGGTTGCTTGCGGGGATGCCCTGCGCGGCGCGTCGAGGGCCTTGATGGCGAACAGCGCCTAGCGCAGAATCCCACGTTTCGCCAGATCGCCATTTCCCACTCTAGGGAGGTTGATTCATGTATATCGCGAACTCCAAGCGCCTGACGCATGCCGGAGCCAGAAAAATAGCCGAAACGGCGATCGGCAAGGCTCAACAAGCCGGAGTCGCGATCTCGGTCGCGATTGCCGACTCAGGCGGCCATCTCATCGTGCTCGAGCGCATGGACGGAGGCCGCTTTCATTCCCTGCACTCGGCGACGACCAAGGCTGTCTGCGCCGCCTCGAACAAGCGGCCCACCTCGTCCCACGGCGCACAGGGGCAGCCGCTCGATCTCGCCCACGCGCTCGGCCTCGCGCTCGCGGCCGGGCCCGAGCGCTGGACCGCGATGGAAGGCGGTTGCCCGGTGATGGTGGATGGCGAATGCATCGGCGGAGTCGGCGTGAGCGGGGCCGACTGGGCCACCGATGAGCGGCTCGCGCGCGAGGCAGTCGAATCGATTGCAGCAAGCCCTAAGTGACGCGCATGGCGCTCGAACCTCTGCGGGTCGCCTGCATCGGGATGGGCTGGTGGTCGGACGTGCTCGCCGACGCGATCCAGCGCTCCGGCAAGCTCAAGATCGTCGCCTGCTACACGCGCTCGGAGGAAAAGCGGCGGGCATTCGCCGGGAAATACGGCTGCAGGGCGGCGTCGAGCTACGAGGCTATCCTCGAGGATCCTTCAATCGCCGCGATCATCAACACCACGCCGAACGACGCGCATCTCGAAACGACGCGCCCCGCGGCTGCAGCCGGCAAGCACGTGTTTCTCGACAAGCCGATCGCCAACACCGTCTTCGACGCGCGCGCCATCACCGACGCCTGCTGCAAGGCCGGGGTGGTGCTCGCGCTGGGCTATCAGCGGCGCCGCGAGAGTCAGTTCCGGTGGGTGCGGCGCCAGATCGAGCAAGGCGTGTTCGGCAAGCTGGTCAACGCCGAAGCCAACATCAGCCGCGACCGGCTCGGCAAGATCGATCTCAGCTCATGGCGCTACACCTCGGCCGGCATGCCCGGGGGCGTGATGCTGCAGATCGGGATCCACTACACCGATGTACTCGAATACCTCATGGGCCCGATCAGGGCCGTGGACGGCAGGCTGGCGCAGTTGGTACTGCCCGGCGACAATCCGGACGTCGCGAGTCTCGTCCTCGAGCACGAAAGCGGCGCGCTCTCGACCCTCAACGCGAGCTACGCCTCGGCTTCCGAGTACTATCTGATGAACATTTACGGCAAGGAGGCGAGCGCGTATTACGATCTGCACCAGGGTCTGCGTTTCATGAGGCGTGGAGAGGAGCGCCCGAGCCCGATCGCATGCGCGAAGAACGACGCTTTTGTCGAGGAGCTCGAGGAATTTGCCGCGGCGGTGCGCGGGGACGGGGGTCCCGAGATGGACGGGGAGCGCGCCACGGCGTCGCTCGCGGTCATCCACGCCGGAATCGCCTCCGCGCGCGAAGGGCGCCGCGTCGAAGTGGCGGAAATCCTGGCTAATGATTGATCCGCGCGACATCGGAAGGAGATCATGAACGCGTGGACGAGAAATCTGGCGCTCGGCGGCGCTGCGGTGTTTTTCGGACTTGCGGCGCCTTCCCGGGCGCAGGAGGCGCCGTTCCCGCACAAGGGCGCGATCGAGATCACCGTGCTCTTCCCCGCGGGCTCGTCGGCGGACGTGACCGCGCGGCTGCTCGCCGACGGCATGGCGAAGCAGCTCGGCGCCAGCGTGATCGTCGTGGACCGCCCCGGCGCAGGCGGCGCAATCGGCTACAGGCACGTCGCGGCGCGAAAGCCGGACGGCTACTCGCTCGTGTGGAGCTCCAATTCGATCTCGACCGCCTACCACTCAGGGCTGCTGGCGTTCGACTATCGCGCGTTCGACCCGGTCGCGCGCGTGCTGGTCGAGGCGCCGGTCGTCGCCGTGCGCAGCGAGTCGAAGTGGAAGACTCTCGGCGATCTGATCGCCGACGCAAGATCGCGGCCCTATGGGATTTCCGTCGGCAATTCGGGGGCGGGCAGCCATACCCATATCTCGTCTGTCGCGCTGTTCAAGGCGGCAGGCGTGGAAGTCCTCGACGTGCCGTTTCCGGCGGCGCAGACCGTGCCGAGCCTGCTCGGCGGCCACGTGGACGCCCTGGTTCAACTGCCCGCCGCGCTATCCAGCCACGTCAAGAACGGAACCGTGCGCCTGGTCGCGGCGCTCACCTCGAAGCGCGATCCCGCGCTGCCCGACGTGCCGACCGCGCAGGAGCAGGGTTTCGACGTGTCGCTCGAAGCCTGGCGCGGCATCGCGGCGCCCAGGGGCACGCCTAAAACGGTCGTCGCCGCGCTCGAAGCGGCAATTCGCAGAACCGTGGAGAGCCCCGGATTTGCCTCTGCGAGCCAGAAGCTCGGCGTGACCCCGGCGTACATGCCGGCCGAAGAGTTCGGCGCGCTGATCGCGGGCGAAGACGCGACGCTCGCGCGCCTGATGCAGCTGATCGGCCTGGAGAAGCCCTGAAGTCCATCCACGGCGGGAACCGCTTGGCTGTATCCTAACCGTTTCAAGAGAGGTCGAACATGATCCTGAGAAACCTTCGCCCGATGCTGTTCCTGATCGCCGCGATGGCGCAAAGTGTCGCGCTCGCCGAACCGGGGGTCACCCAAGACGCTATTCTCATCGGCCAGTCGGCGCCGCTCTCCGGGGTGAACGCCCCGCTTGGCGTCGAGCAGCGCGATGGCGCGCTCGCCTATTTCGAATTCATCAACAAGCGGGGCGGGGTCCACGGCAGGAAGATCGTCCTCAAGACGGTCGATGACGGCTACGTGCCCGCGCGCACCGCCGCCAACGTCAAGAAGCTGATCGAGGAGGACCGGGTCTTCGCTCTGTTCTTTCTGCGCGGCACCTCGCATGTCGCCGAGGCGGTGAAGGTGTTCGTGCCGGCGAAGGTGCCGCTGTTCTCCTGCTCCTGCGGCGCGCTCTCCCTGCGCGAGCCGCTGAATCCCTACCTCTTCCACACGCGCGCGAGCTTCCAGGACGAGACCGACAGGATCATGGAGTATCTCGCGACGACCGGGGTGAAGAGGATCGCGATCTTCTACCAGACCGACGGATTCGGCAAGGACGGTCAGCTTGCCTCCGAGCGCGCAGCCAAGCTCACCGGCGTCAATATCGTTGCGCAGGGCGGGGTCGAGCCGAATTCGGTCGACGTCGCGAACGCCGTCGCGGTCGTCGCGAAAGCGGAGCCGCAGGCCGTCATCATGTACACGCTGTTCAAATCGGCGGTCGAGTTCGTGCGGCAGATGAAGAAAACCGGCGCCAACCCGGCATTCATCGCGCTCTCGCCCGTCGGCACAAACGGCCTCATCAAGGAGCTCGGGCCCGACAGCCGCGGCATCGTCGTGTCGCAGACGGTGCCCTACCCTTGGAGTCCCGTCACGCCGGTCGTAAAGGAGTATCTGGACGTCCTCAGCGCGAATCCGAAGACGCCGGTCGGGTTCTCGACCATGGAGGCCTATATTGCCGCCAAAGTGCTGGTCGAAGGGTTGCGCCGTGCAGGCAGGGGCCTGACGCGGGAAAGGCTGATCCGCGCAATGGAGAGCATGAAAAGCTACGATGCAGGCGGTTTCCTATTGAGCTTCTCGCCCACCAATCACAACGGCTCGACCTACGTCGATATCACCGTGATTGGAGCGGGAGGCAAGGTGATGCGCTGAATTCCGGCAACACGGGGACTCTTCCGGGGCCATAGGGGTTTCCCTCGCAATCAAGTGGAGTGCGTACGGCAGGCCGGCGCCGGCCCGGACGGCACGCGCCCGCTGCACCATGTCCCGCCAGAGCCTGGAAGTGTCTTTGAGGAAGACCGTGTCGGCGTCGGCCTCGACGGCCAGCCAGTCGCCCCGGTCGATCTCGCCGCGCAGCTGGCCCGGCGCCCAGCCCGAGTAGCCCGCAAAGAAACGAATGCTGCGCGGTGGGCTGTTGAGCAGCGAATCGATCGTGTCCGGTTGCAACGCGAGGTAGAGTCCCGGGAGCATCGTGACGGCTTCACCGGGAAGCTTGTCGGCCCGGAATACCGCAAACAATCCCTGCAGCGCGACCGGTCCGCCGAAGAATATCGGCTCGGTGAAGGACTTGAAGCGCTCGCCCGGCAGCAGCTCGGCGAGCGAGCGGTCGGTGGGGCGGTTGATGATCACGCCGGTCGCCTGCGCGCGCTCGTCTTGGGTGACCAGCACCACGGATTCCCGGAAGTTCGGGTCGGGCAGTCCCGGTCTAGCGACGAGGAAAAACGTGCTGGAGGAGCCCTGCGCGCAAACGGCGGCGGCGAGGAACCAGACGGGGAGCGCGAGAAGCGCCGCGCGCCGGGACGGCTTCATCCGGGGCGGCTCCGGCGCTATTCGAGGTGAATTCCGGCGATGACGCTCCGGCGTCCGGGCGTCCAGGCCGTGACCGAGCGCGCGCGCCGCAGCAGTTCTTCCCAGAGCCTTGCCGGGTCTTTGCGGAAGACGAGCTCGGGGTCAGCGTCGAGCACGTACCACAACCCGCGGTCGACCTCCTGGCTCAGCTCGCCGGGCCGCCAGGCAACGTAACCCACGTAGTAGCGCGCCTCGTTGGGCGTCTGCTCGATGATGTGGTCGACCACCGCGCCCTGGGTCGCCAGGAACAGCTCCTTCATGATCTGGATCGATCCGGGGCCCGGCGTGTGGTCGATGTGGACCACCGCAAAAATCGCCTGGCGCAGCATCGGCCCGCCGAAGTACACCGGGTCGCGCACGAGCTTGGAGGGGACGTGCTCGGGGAAGAGGCTCGCGAGCGAGCGTCCCGTCGGGCGATTGATGATGATGCCGACGTGCCGGTTGTTCTCGACCGGAACGGCGAGCAGCACGGCTCCCCGGTAGTCGGGGTCGACCAGGCGCGGCGCCGCCACCAGGGTCACGGCGCCGGTCGGATCGATTTCCTGGGAATGGGCGGGCAGAACCGGAACCATACCCGAGCCGAGCATGAGCAGTGCGGCGACGCGGCGCATCGATTTCCCCATCCGATTCATTTTCTCCGAAGTTTAGCCGAAGAACGGAATCTTGGTAGCGCCGTAAGCTGCGCGCGGCGAAAACAACCGGCCAGGTGATCGTTGACCACGCCGACCGCCTGCATGAAAGCATAGACGATGGTCGAGCCGACGAAACGGAAGCCGCGCCGCTTCAGGTCCTTGCTGAGTGCGTCGGATAGCGGCGTGCGCGCCGGGACTTGTTTCATGCTGCGCCGACGAGTCTGCAGCGGGCGTCCGTCCACGAAACCCCAGAGATAAGCATCGAACGAGCCGAATTCCCGCCGGACTTCGAGGAACGCGCGGGCGTTGCCGATCGCCGATTCGATCTTGAGGCGGTTGCGCACGATCCCGGCGTCGGCCAGCAGCTTCTTCACCTCGCGTGTGCCGAAGCGCGCGACCTTTTCGGGGTCGAACCGGGCGTACGCCCTGCGGTAGTTGTCCCGCTTATTGAGGATCGTCGACCAGGACAAGCCGGCCTGGGCGCCTTCGAGGACCAGGAACTCGAACAGCCGCCGGTCGTCGTGGACCGGCACCCCCCATTCCTCGTCGTGGTAGCGCAGATACTGCTCGCTGCCCAGGCACCATGGGCAGCGGCGTTTGGTTGTCGCTTTGCCCATCGTCGTATGATACCGCCATGCTCGCAGCGGCGATCGACATCGGGGGCACGTTTACGGACTTGATGGCGTTCGACGGGCGCACCGGCCGGTTTGCCCAGGCGAAGAGCCTCACCACGCCCGCCCAGCTCGTCCAGGGCATCATCGACTGCATCCGCAAGAGCGGCCTCGATCCGTCGGCGATCGGCGAGCTGATCCACGGCTCGACCACCGCGATCAATATCCTCATCGAGAGAAAGGGCGCGAAGACCGGGCTGATCGTCACGCGGGGAACGCGCGACGTCTATCTCATCGGGCGCGGCAACCGTCCCGAGTCCTACAACCTTTTTTTCCACCGGCACCGGCCGCTCGTCTTGAGACGCTTGACCCGGGAGATCGAAGAGCGGGTCCTCAGCTCAGGAGAAGTCCTGGAGCCGCTGCAGCGCGCGAGCGTCGAGGACGCCTGCCGACGCTTCGCGGAAGAGGGCGTCGAGGCCGTGGCCGTCTGTTTCCTGCACTCCTACCTCAATCCCGAGCACGAGCGGGCCGCGGGCGAGATCGTGCGCAGGGCGCTGCCTGCCGCCTACGTCTCGCTTTCACACGAGATCCTGCGCGAGTATCGCGAGTTCGAGCGGATGTCGACGACCGTGGTCAACGCGTATATCGGGCCGAAGGTCGGGGGGTACGTCAAGAGCCTCAAGTCGAGTCTCGCCGAGGTCGGCTTTCGCGGCGATCTCACCGTCATGCAGTCGAACGGCGGCGTGATGACCCCGGAGATCGCCACCGGGCGTCCCGTGACGATGATGGAGTCCGGTCCGGTCGGCGGGATCATCGCCTCGGCGCGGGTGGGCAGCGCGCTCGGATTTCCCAACGTGATTTCCTTCGACATGGGCGGCACCACGGCGAAGGCGAGCCTGATACGCGATGGCGAGCCGGCGATGGCTCCCGGCTGTTACGTGGGCGGCTACGCGAGCGGCCACCCGGTGATGGTGCCGGTGATCGACGTCGTCGAAGTCGGCGCGGGCGGGGGCAGCATCGCCTGGATCGACGATGTCGGCGCCCTGAAGGTCGGCCCGCAAAGCGCAGGCGCCGAGCCGGGGCCGATCTGCTATCGCAGGAGCGGCACCGAGCCCACCATCACCGATGCGAATCTGGTGCTGGGACGGCTCGATCCGGACGATTTCCTCGGAGGCGAGATGGTCCTCGACGCAGCCGCCGCGGTCCGCGGCATCAAGCAGAAGATCGCCGACCCCTTGAAGCTGAGCGTGGCCGCGGCGGCGCAGGCGATCATCGACATCGCCGTCTCCAAGATGTCGCTCGCGGTGCGCGAAGTATCGGTCGCAAAGGGGTTCGATCCGCGGGAATTCGCGCTGGTCGCCTCCGGCGGCGCCGGCCCCCTGCACGTCATGGCGATCGCGCGCGAGCTGCATATTCCGAAAGTGATCGTGCCGCTTTTCCCCGCGCATTTCTCGGCGCTCGGCATGCTCGCGGCCGACGAGCGCCACGATTTCATCCGCACGTTCTACGCCGATCTCGGTGCAGTCGATTTCCGGCAGCTCGAGCACACGGTCGCCGAGATGGCGACAGAATCCGAATCCGCGCTGCGACGGCAAAAAGGGGTGGAGCACCAGATTCACCTCGACCTGCGCTACGTCGGCCAGGAATTCACGCTTTCCGTGCCCGTCGCCCCGAAGCAAATCAAGTCGGCGGATCGCCGCGCCATCAGGGCCGCTTTCGACCGGCTTTACGACCTACGCTACGCGCACCATTCGCCGGAGGAGCCGGTCGAGATCGTCAATATCCGGCTGGCGGCCATAGGCAAGCGGCCGAAAATGAAGTTTCCGCGCGTCGCCACCAGGCGAAAACCCGCGCCTTCCCGCAAGGTCGAGGCTTATCTCGGCGGTGCCGGCCGCGCGGTATCCTGTCCGGTCCATCGGCGCGATCAGCTCGGGGCGGGCGAGCGCATAACCGGGCCTGCCCTGGTGCGCGAGCACGGAACGACGACGGTGCTTTTCAAGGGCGACGTTTGCAGCGTCGCGAAGGCCGGCGAACTCGTAATCTCGGTGAGAGGTGCGGCGTGAAGGCGAGACTGGATCCGGTGACCCTCGAAGTCATCCGCAACGCCCTGCCCGCGATCGCCAACGAGATGGCGGCCGACCTGCAGCGCACTTCCTACAACATGATGATCTACGAGGTGCGCGACTTCTGCACCGCGCTGGTGAACGTGGCGGGCGAGCTCGTCAGCCAGAACGTCGGCGGCGTTTCGCATTTCGTGGCCGATCTCGGCGTCATCGTCGCCGATGCCGTGAAACGCTACGGCAAGAAGGGCTTCAAGCCGGGCGACGTGATCATCACCAACCACCAGGCGGTGGCGGGGCAGCACTTGAACAACGTGGTCATCTATGTGCCGTACTTCTTCAAGGGCGAGCTGCTGGCGTTCGCTATGGTCCGCGCGCACTGGATCGACGTAGGGGGAACGAGCACGGGCTTCGGCGCGGGGCCCGAGGTGCCGGACCCCTGGCAGGAAGGCCTGCAGCTCGACCAGCTGAAAATCTATGAGGACGGCCGGCTGGACGCGACGCTCTACCGCGTCATCAAGGACAACATCCGCTTCCCGGAATCTTCGCTCGGCGACATGAATTCGCAGATCGCCTCCTGCAGGCTCGGGATCCGGCGGCTGGACGAGCTGTTCTGCAAATACGGCAGGGACACGGTCTTGAAATCCATCGATCGGATCTTCGACGAAACCGAAACCAAGTGCCGCAACGTCGTCGCCCGGCTCGCCGACGGCGTCTACGAAGCCGAATCGTTTTTCGACGACGACGGCGTGACGCCGGACGAGCGCGTGCGGATCCACGCGAAAGTGACGGTCAAGTCGGGGAGCATGACCATCGATCTGTCCGGCTGCTCGGCCGAGCGCAAGGCGGCCGTGAACTCGCGCACGCTCGCCGGCGCGCGCGTCGCCTACAAGGCGCTCACCGGACCGCTCGATCCGGTCAACGAAGGCGCGTTTCGCGCCCTCGACGTGGTCATCCCGGAAGGCAGCATCATGATGGCGCGCTACCCCGCGCCGATGGCCGCGTGGAGCATCTTCGTTCCCACCGTCGTCGAGACCATCGTCACCTCGCTCGCGTCCGCAATGCCGGAGAAGATCCCGGCGGCGCACCACGCGCTGCTCGGCGGCTCGGTCGTGTTCTTCGGGATTCACCCGAAATCGAAACGGCGCTTCGTCGTGCAGAGCATAGAAGGCGGCGGCTGGGGCGGCCGGCCCTTCGAGGACGGCGAATCGGCGACCGTATCGGTATGCCAGGGGGACGTGCGCAACGGCTCGATCGAAGGCATCGAGCTGAAATGCCCGGTGCTCGTGAAAGCGCGGGCCCTGCGGCGCGACTCGGCGGGCGCGGGCAAATTCCGCGGAGGCCTCGGCATCGACATGCACGTGCGCAACTTCGTCGACGGAAAGTGGAATTTCGAGCGGGCGAACCGCAAGGGATGTCCGGCGTGGGGCCTGTGGGGCGGCCGGCCCGGCGAATCCGGGGGATACTATCTGCAGCGACCGGGAGAGAGCGAGTA
>WNFD01007611.1_pt1 | contig 10714 bp, 3 predicted proteins | sample 5400491 | NCBI WGS metagenome assembly WNFD01 (sample SAMN13153343, study PRJNA577476) | soil metagenome | isolation source: 120 cm saprolite under Douglas fir tree site 2 hole 2 replicate 2 | place: USA:California | collected 2015-04-18 | reverse complement strand
TGTCGGGGGCGGCGTGTGCTGTGTGGTCGCCGACGTTCTGGGGGCGGTATCAGCTGTACGGGATCACGGCGTGGGCGCTGAAGGGGTCGGCGCTGGTGAAGGCGGATTCGTGGGGGCTGGCGCAGTCGTATGCGGCGACGGGGGATGCGTCGGCGCCGCCGCCGTTGTGGCTGGTGTCGGTGACCCGGACGGGGCAGGACGGGACGGCGGTGCCGCTGCCGCCGGTGAGTTTCCTGCCGGTGTCGCTGGCGAACCGGGCCAGCGCGGATCTGGGTGACGGGTACTCGATCATTGACCGGAACCGGGTGGCGCAGGTCACCACGGAGACCGGCGGGAAGATCGTGGTGAATTACTCGTCGGCGAATTCGGGGGCGTGCTTGTCGGGGAGTTTCCCGGCGGCGGATGCGAATACGGGCTTGTGTTACCCGGATTTCTGGACGCCGTCGGGGAAGGCCACGGTGCAGGACTGGTTTAACAAGTACGTGGTGGTGTCGGTCAGCCAGGTAGACACCACGGGCGGCGGGCTGGCGGTGGTGACGGGATATGGCTATGGCGGCGGGGCGTGGCATTACGATGATGATTCGCTGACGCGGTCGGCGCAGCGGACGTGGGATCAGTGGCGGGGGTTCCGGACGGTGACCACCTCCACGGGGACGTCGCCGGATCCGGTGACCCTGGTGGCGGATACGTATTTCCAGGGGATGAACGGCGACTACCAGGCAAGCGGCGGCACGTCGTCGGTGTCGGTGACCGACACGAAGGGGGACACGGTCCCGGACTCCGACCAGTTCGCGGGCATGGCCTTCGAGCACATCGCCTACAACGGCAGGGGCGGGGCGGTGGTCACCGATACGGTTACCCTGCCGTGGACGTCGGCGGCGACCGCTTCCCGGTCGCAGCCGTCGCCGCTGCCCGCGCTGACGGCGTACCTGACCGGCACCGCGCAGGCGAGGACGTTCACGGCGCTGGCGGCGGGCGGGAACCGGGAATCGGACGTCACCTACACCCATGATTCGTACGGGCGCGTCACCTCCGCATCCGCTGTGCCCGACACGTCGGATGCGTCCCAGGACACGTGCACGACCACGGGTTTCGCGTCGAATACGTCGTCGTGGCTGCTGGACCTGCCCGCCGGGGTGCGGGTGGTGTCGGTGCCCTGTACCGCTACGCCGTCGTTCCCGGCGAACGCGGTCTCCGACACGCTGTATTTCTACGACCAGTCCGCTGTTAACGGGGCGGCGCCTGGTGCGGGGAACGTGACGATGACGCGGAAGGCAACCTCCTACAGCGGGTCCGCGCCGGTCTACACCACCCAGTCCGCGGTCAGCTACGACCCCTACGGCCGGGCGCTGACCTCGGCCGACGCCGACAGCCGGGTCACCACCACGGCGTACACACCGGCGTCCGGGGCGGAGCCCACGTCGGTGTCGGTGACCGATCCGGCGGGCCTGGTCACGACCACGACGTATGACCCGGCGCGGGACCTGCCGCTGACGGTGACGAACCCGGCCGCGCAGGTCGCCACCCGGCAGTATGACGCGCTGGGGCGGCTGACCGGGGTGTGGACCGCGGGGCACATCGACACCGGCCCGGCCGAGTCCGCCTTCTCCTACACCGTGAGTGCCGCCGCGCCGAGCGTGATCACCTCCGGCACCCTGGAGCCGGACGGGACCTACCTGCTGTCGAAGACGCTGTATGACGCCCTCGGCCGGGTCCGGGAGACCCAGGCGCAGACCGCCAGCGGGAACCGGGACATCTCCGACGTCGTGTATAACTCTGACGGGTGGAAGGCCGTCACCTCTGACCCCTATTCCGTGACCGGGGCGCCGTCGGGGACGCTGGTGACGGCGCAGGATTCCCAGGTGCCCTCGCAGACCGGCTACGTCTATGACGGCGACGGCCGGGTGGTGCGGCAGATTTCCTACTCGCTGGCCACCGAGACGTGGGAGACCGACACTGCCTACGGCGGGAGCTACGCCACGGTCAGCTACAAGAATCTCGTCGCGGGCCAGCCGCAGGGCGGGACTCCGCAGACGACGTTCACCGATGGCCGGGGCCTGACCACCGCGGTGTACCAGTACCATTCCGGCGTCCCCGCGGACCCGGCCGATCCCGCGGCGGACTATGACAAGACGTCGTATGCCTACACCGCGGCGCGGAAGCTGGCGTCGGTTACCGACGCGGCGGGGAACGCCTGGTCCTATGCGTATGACCTGAACGGGAACCAGGTCAGCCAGTCCGACCCGGACGCGGGCACCACCGCCAGCAGCTATGACCCGGCCGGGCAGCTGATGTCCGTCACCGACGCCCGGGGTAAGGCCACCTCCTACGCCTACGATGGTGACGGTCGCAAGACCGCCGCCTACGACACCACCGGCGGCGCCGCCGAGAGTCCGGCTGACCAGCTGGCGTCGTGGGTGTGGGACACGCTGCAGAAAGGCCATCTGACGTCGGCGACGTCGTATGACGCCAGCGGGAACGCCTACACCGAGCAGGCCATGAGCTACAACGGGTACGGGCTGCCGGCCGGGACCGAGACGATCATCCCGGCGGTGCAGGGGAAGCTGGCCGGGACCTACTTCCAGACGTACTACTACGAGATCAACGGGCAGTTGCTGAAGTACGGGGATAGCGGGCCGGGAACCCTGCCGGCGGAGTCCGTCGTCTACGGGTACAACGCCGCCGGGCAGCCCTCCGGCGTCGGCGGGACCTGGGCCTACGTGCCGTCGCTGTCCTACACCGAGCTCGGGCAGCCGCTGGAATACCAGATAGGCTCCAACGCCGAGCCCGCCTGGATGGTCGACACCTACGACGAGCAGACCAGCCGGCTGACCCGCCAGCAGGCCCAGGCGGGCACCACTCCGGTCACCGTCGATGACCAGCACTACGCCTACGACAACACCGGGAATGTCCTCTCAGAGGCTGACACCCCCGCCAGCGGCCCCGCCCAGGTCCAGTGCTACACCTACGACTACCTCGGCAGGCTGTCCCATGCCTGGGCACAAGGGTCAGCCGGGTGCGCCGCCACACCGTCGCAGTCCGCCGAGGGCGGCGCCGCCCCGTACTGGAACTCCTACGCCTACGCCCCCACCGGCCAGCTCACCAGCCAGGCCGCCACCCCGCCGTCCGGGGCCGCGACCACCACCACCGGCACCTACCCCGCCGCCGGATCCGCGCAGCCGCACGCCATCTCGTCGCAGGCGGTGACCGGGCCGGGCGGGGCCAGCACCACCAGCTTCGGCTATGACACCGCAGGGCAGGCCACCACGGTCACCGGCCCGGCCCAGTCCCAGGCCCTGACCTGGAACGACCAGGGCAAGCTCGCCACCGTCACCACCACCCCCGCCGGATCCGCCACCCCCGCCACCACCTCCTACCTCTATGACGCCTCCGGGAACCTCCTGATCCAGTCCGATCCCGGCGCCACGACGCTGTACCTCCCCGACGAGCAGATCGTCCTGAACACCACCACCAACACGGTCTCCGGCACCCGGTACTACCAGATCGGCGGGGTCACCGTCGCCGCCCGCACCTCCGCCGGGCAGGTCGAGTACCTCATCGGCGACCGCGAGGGCACCAGCCAGCTGACCATCGACTCCCAGACCCTCGCGGTGTCCCGCCGCTACTACGACCCCTACGGCAGCCCCCTCGCCACCCCGCCCCCGTCCTGGCCCGGCACCCGCGCCTACGTCGGCGGCACCGCTGATACGGCAACCGGCCTGACTAACCTCGGCGCCCGCGAGTACAACCCCGCCACCACCCAGTTCCTGTCCCCCGACCCGCTGGTCAAGCCCTACGACCCGCAGAACCTCGACCCGTACGCCTACGCCCAGGACAACCCCTCCACCAGCGCCGACCCCACCGGGCTGTCCATCCCCTCCGGCGGAGCCGGCGGCACCTGCCACGGCTCCTGCAACGAGACCCCGCCCCCCTCCAGCGCCCCCCGCGGCAGCCAGACCAGCCCGGTGTATATCAGTCAGGACTTCGGATTCGACCCGGGCATGCCGAACTTCGGGAACCTGCAAGGGGCATACCGGCTCGCCGCGGGAGACCAGCCGATCGAGCACTGGACGAACGCCCCGGCGGACCTGGCGTCCTACGCCCGCGAAGTCATGACATGGGACAGCGTCTGCATCAACACAAAATACTGCCCCGCCGGGTTCAAGAGCAGCATCGGCATGATATATAATTCCGTCATCCCAGCAATGGACAATGCTAGCGGCTCGTTCGGCTGCCAGGTCCTCGGGACCTGCAACTATCAGCCCGTCGGGGCAGCTATCAAATATGTATACAGGGCAATGGCAGAGTCTGCTGATGCTCAGGGAAGCCCGGCTCTCGGGAATAATGCCAAGTCGCTCGGCGCCAGAGTTCCACGTGACTATAATCCTAGCGAAGATGGACTCGTGTACCCCAGGTCCGCAGGACCTGCTAGTGGGCTCTCTACGAATGATCTATCTACAGCTCGATATTGGGCGAATAAATTTAAAGTCAAGGTCTGGAGGATATCGTCTGAGAATGTTCCCTCCGAGTTCACGCTTAATCCAGACCCAGGAGACCCGGCACATATCACGTGGGACGTGGCTGAACCCATGCCCGCAGAAGCTATCAACAGTGCTATCCAGGGAACTCAGGGTTTCTGGTCGGAAGTTGAAGGCGACGTAGGAGATACGGTAGGCTGACGGTCTGCACTACCGATGACTGGGAGCTGTAGTGGATCCTGTTCCTGATGGCATCCTTGTTTCGTTGCGAGAGCGGCTGCAAGATTGGGAGGACTTCGATGTCGCGGGTTTCTATCTCGGGAAGGTGCTTGGGATTATTCCGCTCGACCGTTCATTCGGCGAGACGAAATATCTATTCTATGGCGCACGAGGGGTAGCTGAGGCAGGTGGCAGGCTGCATGACGCGCTAGTTTTCCTTGCAGATGCAGGGATCTTGGAATCTCGGGAAAATTATGCCGAGTTCCGGTGGCCGATGGTGGCAGAAGGCAGTGACGGTGATTAGAGGGCAAGTCTGAACTGCCCGGGTTCATGGAAGAGTCAGTTTTTCGTTGAGGACGTGCTGGCCTAGGCGGTGCTCAGCGTGACGGGTGTTCTCGTGCCTAGCCGGTGGAAAACTTCCTGTCGTGCATGTGGAGCCACAGGGTAACTATTCAGCTGAGGTGAGGGCTGGTGGTAGCCAGGCTCCGGTGGTGAAGAGTTCCCGGAGGGCATCGAGCTTGTCGAGTCCCCATTTGGTGGCGGTGTCCAGGTAGGACTGCACGATTGCGAAATCGGCCAGGCCGGCGAGGGTGCGCCAGGCGCCGCCGGAGGTGCGCTGCTGCACTTTGACCGGGCGGACCGCTCTTTCCGCCGTGTTGTTGGTGAACGGGACGGTCAGGTCGGTGGCGAACCGCAGGATCATGTCCTCGAACCGCTGGAACCGGCGGATCAGTGTTCTCGCGCCATCCGCGAGTGCTCCGCGTTTCCCCTGGTTATCGTCTCGGCCCCGGGCCAGTGCGCCGTGGTAGCCGCTGCGGATGCGTGCCAGGGCTGCCGTATCGAGCGCATCATCGCCGTGCTCACGGGCCTGCCGGGCGGCCCGGTGAGCGTCGATGAGGGTGCCGGCCATCGCCAGCGCCCATAGCTGGCTACCGGGGTCGGCGTCGGAGACCGACCGCAGGTCCCGCAGCAGGTGCGCCCCGCACCAGGCGTGCACGGCCTGGATCAGGTGCTCATAGCCGGGATAGCCGTCCCGCACCAGGACCCCGGTGAAGTCCGGCAGCACGCCGCCAGCGTCAATATCGCCCATGGTCCGGCCGCCGACGTGCAGTAACGTCAGGTACTCGGTGCAGGCGACATGCACATACGACAGCGCCCCGGCGGCGCGGCCGGTGGTCTCATCGGCGTGCAGCACCGGCGCGGACGCCAGCAGCGCGCGCACATGGGGCAGGAAACGCTGCGCAAGCCTGACCGCGGCACGGCGGCGGACCCGGGCAGCGAACCCGGCTGACACGCCCATCCCGGTCAGTGCCTCCAGCAGTGCCCGCGCCCGGCCCACCGGCAGGAAATGCCCGCAGGTCAGCAAGGCACACCGGGCCAGCGTTTCCGGCCCGATCCGCACCGGCGACCCCGGCGCGGCCACCACATCCCGCCGGGGATCGCCCCGCTCGACCGCATCCCAGCCAGGCGTCGTCACCGTCCCGCAGCACGCGCACACCCTCGACACCCGCTGATACTCCACGATCTCCGGCGGCGGCACCGGACGGGCATCCACCACCTGACGCCGCTCGCGTCCCTGCTCAGCGGCATCAGCCAGCGGTGACGCGCACCCACGGCACCGGCCAGGCTCGATCACGACGGTCCGGTCCGGATGCTCAGCCAGGCGCCGCGACGACGAGGACGCGCCGGGCTGCTTGCCAGGCCTGCGCCCCGAACGGTCCCGCGACGAGCGCTTCCTCGCTGGCCTTTTCTCCCACGGGACATCCGATGAGGGCGGGCGGGACGAGTTCGACGAGTCCGCCGACAGCCGCCGCTCCAGCTCCGCGATCCGCTGATCCCGCTGCGCCAGGGCGGCCTCCAGCTCCGCCACACGGATGAGCAGCTGCTCAACCCGGGCTTCAAGTGAATCCGGAACCGGCACGCCAAGATCATGCCAGATGCCAGCGACCGACCCGCAAGCAGCCAGGCACTGGCACCTCACCACATAGCTGAATAGCTACGCCACAGGGTGTTTGTGCTAGCCGACGCGGGTCCGAAGCGGCGCCCGGTTCGACGCGGGCGGTGGCGCGATGGCCTGGCTGCCAGCCCCGCCACCACGTCCTACCTCTATGACGCCTTCGGGAACCTGCTCCTCCAGTCCGACCCCGGCGCCACCACCCTCTACCTCGCCGATGAGCAGATCGTCCTGAACACGGCGGCGAACACGGTGTCCGGGACCCGGTATTACCAGATCGGCGGGGTCACCGTCGCCGCCCGCACCTCCGCCGGGCAGGTCGAGTACCTCATCGGCGACCGCCTGGGCACCAGCCAGCTGTCCATCGACTCCCAGACCCTCGCGGTGTCCCGCCGCTACTACGACCCCTACGGCCAGCCCATCGGCACCCCGCCCGCCGCCTGGCCCGGCACCAGGGGCTACGTCGGCGGCACCGCTGATACGGCAACCGGCCTGACCAGCCTCGGAGCCCGCGAGTACAACCCCGCCACCACCCAGTTCCTGTCCCCCGACCCCCTCCTGTCCCCCTACAACCCCAAAGACCTCGACCCCTACGCCTACGCCCAGGACAGCCCCTCCACCAGCGCCGACCCCTCCGGGCTGGCCCTGCCCGGCGGCGGCGGCCAGTGCCCCCCCGGCTTCACCTGCCACCCCGGCACCGGCGGCGGCGGCGCCAGCGGCCCCGGCGGCAACGACGGCGGCGACGGCGGCGGGGGCGGGGGCGGGGGGGGCAGCTCCCGCGGCAGCAGCACCCCCCCAGTCACCCAGATCAGCCCCCACGTCTACGCCAGCGGCCCTGGCGTCCAGAAGCTCCAGACCGCCTGGCAATGGGTCGTCCACACCTACGGCGCCCCCCACAACGCCGAACAAGAATTCGCCGACTGGTGGCACATCTGCGGCATCAGCCCCGACAGCAGCGTCTGTCAGGGTCAGTTCGGCCTCGACTTCAACATCACCAGCACCGACCGGATGATCCGCACGACTGAGGCGTTCCGCAGCGGCGGTAAGCTAGTGGTCGCTTCGATCGCAGCCGGAGGTAGCTTCTTCGTCCCGGAAGGCATGTCATCCGGAGCGCTAAGGGCATTGGTACGCGCATATCGGATCTATTCTTCTCCGCAGTTCGATGCAATACGGGCTGCCCAGTCAGCTGGAGAGACAGTCGAGACCAGGATCGCAGATACCACAGTCATCTATGAACCGGATCTGCCCTCAAGCGGCTTTTCGCTCCAGCCTGACGGATTCGCGATTGGCCCCGATGCATTCGCGTCCCAAGCGGAGCTTGTGAAAACAATACTGCACGAGTCTTACAGGCTTGAAAATTCAGCATCATCCGGCGGCGTGAACGCCGATCTGGCGTCAAAGGAGGCGATGGAATCTCAATCCTCTGCGGAGGACACTTATAGAGTGCTCCTTGGGAGGGCATCAGCAGGTGGCTCAGGATCCGATGGAGGTGGGGGAGATGCAGGAGCAGGAGGTGCGGGAGGTGAGTGACACGTCGAGATCTCGCTGGCTCGATGCAGCAAAAAGGGTTCTGGCTGGCGAGCGCGACAACTTGCTGTGCCCAGAACACGGAGATGATAATTTGCTGGTACAATGGATCCCATTTGAATCTGAAACGGGCGGCGAGTACTGGCTTCATTGCCCTTGCTGTGGAGCCCAGAATTTTATTCTGAAAAGAATGAATGAAGGAGAGAATGGCGCTCTAGTAAAAGATGTCTGACAATTAGGTCGCGTGATCCGCGGCGGCACTGCTGGGAGGCCCTCGCTAGCGACAGGCGCCTACTGTATGCCCAGCAGAACCTGACTGATGACCTTGGACCGGTGGTGGGACATGTCCAGGAACGGAAGGCCATCGCATGACCTTCGCAGATCATATGCATCGGACCGCAACTGAGGCGGTCTCTTCCATCCCGACAGGTGATGCACACGACATTTACGTGCTGTCTTTCTGGTTTACGACGAAGACGATGACCCCCGGCGGCCTACGCTGACGATCGGCTACAATACCGAGACCCGAGTCCGGCAGATCCTGAACGCCGCACCCGGCTCGCGGCAGCCTGCTGCAGGCTCCCCATCCGATGAAAGGGAGGCCCGCTGGAACTACGCATTCTGGCTGCAAAACCAGCTAGCTATAGTCGGCGGCAGCACGCGCGATGTGGCTGGCGCGGAACTATGTACTGAGTGGATCAGGCAACTCGGGCTCTGGTACGAAGAGCCTGACGCCGCTGCTGACTGGGCAGCAGCAGTCGGACATCTAGCCGCCCAGATCACCACGCAGTTTGTTGGATTGTGCGTGCAATTGGCCCGGGACCTGCACGCCAGCGAGCTAATCCACCGTGTCCTCGGTCGGCCCGTGCCGGTGCTTGTCCACGAACTGGAGTACTACGAAGACATCGCCAGGTGGGCCGAGGCCGCTAATCCTCCCGGAGTTGCAGACGACTTCGTAACCTGGGTCCGCCATCTCTGAGCCCGCGACTGGGGCGGTCGCGCCGGTGCCCTGCGCGCATGTGTGGCCGGATGCCATCGATGGTCCCTTCCTGCCTGCGGGTTCTCGTATCGTGACTACAAGTCGTGATCTGGCGAGCACAGGCGTCGTGGCCTGGTGCGGTCAGGACAGGCGGGCATGTGCGGGGCGGATCCGCGTACGCAGTGGTCCTGCCGGGACAGGAGGGAGGGGCGTGCCGTGGAGATGGATCCAGGGCGGTTGAGAGAGCTGCGGCGGGACCGGGGCTGGGATGTGCGTGAGATGGCGTGCCGTGCCCGGGATGCCGCGCGGCAGGCAGGTACGCCGGTGCCGGACCTTGGCACCGTTAAGGGCTTACCCGGCGGCGCTTGCCTGGTACGACCGTGCGCACGATTGGGCGGCCGAGGCCGGTGACACCGTTATGACGGTGAATGCGCTGAGTAAGAAAGCTCAGCTGGCGTCGCAGTCCGGTAATCCGTGCGCTGCATCCGCCTGGGGGACGCCGCGCTTGGGTACGGGAACCGGGCGACACCGGGGGCCCTGGCGCTTGCGGCGGCGTATACGGCGCGCGGGTACGCCAGGCTGAAGAATACGGAGGTTGTCAGGCGGCTGCTGGACGAGGCCGATCGCCTTGCATCCGCTGCCGCGAGCCACCCGGAAGACGAGCCTGACTATCTGTCTGTACTGGTACCGGTGACTGCGCCGGGGAATCGCGGTGTCGTGACGATCGCGGGAGGCAAGGATGCGCTGGCGTCGCTTACGGTGGCGATCCGGGGTGTTCCCGTGTCCTTCAAGCGTGACCGTATCGAGTACAGCGCGTGCCTGGCGCGGGCGCACGCTCAGCTGGGGGATGCTGAGCGCGCGGAGGATGTGGCTGTCAGGACGGCTGAGCTGTCCGCGGATGTGCCATGGGCACGGGCGGAGCTGGTCAGGGCCGCCTCGATGATGCGGGCGCGGTTGCCCAGGCGCGGGCGGTGCGTGATGCCCTGGCCGCCTGCCCTGCACGCGCCTAGCGGTACCGCCGCCGCAAGCCGCTGCGCCGTCCGGGGGCGTCTGGGGTCGTGCTGGCCGGTAACCGGCTGTGCCATGGCCTGGCTGATCCGGCAGCGCCGGGCATGGCAGCGGCGGCTGCGCTGGTCGTGTTCTGGCCAGCGGACCTAGGAATCACCGGCCGGGGGATTCCAGGGCGCCTGTACGTTCCGGGGGGGCTGGCGGGATGCCGGGGGCGGGGCTGGTGTATGCGGGGTGCCCGGCGTTCGGCCTTTGCCGGGCACCGCACATGCCCGGCCCGGCGCCGGGTGTCACCGCGGGGGGCACTGGCGTCGGCGGGCTGGTGTCACGGCGCTCCCGTTCGGGATGAGGCTCGTTGATTTATTGCGGCGCGGGCGGGGGTGCTGTCGCAGGTTTCGTACGGGCTGCGGGCGGGGTCGGTGTACGGGGTGACCCCGGGTGGGGAGGTGACGTTCAGCGCGTATACGAACCGCGGTGGTGATACGCCTACTGACTTGTCGTGTGTGTCGGGGGCGGCGTGTGCTGTGTGGTCGCCGACGTTCTGGGGGC
>WNFD01007610.1_pt1 | contig 10716 bp, 6 predicted proteins | sample 5400491 | NCBI WGS metagenome assembly WNFD01 (sample SAMN13153343, study PRJNA577476) | soil metagenome | isolation source: 120 cm saprolite under Douglas fir tree site 2 hole 2 replicate 2 | place: USA:California | collected 2015-04-18 | reverse complement strand
GCCAAAGTCACAAGAGTTGGGGTGGCCTTGGGCGTCGGAGATAATATCGTTCGTCGGAAGCTAGCCGAGAAATGTATTTCGTGGGGGACAGAATTGGTTACTCTCGTGCACCCGACGGCTTCGATTTCTAAGTCGGCTCGGCTGGGTCGTGGAACTGTCGTAATGGCTCAAGCCGCTATAAACGCTGATGCGAAAATCGGTGCCGGAGCCATCGTGAATACCTCTGCGGTAGTCGAACACGACGTTGAAATCGGCGATTTCGCGAATGTCTCTCCTAATGCTGTCATGGGAGGAGCCTCTCGACTCGGGACTCTTTCGCATCTCTGCATCGGTGCGTCGGCCATTCCATGTGTGAGCATTGGAGCAAACACCATTGTTGGTGCAGGTTCTGTGGTGGTCCGTGACATTCCGGACTGCGTAGTCGCGTTCGGTGTGCCCGCTCGCATTCAACGAGCATTTCAAGTTTCACGATAGCGATCCCTTGATAATAAGAGATTCTCAGATGAGCATCGGAACGCTCTTGCGACAACCTGCCATCGATGGTGGCCAACCCGTCCGAACGAGTCCGTTCGCGTCCTGGCCGCAGTTCGAAGCTGACGAAATCGAGGCCGCCACTGCGGTGCTCCGCTCAGGAAAGGTAAATTACTGGACAGGAATGGAAGGGCGAGAGTTTGAAAAGGAGTTCGCGGCTTTTACGGAATGCAAGTATGCGGTTGCCGTAGCCAACGGTACCGTTGCTCTGGAACTCGCACTTCGCGCGTTTGGGATTGGAGCAGGCGACGAGGTAATCGTCCCAAGTCGCACCTTCATTGCCTCGGCGAGTTGCGCCGTCATGTGCGGCGCCACCCCGATCATCGCCGACGTTGACGCCGCGAGCCAGAACATAACTGCGGACTCCATACGGCCCCTCCTCTCCCCCCGGACGAAGGCAATTGTGGCCGTACACCTGGCAGGGTGGCCGTGTGATATGGATCCCATATTGGATCTCGCACGAGGACGCAGACTCAAAGTGATCGAAGATTGCGCGCAAGCCCACGGCGCGAGTTACAAAGGTCGCCAGGTGGGCTCTCTCGGAGATGTGGCCGCTTTTTCCTTTTGTCAGGACAAAATCATGACGACCGGTGGAGAAGGGGGCATGCTCACCACCAACGATGAGACGATTTGGAAGCGCTCCTGGAGCTTCAAGGACCATGGCAAGAGTTACGATGCCGTTCACAATCGCCAGCATTCCGCAGGTTTTCGCTGGCTTCACGAATCGTTTGGCACAAATTGGCGCCTCACAGAGATGCAGTCCGCTCTAGGGCGAATTCTATTAAAAAAGCTGCCTGGCTTTGTGGAAACGCGAAGGAGAAATGCCGCCATTCTCACGGACGGCTTTTCAAAGATTCCCGGTCTGCGCGTGACGGTGCCTCCACCACAGATGCGTCATGCCTACTATAAGTATTACGCATTCGTGAACTCCGAAGACCTGCGAGGTGGATGGAACAGGGACCGGATTATGGCGGCCATCTCAGCTGAGGGGATTCCCTGCTTCAGTGGCAGCTGCAGCGAGATCTATCTGGAAAAGGCATTTTCCGAAGAGATGCGTCCACCCGAGAGACTCCCAACAGCTCGCGAGGTGGGTGAGACAAGTCTGATGTTCCTTGTGCATCCAACGCTTACCGAAAGGGACATGCTGGATACCTGCCGAGCCGTAGAAAAGGTGTTCGAGGTTGCGACAGAAGAGCACAGTTACGGCGCGTTCCGCTAGTTTTAGACGACCGCAATTTATGCGCTTCTATTGGTGCTGTTTGCCCCGCCTGATATAATCACCTAGTCAGTATTCACTGCAACTAGTCGAGGTTCTCCCAGGCCACGCTGCAAGTAGCATGTCTTTGTGTCTCACCGTTAAACTACAGGCAAAGTTTGCCCCAGTGACTGAGCTTCCGAAACCAATGACTTGAGCAATGTCAAAATTACGGAGCCGCTGGCTAACGTTGCCCCCTGACCAACCTCGATAGTCGTCGTCTCACCTATTTCTCAAGCCGATAACATCAATTAGAGGGCAAAACACAGCGATTCTTTTAAGCCAAACGGCGGCGCCCATGCACGAAACTTGGTGGGCTGCCGCCGTTCGATCAGATCACGCGATCGTAAACTAATAGTCGACTCGTGTTAGGTAGTTGTTCTGCTCCCCGTGGCCGACGCCACCATAGGTAGCTAGATTGATGTTGTACGTGTAGCCCACATAAGCACGATGTACGGTGTTGAGGGCATTTGCCACACCGATGATCCCGATGTAATCCCCGTAAAAGAAGTCGCCGAGGAAAAGATCGGAGGCAGGATCGGTACGCACAGGTGTCAAAAGCAGTCTCGAGGCGATCGGCTCGGGGGCAGCGCCGCCCGGAGCCATCTGGGCTAATTTGACGTTAAGATAATGGCTGTAGTAATCGGTCTCCGCCGTATAGTAGGTGATGTTCACCGTGCCACTCACGCGATCGACGTTAATCCAGGAGAAGAACTGATCTTTCCCTGAGGTATCGACAAGAACTGGTGGGGAGAACGCCCCGCCGTTGACCGACTCGCTCACCACCACGTCGGACTTTGGGCAAGCGAAAAAAAATGGGGAAACGAAGGGTTCGGGAACATGGCAGCGCTCCCAGACCATAAAAGTTTCAATGTTGGCGCCGTTCGTGCGGTGGTCATGCTTGGCATAAGTGGCAACCCGAAAATCGTTAGCGCCCAAGAAAATGAGGGGTTGGGTTTCCGTGGTGACCAGTGTGGGAAGGTTGCACGACGGTGTAGCTGGAGCGCTGGCCGGCGAGCAGGTGACGAACTTTATCTGAATACCTGACGGAACAAATTCCTCATAACTCACGGTAACGACTCCGTCCGGACGGACGGATACGTGCGAGAACTGAGTGGCAAGATCCGTGCCGCTGATGATCGTCGGAGAGGAGCATTGAGAGAGGCTGTTCGTGCAAGACACCAGCCAGATTCTTGAGAATGTCGCTCGGAAGTCGAACTCCGTGGCGGTTACATACACGTTCCCCGCCCCAGTCCCCGAGCTGCGCTCGTCCACAGCCATGTGGGGCTTGTCGTTCAAATAGGCGGTAAATGGCAATGGGAGCGGATTTATGACGACGCCCGTCGGCCAGCAGGTGCGAGCTACAGCATCCGAGTTGTGAGTCCCGTTCGGACAATTGGTCGTATTATTCAGGTTTGCCACCGTAGTCCGCTGTACGGTAATTGCTGTTGTGAAGGAGGAGAAGCGAAGGTCGGCCTCAAAAAAAGCACCGCGCGTCGCATCTCGCCTCACCGTTGGGTCGCCGTTGCCAAACAAAAGGCCTGTGGGGTTGAAGGGATCGGTCACAGAAGGCGCTCCTCCCTCAAACTGCGGGGCGCATCCGGTACCGCTGCTTAGGACATAATACCCAGTGAGGCTAGATCCCAGCGCTCCAAACAAACCACGGTAGTCATTAGCTCCTTCCACCACAAGGTCCGCACCGGAAGTTCCGGCACCAACGATGGCGTCCACCGTCTGTTCGTTCTGAGGCAGAGCGAAGGGTGCGGGTGGGGTTCCCGTAGCAGGTTCCAGGTTGAACTTAGTACCCGCCGCAGTTCCACACCCCGTATTTACGATGGGGGCGGCGATTGGTGCTCCGATTGGCTGCGGCAGGACCCCCACAGGGACTAGCCCCTGATGCGGGTTAGGGATTATGTTCATCGCAGGTGTAGTTTGTACCGCTCCGGTGGATGTGGTCAGCACTCCCCCAACCTTCAACAAAAACGGAGCTACCGGGTGCGGAGAAGCCTGCAGCATCGCTTGGCCGCGTCCGGAAAAGAGGAAGGCGATTGGCGACGAGACCGGAGCTACGAACTTATCGAAAGGTTTCGGGTTCTGGTAGTGTCGAACTGTCGGTGCCGGTCCACTTGATGAGTTCTGAGCGAGCAACACAGGCGAGCAGAGGGCACCTGCAGATAGCAGTACGAACAAAGTGAGCCATTTCTTAGGCATTCCATTTCTCCTTTATTGCGACCCTTTGCGTTTCCCCTGTGAGGGACCTAGGGGACGTAAGAGTCGAAATCATTGACGCGGTGAACGAAGAGAGTTCAGCTCCTGTGTAGCGGCGGAACTGACCGTTTCATCAGCGTCCTCGGCGGCGATTTCGAGCAATGGGATGGCTGCTTGTTTCTGAGCCACGCTCTGCACCACCATTAATCGCATATTTGGATCGGGATCGTTCAACGCGTCGCTGAGGAGATCCATAGCCCGGGGTTTTTCCCGCTCTGCCAGGGCCCGAATTGCACAGAACCGCGCATCCATGTCTTTTTCCTTAAGAGAGTCGTTCAGCGCAGAGAAAACAGCTTCCTCATCCGCCCAGGGAGCCTGAGTCAGATAATGCAAGGCTAGGAGACGCGAATCGCCCTGTCCCGCCTTTATGGTCGCAAGCAGCGCGTATAGCGCTTCGCGATGATCCAGTTGGGACAGAAGCTCGAATGCGATACCCTCGATCACAGGATCGGGATCCGACATCGCCTTTTTCAGCGCGTTGTAATCCTGCTGAGCTGCAGCTAGGTGAAGCCGTGCCAATTCCTTCTGCTGCTCATCGACCGTTAGGTCTTCCTCCAAGTGTTGCACGAGCGCCTCAAGTGAGCTAACTGCCCCGGAATCCTGCGTGCCGATACTTGTCCTATAGACTCCTCTTGGTTCCGAAATCCGCCGGCCCGCTCTAGCATGGGACCCGAAGATCATCAGCAAACCCGGCTTGTCCGTGCCCGGCTGGTCCGGCAGGATAAATGCGTAGTCGGTGTCGCCCAACAACTGTTCGAGACCCTCGCGGAGGGAAAGATTTGAAAAATCTACAGAGGCCAACTCACTGGCCTTGTCAAGACCTTGAATCTCCAGGCTTGTGAGAAGGGCGATTTGATTGAGGATTCGAGATAAGGGAACGTTCTCAGCGTGTACGCTGAGCCGCATCCCAACCCATCGAACATCCGGCGATAGTTGCGGAGAAGCAAAGGAGCGACAGCTGAGTGAAAGAAGGAAACTAAAGTGAAAAAAGGCGAGCAGCCACCGAGAAAAAAAGCGATTGTCCTTGAACGCAAAGCAATTCGCGGAAAAACGCATGCCTGCCTCCAGGTAGGGTTGGCGCCCTGGTCATGACGTTGGAGCCCCCCGGACACACTGAGAGCCCCCCCGATCGGGATCCCCGTTTCCCTTGGATATTGAGCCCTTCTAGGCTGTTTCTATTTTCAGATAGGTAATTCCGGAGGAAACGGCGCGTAGTTTACGCAACGTGTTTTCTCTGTGTCAAGACATATCTGTAAATTTGACGGAAGAGAAAAATTCTCGTACTGAACCGTATAGTCCTTGAAAAAATTGAGTGGTGTAGCTTCCTCCAGTCTGCACTTCCGGAATCTCTGGGGCTCTGCCGTTAGAAGCAAAGGGGGGAAGAGTTCTCCGATTTGTTTAATCGCTTGACGCAACGCTTTCGCCAAACCAAGGGGCACCGTTGTTGCCTGGCGGGGGAGAGCTAGGCATGATCCAACGCCCGCGGCGCTGGGCGAACCTCCCTCTGAGACTGAGAGACCTAAGCGACTGCAGATCATGGTGCCGGAGGGCAAGTAACGGCCGCTAAACCTATCGCTCCCGCATTATCAATTCCAAGGCGTTTACAAGTTAGGCCGTCGGGGCTTTTCAAGATAATCCCACTGCCCGCAGTGGCAGAATGAAAGTTGCCCAAAATCAGCACGTCGCCGCCGCTATCCACGCGGAACTCGTCCACGTGCGCACCGCTAGGTCCTGTCCTGCCAATGATAATGTCTCCGCCGGCGCCGCCGTTAGCCGAATTGTCAAATAGCCCGGCCACGCCCCCACTGCTGTTGACTTCCGCATGAATGCCGCGGGTAAAGCCAGATGTGCCGGCATTAAACGCGTCTATAGCGGAGCTCTTGCCGAAGCCGGCCGCAAGTGCGAACAGACCCGATCCGTTCACAGTGGAAAAGTTGACCGCTCCCACCCCCGCAGCGCCCGGGCTATTGCCAACTCCCACGACGCCCACCGCGTTGTTGGTGGTGGCCGTAGCAACGCAACCAACGCAGTAGGGGGCGCAGTGCTGGGGGTACCGTTAAAAGCTGTAGTGCTCGAGCCGCTCTGCGTGGCGGCGAGGATGAATGATTGGGAGGCTGAGGTGTTCCCGGTGAATTGTCCAACTGGGAGATTAAGAGTGCCGGCCACATGCAGCGTCGCCGCTGGTGTTGCCGTGCCGATGCCGACATTCCCGGCGCTGGTGATGCGCACCCATTCGTTCAGCGTCTCGTTGTTGGTCAGGAATCGCACCGACTTGCCGTTGGTGTCCGAGGCGAAAAAGAAGCCACCGGCATCCTGGCCCAGGCGGCCGCTGGTGGCTCCGGTCACGGTGACTTGATGCGTGCCCGTGCCGCTGAGCCGCAAGCCGGCATTGTTGCCCACAACGTCCAGGGCCACCCCTGGGGAGGCGGTACCGATCCCCACATTGGCGCCCGACTGCTTGATCACCGAGTTTTGGATGTTGCAGGCGGCCGTGAACACCGCGAGGGAGTTGGCTGTGACGGTTCCATCGCTAGTGATGCTGGAACAAGGGGTTACCACTTGCGGAGTCGACGAGGCGTTCTTCGGAGTGTTTTGTGCCTGCGCCGCGGGCCGCGCGGCGGAAGTGGAAGAACTTGGAGCAGCGGTGGAGGAGTTGGCTGTGTTTCCGGGCGTCGCGGTGGTGACAAACGCTGAAGCCGGCAGACCGCCCAAGGTTTCCGCATCCCCCGCTTTCAGCGCGTACGGTACGCTCACCAGCAAAATCCTGTCGTGCTCCGGTTGTTGTCCCACCTGAATCCCCAGCCAGCGCGCTTCCCCGGAAACAAACAGTTCTGCCGGCACGCCATTCGCGCTGTTGGCCCCCAGCAGGACCGTGTAATTGCCATTTCCATCCGGCTTCACATTCTGCGTCTCCAGCCACAGCGCCGCGCCGCCCGTCTGCCGGGCATAAAGAGCAAACGTCACGCCCACGGGCCCAATCATCGGCCGCTCCTGGGCATCCAGCAGCGTCCCGCTGAATTTCACCAAGCGAGGAATAATCGTTTCTGACGGAGCTGGCCTCGCTTCGCTTGCTGTAGCCTGGGCTGTCGCGCTTGGTCTCGAAGGCTCCTGCGCCCGCGCTGCCACTGCAAACAGCAAACCGGCCACCACCACTGCAACCTGCATGTTCGGGGATTTCATCGTGCTCCTCCACTGCGAGCGATATACTTCGTTCGCAGTCCCAAGTTCTAAACGTAAAGGTCAGAGTTTTAGCTGCATTCCTTCCGGAGATAACTAAGACGGAATGGGGACAAAACTGGCGCGCATTCTAGCATAAAGGAAGGAAATGCACGTCAAAGAACAGAGGGGAGGAAGAGCGAGCCTCCACAGCCTGTCGCTGCCAGTCCTCCGAAGAAAAAATCTGTGCGCTCAGCGGGAAGAGAAACAGCTACTGCAAAGTTACGAGAACCTGGATGACTCCTTTCCCTTCGCGCAAGGGCTCGAGCGCCTTCCCCACCACCGCTCCCAACATCCGCGTGCGGTTCGTCCCCTTCATCGCATACCCCAGCGTTGAGGAGGACGTCACCAGCAAGTCCCCCGGCGCGATGGCCCCATTTTCGGCAGTCACCTTGCACGGCACGATGCCCACAATGGCGAGGGGAATTTCTTCCGCGAGCGCGTCGGACTCATCAATGGAATGAGTCGTAGCGAGTACTCCAGGCTTCGTGGAATAGATTCCTGCGACGCGAGTGGAATAGGCGCGCTGCGAGAGCATCAAGCGACGCCCGGCAGCCAGGTCAATCACAAGCACGTCGCCCGGTTCATACTGCGAATGCTCGCCGCGGACGGCGACGGACTCGGCAAAGTCGGCGCCCCCGGTCTGAGTGCCACCGTTGAAAAAGCCCCTGCCCGAACCATCGACGCGGAACTGACTCACAGGTTTGCCAGTAGTTGAACTTATGGTCGCGCCGTCGAGGATGTTGCCGCCGCCGTCATTGAGAAATGCTCCAGCCACGCCGTTGGCGCTAGCGACCTCGCCCTGAATGCCGAAGCCATTGCCAGAAGTGGCCGCACTAAACCCATACACACCAGTACCGGCCACTGACGAAAAATTAAGGCCTCCAACACCGGCAGAGTTGGGGCTGAAAGCTATTCCGCCCACGCCAGCCGTGACGCCGCTGGTGGCAGAGGCAATGCCCGCCACAGCAACGGGGGGAACAGTCGTAGGGGAAGGGACAAAAGGTGGAGGACTGGAGCCGCTTTGCTTCGCGCTGACGATGGCGCTGCTGAAGGCAGTCGTGTTCCCGATGAAGTTGCCCGTGCCGTTCACATCCAGCTTGCCCGCGGGGGTGGTTGTGCCGATGCCCACGTTGCCGGCGCTGGTGATGCGCATCCATTCGTTCAGTGCTCCGTTGTCGGTCAGAAACTTGATCACCTTCCCGTTCGTGTCCGAGGAGAAGAAAAACCCGGTCGCATCCTCACCCAGCCGGCCGCTCGACGCTCCCGTCACGGTCACCTGATGCGTCCCCGTCCCACTCAGCCGCAGCCCGACGTTGTTCCCCACTACGTCCACTGCCACTGCGGGGGCCGCTGTCCCAATGCCGATATTCGTCCCGTTGTCAAAGATCCGCGAGTTGCCCACATTGGTGCTGTCAATGAACTTGGCCACAAAGTTCGCGGTCCCCGTGCCGCCCACCGTGAGCGAAGTGGGGCTTGACCCTGTCCTTGGCTGAGGAGTGGTTCCCGCCGTTGCTTGTGTCGTCGCTGCCGAAATGCCCGAAGTGCCAGTGGCCGGAGTTTCATTCAGCACGAACGAAGAGAGTGACTTGCCGCCCAGGGTCTCGGCATCGGCGGCCTTCAGCGCATAGGGCACGCTCACCAGCAGCACGCGCGGCTGCTCGACCTCGCCGGGCAACTGCACGCGCACGCCCAGCCAGCGCGGCTCACCGGAAGTGAATAGCTCCAGCGGTACTCCTTCGCTTTTCGTCGCTCCCAGCAAAACGGTGTAGCGGCCCTCCTCGTTGAGTTCCGCATTCTGCGTCTCCAACCACAGAACGGCTCCACCTTCCTGGTCCTTGTAGATGGCGAAAGTCAGGCCGACGATGCCGGTGCGCGGCTTGTCGAGACTATCTTTGGCGATCCCGCTGAACCGCACCAGCCGCGGCACGACCAGCTGAGGCAGCCGCTCCACGGGCGCCTGCGCAGCGCGGTCGGGCACTTCGGGATCGGCTTCCCGCGTTGCTCGCTGCTGCGCCAACACGACCGGGGCCAGAGACAGACACACCAAAGGCATTGCAATCGAGATGTGGGTGGGTTTCATCTTAATTCCTCCATGGCGAAAGAGAGCGCTCGTTGCGCTCGGGAAAATTCAAGATGTAAAGGGGACCCAGACTACCCGGTTTGTCGTTCCAAAGAGCGCCGGGACTATGCGGGAACGACCTTGCAGCGGATTCTAACACAAAGCGGGAAGAGCAAGTCAAAATCGGGACGCAGGAACTCAGTACCGGCTTATACCTATCTATAATTTTGTCATCTTGGTTTCGCTCTAGTTAGAAACTCCCGATTGGGTCGCATATGTCTGTGCTTGTCGGGTGGCCTTCACCTTCCTCCTAGAGATTTTCTCGGAAACTGGATTCCTAATAACGAAACACCGGCGGTGCTCTGTGAGAATAGCCCACGTATCCGGGGTGTCCATTAGCAGCTATAAGGGAGCCAGAGGTACATTGCGGATTTTATTTTGGAATCGAACTTCGAGACGGAAAGCGTCAGCGCAACGGGCTCAAGCACAGAGACATTTGAAATGCCCTCCGGAAATTGAGGTTCGGATACAGGTTCGAAGTCGAGAACGTTCCTTGAACATTGCCTACCGCAGAGATGTTTGAAACGTTCTCGGGAAATTAGGGTTCGGATACAGACTCAAAGTCAAGAACCATCCAAGAACAGATCTCCTCAAAAACCTTCCGAAACGATCTCGCGAAAATTAGGGTTCGATAACAGGTTCGAAGTCGAGAACCATTCGAGAACAGAACCCCCCAAATACCCCCAAAACCGTGATCTATGACGCAGCTAGAGGCCAAACGAATCAACAACATAGCTTTTCTAAAAGCAACCGTTGGTCCTAGGTTCAAATCCTAGCGGGCCCACCAACGTTCTTCCATATGTTGTTTTTCAATCCGTTGAGGTGTCCGCTTTTCGCGATGTTATCGAGAAGAGCTGCAGGGCTCTAGGCAAGGCCGGCTTTGGAAAGAGGCAATTCGCGGATGCGCTTTCCGGTGGCGGCAAAAATCGCGTTGCAGAGTGCTGGCGCAAACGGCGGAAGAGGGGGTTCACCAATTCCCGCCGGCGGCGCATCGCTCGGCACGATATAGGCGTTTGTCTCGCGCGGCGCATTGTTCATCCGCGCCATTTGGAAAGAATCAAAATTGGATTGGTCGATTACGCCGTTGGTCGCGGTGATTTCTCCGTAAAACGACAGGCTTATACCCATAACCGCGGCGCCTTCAACCTGTTGCCGAATCGTTTCCGGATTTACGATCGTACCAGCGTCCAGAGCGGTATCCACGCGGTTGACGCGCACCTTGCCGGCATCATCCACCTGCACTTGAACAACGGTTGCCACGTAGGTCAGGAAGCTGCGGTGCGCCGCCACACCGATTCCGTAGCCGTTGCCCGGCTTCTGCTTT
>WNFD01007609.1_pt1 | contig 10717 bp, 6 predicted proteins | sample 5400491 | NCBI WGS metagenome assembly WNFD01 (sample SAMN13153343, study PRJNA577476) | soil metagenome | isolation source: 120 cm saprolite under Douglas fir tree site 2 hole 2 replicate 2 | place: USA:California | collected 2015-04-18 | reverse complement strand
GCTCCTCTCTGGCTGTTTTACCCCAGAGAAGCTACATTTCCGATGGACTAAATTCCGGGGAGCAGGTAAGGTTCTCACGCATGTCGAATTGGAGGCGGCGGTGCATGACTTTTATTTCAATTCCAGTTGGAGGGATTCTCCTTTCAAAACCAGCTCGTGATTGTTGGTGTGTTGGCCTGAAAGCCAGGACTGGAACTCCTTGTCCTTGTGATAGACAAGCTTTAGTGCTTCGGTCACGACGTAAGACGGTGAACAATCAAGGAACTCAGCGTACTTCATAAGTTTCATCCTTGCGTCCTCATCGAGTCTTAGCTGTACAACTGTTGTTTTGGGTTGTTTGGGTGGTGCTTTCAATACTGGCATCGAGATTTTCTCCCTTCTTTATTCGGAATCTTTTCTTCTCAGCATTCAGGGTTGAATACATCTGTGTATGCACGCGGCCAAAACACGAGCTGCGTCTTCCAGCAGCAAGAGGCGGGAGTGACCCCCGAAGCCCGAAGGGATCGGGCCGCGATTTTGCGGCGCGATGGGGTCGCTCCCGCCTCTGATCTTGTTTTGGCCGCGTCCGTTTTCTAGCTGTCTCTCTGGCATCTGCCTGTTCCTTCTGCCTCTTATCTCCACTCCTGGGTGACGCTGGAAGTGAAATCTCCTGGGAAAGATGTCTGCTCGGTACTTTTCCCGGCGATATTGACTGCCTCGTGCGGGTGCCGCTCAAACAACGCCGCCTGTCCGTTCACCGTCGCGAAGATGATGCTCGCCTGGGCGGGCATCCTGAACTGAACGGATTCGGTCCTCAGCACACTTGAAAATTATTGATTCAGAGTCTCGTATTCTCATGCGTTCTGTCTCGAAGCCAGAACCGAAGGCTTACGAGAAATTTACGTGGATACTTCATTCCGAGGCAGAACCGAAACACGAATGAGCTGGACATGGTTCCCAGAATCCGATGTCCCCACGATGGGACGCCCATGTATCTCGCTGAAATCCATCAGGCGAAAAGGGATTTTCGCCTGTGGAGATGCCCACAATGCGATGGGAGACGCACGAATGAGGAGGACCTCATGGACCTGGCGCCGCGGGGAATTCACAACGACACCGGGAAAAACGCGGCGTAGTCCGAGCCTGTGGATATCCCCACGCACATAAACTTCTGGAATGATTCTCGCGGTGAGCTAATGCGGCTTGGTCGCTTCTCCGAGCGAGGCGAAAAGTTCCAAACCGAATATGGGTGACCTAGTCGTGGTGCTGGGGCTAGCACAAACAAGTGCCATTGGTCTTCCGGCGGTGGGCGGACAGTGGGATTGAAAAACAGGGCGAAGGACGTACTCATGACATTAGCGAGACGGGAGCGTTCGTTCTGTCCAATATCTGCCCGCCAGTGGAGACCGAGATCAGCTTCAACATCTTCCTGCCGTTGGTTCCCGGGTTTGAACCTAAAACACGGGTGGAAGCGGTGGGGCGGGTTCTGCGCACTGAGGATGCGCGTGGGCTTGAGGGACGGGACGGTTTTGCAATTTTGTCTCGGCACACCCTTTTGCGCGTCAACAACCACAGCGACGGACAGACAGCCCCATAGAGGACGAAGGTGTTTCAACTGGCTGATCGGCGGAGGTGTGTCGAGAGAATTGGCTTACTTCTCCACGCTTTCCTTAGAACCTAATTTGTAATGAGCTGAATCTGATCCTGGATGTGCATCTCTTTGTTTGATTACATATAGAGCCAGTTCCAGCCGATTAGAAGTGCCCAGCTTATTGAAAATCCGAAACAGATAATTGCGCACCGTGTGCTCAGCCAGATTGAGCTGCCGGGCAATGTCGCGGTTGGTGAGGCCTTCCGCCACCAACTGCACCAACTCTTCCTCCCTTTTTGTCAGCAAGTGTGTCCCGTAGGCACCTTTGATGGGCTGCGGTTCGCCCGTAGCTAGAGCCTCGATGATAAAACGCTGCTGGTCGCTTCTAACCCAGATTTGTCCCCCGCACACCACACGGATGCACTTACACAACATCTCAAACGGTTCGTCGCGGGAGAACACTCCGTCCGCCCCTGCCCGAAACCCTTCAACCACCAGTGCTCGCTCAGGTGAGTCGACCAGCACGATGAAACGAGTGTGGGGAAAAGTAGCCCGTGCCTCCCGCACCACACGAAAACCGGTTATAGGCCCGTCTCTTAAATGAGCGCTGATAATGGCAACATCCGAGGGATTCGCGTCCAGTCCCTTGAGGATCTCAACCGACTCCGTAGCAGAGCCCACCACCTTAATCGGTTGGCAGCTCTGTTGCAGAACGCGCACCATCAACTGACACGCCATCGGGTTCGCGTCCGCGACGAAGACCCTGATGGGTTCCCCCGCTTTCGAGATTGTCTTCATTGGGCGAGACTCCCAATAGCGACCTTCTCTAGAGGAATCAGCAGCTCAGGAGCTAACGATGCTCTTTAGAATGCGACTGTTGGTTGCCCTCGCCCAAATCATCCCCTGATCGGACCGCAAATCGGTCCCAGCGAGAGCTACGACTAAGTGAGCATTTGGAGCACCACTGTCCTATATAATGAAGTATCTTCTATTTAATAGGATACGGAGGGCCCGTCTTCTAAATGGGAATTGTCTTACCATCTTTTGCTAGTGATTTGCCCATGTAGTGAGGGTCACCGCGCGACCAACGGCTAGAACGTGAAGAAATCCCAAGTCGTTGGTGCCGTGGCAGCAGAACCTGGGACAGTGGTGACGCCCAAACCTTCGAGCGTGAGGCGAAGCACGGTATCATGCTGATATAGTGTTGTTGATTGAAACCCGACCTTCGAAAACCGTGGACTAATCAGGACTGCGGCAATTCGCCCCCCGCCGTCTGTGTCGTCGTTGGCTGACTCGTCGAACGCAATGATGAGCAAACCATCGTTTTGGAACGCAGAGTTCTTGATCAGCCGGTCGAGATTCGTCTTCAACCAATTGTCCGCCGTTCCCAAATCGCAGTTGTGCGCATCATCGCATGCGTTTGGGACGATGAACGAATAGCTGGGCAGGCTCCCACTTGCCAAGTCCGCGGCGAATTGCGTGAATGGCACGAGGTTTTGTAGCTGCGTTGGGGAATTCTGGACGTCCATCATATACGCCAGCGGATTGTGGCGGACGTAATAGTTTCCGGTGTTACCGCCCAAGTAGCCCACAGAAGGCAGATCCTCCGCGTACGACTTCCAGGTCTTGCCTGCGGCCACCAGTTCGCGCACCACGTTGTCCGATGAAACGGGGAAGCTCGATGGAGTCTGGCTGTCGTCATTCGTGAGGATTTGCCCAGTCGTCAGGCTGAAATAGTTGCCGATGGACGGGTGCGTGTTGGCGTAATACTGCGTTGCAAGGCCGAATTGATTTATCAAACTATTCAGATACGGCATGGAGGAACTGCCGACCACGGCGGCGTAGTTGTGGTTCTCCTCAACTACGAGAAGGACGTGTCCGAATAGTGCCGTCGGCGGCGGCGTAGGCGGCGTTGCGATGGTCATGGGAATTGGAGCAGACGTTGAATCGCCGGCGCTGTCGCTGACTTGGACGTTAAGCGTGAAAGTACCGGAGACGGTCGGTATTCCGGCGATGATCCCACTCGCGGGCGATAAGCTGAGTCCAGCAGGAAACGAACTGCCCAACACCGACCAAGTATACGGTGGAGTCCCACCGGTAGCCTGGAGTGGGAAGCCGTAAGCAGCCTGCATCTGACCGGCAGGTAGACTGTTCGTGATGATGCTAATGGATGAAGACGGACTCACGGTCAGCGTCACCGTGTTGCTGGTCACACTGCCCGCTGAATTACTGACCACCACATCGAAGGTCGAGTTGTTGTCTGCAGTGGTGGTCGCCGGCGTTGTGTAACTGGATGAGGTTGCTCCGGTGATGTTCGTCTTGTTCTTCTGCCACTGATAACTTAAAGGAGCTGTGCCGCTGGCCGTTACCGTGAAGGTGGCGCTCTGTCCTGCCGTCACAGTCTCACTTGCTGGCTGCGTGGTGATCGATGGGGGCAAAGCAGCTGGATTGACCGTGAGCGTCGCCGTGTTGCTGGTCACGCTGCCCGCTGAATTACTCACCACCACATCGAAAGTCGAGTTGTTGTCCGCAGTGGTGGTCGCCGGCGTTGTGTAACTGGATGAGGTTGCTCCGGTGATGTTCGTCTTGTTCTTCTGCCACCGATAACTTAAAGGAGCTGTGCCGCTGGCCGTTACGGTGAAGGCGGCGCTCTGTCCTGCCGTCACAGTCTCACTTGCCGGCTGCGTGGTGATCGATGGGGGCAAAGCACGAATTTGAACTGTTGAGGGAGTTGACCCAGCGCAGCCCATCAGACCTATTGCTATCAACGCGCAACATGGTCCTACAACGAAAATTTGGAAAGACATCAGAAATCGGCCTCACGAAAAAAACTCGGCACAACTCACCCATATTCGTGCGACAGAAGACCAGCCAGAAAGTCTGCGAAAGACTGGCGTGGCCCGACAACACAATAAAACTCCAGGCGCGAAGTTGGAATGTGGGGTTGCCTCTCTCCTGTATTCCGCGTTCGCACCTTATTGGTCAACTGCCTGTTCCAGATATAAGCGAATGTTTCTCCTCGATGATTTGCTCGCTGGTGATTTGCAGCCATTTCAAAACCGCGTTTCGGCTTCCCTAGGATGCTGATTTGGGATGAGTCTTAAAATCGGCCGGCGCAAAATCCATTCCTTGCCAGGGCGGGGTAATTAGTTTCAGATCAGGCGAGTTCCTGCGACGCACGCTACGCGAGGCTTCTTGTGAGTGCAAGGGGTGGACTGTCCCTCGGAGGGGGAGTCATTTGTCCACGCTGACAGGGATGGAATGCACCCTGGCGTTTCTAGTACTCTCGCTGACTTATGTACCTGTGCCGCATGGGAAAACAGACTGGGTTAACCACGCCAAACAAATGCCTTCCAATTAAAGGACATTTCGCATCTTGTGAGCAGGCGGGGGCGCGCGTAAGATTCGCGGTGAATTTTGCGCGGTGAATTTTGAAGGATGAGTTTACGACCTCTAATTGAGGTAGCGGGTGGAAGCGCTAAAACACGCCCGAAAGGCCATACGGTTCCCCTTGGAGGCACCGATCGTGTTCTGGTGGACAGACGAAGGAATCGATAAACAGTGTGAGGGCCACACTCGCGACATGAGCGAGAGTGGAGCATTCGTTATTGCCAGTACATGCCCGCCTCTGGGAACGCAGATCGGCTTTAAGGTATTCCTCCCGGTGCTCCCTGGCACTGAATCCAGGACACGGGTGGAAGCGGTGGGGCAGGTGCTGCGGGTTGAACAGGGCCGCGGTGGCTTTGCGATTTTGACCCGGCATACGCTAATGCGGGTTAACAACATTGATGAGAGAGAAAAGAATGACAAGAACCAGTCATAACTGAGTTGAAGAGTTTAGTTGTTGCATGTGGGCCAAGGTATCAGGACCCCTTCGGCCGATGGTAATGATGCGGGACAGACCACGGGTAGCCGACGTGGAATACCTAAAATTATGTAACTCACAGGGCGAAGCTACGCCCACTTTGCGATCGCAGCGGAAAGAGAAAGTCGGTATGGCAGAACGAGATCTTAACCACCAGTGGTATGCGGTGTGCACGCGCCACCAACATGAAAAAAATGCGGCTCGAATCCTGGAGTATAAGGAGTTTGAGGTGTTTCTGCCGCTCTATAAGGCTCGCCATAGATGGAAGGACCGGATCAAGGAAGTGTCTGTTCCGCTTTTCCCTGGCTACCTGTTTGTCAGGGAAGGGTTGAAGAGATGGCTTGCGATCCTCACCACGCCAGGGGTCAGCAGCATCGTCAGCTGTGGAGACCAGCCAGCCGCCATTCCATTTTCAGAAATCGAAGGGATAAAGCGGGTTGTTGAGAGCACCCTGCGCGTTGAACCTCATCCTTTTTTAAGATCCGGCGACTGGGTCAGGATCAAGTATGGCCCTATTGCAGGCGTGGAAGGCATATTGCTTCGGCAAAAGAACATTGCTCGATTGGTTCTCTCCGTGGAAATGCTGGGGAAATCCGCGGCTGTAGAGGTTGATGCAACCGACGTGGAGCGCATGCCTGCTGGAGCCCTTAGGGCGAAGTTCAACCTTCGAACCGACTCTATGCCCGCGCCGACAGACAGGCGGCCCCCGGTTTCTGTTGAGAGAGTCGACCATACTCAGGCGATGCGTTAGCGCCCATCCTGCGATGCTGTGTTTGCAAGCGACCAATAAATTATTAAATGTGCTCTTTCCCCGTCAGCGGGCTAGCAGTTCGTTAGCCCGCGGGCAGATCGGCGCACCTTGCAGACGGTTGACGGGGTATCTGCGGTGGAGACTGAAAGTGCTGCGTCATCTGGATGAAAGAGCCTTCTGTTTTGCAGAGCTACTCGTCCTTTTTCTAACTGTGGCTGTGGTCCTGGATGGGCCGACGGTCCAAGAAAAAGAGGATGCAGCTGAGTTCCTGTCTTTCTCAGACATAACTTCCGCGAACGAAGATGAAGATTTGTTCGCCGCTGCCTCAGCAGTTGATCGACCTTCATTCTCGGCCGGACAATTGATTCCTCTCAGAACAATTAGTTCAACAGTTCGCCCGTCCTTGCTGGAAAGCTACGGCCAGAGCTCTTTGGCTTTCGAAGCCAATCAGGGCCAGACCGATTCAAGCGTCAAATTCCTTTCAAGAGGTGTGGGTTACTCCCTCTTTTTCACAACGGATGAAGCCGTTGTAGTCCTGCGGAGGCCAAAGGTCGACGCCAGAGGCCGCACTATCGAGTCTCCAAATCCTAATCCGACCCCTGATGCACAGTCGTTTGCAGTGATGCGGATGCGTTTTGCCGGAGCTAACCCTGCGCCTCGGATTGAGGGTTCGAAGCAGCTTCCCGGCAAGATAAATTATCTTATTGGCAACGATCCAAAACAATGGCGGACCAGCATCCCCACTTACGCCCAGGTGCATTACCAAGACGTGTACCCCGGCGTCAGCGTGGTCTACTACGGAACGCAAGGACAGCTGGAATATGACCTTCTGATTGATCCAGGTGTCGACCCAAAGGTTATCGAACTGGATTGGCAGGGCGCGGACAAAGTAAAGATCGACGCTCAAGGCAACCTCCGGGTCCTGATTGCCGGCGGCGAGGCCCTCCTGGGCAAACCCCGGATCTACCAAATGGTCCCTGGCAGCTCGGGCCAACGGAAAAGCATCGCTGGTGGGTATGCGCTCAAGGCCGGGGGCCACGTAGGTTTTCAAGTAGGCGACTACGACCGGAACCAGCCGCTCATTGTCGACCCCGTGTTGAACTATTCCACGTATTTGGGGGGAAGCGGATACGATTCTGGGACCGCGATTGCAGTGGACGCCTCTGGCAATGCTTATGTCACAGGCTTTACCCGGTCGGCCAACTTCCCTGTCACAGCGGGATCATTCCAAACAAGCTGCGGCACGACGGGTACGTGTAACGGATATTTTTGGGACGCCTTCGTCACGAAGCTTACCGCCACTGGCCAGATAGTTTACTCGAGCTACCTGGGTGGGAGCGGGAATGACATGGGGAAGGCCATTGCCGTGGACGCTTCCGGCTCCGCCTACGTCGCGGGACAGACATTCTCAAGTAACTTTCCAACGACGGCCGGAGCTTTCAAAACCACTTACGGGGGCGCGGGAGACGCTTTCGTGGCCAAGATGAGCCCTGGGGGGACATCACTTCAATACTCGACGTACCTGGGTGGCAGCGGAACCGACAACGCCGAAGGCATCGCGTTGGATGGCAGCGGCAACGCGTATGTGACGGGTCAAACTTACTCCACAGACTTTCCTACGGTCGCGCCAATCCAAGCCTCCAATGGCGGCAACCAAGACTCGGATGCTTTCGTGACGGAAATCAATAGCAGCGGTTCGGCCCTGGTGTACTCCACGTATCTCGGCGGCGGCAATCTTGACTGGGGACAGGCTATCGCGGTGGACCTTGCAGGCAACGCCTATGTTACCGGCGCGACCAAATCGTCTGATTTCCCTCTGGCAAATCCTCTTCAGCCTACCTGTCATGGTTGCCCGCAAAGCGCCGATGCCTTCGTGGCGGAGATCAGTCCAAACGGCGGTGCGCTCCTTCGCGCGACCTACCTCGGCGGTAGCAGCGCTGACCACGGCTATGGTATCGCACTCGATATCGCAGGTGATATCTATGTTACGGGATTTACCTATTCAGCTGACTTTCCGACTACCCAGGGAGCGTACCAGACCTCGCTGGGGCTTGGTGGTGCGAGCGCCTTCGTTACCAAGATAGCGCCTAACTTCTCCGGGCTTGTCTACTCAACCTACCTCCACGGAAACGGGTTGGATTTCGGAAAGACTATCGCCGTCGATACTGGAAATGTCTTTGTTGGGGGGCAGACTTATTCCAGTTCTTTCCCCTTGACGAACGCTATCCAAGGCACGTGCAACAGCTCGCACTGTTACTACGGCACGGGATTCATTTCAGAGTTCAACGCCGCAGGCTCAGGTCTCGTTTTCTCCACCTATCTAGGGGGCAACCACGTTGACCAAATTTCAGGTATCGCGCTGGACTCATCGGCGAACGCGTACCTAACGGGAGAGGCTGGTTCATCAAACTTTCCAACGGCAAATGCAGTTCAAGCGACCTTCGGGGGCAGCTACGCAGATGCCTTCGCTACACAAATCGCTCTCGCGCCTGCGGTCTCGCTCTCTCCGGCGAGTTTGAGTTTCGGGAACCAGGCAGTGGGCACCACCAGCGGCTCACAAACGATTCTGCTGACGAGCTACGGTACGGCTCCTGTACACATTGCCAGTATTGCCGCGAGTGGGGATTTTGCGCAGACCAATGACTGTGGGAATGGCGTGGCCGCTGGGTCGACCTGCACCATATATGTAACTTTCACGCCTACCACCACTGGGACTCGCACCGGAACCCTGACCATCACCGACAACGCCAGCGGTAGCCCGCAGACGGCGAGCTTGACGGGTGCCGCCGGCGCGCCGGCGATCACCACTCAGCCGGCCAGCCAGACGGTCACCCTTGGCCAAACGGCGACGTTCAACGTGACGGCGACGGGCACGAACCCGTTGAGCTACCAGTGGCAGAAGAACAGCACGAACATTGATCAGGCCACCTCGACTACCTACACCACCCCGGCCACCACATCAGCGGACAATGGATCCCGGTTCACCGTCCTGGTCAGCAACTCGGTGGGCAGTGTAACCAGCAGTGCTGCGACACTGACCGTGAGCACGCCGCCATCGATCACCACACAGCCTGCAAGCCAGACGGTGACGGCCGGTCAGACGGCCACCTTCGCCGTGGCGGTGACAGGTACGAACCCGTTGAGCTACCAGTGGCAGAAGAACAGCACGAACATCACGGGGGCAACCTCGTCAAACTACACCACACCGGCGACTACCACGGCGGACAACAACTCGACCTTCGATGTGGTGGTAAGCAACGGAGCGGGCAGCGTGACCAGCAATGCCGCCACGCTCACAGTGAATCCAGCCCCAACGTCACCTGCGGCCAATCCAGCCTCGTTGACGTTCACGAGTCAAATGGTGGGCACGACCAGCCCGGCTCAGACGGCCACTCTCAGTAATAATGGCGGCACGTCCTTGAGCATCACAAGCGTCTCGGTCACCGGCGCGAATGCTGGTGACTTCGCGCAAACCAACACCTGCGGCACTTCTTTGGCGGCAGGAGGCAACTGCACCGTCAGCGTGGTCTTCTCGCCCACGACAAGCGGGACGCGTACGGCCTCGGTCAGCATCGCCGACAATGCCGTCAACTCCCCTCAGAACATCCCGCTTTCGGGGACAGGCCTGACATCAGGCTGCACGAAGTTTGTCTCTCCCAGCGGTTCCGACTCGAACAGCGGCAGCTTGAGCTCGCCATGGCAGCATTTGCAAAAGGCTTTCAACGGCAGCGTGGCCGGCGACGTGGTCTGCTTGCGTGGAGGTACTTACCCGTCGCAGAGCAACACGACCTACAGCCAGATCATGAACAATAGTGGCGCTGCGGGCAATCCCATCACGATCCAAGCCTTCCCCGGCGAGGTGGCAGTGGTACAGGGGAACACCCGCGTCAACGGTGCGTTTATCACCTTCAACGGCACAGCGATGACGCCGCCGTATGGACTCCTGTTCCAGATTGGTACCTCGGGCCTGGCGATCGACGGAATTGATGTACTGAATACCTACGACGTCACATTTGACCACGTTGAAATCGCAAACTTCGACTACCGCGCCGCCTACAACCAGTCCAACGGCTGCAACAACCAGGTCCTCGGCTCGTACATCCACGACAACGGCAAAGGCACAGGCGTGAGCGGGATTTCCTGGGGCTCAACAACGGCGGGATGCACGAACGGCGGTCTTATTGCCAACAACGTCATTGAGAACAACGGGACCGGAATTCAGCTCTATTCCGGTGGCAGCAACACGATACCGGCGAATGTGAAAGTAGAGGAGAATACTTTCGTCAATAACGCAGCCTACGGAATGGTCGTTTGGGGCGACAACAACATTGTAGCGAACAACCTCGCCTACGGTAACGGCGACCCCTTAAATGATCTTCAAGGCAAGATCCAAACAGGAGTGGCGAACGTCGTCGATCACAATGTCACGTTTAGCCCGACGAGCACTTCAAGGTCGGGTTGGTATCTGGCAGGCGGTTGCTGCCTCACGAACAACCTGGCGCAAGACCCACTGTTCGTCAGCGCCCCTACC
>WNFD01007606.1_pt1 | contig 10717 bp, 9 predicted proteins | sample 5400491 | NCBI WGS metagenome assembly WNFD01 (sample SAMN13153343, study PRJNA577476) | soil metagenome | isolation source: 120 cm saprolite under Douglas fir tree site 2 hole 2 replicate 2 | place: USA:California | collected 2015-04-18 | reverse complement strand
TCTCCTCCTCTGGCATGGCCAGCCCCTTCAGGACTAGAACGATGGCGCGGCGAGCGGCACAAATGTTGATTGGCTCGTAAGAAGCGTTCAGCACCAGCACCGGAGTCTGCATGAGCAGGCTCTTGCGCGGCGCCGGCTCCGGCGGAGGCATATCAGAATGATGGCGTCGGTTTCGTCCTCTGTCCCTTTCAAGCATGGCCTTTTGGTCCCTCCTGAGCGGTAGCTTCCAGCATGCCGCCCATTACATCACGTGTGGCGCGAGCAACCGTCGCCACAAAAACTTCTTTCGCACCGGCCCGCAGCAATACCCGGGCACATTCCCCGGCTGTGGTTCCGGTCGTCATCACGTCATCCACAATCAAAATAGTCTGACCGGCAACGCGCGCTGGGTGAACCACAGCGAAGGCTCCGCGCAGATTGGCGTGCCTCTGTTGCCGCGTAAGCCCGGTCTGCGAGGCCGTCTCACGCTTCCTGACCAGAGAAACGGTATCCAATTGGATGCTTGTTGATGCTCTCCCAAGCCGGATCAAAGACCTTAGAAATGCGCGGACCAGCTCTTCTGACTGGTTGAATCCGCGAGCCCGGCGCTTACCCGGCCATAGCGGCACAGGAATCACAATGACTTGATCGGGCAAATCGAGCGGCGCCATGGCTTGATGCAACATCCGCGCCAGATAAGGGCCCGCTGATTTCACCTGCCGGTATTTAAAAAGATGTATGAGGTCGCGCAGCTCAGCTGCATAGCTACCGAAGGCCACAGCACGTTTGAACCGGGGGGCTGCACGGCGGCACATGGGGCAAAGAGGAGGTTCGTCGGAAGCCTGCTGGGATGAAGCCGCCTGGGCCTGAAAAAGCTTTTCGCCACAGGCAGCGCAAAGTGTTCCGCCTATGGGAACAATCCGTTCCATGCAAGCCACACACACGGGAAGCCTGGAAATGTTGGTGAGAGGAGAGCGACAGATACGGCAATCAGAGGGGAAGATTACGTTGAAAAGGCTGGCGGCAGCAGACTGGAACCCCCATTCAAACTTCTCGCGCACTGACGGTGCGCTCAGGGGAACGCCATGAGCCCGGCCTAGGTCACCACTACTGAAGACGACCCTCCTTGCGACTCTAACGAGGAGTACAACGCAACCAGTATAGCTGTGTTATTGCGAAATAATCAATAAAATCGCGTTAATGAAGGGACTGCCGAAAGTATCAACCCGCGCGATTTACAATTTTGTAAGCGCCGGCAAGGACCGCTGATATCCATGACGCAATCTCATTCTCACCCTTCTCCGGTGGCCCTGATTACGGCAGCCAGTAAAGGCATTGGCGCCGGTATCGCCCGTGAGCTGGCTTCCCGCGGATACAAGCTGGTGTTGCTGGCCAGATCGCATGAGATCCATGACTTTGCTTACGAGCTGGGTGGAATCGGCATTCCCGGCTCGGTCACCAGCCTCAGCGACCTCACCAACATGGTCAATACTGCCGTGGACCGCTATGGACGGATCGACGCGGTGGTTCACAACACGGGAAATCCACCCAAGGGCGGCCTGTTTGAGATCAGCGATGCCGAGTGGCTGGAAGGTTACGAACTGATTCTGGGCAGCGTGATCAAGCTGGCGCGACTGGTCATGCCCGTAATGATCAAACAGCGCAGCGGAAATTTTGTGAATATGTCCAGCTACGCTGCGCAGCAACCGGAGCTGGGCCGGCCCACGTCCAGCATCTTCCGCAGCGCGCTATCGTCGTGGACTAAACTCCACGCCCAGGAAGCTGCCGTTCATGGAATCCGCGTGAATTCCGTGCTGCCGGGGTTTGTCGATTCTTATCCCGTGGACAAGGCCACGGTGGAGAAGATCCCACTGGGGCACGAAGGCAAAGTAAGCGAGCTGGCCAAAGTAGTGGTTTTCCTGCTCTCGTCTGACGCTTCTTTCGTTACCGGACAGAATCTGCTGGTTGACGGCGGCATGGTGCGCGGTATCTAACCTGGTATCTAAAGGCATTCGCGCATTCACGGTTTTGTTGTATATAAGCAGGTTCCTGTGCTAACTTGCGGCGACTCACCTACAGGCATTCAGAGACACGCAATTCACGGGCACGCAATCAATGGAGGAACACGTGGCACAAACCCAGGAAGCCGCACCAGAGCTGAAATTTGCACCCTACGTGCCGCCGGATGAAACCCGGCCGGAATTTACCCCGAGGGCCGTACTATTTGGCGGCTTGTTCGGAATTCTCTTCGGAGCGGTGACTGTCTATGTGGGTCTCCGAGCCGGGCTCACAGTTTCCGCCTCCATTCCAATTGCCGTGCTCTCCATCAGCGTTCTGCGCGCGCTGGGCAAAGCCAGCATTCTGGAAAACAACATCGTGCAGACAACAGGATCGGCGGGCGAATCGGTGGCCGGTGGCGTGATCTTCACTCTTCCCGCGCTGATCTTTCTCGGTTTCCCGCTGGAATACGCGCGTATCTTCTTGCTGGCATTTATCGGCGGCTGGCTGGGCGTGCTGTTTATGATTCCGCTGCGTCGCCAGTTGATCGTGAAGGAGCACGGCAATCTTCTTTATCCCGAAGGCACTGCCTGCGCCGACGTGCTCATTGCGGGCGATAAAGGCGGCTCATTTGCCAGCCGCGTCTTCGCTGGACTGGGCCTGGGCGCCATTTATACGCTTTTCCAGAATGAAAATATGTTTTCTCTCTGGCCGAGCACGCCCACTTACACGCCCGGTTGGTTTCCAGGATCATCGCTACGAGCCAACACGACCTCCGAATATCTGGGCGTTGGCTACATCATTGGACCGCGAATTGCCGGAGTGCTGGTGGCGGGAGGCTCTTTTGCCTGGCTAGTGGTGATGCCGGCGATCAAGTTCTTTGGCAGCCACTCTACGACCGCAATCTTTCCCGGAACCAAGCTGATCGCAGACATGTCTCCGGACGAGATTTACCGGGCTTACATTCGTCCAATCGGCGCAGGGGCGGTAGCGGCAGCAGGCCTTATCACTCTGCTGCGCACCATTCCCACGATTGTGAATGCGCTGCGCGCTGGGGCCAAGGACCTGGCAAAAGGCGCGGCAGGCGCGGCAGGACAGCGCCGTACAGACAAAGACATCAGCCTGAAATGGGCGCTGCTGGGATCGGGCGTGCTTCTGGTGGTTATGTGGGGCATGCTAACGTTTTTTCCCATTAAGAATGCCGAAACCCATGGGCTGAATAACTTTCTAGCGGCACTGCTGGTGGTGGTTTTCGGGTTCCTGTTTGTGACGGTTTCCTCGCGCATCACTGGCCTGATCGGCAGTTCTTCCAACCCGATCTCCGGCATGGCAATCGCCACCCTGATGGCGACGTGCGCCATGTTCCTGGTGATGGGCTGGACAGGCACGGCGTTTTCCGCCCTGGCCATCACCATCGGCGGGGTGGTGTGTATCGCGTCGGCGAATGCGGGCAACACGTCACAGGACTTAAAGACCGGCTTCCTGGTGGGCGCCACACCCGCCAAGCAACAACTTGCGCTGATGGTCGGCGTGACGGTTTCAGTGGTGTCGATTGGCCTTACGCTGGGTCTAATGAATACCGGTCTGGAGGAGTTCCGTCCGGTGAACATTGCCATTGATACGCACAACCTGCCGACCGGAGTTTTGCCCTATGCCGGTAAGTTTGAGCGTCAAACCGTGCCCGTGACTGCGGCCAGAGGCCCCGCTGCGGCGCAAACCAAACAAGATCAATCCGTCCAGGGCATGACGCTCTACACGGCCATCAATTCGCCGACCGTGCCTAACGGGTACTATTTCTACAACGCGCAAAACAGCAAATTTGAAGTCCAGTGGATTCAGGGCATCGGCAGTGAACGCGCTGCGGCGCCGCAGGCACAATTGATGGCCACGGTAATCAACGGCATCCTGCAACGGAGGCTTCCCTGGGGACTGATTCTTCTCGGCGTATTTATGGTTGTTGCAGTGGAGTTGCTGGGGATTCGATCACTGTCGTTCGCGGTCGGATTCTATCTGTCGATTGCCACCACACTGGCGATCTTCTGCGGCGGCGTGGTCCGCTGGCTGGTGGAATACCAGGGCAAACGCGCCGGAGAAACGGTTGAGGAGAGCGAGGTCAGCCCGGGCTCACTCTATTCGAGCGGCCTGATTGCAGCGGGCGGCATTGTGGGACTTGCCGGAATGGTAATCAAGGTGGCGGAAGCCAAGCATTGGCTGCCGGAAAACTCGATCGCGTGGGGACAGAAGATTCCTGCCCTGGCCAACAACAATGTGGTGGCCGTGATTATGTTTGGGTTGCTGGCTTATTCGCTCTTTTACTTTGCCCGCAAGCCGCTTGAGGCGGAAAAGAAGTAGGCGCCTACAGACGGCTTTCCTTCAATCAGGCACAGGCTTACCGGGACACTTACCGCCTGTGCCTTTTTCGTCTATAGTTGAAGCATGAAGACGATAGCCGATCCAATGGCCGCCGAGCAGCAATTCTTCACTTCCCTCACCTCAGCCGACGTGGATACTCTGAACCATATTCTGGCCAATGATTTTCTTCTGATTGACGTGATGAGCGGGTCTGAAGTTACGAAAACCGCCCTCATGGATGTGGTGCGCTCCGGCATGCTTAAGTTTGAGGTGATACTGCCGCTGGAGAAGCGCGTCCGGCTGTACGAGACCACCGCAATCGTGACCGGAAGGACCCAGATGAACGGCATGTTCAACGGTGAAAGATTTGCCTTCAACAGCCGCTACACGCACGTCTATGTGGAACATCATGGCCGCTGGCAACTGGTGTCGGCGCAGGGAACGCTGATTGCACCCGACTAGCTGTCTTTTTCAAATCGGAACTTCAAAACGAAACAACCGCACATATTCCCCCAGTCCGCTTCTCTCGCTGTGCTAACCTTCCCAGTACTTTTCCGTCTTTGCCAACACCGCTAAAGCGGAAGAACCCTGAGCGCGTTTCGGGAATCTGCCGGGCGCCCAGCAATTTCAGATCGATTCGGAGCACTCATGAGAAGACTGTGGTTCCATTTCATAATCATTGCCTGCGCGTCCCTGCCGATTTCCACCGCTGCTGCGCAAACCTTTGACGTTAAAACCACAACGCTCAAGAACGGCATGAAAGTGCTGGTGCAGGAAGACCACACGATTCCAAACGTGGCCATGTACACCTTCTACCGCATCGGATCGCGCAATGAGCGGCCGGGAACCACCGGCATCTCGCACTTTTTCGAACACATGATGTTCAATGGGGCCAGGAAATATGGTCCGGGCGAGTTCGACCGCACCATGGAAGCCGCTGGCGGGTCCAATAACGCTTATACCAATCGCGACACCACGGTGTATCAGGACTGGTTTCCGCGATCGGCGCTGGACCTGATTTTTGATCTGGAAGCTGACAGGATTGAGAACCTGAGCTTTGATCCCAAGATCATCGCATCCGAACGCGGCGTGGTGGCCTCGGAGAGGCGGACGTCAGTGGACGCCAACAATGCCGGCATTCTCTTTGAGCAGCTTTATGCCACCGCTTACACGGCCCATCCGTATCAATGGCCGGTGGTGGGCTGGATGGTGGACATTGAAAACTGGACCATGGATGACCTGAAACATCATTTTGAAATGGGTTATTCGCCCAGCAATGCCACGCTGGTGGTTGTGGGAGACGTTACCGCCGACGAGATTTTCAAACTGGCGCAGAGCAAATTTGAGTCTATCCCTTCGCATGCTCCGCCGCCGAAAGTAACAACTGCAGAACCGGAGCAGATGGGTGAACGCCGCGTGACGGTGAAGAAATACGCTCAGCTCCCGATCCTGATGATGGCCTATCACGTGCCGGAGTCGGCGTCGCCGGACCAGTATCCTCTCACTCTTCTGCAAACAATTCTGCTCAGTGGCCAGAGCTCGCGCATGTATCAACGGCTGGTTGACAAAGACCAGTTGGCCATCGCGATCAACGGCGGCTTCGGCTTTTCTTTCGATCCCAACCTGTTCAACATTACGGCGCAGCCAAAAGCCGGCGTGGACCCGACGGCGGTTGAGAAGGCCGTTTATGAAGAGCTGGATCGCGTGAAGAAAGAGCCTGTCAGCGACCAGGAATTGGAGAAAGCCAAAAATATTGTTCTGGCCAATTTCTACCGGCAGATGAGCACCATCAGTGGTCGCGCCAATACTCTGGGCGCCTATGAGGTCTTCTTCGGCGACTATCACAAACTATTCACCGCCGTGGACAGTTACAACAAAGTCACCAAGGCTGATCTGCAGCGCGTGGCGGACAAATATTTTGGCGAGAAGAACCGCACCGTCGCCACGCTGATCCCGGAAAAGCCGGCCGAGAAAACCGACGCGGCCAAACCCGATCCAGCCAAATCCGACGCAGCAAAACACTAGTCAGCCAAGGAGAAATTCATGACCAGACATCTTGCAAAATTCCTGTTGCTCATTCTGGCGCTCACGCTGGCTGCTTCCGCCGCGGACACCGCTCCTTCACTCAAGCTGCCTCCCTACAAGAAGGTAAAGCTGAAAAACGGCATGACGCTGCTGCTGGTGGAACGCCACACAGTGCCCTTGATCGGCTTTCAGGCAATCGTAAAGGCCGGCGGCATCGCGGATCCTGCGGGGAAAGACGGCACCGCATCGATCACTGCTAACCTTCTGCGCAAAGGCACCAAGATACGCAGTGGAGACCAGTTTTCGTCAGAGCTGGATTTTATCGGCGCCCAATTCAATGCCGGGGCGTCTTTTGATTTCACCACCATCTCGGCACAGTTTATGAGGAAGGACATCGACAAGGGTCTTGATCTGCTGACTGACGTGATGATGAACCCGACATTTCCCCAGGATGAGTTTGCCAAGCTGCTGAAACAGCGCGCGGACGGATTGAAGGCGTCCAAAGACCAGGCACAGGCCGTTCTGGGAACGTACTTCAATGCTTACCTGTTCAGCGGACATCCTTATGGGCGTCCAACCCATGGCGATGAGATCACGCTGGCGGCCATCACGCGTGATGATGTCCTGAAGTTTTACCAATCCTATTACACACCCGGAAACACAATCCTGGCGGTGGCAGGCGACTTCTCCACGCCTGAAATGGAGAAGCTGATTACGCAGAAGTTTGAAGCGTGGCCGGCGCGGACTTCACCAGCGGTCACCGTTCCTCAACCAGTCGCTCTCGCGGGCAAGAAGCTGCTGCTGATCGATAAACCGGATTCAACGCAGACATATTTCCAGATCGGCAATGTAGGCATTGCTCGCACGAATGCCGATCGCGTCTATCTGAACGTGGTGAACACGCTCTTCGGCGGCCGGTTTACGTCAATGCTCAATTCTGAACTCCGCATCAAGACCGGACTGACTTACGGCGCCGGTTCGCGTTTTGATCAGCGCAAGATGCCCGGACCGTTCTTGATTTCTACCTACACGAAAAACGCTACCACGGTGGAAGCCATCGACAAGACTCTGGACGTCCTTAAACAGGTGCACGAAAAAGGCATCACCGAAGAGCAACTGAAGTCAGCCAAGAACTATATCCAGGGTCAGTTTCCACCTGAGCTGGAAACCGCCGGACAGTTGGCAGGCGTGATTGCCGATCTGGAGTTTTACGGCCTTGATCGCAATGACATTGACGGCCTTTACGCCAGGATCAATGCCATGACGCTGGCCGACGCGCAGCGTGTGATCAAGCAGTATTACCCGATGGACAATCTGGTCTTCGTGGTGATCGGCAAGGCAAGTGAGATCGGCGAGCAGGTCAAGAAGTATGCGCCGAAGGAAGACACGCTCAAGATCACCGACCCTGGGTTCGCAATTGGGACTAGGCAGCAGGCGGCCAGCAAGTAGCTCATTTACGACATCATCCGCATACTTTCGGCTTGGCTGGCTTTTTGTTGCAAGGCGGTTGCGGGTTGCTAAAGGTGCCGGTTTCAATGCTGCCGTCGGGGAAATGCAGTGTATAGTCTCCACGGACATTTGGCAGTGAATCAATCCAAAATGCTGCCGCCGCTCCCGAACACCGGGAAGAGAGTTGATCCTGTGCCCTTACCGGTGGTCTGCGTGGCATCCAGTGAACGCGACTTCGACTTTAAACGGGTTCCCGCCGTAAGAACCCTGCAAGTCCAGCGTTTTTGGCAACTGCAAGCCGTCTACTTGCTGGTAATCAACTTTGACCTGCAATTCAGTTTTCTCGGCCGCCGAGGCGCCGATGTAGATGGCCTGATAGCCGGATAGCAGAAGCCCTTTGGCAGTTTGCTTGAAAAGCGGCTGGAGTGTACTGTCAAAATCTTTGGAGCTAATCACGGTTGAGCTTATTGAGAAGTCCTTATTCATCTGCGTAACCACATCTGCAGCGCCGTCCTTGTAGGAGATGCGGTAGCCAGAAGGGATTTCTTCCAGTTGGAAGGTGCTACCAGCTTCAGGAAGTCCTGGATTGATGACAAAAACGGACCAAGTCTGAAAAAATCCCACGATCATTTGCTCCATGCCGTTGTAGATCTGAGTCAGTCCGTCAGCCACTTGTTTGTTGTCCGCCGAAATCTCGTTGTGCGTGACTTTGACGTCGCCCTGGGTGGGAATGGTTGCAGAGAAGCGCAGTTCCTTCAGCTTTTGCACTGCTCGAGCGGCGGCTGCGGAGTCCGTCTTGCGCAAGTCGGCCAGCAAGGCCTCCCAATTGGGCGTTATGTTGCATTGGAATTGCTGCATCCCCTCGCCGTTAAGACTGTAGTACGCAGCCCGCGCCTGGCGGATTACCACGTCCTTGTCAGCAGCCTGAGCGGGCAAAGCCGCCAACACAAACAGCGCGGTGCAGCAAAAAGTCCGGAATGTTTTCCACGCAAATGACTGATTCAGATCCACAGTTCCCCCAATCGGCCGCAAAGCCGGATGGAGGTATTATGCGGCTGTTCGCAAAAGGGCGGGTCAAACTTTGGTCACCGGCGAGAACCGGAAGTCACGAGGGTTGAGATCTCGGATACGGTGAACACGATCCGCTCTACGGCTTCTCAACTATCTTTGTCCCAAGGGGCTCAAAGGGAGGGTCGTCCAGGCCGGGCAGTTCGTGGCCAAAAAGAGCACCAGCAAACTCAGAGCGTCTGCATGCCGGCGAGATTATTCCGCCCAGTGCTCGGCGACAAGAGACGAGGGCAATGCGCCGTTCGTTATCGGAACATATAATCTTCACGGATGTCCATCGCTGAGAACATTGCCGGAATACGCGAACGCATGGCTGCTGCTGCTGCAAGAGTGAAGCGCGATACAAACGCGATCACGCTCATGGCCGTGACCAAGACGGTTGAACCGGAACGCATACGTCAGGCTTACGAAGCGGGGCTGCGGGTATTCGGCGAAAACCGCGTGCAGGAGTTCGGAGAAAAACAGGAAGCCCTGCGAGACCTGAGGGACGCCGAGTGGCACCTGATCGGCCATCTGCAAAGTAATAAAGCGAAGAAGGCAGCGGAGTCTTTTCAAGCCGTGGACTCTGTTGATTCACTGCGTCTGGCAGAAAAGCTGAACGAAGCCGCCAGGCAGCTTGGCCGGACATTGCCGGTGCTGATCGAAATCAAAGTCAGCGAAGAAGAGAGCAAGGCGGGCATTGAGATGGATTCGCCGGAGCTGGAAGAACTGCTGCTCGGCACGGCGGAACTGGGGAATCTGCAAGTGCGGGGACTGATGACCGTCCCGCCTTACACCGAAGATCCGGAGGGAGCGCGGCTGTACTTCCGCACACTCCGCGATCTGCGCGATAAGATTGCCCTGCGCAAGCTGCCAAATGTTTCCATGAACGTGCTCTCGATGGGAATGTCTCATGACTTTGAAATCGCCATTGAAGAAGGCTCCACATGCGTGCGGGTGGGATCGGCGATTTTTGGGGCGAGGCCGAAGCCCAAACCATGAACGCTTCCCGGTCTCGGTTTCACTAAGGTCTCGGTTTCACTAAATTGATGGTTCCACTCAAAGAATCCGCGACCGGGGTCAGCTTTGCGGTGAAGGTGCATCCTCGCGCGCGCAAGGACGCGATCACCGGCATCGTGGGAGACGCTCTCAAGCTGGCGCTGACCGCTCCGCCGGTCGATGGCAAGGCAAACCAGGCCGTGGTTGAATTCTTCTCAGATTTATTTGCAATCGGGCGTTCGTCCATTACCATAGCCAGCGGCGAAACCAGCAGAACCAAAGTCATACGAGTGAGTGGCATCAGCGCCGAGCAAGTGCGTCAACGGCTGCAATCTGCCCTGACAAAGTAGATCACCCGTGGAGCGAAGATCTAAGTCATTCGAGATCAGTACAACAAGGAGCCAGCATTGTCCTTTTCCCAGCGATTGAGTGAGATTCGAACCGGCTTTGAGCGGCCTTTCTGGGTCGCCAACATCACTGAGCTGTTTGAACGGCTTTCCTATTACGCGGCTTTTGCTTCGCTGGCGCGCTACCTGCATGAGGCGCTCAAGTTCCCGGTGCAGGAGGCCTCAAGTCTGACGGGGCTGTTTGGCGGGCTGGTATGGTTCCTGGCTGCATTTGGCGGGACGTTTGCTGACCGTCTTGGATTTCGCCGTGCCCTCTCTCTGGCTTATCTGATTTTGAGCTGTTCATACTTCCTGCTCGGATCGCTGGCTGCACCGTGGCTTGGTCCCGTGCGGGACCACATTCCGCTCGGCGTCTTCGTGGCATTCATTCTCATGCTTCCAGCGCTTGGTATCGCTCTAGTGAAGCCGTCTGTGGTTGGCACCACGGCTCGTGCCTCGAAAGAGAACGTCCGCTCTATTGG
>WNFD01015478.1_pt1 | contig 10718 bp, 6 predicted proteins | sample 5400491 | NCBI WGS metagenome assembly WNFD01 (sample SAMN13153343, study PRJNA577476) | soil metagenome | isolation source: 120 cm saprolite under Douglas fir tree site 2 hole 2 replicate 2 | place: USA:California | collected 2015-04-18 | reverse complement strand
TCTCGAACGCCTCGCGCCGGGTGTCGTCATCGGTCAGGTGGGTGAGGACCAGCACCTTCGTGTCGGGCCACTCGCGCTTGATCCGGCGGATCGCTTCGAGCCCGTCGAGGCGGGGCATCATGACGTCCATGAGAACGACATCAGGCCGTTCCTGGCGGACGAGCGAGACGGCCATTTCGCCATCGGTCGCTTCACCAGCCAGCGCCAGGTTGGGGTCTCGCCGCAGGACGAACGCCGCCAACCAACAGCTGTCCACCTCGTCATCGACGATGAGAACCCTCGCTGCCATGGCCGCGCCTCCGTCTAGATGTCGGTCTGACTTGCCCTATTGGCATTAGCTATGCCAGGAGTCAAGTGGCTTGAGTTGCATGCGTTACATCTTAGTCGGCTCGCGCGACCGGTAGAGATGACCGGGTAGGAGGTTCCGGTCCGAAGCAGTCGGCGCTCACTTAACCCCGTCCACGGGCTTGGTGCCGCACTCCCGGCAGAACGTGTGGCCGGTGGGGTTCGCCTGGTGGCGCCGAGGACACTGCATTCTGCGGCCTCCCAACGGGTCGGAGTCCGAGAACGGTCGGACAGATGGCGAAGAGCTCAGTCTGGCACGAGGGGTCAAGGAGGGCGCCGCCGATGCCCCTGCGAGGTGACCAAGGTGCCCGTGCTTTCGGGTTTCTTCTCGCTCAGGCTCTAGCCCGCGGATATTTGCCTTGAGCGTGAAGGTGAGGCAGGCTCATCCTTCGCCTCCGCCTCATTTCGTCGCTTCGGAAAGAGCACTAGGATTACTAGTCCTCGTCGTTCCCGGACGGGTATAAATCCTGGGCCTGGTGTAGTCCAACTGCGTGCCATGGCTCACTTGTCAGGGGCGAAGGACCCGTGTGTGACAGCAAATTGTGACACGGGAGCCCCATAGGCCGACCACAATGGCCCACGCTGGAACCGCGGAGAGGGATACGCGTGAACCTTGCGACCGCACACTCCCAAGGTCTCTGCCAGGCCCGATACGATAGGACGGGTGGGCCGTCACGCGAACTCGACCCGACGCGGGGACAAATAAATACGCGTCCGGTAGCATGGGAGTGTTGGGCGATCCCGCCGGTGTCCTCAGGGCGGGTGCTCTCGACGGCGGTTCCGCCAGATGAGTCGCGACATCGATTTCTCTAAGACGGGCGCAATGGACAGAGTGAAACGAAAGGCTGGGGAGCACCCGAGGCCGGCTGGGCAGCTACGAGCCTCTCGACTACGCGCAGGCTCGCGTCGACCAGCACCGCAGTCATTCGAGTCAGGCTGACCACGACGTCGTGATCACGAAACATCCCCAAGCCAAAGCTTAGGTCTTGCGGGCGGGGATTGAGGACGTCCAATCCCGCGCGCCCGGCGGGAGTGGCTGTAGAGTGCCGCCACCAGGGATATCTCCAGCGCTGGAAGGTGAGACGAGCAGACAACATGCGAGCCGCGGGGCCCGCTCGGTCCGGATCTGCGATCACAAAGGCGCTTCCGACCACTGATCTCGCAGCTTCAGGACGTCGCGCGTTTTGGAGCACGTGTCCACGGCGGTGGCCGTGAACACCCGCGCCACGTTGAGCATATCGGCGATGCTCACGGCCTCCCCACCGATGCCGAGACCACGGCTATCCTCCTGACCACGGTAGCGGAGGCCTCCGGGCCCGAAGACGACCGCCTCCATCGCTTGCTCGCGCATGATGCACGTGTCGTCGCTGTAGCTGGCGAGCGGGTGGGTGCAGCGCTCGTACGGGCCGATGATGGCCTCGAAATGCTGGCGACACGAGCTGTAGATGGGCGAGTCAGCCGGGGTCGTGTTGGACGCCTTTGAGAGGAAGACTTCCATTTCAACCTGCAACTCCGGGTCACGCGCCTGGAGTTCGTCAAGGAACCCACGCACCTCACGCTCTGCGCCGAGGACCGTGTGTCCGAGGGGCATGCGGAAGTCGACATAGGCACAACAGACGGCCGGTGATGCCCACGGCTTGTAGGGCCAGCCTGCTTCGACGGCGCCGATCGAGAAGCCCGGCGTATACACCGAGTCCTCCTGGACGTGGGTGTATCGAGCAATCCGGCGGTTGAAGTCGCGCTCTAACGCGGTCATGACGTCGAACATCTTGGCCATGGCAGTCCGGCCTTTGTCGGCGAAACAAGCACGCACCATGTCCCCGCGCGTGGTCAGCTTGATGAACAGGAGCCCGAGGCGACTCCGGAGCACGCCCATGTGCGTGGGCTCGGGGACCAGCGCATAGTCCGTCACGTGGCCCCGACTCAGGAGATGGCGCGTGCCCACGCCCCCGCCGTTGTAGGCCTCGCCGGCGTAGGTGCGGAGCAGGCCCTTGACGGGCGCCTTCTCGATTTCACCGGCAACCGCGGCAACGACCACATCACCCCGGAGGCGCACCCCCGCGGCCTTGATGGCCAACGCCGCGCTGACCATCGCTGCAACGCCGCCCTTCATGTTGTAGGCCCCACAGCCCAGCACGTGTCCGTCCTGCACGAATCCTTTCGCCCGGGACGCGAGCCCGTGGGGCCCGGTCATCGGGTAGTCCTCCTCCTCGATGCCCGTGATCGAAGTATCGAGATGCCCATTGAACATGAGACGGGGCCCGTCGCCTTCACCTCGAAGAATCCCGACCGCATTCGCGCGATTGGGTCCGACCTCTTGCAAGGTGACCTCGAGGCCGCCGGCTGCCATGTACTCGGCCAGGAAGGTCGCTACGTCGCGCTCGGATCCGGTCGGACTCGGAATGCTGACAAGATCCACCGCCAGCTTCGTCACGGCGTCCTGGTCGATTTGGCTGAGAGCTTTCGTGGTCGGGTCGCTCAGACTCATAGGAGACCTCACGCGTCTGAAGATGGTGGTCGAGGGCCAGGGTTGCCCGCTCTCAGGCCTGCCTCTTCCATCATATCCGTGCACGCCGAGCATCTTGTATACTAGAATGATGGTGCAGAGTGTCAACGGCTGCTGGATGGACGCAGAAGATGGGGCGCGGTCATTCGCGTACTTCGTCAGGCCGGGAAGCGATCAGCCCTCCGCAGGCGTCCTCGTCCTCCATGAGGCCTTTGGCCTGAGCGTCGGTGTCGGAGGGGCGGTGGGCGACGTGGCGAGAAGGGGACTAATACGGCGAGGGCGTGAGTCGTATCCAGAGGGTTCTACGTGATCCGCCGGTAGACTGACGGGAGGCTGAAGGCAACGAGGAGGACGACTATGACCCTTAACCTCGAGACAGTGTGGGCCGATCCGAAGTATCAGCAATCCACGACGCGGGCCGAGCGGGCGCAGTTGATCCTCGCCAGGCTCGGGGACAGCAACCCGACGAGGTTCCGGGCAGTGCTCCAGGAGCTTGGGCTTCGCGGAATTCGCGGAATTGAAGCAGCGGGACACCTGACTGCCGCTCAATGGCAAGCCCTCCTCGGGGCGTTCGGGGCGAGTCTCGTGGAGGTGAGCCAGGTGTTGATCCAGCTCGGGATGACTTGGCAGTAGCGTGCCCTGAGAGTGCGCCAAATTTGTGCCTAACTCGGGCGCATTCCTGATCACTCCAGCGCACTGCCCCATTCCAGCGCACTCCAGCACAGGCATTCGCTCGGGAAACCGGGGACTTACCAGACGACCGTGGATCCTTGCCCCGGAGACGGGTTGCCGCTCAGCCGACGGATGAACGAAGGAGCACAGGAGTTTTAGTCCTCGGCTTCAAACCCTTACAAGGGATCCAAACACAGGACGTGATTGACCCGTCCTCCGTCGGAGACTAAGCTCTCGCCACCTATCCGACCGTTCCCGGCTCGACTTGCTGAGAGGCTTCCGGCATGCAGTGTCCCCGGTGCCAGCACGAGAATCCCATCGGCCAGAAGTTCTGTGGCGAGTGCGGGACTAGGCTCGGCCAGGGAGACGGGAGCGCGAGATTCTGGACTCCCCAGCCCCAGATCCCCAAGCATCTAGCCGAGAAGATCCTGACCTCCAAGCTCGCCCTGGATGGTGAACGGAAGCAGGTTACGGTTCTTTTCGCTGATCTCAAAGGCTCGATGGAGCTGATGGCTGATCGCGATCCCGAGGAGGCACGCAAACTCCTTGATCCTGTCCTCGAGCACATGATGGAGGCCGTCCACGGGTACGAGGGCACCGTAAACCAGGTGATGGGCGACGGCATCATGGCGCTCTTCGGCGCGCCGATCGCCCACGAGGACCACGCCGTCAGGGCGTGCTATGCCGCACTGCGGATGCAGGAGCTGGTGACGCGCGATGCGGAGGAGGCACGCCACGCTCACGGTGTGAACGTGCAGATACGGGTGGGGCTCAACTCGGGCGAAGTCGTCGTGCGCTCGATCGGCAGCGATCTGCACATGGACTACACGGCGGTCGGCCAGACGACGCACCTCGCAGGGCGGATGGAGCAGTTGGCGAACCCGGGCAGCATTCTGCTGACGTCTTCGACCTTCGAGCTCGCCGAAGACTTCATCGCGGTTAAGGCGCTTGGTCCCGTTCCGGTCAAGGGGCTCACTGACCCGGTCGCGGTCTACGAGGTGACGGGCGCGGGCCCGGCGCGGACGCGGCTTCAGGCCGGTGCCCGGCGGGGGTTGACGCGGTTCGTGGGCCGCGATCCCGAGCTGGAGCAACTCCGTCGCGCTCTGCAACTCGCCGGCGACGGGCACGGTCAAGTCGTGGCGGTCGTCGGTGAGGCGGGAGTGGGCAAGTCGCGCCTCATCTTCGAGTTCACCCGTTCGCATCGCCTGCAGGGGTGGCGTCTTCTGGAGACCGCCTCAATCCCGTACGGTAAGGTGACGCCCTACCTGCCAGTCAAGGATCTGTTGAAGAGTTACTTCAAGATCCAAGACCAGGCCGATCACCGAGAAGTTCGCGAGAGGGTCATCGGGAAACTTCTAGCCCTCGATGAGACCTTGAAGAATACCCTGCCCGTCTTCCTCGGGCTCTTCAATGTCCCGGTCCAGGATTCAGGATGGCAGGCGGTCGATCCTGTTCAGCGGCGGCATCGGATTCTCGAGGCGGTCACGGATTTGCTGATCCGAGAGAGCCAGGTGCAGCCCCTGGCAGTTGTGTTGGAAGACCTGCACTGGATCGATACGGAAAGCCAATCGTTCCTCGACAAGTTGGTCGAGACGCTCCCTACTCGCCATCTCTTGCTCTTGGTCAACTACCGGCCGAGCTACCAACATGGCTGGGCAGAGAACGTCTTCTACCAGCAGGTGGCCCTTGATGCTCTATCTGCGGGCAGTATGGAGGACCTACTGGCGACCCGGTCGGACCCGCCGCTCGAGCCGCTGAAGCGAGCCCTGATCGAGCGCACCGGAGGCAATCCGCTGTTCCTGGAGGAGAGTGTCCGGACTCTTGTCGAGACGAAGATCCTGACCGGGGAGCGCGGCGCCTACCGTCTCACCAAGTCCGCTGAGCGCATCGAGGTGCCCGCCAGTGTTCAGGCGATTCTCGCGGCCAGAATCGACCGGCTCCCGCCAGAGGAAAAGGCTCTCCTTCAGACGGCCGCCGCTATCGGCAAGGACGTGCCATACGCCCTGCTGCGGCGTGTGGCACAACTCCCCGAAGAGGCCATGCGTCGCTGCATCGCGAATCTGAGAGCCGCCGAATTTCTCTACGACACGTCCTTCCTTCCGGAGCTCGCGTACACGTTCAAGCATGCTCTCACTCACGAGGTCGCCTACGGCTGCCTCCTCCATGGGCAGCGCCGTGCCCTTCATGCCCGGATCGCTGCGGCCATCGAGGAGTTGGAGCCCGATCGGTTGCCCCAGCACGGCGATCGGCTCGCGAACCATGCATTTCTCGGTGGACTGTGGCCAAAGGCGGTTGCCTATCTTGGCCAAGCTGGGGAGCGGGCGCTGGCTGTGGCCGCCTACGGGCCAGCGGTGTCTTTCTTCGAGCAGGCGTTGGCGGCGCTCCAACATCTGCCCGAGGGGCCGGATATACGAACGCAGGCGGTTGATCTCCACCTGAGTATCCGACACGCCTTGCAGGTGCTTGGTGAGCTCGAGCGCTCCGGCAAGCATCTTGAAGAGGCTGAACGTCTGGCAAAAGCCGGGGGCGACCCGCGTCAGCTTGCCCGGGTGTATTCGTTCATGGCTCAGTATTTCCGGCTTACGGGCGATCCTTCACGGGCCGTCCAATCGGGTGAACGCGCTCTGGCCACCGCGGAGCGCCTCGACGACTCCCCGCTCCGGGACCTTGCGAACGGGATGCTGGGTGCGGTCTACATTTCCCGAGGAGACTACCGGAAATCGGCCGAGATTCTCAGGAGATGCGCAGGGCCGTCGGGCGAATTGCCTCCGGACGAGGGTGTCGCCGGATTGGGTCCGGTCTTCTGGCGCATTTATCTGATCTTCAGCCTCGCCCACCTCGGCGACTTCCGCGAGGCAATCGGCTACGGAGACGCAGGGCTCCGGCTCGCCGAAGCCGCCGACTCTCAATACGGCCTCATCTTCGCCTGTTTGGGCCTCGGCACTCTCGCCCTAGTAAAGGGGGATGCCGCGCAGGCCATCGTACTGCTCGAGCGCGGGCTCGTACTTGGTCGAACCTTGAAGTTACCACTCGCGGTCCCACCCTTCGCCTCGGCCCTCGGCGCCGCGTACTCCCTTTCCGGGCGGGCGAGCGACGCGATCCCCCTCCTAGAGGAGGGCGTGTGGGAGGGCGTCTCGATGAAGAGGCTAGAGGGTCACTCGCTGCTCCTCGCGAGGCTGGCTGAGGCATATCTGCTCGTCGGCCGCATCGAAGACGCGAGCTCAAGCGCGCGACAAGCGGTTCGCTTGGCGCACGAGAAGGAGGAGCGCGGGCACGAGGCCTATGCGATGTACATGTTGGGCGAGATTGCTGCCTGCGAAACGCCGGTAAACATCGCCGCGGCTGAGACCAGCTATCGCCGAGGCTTGGCCTTGGCCGACGAACTCTCGATGCGCCCCCTCGTCGCCCATTGCCTCCGCGGGCTTGGTCGGCTCTACCAGTGCTCCAAGCGGCAGGAGGCACACGAACACCTGACGACCGCTACCATGATGTATCGCGAGATGGGCATGACGTATTGGCTGGAGAAGGCGGAGCAGGAAAGGAAGGGTTTGGAGTGATCAGGTCAGCCCGCAATGGACCCTAAGGTTTGTGCCTCCAGCGCACTGCAGCGCACGACGCCATCGGGACCTGGTCTTGCCACAGCAAAGACTTACGCGCACTTACACGTACGCGGGCCTAGGTCTGAAAATCCTGGTGTCGGCGGTTCAATCCCGTCCCAGCCCACCATTGTTTTTTCGCCTCCCCGCAATGACTTAGCGCGCGCGGCTCGGTCACTGCGCGGCGCAGACAAAGAAGTACGGTCACGGGCAACCGGGAGAGGACGGTAGGGTCCTCGTGCACCTCGGCCAGGGATGGTGCGTGGACCGGCACCGTGGAATGAGGCGCAGAGCCCGGCGTGCGATGGTCGCTCATCAACCAGTATGAAGTCACAGGTTGGAGCGCATTTGAAGTAGTGATTTTCGGGATCTCGGGCGACAGCGGCACCCGGCAGGAGGGGTATCCCGAGAGGAGTCATGAGGGGATACTGAGAGGTACCCTGAGAGGGTACCTGATACCGTCGGAGCCCCGGCGCTCACACGACGATCGCAAGTGCCGCGACCTCGTGGGCAGCAAGCACCTCACCCCCGGCTGCAGAGGGCCGCGGTGACCGAGATTGACTCTTCTCAATCTCGAACTGACTCGCCCCGCAGAAGCCTAGTGCCGCCAGCGAGAGGGAGCAACGGGACGGGAAACGTGCTGTAATGACGCCTGCCTCCGGATCCGACCAAGTCGCGACCAGGAGATCAACATGGCATTCGGCCGACGGGCATGGCTCTCGTTGATGGCCCGCGGCACGGTGTTGGCCGCGGGCGCCCGGGTGCGAGCGGTCGAGGCGCAGCCGACTCGGTATGCTGCCGACCCCCGGATCAAACACATCGTGGTCTTGATGCTCGAGAATCGCTCGTTCGACCACATGCTCGGGCTGTTGATGCGGGACATCCCGGACCTGCGGGGAGTCCGCCCCGGCGACTACTTCAACAACGGGAAGGACGGGACCCGGTTCTACGTCACCGACGGCGCGGAATACCAGGGGCAGTTCCCCGTCGATCCACCGCACGAGTTCGAGAACGTCCACGACCAGCTCGCCGAGTCCGAACTGGCCGTCCCCTCCATGGGCGGCTTTGCCCTGAGTTACCAGCGGAACGGCGGCAACCCCGCGAGTGTCATGCGCTGCTTCCGTCCCGAGCAGCTTCCGGCCTTGACCGCTCTCGCGAAGCACTATCTGGTCTGCGACAACTGGTTCTCGTCCGTGCCCGGCCCGACCGCTCCGAACCGGCAATTCGCGCACTTCGGGACGTCCTTCGGACAGGTCAAGTCCGGCATCATCTGGCTCGGCCACGGGAAGGGCATCTACGGTCGGCTCGACGTGGCCGGACGCCAGGGCAAGATCTACTACTTCAGAGAGAGCGGCACCTTCGGGATGACCTTCCTGGGATCGAAGTACTTCGGCCTTTATGGCGATTTCGTCGCCGATTGTCGGAGCGGAAGGCTGCCGGAGTACGCGTTCGTCGAGCCGCCGTACAACGACCAGGCGGATCGCACGGTCGCCGCGGATCAGCACCCCGATCATTCCGTGCTCGCCGGGGATCGGTTCATCTCGGACGTGTATCGGGCAATTCGATCGAACGATGACGTCTGGCGGTCCACCGTGCTGCTCATCGCGTGGGACGAGCACGGCGGGATCTTCGACCATGTGCCCCCGCCCAGACTCCCGTATGGTGATGGCCCGCCGGAGACACCGTTCGAGATCACCGCGCCCCCCTTCGACTTCCGCCGCCTCGGGGTCCGCGTGGGGGCGATCGTCGTTTCGCCCTTCGTGAATCCCGGAGTCGATCACACCCTGTTCGAGCACGCCGCCATCCCGGCCACGGTCACGGAGCAGTTCATCGGACCACGTCGCGACCACGCCCCCTTCTTGCGGGAGAAGAACGCCAACACCCTGTTGGACCTGCTCGCCCCCATTTCCCCTCGGATGGACTGGCCGCGCTTCAAGGGCGCATTCCCGCTCGCGCCCGCCCGACCGCTGAATGGGCCAGCCTCCGGCTTTCAGCTGGAACACGTGCGCGAGGTCCACGCGGTGCTCGCCCGGGACCACCCCGACATCGCGCGCCTGTACGATCCCACATCGCTGAGGACCACGCCACAGGTGGCGGCGTTCCTCGGCCGCGCCATGGCCGTACTCGACCCGGGCCGCGGGCGTGCGTAAGGCAGGGGTTGTCGTTGTGTGCCTGATGTTGGGCCTGGCGCCCGCCGGGCACGCGCAGACGCTCGACCCCCCGGTACCAAGTTCCAGTCCCTCGATTCCGTGTCCTTCGCGGAACATTTCGAGCAGCTCGAACCTTCTCGTCCGGAGTCTCGTCACCGAGTGGGCCCTCCTCGCGCAAGATTGGTGCAAGGTCCGGGAGTGGGACCACCCGTGGCCCAACGCGCAGGAGTTGCTGGTGGACGTGTTGGTCGGCCGCGGCTTGCACCCGACGGCGGGCATCGTCGTGCCGGGCAGTGGGCCCGCGGCCGGCCTCGCGCTGAACCTCGACTGGAACGAACGGGCCCCGGCGTACGGGCGTTTCGCCACGAACTTCGAGGCTCGTGGCTCGGAGAACGGCTTCTGGGAGGCCGGGGCCCGGCTGCAGACATTGTTCGCAGGGTATGTCGAGAATGGCAGGTCCCCCCAATTCACCTTCACCGCGAAACACTGGGATCTGCCGCAACTGCCGTTCTATGGCCTCGGCAACGACACGTCACAGGAGGACCGAACACTCTTCGGGCTCCGGGCGACGGAGGTCGCGGCGAGCCTCGATGTGCCGCTTCCGTTCGGCTTCACGCTGGCCGGGGAGCTCGCGGGATTGTGGTTCGACCCGGAGAGCTCGGCGACATTCGGCACCGTGAACAACGAGGCCACCGCGCCCGGCCTGCATGGTGACACCGCGTACCTGCGGCCGCGGGTCCTGGCGGCGTGGCGATATCCGGTCGCGGACGTGCTATACGGGTTCTCCACCGTGGCGACGGTGTCGTATGAACTCGATGAGGCGTTGAGAGGGGGACCGTATTCCTTCGATCGTCTCGAGGCGCGCTGGAACGTCGCGCTCGGGCTGGGTCCGGACTTCGGCACATTCCGGTTCTCGAGCCATCTCACGATCAGCGATCCGCACGCGGGGAACAAGGTCCCCTTTTACCGTCAGCCCACCCTGGGAGGGGCTGACATCAACGACGAGAACTCCCTGAGGGGTTATCGCGACTACCGATTCCGCGCCCCGAATCTGATCGCCTACGAGATCAGCTACGAGCGGCAGATCCTTGACCCGTTGGGGTTCCGGGTCTTCGCCGAGGTGGGCAAGGTCGGCCTCCAGCCCGGCGACCTCGGCTTCCACGGACTGAAATCGAGCCTCGGGGTGGCCGCGACCTTTCGGCTGGGCGGAGCGACCGTCGCCGAGATCAGTCTCGGGTGGAGCGCCCGCGAAGGGGTGCATGCGTACGCGACTGGCAATACGAACAACGCCGGTGGCGTCAACGTGGGGCTGAGAGGGGTCTTCTAGCGGTTCGCCTCAACTCGCCCGCCGACTCGAGCCGATGTGAGGGCAGAGGAGATCGAAGCCCTGACGGTCGTTCTCCGATTCAACCTGCTCCGGCCTGGCACCGCATGGATCATTGCGGGGGC
>WNFD01007975.1_pt1 | contig 10719 bp, 10 predicted proteins | sample 5400491 | NCBI WGS metagenome assembly WNFD01 (sample SAMN13153343, study PRJNA577476) | soil metagenome | isolation source: 120 cm saprolite under Douglas fir tree site 2 hole 2 replicate 2 | place: USA:California | collected 2015-04-18 | reverse complement strand
GAAGATGAAAGCGAGCGCGCCGATGGATCCGACGAGCGCCTGGCCGATGTGGATCCACGTGTTGATCAGGTTCACGATGGGTGTGATGTCGGGATCGCCGGTGAGAAAGACCATGTGCGCCTCCAGCCTTTTCGCGGCAAGCTACCGGCCGCGAAGACGCACGTGAACCCAGCCTGTTAAGGACCCGGGGCTAACTCGTTCCGCCTGTGTACCGAAATGCCACGAGGGCCGGCAATCGCGTGCTTCTGCGGGCGGTAAGACCCGTGAGGGCCGGCTTCCACTCCGTCGAGCAGGATCTCCAGCGCCGACGCCGGCTTGCCCTTGGGTTGAGCTTCTGCCGGGGGCGAGTCGACCCGTTCGACTTTCGGCACGTAGGTCGCGAGCTGAAAGCCCACCACACCGCCGCTGATCTCGAGCTCGTAGCGGTCCCGCGCCTCCGGGGCGCCCGGCGTCTGCCAGTTGACGTCGAAGACCGCGACCTTGGTGGAGAACTCTTCGAGCTTCAGCTTGAGCGCCCCGGTGTGGGCGAGCGCGACCACCGCCACTCCCTCGGGCCGGCGCATCGAGACATTGACCACGCCGCTCGAGATGTGGATCGGCACCACCCCTCGCGGCGCAGGCAGCAAGAGCTGAACGTTGGCCGCCCCGCTGTCGACGTGGATGCCGCGGACGTCGAGACCATCGACGTCGAGCACCGTGTTCCAGGTCGGCGCCTGCACCTTGAAGCGCCAGGGCCGCCGAGGGTTGAGCTCGATCTCGCCGCGACCGACTCCGCGCAGGCGCCGGACCACGACGGTCTCGCCGCGGACGACCGCAGGGGCGGCCGAGCTCTGATCGGGCGGCACACGGATCAGCGACTGCATGTCCGGCGGGCCCGCCCGCAGAACCACGCCGCGCGATCCGCTGTCGATCGCGATCGACGCCACCTCCCCCGCGCTGACCGGTTCGGGAGCGCCTTCGTGCGGCCGGCCTGAGATCACCGAGGTCATGACCATGAGCGCCACGTCGCCGGCTTCACCGGCCCGCAGGCCCGCCGCCCGGAGCTGGGACTTCAGCTCGCCGAACGCGTCGCTTCGCCGCAGCGCCTCCGGCACCTCGAGCAGGATGCGGTCGGCGTCCTTCTGTGCCGCCACGCTCTTGCTCAAGGCTGCGCCGACGGCCAGCACGGCCGGTCGCCACTCGCCGCTCCTGCGCGCCCGGCCGACCCCCTCGAGGATCGACTCCGCCAGCAGCTCCAGCAGCTCGCGCCGGTCGCGCACGTGCCAGTAGAGCGACGAGGCCTTCACGTCGAGCCGGTCGGCCAGGGCTCGCATCGACAGCCCTTCGAGGCCGTCCTGGTTGATCAGTTCCAGGGCGGACTCGACGAGCCGCTCCCGGGTCAGTCCACGCTGTTTTTCCTCTTCAGGGCTCACTTGCGTCGATTCTCCTCTAATTCTTGTAGTGGGGCTTGCATTCCTAACGCTGTTAGGGGTATTCTAGCGGCTATTGGTCCCTAACAACGTTAGATAAAGGAGAAATGAGATGCAGATGGCAGAGACAAGACGATGGCGGTTCAAGGGCCCGGAGATGGAAGGGCCGGTCGCGCGGTGGTACGCGCGGGTGCGAGGTACGCAGCGCCAGCTCGCCGCTTATCGCGAGCAGGCCCTGCAGCTCACCGGTGGCCTGCCGGCCGGCAGCCGGGTGCTCGAGGTCGCACCTGGCCCCGGCTACCTGGCGATCGAGATGGCGCGACCCGGCACCGTCCACGTGACGGGCCTCGACATCAGCCGCACCTTTGTCGAGATCGCGAGCGAGAACGCACGCAAGGCGCGGGTGAATGCCGAGTTCCGGCAGGGCGATGCGGCTCGAATGCCGTTCGAGTCGGAGTCCTTCGACCTGGTCGTGTGCCAGGCCGCGTTCAAGAACTTCACAGAGCCGCACAGCGCGCTCGCCGAGATGCACCGCGTCCTGCGCGTAGGCGGGACGGCGGTGATCCAGGACATGAGCAAGGACGCCACCCATGCCGACATCGAGGACGAGGTCAAGGGCATGGACCTCGGCCGGTTCAGCGCTTTCACGACGAAGGCGACGCTCGAGATGCTCAAGCGCCGCGCCTACTCACCGGACCGGTTTGAGCAGCTCGCCGCCGCCAGCCCATTCCGGACATGCGAGATCACGACCGAGGGGATCGGCCTCGAGGTCCGGCTCAGGAAGGAGAAGCACCGGTGACGAGAGTTCCCAAGCCGGAGCTCAGATCGTGACCGCGGAGGAGGAAGCGGCCGTAGCCTAACCTTTGATCTGATGGCGAAAAAGCTCGCCGAGTACGAAGCCAAGCGCGACTTCAAAAAGACACCGGAACCAGGTGCTCGAGTGCCCAAAAAGGCCGCTCGGGCGCCTCGGTTTGTCGTCCAGGAGCACCACGCGCGGCGGCTGCACTGGGACTTCCGGCTGGAGAAGGACGGCGTCGGCGTCTCGTGGGCCGTGCCCAAGGGCATCCCCCCCGATCCGAAGCAGAACCACCTCGCCGTGCACGTGGAGGACCACCCGCTCGAGTACTTCAAGTTTGCCGGCGAGATCCCCAAAGGCGAGTACGGCGGCGGGCAGGTACTGATCTGGGACGAGGGCACGTACGACCCGATCAAGTGGTCGGACCGCGAGGTCATGGTCGTCCTCCACGGCAAGCGGCTGAAGGGGCGGTACGTCCTATTCCAGACCAGGGGGAAGGACTGGATGATCCACCGCATGGATCCGCCGCAGGATCCCGACCGCAAGCCCATGCCGCAGAAGGTCGAGCCGATGCTGGCCAAGCTCGCACCCAAGCTTCCGACGCCCGACGACGCGTGGGGCTTCGAGTTCAAGTGGGACGGCATCCGCGCGATCGCCTTCGTCGACGGTGGGATCGTGCGGCTGCAGAGCCGGACCGGGGAGAACATCACGCCCCGCTATCCCGAAATCCACCCCATGGGCCGCGCCCTCGGCTCGCGCGAGGTGATCCTCGACGGCGAGATCGTCGCCCTCGACGACAAGGGGCGGCCGAGCTTCGAGGAGATCCAGCAGCGCATGGGCCTCACGTCGGAATCGGAGATCCGGCGCAAGATGAAAGAGGTCCCGGTCACGTACATGACGTTCGACCTGCTGTGGCAGGACGGCCACTCGCTGATGGAGCAGGTGTACACCGACCGGCGCAAGGCGCTCGGCCAGCTGAAGCTCGCGGGCGCCTCGTGGCAGACCCCGCCGTACGAGAAGGGCGGGGGCCAGACGATGAAGGACGCGAGCGCCAAGGCCGGGCTCGAAGGCGTGATGGCGAAAAAGCTCGACTCGAAATACGAGTCCGGCCGGCGCACCGGCGCGTGGCAGAAGATCAAGAACCGCAACCGCCAGGAGCTCGTCATCGCGGGCTGGCTCGACGGCGAGGGCAAGCGCCGCGGCTACCCTGGCGCCCTGCTCGTCGGCTACTACGGCGACAAGGGCAAGTTCGTCTACGCGGGCAAAGTCGGGACGGGTTTCACCGACGCGATCCTCGAAGAGCTGAACAAGGACTTGAAAGCGCTGGCCACGGAGAAGAACCCGTTCGACGCCGGCTCTCCGCCGCGCGCTGCCCATTTCGTGAAGCCGACGCTCGTCGGCGAGTTCGAGTTCGTGGAATGGACGCGCAGCGGTCAGCTCCGCGCACCCGCGTTCAAGGGCTTCCGCAACGACAAACCGGCCAAAGAGGTGGTGCGCGAAGGTGGCTAAGGAGACCTCGGTCGAGGTCCAGATCGAAGGACGCACGCTCAAGCTCACCAACCTCGAGAAAGTCCTCTACCCGGAGGTCGGATTCACGAAGGCGCAGGTCATCGACTACTACACGCGCATCGCTCCCGTGCTCCTGCCGCACACGCACGACCACCCCCTGACTCTCAAGCGATATCCGAACGGCGTCGACGGCGAGTTCTTCTACGAGAAGAACTGCCCCAAGCACCGGCCGGAGTGGGTGGAGACGGCCAAGGTTTGGAGCGGGGGCAACAACCGCGACATGTATTACTGCCTGGCCCAGGACCTGCCCACCCTCGTGTGGCTCGCGAACCTGGCCACGCTGGAGCAGCACACTTCGCTCTCGCTGTGCAGCAACCTGCCCGAGCCGCGAACGCTCGTGTTCGACCTCGACCCTGGACCGCCGGCGACCATCGTCGAGTGCTGCCGCGTCGGGCTCATGCTGCGCGACGTCTTCGCCGAGCACGGGCTCGAGTGCTGCGCCAAGACTTCTGGCTCCAAGGGCCTGCAGCTGTACGTCCCGTTGAATACGAAGGTGACGTACGTGGAGACGAAGGTCGTGTCCAAGGGCCTGGCGCAGCTCTTCGAGGACCAGCATCGCGACCTCGTGGTGCACAAGCAGCTCAAGGAGCTCCGCACCGGCCGCGTCCTGATCGACTGGAGCCAGAACGACCAGTACAAGACGACGGTGAACGTCTACTCGCTGCGCGCGCGCACCCGGCCGACGGTCTCGACGCCCGTTTCGTGGGACGAGGTCGAGAAGTGCTTGAAGGCAAAGGACCCGAGCCTGCTCGTGTTCGATTCTGACCAGGTGCTCAAGCGAGTCGAGAAGCACGGCGACCTGTTCCAGCCTGTCCTCAAGAAAAAGCAGAAGCTCCCCAGGTCGCTCTTGCAGCTCACCGGTGGCGCGACCGCGATCGAGAAGATGGCCAACCGGCGCCACAGCGGTGGCCGGGGCCACTACCCATCTCAGAAGGGCCAGCGCAATCCACCTGAGAAGTAGGCCGCGAGTCGTCATCGCGGGCGCCGGCTTCGGCGGGCTCACATGCGCGCGGGGGCTGAAGCACGCGCCGGTCCAGGTCTCGCTCGTCGACCGCAACAACTACCACCTCTTCACGCCGCTGCTGTACCAGGTCGCGGGCGCGCTGCTCGACCCGGCTGAGATCGCGCGCCCGGTCCGCCAGCTGATCCGCCCGCTCGACAACGCTGACTTTCTGCAGGCCGCGGTCACCGGCGTCGACTTCGAGGGGCGCCGGCTGCTCACCGATCGCGGCCCCATCGCCTACGACTACCTGGTCCTGGCGACGGGCGCGCAGAGCGACTACTTCGGCAACGATTCGCTCGCGGAGCACACCCTTGGGCTCAAGGACCTCGACGAGGGCCTCGCCCTTCGCAATCGGATCCTGTCCCAGTTCGAGGCGTCACGGTGGACCGAGGACCCCGACCGGCGGCGGGCGCTACTGAGCTTCGCTGTCGTCGGCGGCGGTCCGACCGGCGTCGAGATGGCCGGCGCGATCTCCGAGCTCATCCGGCTCGTGCTGCGCAAGGATTATCGCGACCTCGACATAAACGAGGTCCGGGTGGTGCTTATAGAGGCAGCGCCCTATGTGCTTGGAACCTTCATCCCGTCGCTGCGCGAGGCGGCTCGCCGCTCGCTCGGGCGCAAGGGGATCGAGGTGATGCTTCGAGCCAGGGTCGAGTCCGTGACCGATTCCGCGGTGCGGCTCGAGGGCGGCCGGGAGATCGCGGCGTGCACCGTTATCTGGACCGCGGGCGTGAAGGCCTCGGACATCGGGAAGGCGACAAAGGTGCAGCTGGTCCGCCAGGCGCGGATCAAGGTCGACGCAACGCTCCAGGTCCCGGGCCACCCGGTGGTTTTCGTCATCGGCGACCTGGCAGGTGCGGCCGATCCTGCGGGCGGCGGCGCGATCCTGCCGATGCTCATCCCTGTCGCGATGCAGGAAGGAAGACACGTGGCCGCAACGATCGCCGACATGGTGGGCCGGGGCGGCGCTAGCGCGTTCCGCTACAGAGACCCGGGCATCATGGCCACCATCGGTCGCAACTCGGCGGTCGCGCAACTGGGCTGGGTGCACCTATCGGGCTTTTTCGGCTGGCTGATGTGGCTCAGCGTCCACCTGGTGAACGTGATCAGCTTCCGCAGCAAGCTCGTCGTGCTGGTGAACTGGGCATGGGAGTACGTGTTCTATGACAGGCCGGTCCGCATCATCGTCAGGGCGCGCCGGTGAAGAGGGCCGTCGCAATGTTGGCCGCCCTTCACGTCATTTCCGCGTGCGGCGGAGCTCAGTCCCCGGCGGTGGACGCGGTCAGAGTGCTGCGTGACGGCGCGGCGGCGATGGCACATCTCTCAACTGTCAGCGCGACGCTCAAGCTGAACAAGGGCACCGTCAGCATCAAGGGCTTTGCGCTGGTGAGCGCGCGGACGTCCGTGCGCCTGCCGGCGGACAGCGACACGACGTACACCGTGAAGCAGCAGGACTTTCTGTTCAGCCTCCAGGTCGTCATCTCGGGCGGCCACGTGTACCTGCACGCGCCGTTTTCGGCCTTCCAGGAGCAAACCGGCGCCTCCGCGGCAGCCTTTCCTGACATGGCCAAGCTCTTCGACCCGGTGACTGGGCTGCCGGCGGTGATTCCCTCTGGTGCGAGCCCCAGATACGTGTCGACCGACCAGGTCGACGGCAAGGGCGCCTACCAGGTGTCGACGAGCTACACGCCGGAGCAGGTCCACAGCCTGCTTTCCGAGCTCACGTCGAGCGGGCCGGTGGCGGCGCGTGTGTGGGTCGGCACGTCCGACCATCTGATCCGCAAGGCCGTCCTCGACGGCGCGTTCGGCGACGGCGGCAAGGAAGCGGCCGTGGAGGTCGACATCACCGCGTTCAACACAGCGATCAGCATCAGCTCGCCCACTCCCTGAGGGTGGACCGGCGAGTCGTACTCGGGCTGGCGGGGACGGGGCTCTTCGTCGCCGCACTCGACGCTTACGTGGTCGTCACGCTGCTGCCCGCGATGATGTCGGACATCGGCCTGACGATCGAGCGTCTCGAGCAGGCCACGCCGATCGTGACCGGCTTCCTCGCGGGCTACGTCGTCGCGATGCCGCTTCTCGGCGCCTACTCCGACGTGCGCGGCCGCGTCCCCGTCTACGTGGCGTGCATCGCCGCGTTTGCGGCGGGCTCCGTGATGACCGCCACAGCAGGGCTGTGGGGGTTCGCCGGGCTGCCCTGGCTCGTCGCGGGCCGCTTCGTCCAGGGGCTCGGCGGCGGCGGGCTGGTGCCCCTGTCGCTCGCGCTGGCCGCCGACCTGTACCGCGACCGCTCGCGCACCGTCGCCCTCGGTTCGGTGGCGGCGCTGCAGGAAGCTGGCAGCGTGTTCGGTCCCCTCTACGGCGCGAGCCTCGCCGCCGTGGCCGCCGGCGTTGGAGGGTGGCGCTTCGTCTTCTGGCTGAACGTGCCGCTGGCGGCCATCTGCGGAGCGGGCCTCGTGGCTGCGTCGCGGCGGAAAGAGCTGCCGGCGCGCGAGGCCGGTTCGTCGATCGACTGGATCAGCGCCCTGCTGCTCGGGATCGGTCTCGGTTTGCTCGTGGTCGCGCTCTACCCGGACGACCCGGAGCACCGCGCGACCAACGCGCTGTTCTTGCCTGCCTTCATTGCGGCGGTGATCGCGCTCGCCGCGTACGGGTGGCGCCACCTGCGCGAGCTCGAGCCCTTGATTCCGCGCGACCTGCTGCGCAGCCGCACGTTCATCGGCGCCGCCTCGGCGAACGTCCTGGTGGGCGCGGCCCTGATCGTCACCCTGGTCGACGTCCCGCTGCTGGGCAGGCTCGTGTTCAACCTCGACCAGCTGCACTCGGGACTCCTGCTCACCCAGTTCCTCGTCGGGGTGCCGGTGGGCGCGGTTGCCGGCGGCCTGCTGGCCGGGCGAGTGGGAAGCCGTTGGACCGCCGCGCTCGGCATCGTGCTGTCAGCCGGGGCGTTTCTGCAGATGTCGGGCTGGCGCTCGGACGAGCTCGGCCTCCACGCCGGGCCGCTGCGCCAGGCCGACATCGCTCTCGCGATCTGCGGGTTCGGCTTCGGACTCGTGATCGCTCCCTTGACCGCGTCGGTTCTCGCCCTCACCCGCGGCCAGAGCCACGGCCTTGCCACGAGCCTGGTCGTGCTGGCTCGAACGATGGGCATGCTCGTGGGCCTGTCGGCGCTCACAGCGTTCGGCCTTTACCGCTTTCATCAGATCCTCGGCACGCCCGTGCTGACCGACCCCGACCTGCGCGACAGGATCAAGCACCTGGAGCAGCTGGTCGCGGCGGCGTTTCTTCAGGAGTACCGCGAGATCTTCTCGATCGCCGCTGCGATGTGCCTCCTGGCAGCGGTGGTCATCGCTTGGTCGCTACCGCGAGGACATACGAGTGGTGGTACCTGAACGCGTCGTCCGGGTCGCCAAGGCTGGCCATCGCCGCCTCGACCTCGGCCTCGAGCTCGTTGCGGTAGCGAGGGCCGAGCGCTCGGATCAGCGTGTACGGCAGCGGACCGGCGCCCGCCATCAGCTCGGTCCAGTCCCGGGCGTCACTGGCGCGGCCTCCGGTGACGGTCTCGGTCAGACGCGTGACCTCAAACCCGGCGGTGTCCAGGATCTGTGGCAGCACGGCCGGCTCGCCGAACCTCGCCCGCTCGGAGCTGTACCGCGGCAGGCTGAGGTAGTGACGTCGCGCGAGCGGGGCCAGCCCCTGGAAGAAGAGCTCCTGAGCCCGCGTGTTCAGGCTCCGCCGCTGACACGACACGGCGAGCCGCCCGCCCTCCTTCAAAACGCGATTCGCCTCGGCGAGCGCCTCGGTCGGATCGGCCAGGTACGCCAGCGTCTCGCCCATCGTGACCAGGTCGAACGTCCGCGGGCGGAAGACCAGGTGCTCGGCCGCCATGCCGAGAAACTGGACGTTCTTTGCCCTCCTCGAACGGGCGATGGAGAGCATGTTGTCCGAGAGGTCGATGCCGAACACCAGGCCAGGGCTCACTCGCGGGGCGACCAGGTGGGCGACAAGCCCAGTCCCGGTGCCGACGTCCAGCACCTGCTCCCCCTTGGCCGGCGTGGCGAGGTCGACCAGCCGCGCCGCCAGCCGTGCGTGCTGCCCGCCCGCCCAGGTGTCGTACACGGGGGCGATGCGGTCGAAGAAGTCGACCAGGTGGTCGACCATCTCGTCTGTTGAGTCAGGATCCATGAGGGCCACGGTTTGCTGCTTAACCTTTCTCGACGGCTGGGGGCACGGCTGCTACGATGCTAGCTCCCTCGAATCCCAACTCGGCCCTTCTTGGAAGGCGCAAGTCAATCTTGTTACCGGAGTTGGGATGAAAGTATGGAAAACGCAACGGAGGATTCCATGGCGCAAGGTGAAAAAACCGCCCAGGCCGCCGGTACCGCCCAGAACGGGGGCAACAACGTCGTCAGCCTTGGCCCCCGCGACATCCTGCAGGGGCGGCTGGAGATCCAGGGCGACCTGAAGATCGCCGGCACCGTCGAAGGCGACATCAAGGCGAGCGGCGACGTGACGGTCGACTCGACCGCGACCATCCAGGCCGCGATCGAGGGCGCCAACATCAGCGTCCGCGGCCAGGTCACGGGCAACGTGACCGCGAGGCGCCGGCTGACGCTCGGCGGCTCGGGCCGGCTCAACGGTGACGTGAAGGTCGGCCGCCTCACGGTCGAGGACGGCGCCACCCTCAACGGGAACGTCACGATGTCGTCGGAGAAGGGCTAGAGCAAGCCGCTCAACCTGGGCCGCCCTCGGCGCTCCGGACGGCGGGCAGGACGACCGTTTCGACGTAGCGCGTCGCCGCGTCCATCGCGCCGTGCACGATCCGCCATTCGAGGCGTTCCAGCGCTACCTGGTCGACGTTCAGCTGCGCCAGCCGCTCCCGCCAGAACGCGCTGTCGACGTTGAGCCCGGGACGCGGACCGCGCAGCGGGTTGGATCGGACCGCGGTCAGCGCCGGCAGGGGCGAGCTCGCGTCCCCCACCACGTCAGGCGCCTGGAGATCGGGTGAGGCCATGACCGGCCTGCCGGCGGTGGCGACGAAGTTCCAGATCGCGATGCCGAGGGCGCCGAGCATGACGACTTCGGCCACCAACAACCACGTCAGCGGGGAGCGGATCAAGTTGCGCATGGCGCCCAAGCTAGGGGCCGGCGACCAGGGTTGGAACCCTGCCTGTTAAGGCTTTCGGATCACGCGCAGGGCCGCCAGGCCGCGGTCGATCGTCGCCAGCTTCTTCGGAAAGCTGAACCTCACATGGCCGCGCCCGAGCGCGCGGTCGTGATAGAAGCTCGAGGCCGGCACCGTGGCCACGGCCGCCTCTTCGATGAGCCGCCGCGCGAAGGCGACGTCGTCGGCGGCGCCGAACGACTGGATCCCAGCCATCACGTAGTAGGCGCCATCCGGCGGTGAGACGTCGAATCCGCACTCTTGAAGGCCGTCGATGATAGCGTCGCGCCGTTCGTGGTAGTCGCCGAGCAGCTCTACATAAAAGGACGGGGGAAGCTGCAGCGCCTCCGCGATCGCGATCTGGAGCGGATGCGCGGCGCCGACGGTGAGGAAATCGTGCACCTTGCGTATGCCTGTGGTGAGCGAGGGCGGCGCGATGAGCCACCCGACGCGCCATCCCGTGACCGAGTACGTCTTGCTCGCGCCGCTGATGGTGATCGTCCGCTCCGCCATCCCCGGCAGGGTGGCGAGGCTGATGTGGCGCCCCCGATAGACGAGGTGCTCGTAGATCTCGTCAGTGATGGCGATCGCGTCATGCTCGATGCAGAGCTGGGCGATGAGCTCGAGCTCCGCCTGCGTGTACACCTTTCCGGTCGGGTTGTGCGGGGTGTTGACGACGATGGCCCGCGTCCTGTCGTTGAACGCGGCGCGCAGCTCGTCGAAGTCGATCGCCCAATCCGGCGGACGCAGCGGCACGTAGCGCGGGACAGCGCCGCTG
>WNFD01007604.1_pt1 | contig 10719 bp, 10 predicted proteins | sample 5400491 | NCBI WGS metagenome assembly WNFD01 (sample SAMN13153343, study PRJNA577476) | soil metagenome | isolation source: 120 cm saprolite under Douglas fir tree site 2 hole 2 replicate 2 | place: USA:California | collected 2015-04-18 | reverse complement strand
AGCAGCATTTCCTAACTCACCCACTCCGCCACCACCATGTAGTTCACGTCCATGTCGGACGAGAGGCTCCAGCGGTCGGCGAACGGGCTGTAGACCACGCCGGCCTGCTCGGTGATGGCCAGCTTGTTGTTGTGCAGATGATGCGCGAGTTCGTCGGGGGTGACGAACTTGTCCCATTGATGGGTGCCACGCGGCAGCCAGCGCAGAACATATTCCGCGCCGACGATGGCGAGCGCAAAGCTCTTCCAGTTGCGGTTCAGCGTCGAGATCACCATCAGCCCGCCGGGCTTGAGCATCGCCGCGCAGCGATTGAGGAACACGCCGACATCGGAAACGTGCTCGATCACTTCCATCGCCAGCACGATGTCGAAGCGCTCGCGCACGTCCATCTGCTCGACGGTGGTGCAGCGATAGTCGATCGACAGCTGCGCCTTGTCGGCGTGCAGCTTCGCCGCCGCGATGTTGGTGGCGGACGGATCGACGCCGATCACCTGCGCGCCAAGACGCGTGAACGGCTCGCATAACAGGCCGGCGCCGCAGCCGATATCGAGGATACGCAGGCCGGACAGGCAATTCAGGCTTTTGACGTTGCGCTCGAACTTGCGGCAGGCGGCGTCGCGGATATAGCTCAGCCGCAGCGGATTGATCTTGTGCAGCGGCGCCATTTTGCCGTTGGGATCCCACCATTCGTCCGACAGCTTCGAAAACTTCGCGACTTCGGCGGGATCGACGGTGGACGCCGTGGCCCCGGAAGCACCTGCAGGTGATTTTTGTTGGATGGCCATGGGTTGCGCGCCGCTCCTATCGCGCGGTGATGTGATTGCGGAAGTCGATCGGCGAAGCGATGGTCGTGATCGTCTCGGCGCCCTCGCCGACGCCTCGCACCGTGACGTTGCCGTAGTTCAACAAACGGCCGAGAATGCTCTGGTTGACATCGACGCTCTCGACCTTGTCGAGGCTCATTTCGAACGTGCGCCGCTTGATAAACCCGGTCTTGTGGACGACCCGCAAGTTGGTGACATCGGTCTCGGTGGTCCAGCGATGGAACCAGGCCTTGGCGCTCCAGTACAGCGCGGCAATTGCCGCCACGGCCGAGGCCGACAGGCAAAGCAGGATAACGCTTTCGGTGATGGCTGAGCGTGATAAAATGAGGAGAATCGCCGCCAATAACCACGCCGCGATCGCCGGCAGATAAAATATCCAGTGCGCATTGGTCGAATACAGCACCTTCTCGCCGGGCTGCAGAATATCGTCGATATAACGCCCCATACAATCAGCCTCAATTACGCTAACGCCACACAGTTCCGCCCGGTTCCGGGGATAGCCGGAACCCGTTGCTTGCCCCCAGCCGCGCCGCTATGTATACGCGCCTTTTGGCTCGCGCGCTCCAGTTTCCGCGCGGGTCACACTACTTATCCTCTTGGGGAATGCACCAGTCGTCATGGGCCGCCTCGTGATGAAATTCGGCGGCACATCCGTCGCCAATATCGACCGCATCCGCAACGTCGCGCTGCACGTGAAGCGCGAGGTCGATGCCGGCCATGACGTCGCCGTGGTGGTGTCGGCGATGGCCGGCAAGACCAATGAACTGGTGGAATGGTGCCGCGAGGCCTCGCCGATGCACGACGCGCGCGAATATGACGCGGTTGTCGCGTCCGGCGAACAGGTCACCGCCGGGTTGCTGTCGATTGCGCTGCAGGCGATCGGCATTCAGGCGCGTTCCTGGCAAGGCTGGCAGATTCCGATCAAAACCAGCGACGCCCATGCATCGGCGCGGATCCTCGAGATCGACGGTTCCGAACTGATCAACCGTTTCAGGGAACGCAAGGAGGTCGCCGTGATCGCCGGCTTCCAGGGCATCAATCCGCAGACGGGGCGAATCACCACGCTCGGGCGCGGCGGTTCCGACACCTCCGCGGTTGCGATTGCCGCCGCTATCCATGCCGACCGCTGCGATATCTATACCGACGTCGATGGGGTCTATACCACCGACCCGCGGGTGGTCCCGAAAGCGCGCCGGCTCGACCGGATCGCCTTCGAAGACATGCTGGAGCTGGCCTCGCAGGGCGCCAAGGTGCTGCAGGTCCGTTCGGTGGAACTCGGCATGGTGCACAACATGCCGATCTTCGTCCGTTCCAGCTTCGACAAGCCCGGGGATATCGACCCCTACGCCAACCAGCCGCCGGGTACGCTGATCTGCAGCGAGGAGGAAATCATGGAAAGCCACGTCGTCACCGGCATCGCCTTTTCCAAGGACGAAGCCCAGATTTCGGTCCGCCAGATCCAGGACAAGCCGGGCGTCGCCGCCTCGATCTTCGGTCCGCTCGCCGAGGCCAACATCAATGTCGACATGATCGTGCAGAACGTCTCGGAGGACGGCGCCACCACCGACCTCACCTTCACCGTTCCAGCCTCGGATTATACCCGCGCCCGTGACACCATCACATCGGCCAAGAGCAGAATCGGCTATGCCCGGCTCGATAGCGCCACCGATGTCGCGAAAGTCTCGGTGATCGGCAGCGGCATGCGCAGCCATGCCGGCGTCGCCGCGCAAGCGTTCGCCGCCCTCGCCGCGCGCAATATCAACATCCGCGCCATCACCACTTCCGAGATCAAGTTTTCGGTGCTGATCGATGCCGCCTATACCGAACTTGCGGTGCGGACGCTGCATACGCTGTATGGGCTCGATCACACTTAGAATAATTTTTTCTTAGCGCGCGCAGCATAGGCTGACAAAGACATTATAGCCGCTGGCAGGCGTTTTGCTTGGCAAAACAAGCCTCAATTCGCTATACGCCTGATGGGGTGGTTGCCGCAAACTGTGCGACAGTTTTAGCCACGCTGATTCGGCCAGTTTTCAGTTTGGTGCGGCGCCGAATGAGTAAAATTGTTGTTTTTCTTGAGCTTAATGCCAGCGGCCGGCCACCCGGCGTGCTGGCTTCGCGGAGGAGGGTACCAGCACATGCGGAGCGCGTCGGGAGGCCCCCGCGTCTTGCTGAGACGGCTCCGCGAAACCATGGCGGAGCAGGTCAGCGCCCAGGAACGATTGGACAAGATCGTGGTGCTGATCGCTGCCAACATGGTGGCCGAGGTCTGCTCGACCTACGTGCTGCGCGTCGATAATACGCTGGAGCTTTACGCCACCGAAGGTCTTAACCGCGACGCGGTGCACCGGACCGTCCTGAGTGCGCACGAGGGCCTGGTCGGCCTGGTGTCGAGCGAGGCGACCCCGCTCAATCTCAGCGACGCGCAAAACCATCCGGCGTTCTCGTTCCGCCCGGAAACCGGCGAAGAAATCTATCATTCGTTTCTCGGCGTTCCGATTCTGCGCGCCGGCAACACCCTCGGCGTATTGGTGGTGCAGAACCGCGCCAAGCGCACCTATGTCGAGGAAGAGGTCGAGGCGCTGCAGACCACCGCGATGGTGCTGGCGGAGATGATCGCCTCCGGCGAACTGTCCGCGCTGGCGCAGCCCGGCGCGGAGCCTGCCGCACGGCATTCGGTGCACAAGACCGGCGCGATCCTGTCCGACGGCATCGCACTCGGCCATGTGGTGCTGCACGAGCCGCGTGTCGTCATCACTAATTACATCGCCGAGGATCTGCCGAAGGAAATCAAGCGGCTCGACACCGCGCTGGCGAAACTGCGCGCCGACCTCGACCGCATGCTGGAGCGCGGCGACGTCGCCGAAGGCGGCGAGCACCGCGACGTGCTGGAAGCCTATCGGATGTTCGCCAACGATCATGGCTGGTCGCACAAGCTGCACGAAGCGGTCGCCACCGGCCTCACCGCCGAAGCCGCGGTCGAGCGCGTGCAATCCGATACCCGTGCCCGCATGCTGCGTTCCACCGATCCCTATCTGCGCGATCGCCTGCATGACCTCGAAGACCTCGGCCATCGGCTGATGCGGCAGCTGGTAGGGCAGGATCACGCGCCCTCCCGGGAACAGCTGCCCGACAACGCCATCCTGATCGCGCGCGCGATGGGGCCGGCGGCCCTGCTCGATTACGATCGCAAGCGCTTGCGCGGACTGGTGCTGGAGGAAGGCACCGCCAATTCCCACGTCTCGATCGTGGCGCGCGCGCTCGGCATTCCCGCGGTCGGCGAGGTGCCGAATGCGCCGGGCATTGCCGATCCGGGCGATGCCATCATCGTCGACGGCACCTCGGGCTCGATCTATGTCCGCCCCTCGGCGGAAATCGAATCGGCCTATGCGGAACGGGTGCGGTTTCGCGCCCGGCGGCAGGCGCAATATTCGGCGCTGCGCGACAAGCCCTGCGTGACCAAGGACGGCCAGCACGTCGAGCTGATGATCAACGCCGGCCTGATCATCGATCTGCCGCATATCGACGATACCGGCAGCGCCGGCATCGGCCTGTTCCGCACCGAACTGCAATTCATGGTCGGCCAGAGCCTGCCGCGCACCAGCGACCAACTCGCGCTGTATCGCGCGGTGCTGGATGCCGCCGGCCCGAAACCCGTCACCTTCCGGACCCTGGACATTGGCGGCGACAAGGCGCTGCCCTATATGGAGACCGTGATCGAGGAAAATCCCGCGCTCGGCTGGCGCGCGATCCGGCTCGGCCTCGACCGGCCCGGGCTGCTGCGCGGCCAGATCCGCGCGCTGCTGCGCGCCGGCGGCGGCCGCGCCCTGCGCATCATGTTTCCGATGATTTCCGAAGTCGCCGAATTCGATTCCGCCAAAAGCATCGTCGAGCGCGAACTGACCTATCTGCGTCAGCACGGCCATGCGCTGCCGGAACGCATCGATGTCGGCACCATGGTCGAAGTTCCGGCGCTGCTCTATCAACTCGACGAGCTCTTGAAGAAAGTCGATTTCGTCTCGGTGGGATCCAACGACCTGTTTCAATTCCTGTTTGCGGTCGATCGCGGCAATGCCAAGGTCTCCGAACGGTTCGATACCATGTCTGCGCCGATCATGCGGGTGTTGCGCGAGATCGTACAGAAAGCGAATGCCGCCAATAAATCAGCCTCGCTGTGCGGCGAGATGGCGTCAAAGCCACTCGGCGCGCTGGCGCTGATCGCGCTGGGCTACCGCTCGCTGTCGATGTCCGCCACCGGGCACGGTCCGGTCAAGGCGATGATCCTCGAGCTCGACGCCAAGAAGGCCGAAGCGGTGATGATGCCGCTGCTCGATGCGCCGTCCGGCAGCGTGTCGATTCGGGAGAAGCTGACCGAATTCGCCGAGGCCGAGGGGCTGTCGTTGTAGCGGCGCTCCACCCGACAGCGCTGCGTTCGCCCTTTTTCCGACTTTGAGAATTGCCCATGCTGCCCGAAGCCAAACTTGATATCCTGCTGGCGCACCACGCCTCCCTCGAGGCGCAGTTGCTTGGCCAGGTGAACTCCGAGAACTACGTACGGATCACGCGCGAACTGGCGGAACTCAATCCGCTGATCGACGCCGTGAAAGCCTATCGCGCGGCCAACGCCGAGCTCGCCGGGATCGATGCGCTGATCGCCGATCCCGCCACCGAACCCGACATGCGCGGCATGGCGGAAGCCGAGCGCGAAACGCTGCAGGCGCGCAGCGTCGAGCTGGCGCAGCAGATCCGCGTGGCATTGCTGCCCAAGGACGCCATGGACGAGCGCAACGTCGTGCTGGAAATCCGCGCCGGCACCGGCGGCGACGAGGCCGCGCTGTTCGCCGGCGACCTGTTCCGGATGTATGAGCGCTTCGCGAGCTTGCAGGGCTGGAAGGTCGAGGTGGTCTCCGCCAGCGAAGGCACCATGGGCGGTTTCAAGGAAATCATCGCCGAAGTGCAGGGCCGCGGCGCGTTCGCCAAATTGAAATTCGAATCCGGCGTGCACCGGGTGCAGCGCGTGCCCGACACCGAGACCCAGGGCCGCATTCATACCTCGGCGGCGACGGTTGCCGTGCTGCCGGAGGTCGAGGAGGTCGATGTCGACATCAAGAGCGATGATCTTCGGATCGAAACCATGCGCTCGCAGGGTGCCGGCGGCCAGCACGTCAACAAGACCGAATCCGCGATCCGCATCACCCATATTCCGACCGGCATCGTGGTGATGATGCAGGACAGCCGTTCGCAGCACAAGAACCGCGCGTCGGCGATGAACATCCTGCGCTCCCGCATCTACGACGCCGAGCAGCAACGCATCAACGCGACCCGCGCGGCGGATCGTCGCGAGAAGGTCGGCTCCGGCGACCGCTCCGAGCGCATCCGCACCTATAATTTTCCGCAAGGCCGTGTCACCGACCATCGCATCAACCTCACGCTCTATAAACTTCCGCAGGTGATCGCGGGCGAAGCGCTGGGCGAACTGGTCGACGCCCTGACGACCGAGCATCAGGCGGCCCAGCTCGCCGCCCAGGGCGCCGCGGCGTGAGCCGCGCGTCGCTAAAACTGTCGTGGCGCTTCGTCACTGATGAGGGCGACGCGTGAGCCATTCGTTCGCCGGACAAACCGTCGAAACGGCGCGGCGCGCGCTGACGGCCCGGTTCAGGACAAACGCAATCGATTCGGCGGAACTCGACGCGCGGATTCTGGTCGGCGCGGCGCTGGGTCTCGACCTGACCGGCCTCATCACGGCCGCGGCGCGGCCCGTCACCGCGGCTGAGGCCGTGCGGCTCGAGGACCTTGCGTGCCGCCGCCTCACGGGTGAGCCGGTCGCGCGTATTCTCGGAGCCAAGGAATTCTGGGGCCTGCCGTTGCAACTTTCGGCGGCGACGCTGGTGCCGAGGCCCGACACCGAAACGGTGGTCGAGCTGGCATTGGAAATGTTGCGCGCCGCCCCCGCTCCAGATCACCCGTTGCGCATCGCCGACATCGGCACCGGCTCAGGCGCGATTTTATTGGCGCTATTGTCCGAATTACCTGATGCGTATGGGATCGGCACCGACATCAGCGCGGCGGCGTTGCATACCGCAAGCGCCAATGCCCGCCATCTGGAATTGGCCTGTCGCGCCGCCTTCATCGCCTGCGACTATGCGGCCGCGGTGTCGGGCCCGTTCGATCTGATCGTGTCGAACCCGCCCTATATTCGCTCCGCGGAAATTATCCATCTCGCAACCGAAGTCCGCGATCATGACCCGCTTGGCGCGCTGGACGGCGGCAGCGATGGACTTGGCGCCTACCGCGCACTGGTTCCCCAGGCCGCGCGGCTGCTTGGCCCCGGCGGCGTCCTGGTTGTGGAGGTCGGGCATGATCAAAGCGCCGAGGTGGAGCGTTTGATGATGGCGGCAGGGTTAATGCTCGAGCGACCCCCGAAGGCCGATCTCGCCGCCACTGCGCGGGCTGTCGGGGGCCGGAAATTGCCCTCATAAAGCCCGATTGGGATACAAAAAATCACTTGGAATATTCCCCGGGAGCGACTACGTTCCGCCTACAACATCGGTCCAGGGTTGCTGGCCCCGTAGATGCTACGGGTGAAGGCCAGAGTTCTCAAAGCGAGAGAGCCCGCCCCGAGTGAAAGGTTCCAAAACGCAGGTCCACTCAAGCGCGATGGCTTTTAAGAGCTGCGCTGCTTCCGACCGCAAAGCGAACGAAAGCCTGATATTGCGCTTGAAAACTCACGCGAGAAACCTGTGCTTGTTTTGGCAGGCTAAATAATTTGATGCAACCAGCGGCGTACGCTGGACTGCTGGGGAACGCGTCTTTGCTGACCGCGACATACGGCAAAATCTGTGTGGAATTGAACTGCGCTGCGATTCAGTGCGCGTCACGCGTGCCGGATCGGGGTGAAGTGACATGACGAAGCGACCATGACAACGACAATCCAGGGCTGGAATAAAGGCAAGACATGAGAAACGGTCAGAACAATAACAAGCGGATGCGCAACCGGAACAATAACAACAATAACAACAATAATAATAACAACCGGCGCGGCCAGAACCCGATGACGCGGGTGTTCGAGTCCAACGGACCCGACATCAAGATTCGCGGCACCGCATCGCATGTCGCCGAAAAATACGTCCAGTTGGCGCGCGACGCCCGCAGCTCTGGCGATCCGGTGGCCGCCGAGAATTACTATCAGCACGCCGAGCATTATTTTCGCCTGATCGCCGCCGCCCAGGAACAGTTCCGTCAGAACCAGCCGCAGCCGCGCACCGAGAATGAAATGCCCTCGGACGACGGCGACGACGAGAGCGAGAGCTTTTCGAATTTCGGGCAGGAGCCCGGTTTCGTCCCGGCGCAGCCGCAGCCGTTCGTACCGCGCGACAACCCTCCGCGCGACCAGCAGCGCGATGGTCAGCCCTATCAGCCGCGCGAGCAGCATCCGCCACGCGAGCACGGCGGCAATCGCGAGCATCGTCCGCAGCCGCAGTTTCAACCGCAGCCACAACCACAGCCGGTGATTCCCGATAGCGTCAGCGTCGATCGCCTGCCGTCGTTCATCACCGGACCGCAGCCGCAGATCAACGGCGGCCCGGGCGGTTTCGAAGGCGGCGAGCGTTTCCCGCGCCGCCGCCGCCGGCCGCACGGCCCACGCCCCGATGGCCTGCCCGCGCCGGTGACGCCGAGCGACGATTTCAATACGGGGAATGAGTAAGCAATTCGCCGCGTAATTCCTGGGACGTCATCATCCGCCAACGGCTCGTGCGAATGCGCGCCGGTTGGCGGGTATGACGGTCTCAGCGCTGCAGTGGCGGTGCATCATCCCGTTGCAGGGGCGACGGCACCAGCACCGGCTGCAGTGCCGGAATGAGCCGTGTGCGTTCGCGGTGCGCCGGGATCGCGCGATACACCTGCTTGGTGGCTTCCACGATGTGAACGCCGGCGAACGGCAGCGACAGCGCGGCGCCGACGCGCTCCCACGCCATGGCGGAGCGCAGGAACCAGCCGCCCCGAACCGGCGGCATGAACAGCGCCTCGCCCCACGCCGTCGGCGTGAACCAGGTCTGCCGCAGCAATTGCGTGATCTGCGAACGTGAATACGGCCGGCCGTGACCGAACGGCGTGGTGTCGGTGCGCGTCCACACGCCCCGGCGGTTCGGAATAACCGCCATCATCCGGCCCGACGGCGCCAGCACGCGCCACACCTCGCGCAACAGCCCCTCGGGATCGTCGGACATTTCCAGCGCATGAATCAGCAGGATGCGGTCGACAGCGGCATCCGGCAGCGGCAGCGAAAATTCGTCGACCAATGTCGCCAGCGCCGGCCGCGCGGTCGGCCATTTCAGCACGCCCTGCGCCGCCGGCATGAAGGCGATGCAGCGCTCTGAGTCTTCGCGGAAAAGCCCCAGATAGGGCGTAGGATAGCCAAGGCCGAGCACCCGCTGTCCCTGCGCGTTTGGCCAACGCGCGTGGATGCCGCGATTGATCAGCCGCCGCGCCACGATGCCGAGGCGCTGCGAATAGAAATCGCGGAGGTCGATGACATCGATGGTCATGAGCTTAATCTAACACGTCGCCGCTGCACGCGGGGCGCAGAATATGGCATTGCCCCGTAAGCGTTAACGCCATATTTCGCGACTATATGAGGCGTGCTAGGGTTCACGTCTCACCGTCTCATGGAGATATCATGGCTGCCGAAATTCGCCTGTTCCCCTGCCTCACCGACAATTTCGGCTATCTGATCCACGACCCCGCGACCAAGGCGACCGCCTCGATCGATGCGCCGGAGGCTGCGCCCATCATCAAGGCGCTGGAGCGCGAGGGCTGGACGCTGACCGATATCCTGGTCACCCATCACCACGGCGATCATGTCGGCGGCGTCGCCGAGCTGAAGCAGAAATATAACTGCCGCGTAGTCGCACCGCATGATAAGTCCACGAAGATCGCAAATGCCGATGCGCGCGTGAAAGAAGGCGACGCCGTCAAGGTCGGGGGTCTCACCGCAAGGGTGCTGGAAACGCCGGGCCACACGCTGGATCACGTCAGCTATGTCTTTGACAGCGAGAAGGCGCTGTTTGCCGCCGACACCCTGTTCTCGATCGGTTGCGGCCGTGTGTTCGAGGGCACCTATCCCCAGATGTGGGACTCGCTGCTCAAGCTGCGCGCGCTGCCCGACGATTTCAAACTCTATTGCGGCCATGAATACACCGCCGCCAACGTCAAATTCGCGCTTACCGTAGAGCCGGATAATGCAGCGCTTAGAGCGCGCGCCGAGGAAGTGACGCGTTTGCGCGCGGATAACAAGCCGACGATTCCAACGCTGCTTGGCGAAGAGAAGAAGGCCAACGTATTCCTGCGCGCCGACCAACCGTCGGTGGCGGCCGGCGTGCGGCTGAAAGGCAGGAGCGCTGCCGAGGTGTTCGGCGAACTGCGCGAACGCAAGAACAAGTCCTGATGGGTTCGGTGCCGGCTGCCGCCGAGATCATCGCGCGGCTTGACTTGAAACCGCATCCGGAAGGCGGGCACTATCGCGAGACGTTTCGCGACAGTCGCCGCGATGTTGACGGCCGCTCGGCTTCCACCGCGATCTATTTCCTGCTGGCGCGCGGCGAACGCTCGCACTGGCATCGCATCGACGCCGCGGAGGTCTGGCATTATTACGCCGGCAGCGCGCTGAATCTGCAAATTGCCGATGACGTTGGGCAGCGCCGCATCCGTCTCGGACCCGATCTCGCCGCGGGCGAAGTGCCGCAGACCATCGTGCCAGCGCAGGCGTGGCAGGCTGCCGAAAGCACCGGCGACTGGACGCTGGTGGGCTGCACCGTGGCGCCCGGCTTTGATTTCGCAAAATTCGAATTGGCAGAGCCGGATTGGTTCCCTGGCCGTTGAGAAATGTATTCGGGAA
>WNFD01025495.1_pt1 | contig 10720 bp, 13 predicted proteins | sample 5400491 | NCBI WGS metagenome assembly WNFD01 (sample SAMN13153343, study PRJNA577476) | soil metagenome | isolation source: 120 cm saprolite under Douglas fir tree site 2 hole 2 replicate 2 | place: USA:California | collected 2015-04-18 | reverse complement strand
TGTCGGACCTGCGGCAGCTTAATCTCGCTTGGTTACGACGACGGCACCCTCGACGTAGAAACCTCAAAATTGACCGGACCGGGAGGCGAGTACTGTCGAGTATGTCGGGAAAAGGCAGACGACGACGGTACGCAATCTCGGAGTGCTTTTGGTCAAAATCCCAATCCTGGGGAGAATGAGGACGTAACGATCGCACTCCCATCTGACCATGTTCTAAGAGGCCAGACAAAGGGTGGTGACTTGGATATCATTGCTGTGCCATTCGTTTTCCGATATTTGTGTGCAGAATTGGCATCAATGGGCATTGCTGTCTCATTGGAAGTACGATAGGTATCCACTGATCCTTGCTATGTTTTATTTTGTTCTCTGCACTGGCTGGTTGCCATCAAAATTACATCCGTTTTATTCGGCTCTCGAAAGTCTTTATAATGCATCAAAAAGCACTTATATTTCCCTAGGCCTGGGACTCCTGCTAATATGATGAATGGTAGAGGAGGTAACCTCTTTAATTGAAGCGTTCTAGCTGTGAGAAATGTTGGAAAAGTAACGACATGCTTTAACATGGTGTGGTTACCTATCACCGAACCTCATGTGAGTATCTTTTTGAACCACTCATTCAAGTCGGCGAGCTCTTCCGGTGCGGCTCCGTGCTGTAACCCAGGATATTCCCTGAACATGACACCCTTCAACGACGCAGCATCGGGTGCATCATGGGGAACCGCGGAAAGACCCAAGATCGTCTTCAAAAATTCCACTGAAGCACGACCAATGGCGAACGTGACAAGGGGGTCAGCAGTGCCATGACCCCAAAAGATTGGTATCGACGACGCGTGCGGGCCACACATCTGGAGTGGTTGTGTAAGAGGGTATTCACAAACCCATGGAGCCAACCGACCGCTTTCATTTTATTCCTCAGAACTACCCAACCACTCAGAGAGACGACACCCGCTAACTTGCGTTCGCTGGTGAGGCCAGTGAGTAGACTGATCGCCGCTCCTTGGCTAAAGCCACCGATGACAATTCGTCCAGGATCGATTCCGGAATCGACTTCTGCGGAGATAAGCTGATTGACCGACGATAGCGTGCGCAGCATGCCACTCTCGTCTTCCGCGGATTCGAAGTCGAAGCTCCTGATGTCAAACCTGCAGGCGCGAACCCGATGGTACAGGTGCCGCGCGGTAAGCTCGGGGCGTTTCTCAGAAATGAGTTATATGTACCATGCTGGCATTTGCATACCCATGTTTGCAGTGACACTGGTGGACGGACTGGATTCGCACAGCGCGGGATCAGGGTACGTCAAGGAAATCCTTCAGGACCAATGGCTTACGCATGAGGCAAGATCCACTTGACATGGGACAAGCCGGGATCACGTCTAAAGATGCCCGACACGGGATCGCTCCACCCGTGGCCTGTATCACCCAAACCCTGACAGTTGACTGATAAGCAAAACATCTAGTGTGTACAGCCGGATCGGGCCAACATGGAGAAAAATGACTGTTGCTGTGTGCTTGGCAGTAGGATTGAAGACGAGTGATTTGAGAGTTAGAGACATAGTTGAGAAGGTGCAGCGAAAAAGTAGACGGGTATGCCTTGGGGGCCGTGTGGGAGTGGGCGTGGGAGTGGGCGTGGCAGAGGACGCGCAACGGTCCGCAAGCCCGCTCTTGCTTTGATCTCCCACTTAATCTCTCGACCCGACCGCAATGGAAGACAAACTAACGTTATCAGAAAGCACATCGGAGGCTGTTGTACTCTCAAAAAAGGCGCAAAAAAGGGCACTCAAGATGGCGAGACTGGCAGAACGAAAGGTCGAACGGCGGGCGAAAGAGAAAGCGGCAAAAAAGGAGAAGAAGAGAAAGAGAGCGGAGAGAATTGCCGCCGGGGAGCAACTATCAGAGGACGAAATGACCCAAAAGCGGGCGAAAATGAATCAACCAAAAATCCCATTTGCCGCAAGAGTGGTCTTGGATTTGGGGTTTGATGACAAGATGACCGATAGAGTACGAGATGTCTATCTATTATACAGCATGTCCTGATGATATCTTGATCACCCCAGGAAGTAACTTCGTTATGTTCTCAACTATCCTACGTTTACAGCGTTAATCGACGTTCTCCAAATCCCTTCCGGTTGCTCCTCTTCACCTCACTCAGTGGTCGAACATTATCTCGACTCGAAAAACAAAACGACGCGGCATATAAACGGTGGGAGGGAACGGAATGGTGGACCGAGAGTTACGAGAGACTCTGGTTACGAAGTTCGGGAGAGTCTGCTCCAGGGTACAGCAAGAGTTCTGAAGAGACCTCAAGTGAGGAAAATCTTGCCAAAGATAATGGAATTGGCAGCAACCCAGAACAGCTGCTCGCGACTCCCGTATCACGGGATCGCGTGGTTTATCTTACTGCAGACTCGAGTGAAGTGCTAGAGGAATTGAAGGAAGGGGTGACATATGTCATCGGTGGGGTTTGTGACCATAACCAGTATAAGGTACGCAAGCCATACCAGCAAAGCAATTCTTTCATGGACGTTTCTGCAGAACCTTTGTCTAGACAAGGCCAGGGAATCGGGAGTCCGTGCAGCACAGCTTCCTATTGGGCGATTTCTATCGCATTTACCAACAAGAAAGGTCCTCACCGTGAACCAGGTTTTCGAGATTCTCGTGAAATGGGTGGAGACGAGAGATTGGGAGCTATCATTATATTCAGTAATACCAAAGCGCAAATTTCAAGATGGCGTTTCACGGGAAGAACCTAAAGACGACAGCACCGTTGATACAGCTGCGGAAGGATCGGTGCTATAGTCTATTTCCTTTCTCATTCGAGGACATCTGTAAGACTTGTTTTTCCCGAACCCCTCTCCAACGGCTTCGGCTGCTGCGGCGAAGGTTTCCATCCAATCTACATTTGCACCGTGAGTGAGATGAAAGCTTGTAGTAGCAAATAGAGCTGACTAGGTAGATGACCTGGAACGTAGCTGGCACCGTGCCGTCCTCATATCCATGGAGCTCTAAATGGCCAAGTCAGCGCCGCTCGGCTCGATCGATGGCTTAAGCTACCTTTGTATATAGCCGACGCAGCGGCCAGTGTGTCTCGATGCAATATATGACGACTTGAACCTACCGTGAGCTTTGCACGGGTGAATCAATTATGGATTGCGCACCGTCCGATAATGGCATTATTCTCGCCCATATCCCTGAGGTCGTCCAGAAGCTCCCACATACTTGGATATCCTATGCTGACTTCGTCAACATCTACGGTAAGAAGCGTGAACCCAGCCCGGCTCATTAGGTTTGATATGTCACGAGGGTCTGCACGACTGGTCATAGGCGAAGCTCAGCCGGAGGTGAATGTAACGCGCCTGCCATTGGCGATACATGTGGAGAAATTCCGCCTTCTCTTTCGGCTTCTGCGAGCTGAAGAGAGGTACGCAACTCAAAGAGTGTGTCACCTCCCAAAATGGCGCCGATGAATACACCGTCAGGTTTTAAGGCTTCTTTAATCTGTACAAGCACGCCTGTAGATGATCTCGTCAGCATCAACTCCTGCTGTCGATATCACGCCGTTGCTTACCTGGCAGATCGTTAACCCAATGAAGGCTAAGACACGACACTATAGCTTCCTGGGAATTCCGTGGGATGGTATCAAGTAGTTTCTCTTCGTCTATGATGCGTCTTTCAACCTGAACTGGTTGCTCACCGTCAGCAAGGTAACCGAAACGCAAAGGTCCGGGAGGAAGACACACCCTCGAACTCTGAGTCCGGGTCTCTTTCAATGGTAAATTCTGGGGCATAATTGAAACATAATTTTTAAGCAAGAGGTCCTCCCTTACTACTCAGGTCCAGCATTGTCACTCTCTGTGTCCGATCCGACTCGAGCAACTTGGAGAGATGACCTGAACCGGACCCTAAGTCAAGAACGGAAGAGAACTTTCGTTTTACATCCTAGGCCATGTCTCCGCTAAGTCATATGAGAGCTTTCCAGAATAAGCACTGACTATAAATCTCTCTATCATCCTGTTAGCTACCTCATCACGAACATAATCAACCGTTCTGCTGCGGTTCCCCCCATCGCGAGCCGCTGCACGGTCTTTTTGCAAGCGCTTGGCCTGTCTGTCGAAAACTTGAAATGGGCTCTGAACAGCAGTATTTATTTGAGAAGGCGAGAAATATGCAAGCGGTCGTAAGGGAGGAAACCTCGAGGGGATAGTGAACATGAAAGAGAGCGGCGAGTGAGTCACGGGCTGCGTGACTAATACGTGACAGCTGCTTGGGAATCGGATCCCCATCAACAGTCCGTCAATTGTCACGGCCTTTCCTTTCAATCACCCATCACCTTTCATCATATGGACGGCAGAAACAACCAGTTTAACCCTCAAAATACACAAAACCGCCAACTTACAAACGCAGTTCCAGCTGAACTCAACCATATTATCCAGAATGGCGTCACTCCAGAACAGTTTGCTGAGAATGCCCGTCAGCTTGAGACTTACAGTCGAATGAATGCCATGGCCTTGCAAGTCTATCTGCAGAGGCAATCACAAGAAGCGGAGCAACGTAGGCAGGATGAGTGAGTTATCATTGTATCAATCGGGTTACTCTGACTATCTATGAGAAGGCTGCGTGTCATTCAGTTGGCCCGGCAGCTTGCCTCCGGGAGGTGCGTGCTATACTCTCTCTACGCGTCCATCGTTCGAAAACTATGCCAGTCAACAACGACTTCAGCTGCAACAACCGCCTCCTCCCCCGCCAGTTTCTCACAGCCACCATTCGTTACTCACACACCAGGCCGTTACGTCCAATGTTGTGAACACCAGGCCCACGCCTGTGGTGTGTCCTTTCCTTGTACTATTCTGTGATATACCAGGGATCTCATTTACATAGCAAATCCACAATCATGGGCAGCCATATAATAAAGCAAACGCAAACAATGTAGCCTCACAACACTGGTCTCACGTGGGCCGGCCCCAGGTGACTACGGTGCAACCCCAGCACCCTCAAACTGTCAATACGTCTGCCTTTTCTATGAACCAGAATGTCTATTCTCCACATGAAGCAAACCGTGTATCACATCCAATTAGAGGAACGGGGTCTTTACTTGCCGTGAGTCACCACAAAGTTTTCAACACCTTCTCAGTCAGCCGCCCAGTCCTCTCAAATTGTGCAACCGCCCAAAGCAGCATCGACGTTTGTGCAGCAAACACCTCAATACTCCCAGCGTTCTGGTATCGTTGCATCTGGTTCTCAAGCCAATACGGGACTTGGCGGTGCATCGGTCGCGATTTCGAGCTATGGAGTTAATCCCCGAGTCAGTAATCGTTGGTCCTTATCTAACTTCAATTCTCTGAGATTAATTCTAAAGCACGATCATCTCAAAGAGGTATACCCTTCATGGGTTAAGGTATGTATTTCATGTATCCACCTCACGTTACTCATCTACCTGTCGAAGACATACGGTGCTGCGAAAGCTGCTTCGATGGTAAGCGAATATATGCACTCATGGCGGCAAGGGAGGCCGATAAACCCTATGGTCCCATCCCCCATGCAATCCACAATTGCCACCCCCATTGCCACCCTGTCAGCACAAAATCCTCACAATCAAAGCCATTTCCAAATACCAGTTCAGGAAAGAACAGCGCCCCTCCCGCACCCTCAAACTCAGGAGTGGCATTCATCAGTTCCTATGACCCTTGGGCAACAAGCGGCATCCCAACCCCGCGCAGCTGCACCATCCACCCACGTCCCCCTTCCGCCTCCCACCGACGACCCAGCCCTTAATACAGTTGTTGATCCGGCTATGTTGAACGCCACAAACTCTCACAATGACAGGGAGGTGCAACCACACCATCCGGGGGCTGTCGCTACTAACCCCGCCCTAACATCAACTGGTCTTACGTCTGCCCCTCCCGCTTTACCAAGTTCGCAACCAGGCCCAACACAATCAATACTGTTGGAGTCCGAGGAGAAGGGATCGACTCTGTATAGCATGCGTGGCCTTGCGGCTAGCATAAAACGCTCTCTAAATGCAGAAAGATTGGCGGCGGCGGTGGCGAAATCATCCCCTTCATTTTATTCGCATACGCAAAAGCGGGAACGGTCAAGCTCGGCCGAAGCCGTCGATAATCTGCGTGAAGTAGAGTTAGGCCGGCCCGAGGGAAAGGTTGATGAGTACCTTAAAGCAGAACCTCAACCTGCCACTCTTGTTCCAAAGCCTGATGAGTCGCTGTCGACCATGCTGCCGGTATCCTTTTCTGAGGAGGCTGCTATACCTCAGCAGGAAACAATACACACCCCGAGTGAATTCACAATGCCATGCCCACCGCATGAGTCGGCGCAGAACTTTGTACCCTTCTCAACGCTGACCGGTGCGGTCTCATTCGACGATATTTCTGGTTCTGGTTCTGCCAGCCATAACGCCGCGCCTTCCTCAGAAGCATTGGAGGACTTGTCCACCGCTCATCCAACACCAGAGGCCATACTTCATAATCACATAGAAGTCCCAATACCCATGTCTCAACCATCCTTTGATCCTCTTTCTTTTCCACACCGTACTCCGACGCCTCCACTTGCCGCGACGATCACACCGTTTCACGACGAGGACGAAGTTGATGAGAAAATCGAGGCAACCCCTTCATCCCACCCTTCCTCCGTTCTCCATGAAGAGGAGATTGATTCACAACTCCGGTTGATCCCATCTGGAAGTGAAGATGACGTTGAAATGCGTGTAGATTCTGGTGAAGATCACGCCCAGGCTCATTTCAACATCAGGTCGCCGTCGGAGTATACAACCCATTCTGAAGCACGGGACGATGACTCGCCAATGCAAGAGACCGATGTTTTCGTCCGTCGGACAGGTTTGTTGGATTCATCAACCGGAGAGATTGACCGCAGATCGATGGGAAGCCCGCAAGCAGACGAGTATCCAGCGAGTGAGATAAGGAGTCCGATGCAAGTATCTGAAGAACAACGACATGTATTCACTCGGGCATCGTCAACTGAAGTTCGGAGCCCGGGTTCTGGTTTACAGTCCAGAGTTTCCAGGAGGTCCCGTGGAAAACAGGAGTTTTATATCGCAGTTCCTCCACCGTCGGAGTGGGTTCTCAGAGCGAAGCATCGAGAAGCGGAGAGGAAAGCGTTGGTGAATGAGAAAAGTGGTGAGCCCTGATGGCCTGGAATCGCTTCGTACTGTTCCTCATGTATCTTAGGGCAGCACAGTAACAGAGGTTCGTAGGCGACTCCACGTCGTTTACTGAACTCAGCATGCTCAATTAGAATACACGGAGTGTGATCTTGCAAATCGTCTATGTCCCCGGCGCTGTCATTGGAATGGGTGTCAAGCTGTTCTTAATTCGATGTATGCTCTGAAGCAACACGTTAGACGACATCAGTTAGAGGTGAAACCTGTGCGACCCGCAATGGTACTGACTCGTGAGGGATGAACCCCGACGGACCCGTTGCTAACTCGCGTTTCCTAGACAGTGTCATGTCGGTGGAAACAATGTCGTATGGTGTGCGAACGATCCAGCCTGCTTCTACACCTCAATCGTCACATTGATAAAGGAGTGGCTTGTGTATATGATGGTAGGGTTTTGATGAATGGGGGACTCATACTGAAACCGATTTACTAGACTGTGACGAACAGTTTTCTCGTATCCAAGAACTCGCGGAGCACGAAAAAAGTGAACATGCCGACGACGAACCCCCGCCTTCTGCGGTGCCTCGACCCCCTGATCTGACGCCTCTTACGGCCCTACCTCAGACTGTCCCGTCATATACGACGACAACACGACCTGCCTCTAGGCCATCTATCACAGCGGAACGTCATGCACGCCTTGGCCCTTGGGTAGATCAGTGTCGTTGCACTCTCTATGCCACATTACGCTGACACATCCTTTGGCAGACTCTGGGGATGGTCATTGGCCACCCCACCGCGGGACCTGACGGGGAAGGCTCGAATACTGGGCTGCGCGCTCGACGTACTACACGCCTTACCGAGCAGGCGCCTGATGTGGTGGCCACCCCTCCGTTTGACGGCATGAGATCGAATTTGGAAAGTGTGGGACAATGGGCAGTGTACGACGTATTGGAGGAAGCGTGTGTTGGGCGTGGCCGGGTATTTGGCGAGCTGGACACGGTGGACGTCACGCGGGAATTTTACGAAGGGCGGAGCGTAAGAGGAGAGGGAAGATCGACATGGAGTGGTGAAGTAAGCGAGGACGAGGACGAGGGTTGGATTGACACGGATTCGGTGGCGGTGGAAGCGCTGCTGTAATAAAATATAATTGTCAATTGTCCCTGTCCCTGTCCCGTCCTGTCCTGTCCTGTCCCTGTCCTTGACCCGTGGCCGTGCGACGACACCATCTCCATTATCCATCATCCATCATCACCGTCATCCTTTTTCTTCCATGACCACCACCAGTCAGTTTCTGCTCTTCCCACAATAATCCCCCATCCTTACCCCTTTTGTAGATCCTATGTACATCTCCGCTCATTCAGCCGAGGCCATCCTGTCAGACCTTCGTCCGCTCAAGCTCCAGACAGATGCCCTTACTTTTCTCAATCTCCTCCTCGACGACATTTTAGCAAACATAATCTCCACCTCCCGTTCTATTCTCACTGACCGCCTTAAAACTGGCCTTTTAAAGACCATACCCACGACGATAGGAAAAGATGCCCTTCTCGAAGCTGAAATGGAGTTGCGTGCGTATTGGCAACGTCCAAACGCCGTCAAGCCTTCTCCTTCACAACTTTCTGCTTCAGAATACAGCTTTTCTCTCCCCTCAATGATAGAGGTATTTGCCCTGTTTTAAGCGGTTCCCAGTCCATCTTACCTGTCTCGGCCCTCATCTAGCTCATGCGTCTCAAATGTGAAGCTTACTCGACACTGAATGACTTGGACGAGGACCCCCAAGCTGAAAACAGCATTCAGGAACAGTTGCGGACCCAAGGCATGGAACCCCCCAAGTCCATCATAACTGCACCGGCAGCTTTGTACCTCACGGCGATTCTCGAGTGAGTCTCACTCCGTCCTCCCCTGACCAACCTGTTCAAAGTACTAATTATCCTTGCACTCTCAGGTGTATCTGCGAGTAAGAAAAATGCGCTGCCCCGGGACCCCAACTGAGCTCACTATCCTATGCCTAGACGTATATTATCCAGCGTAGGGCGGGTAGCCACACGAGACAGCAGCAAGGACGCCGCTGGGACCAATGACCTTTTCGTTGCCCTCTGCGAGGATGACGCTGTTTATCCTATATTTAAGAGTTCTAAAGTTAGGAACTACCTTCTCTTCGTATCTCGAGTTCTGAAGGAGGTCCTACAGTTTACGATGTCATCGAAAATTCCTTGAAATACTCAAAGCCGCAGCGTAGCAGATCTTTCCCGAGGTCAGACCGACTCGACACCCGTGATACTCAATCAGCGGACCCGTTCTCACAGTCATGGACTCGCCTTTCGTCGGAGTCTGCCGCATCCGGCGCTCCCTCTGGGTCTGCGGGCTCCGACAATCATGCGCTCAGAACTTCAATAGAAAAAGGGAAAGCCATCAAACTATTTCGCCCTTCCACTGATCGTGACGCAACTATCGTGTCTGATGCCTCGTCCCGGATGTCTGCGAGTAGAAAGGGTTTTGGCGCCCAGAGTGACGGTAATAATGACAACGCCGTCCTGGATTCAGAGGTTCGCGCTTTCTTGACCTCCTCCATGAATATGTTCAGACCCAATTTACCAAAGGAGGGCAACGCCATGCAAGACTTCGATGACCTCATGCGCTCTGGAGACACAATGAAAGTGTCATTAACTCCAGACAGATTGCGGACGATGGAGGTACGGTTGGAGAGCTTGTTTCTCGTATACGCGCCTCAACATTTCTGTAGACTGCGAAGCAACAACAACAACAACGACAGTTACAAAATACTCCTCGACGGACAGGAAGAATTGCTCCCAACGACCACTCCCGACCACTCTCGGCTGTTGATGCTGACGGTCGCCATCCCCCGTTACCTGACCAGCAACATCATGGCGCCAGAAGGCCATCGCTTTCTTATGTTGATTCCATCATCGAAGACGAGGAACCCAAGGAAACCGTCGTATCACCACAGGCTGCGCAGTCTCGTTCAGTATCTAAGCCATCGGATGTACGCACGCGATCAGTGTCCACATCTGGAATATCTCCCGGCGTCAGTCCGCGGAACCCAAGGAAATCATCGCTTAGCTCGAAAACTCCCCCACCATCATATAATGCTCCTAACACTTCATCAGCAAACCCCCGACGAACGCGCAAGATACAGCGAAATCGGGAATCAATGGACATTGATGATATTATGAATGGCTCGGAGGGAAGCGAGTCAAGTCCTGATCCCGGTGACCAGCCGACGCAAGGCCGCGTCCCGTTATATCCCGTCTCGAAAGCTACGAAGGACCTCATCTCCTTCCTCGAAGAAGGACCCCCTCCTGAGGTTCAACCCGCGCGTCTTGCCACAGTGAGCACGGTGTCTCTCACACCGACTACCAAGTCTGCCAAGAGTGGCAGCCGGCTGCAACGCATGATATCAAAGCTGAGCCTTTCGAAGGAAGACCGAATATTCCAGGACACTCAGCGTGCTCGAGGTGTCGGGAGCGCGAGCGCTCCTTCAACACCTTTGGTAGCATCGGTGCGATCTCTCGGCACAGGCAACCTTCCTCCTCTCCACCCCTCCGAAACCTGTGCCTCCTCCCATGCTGTCAATCCC
>WNFD01007601.1_pt1 | contig 10722 bp, 11 predicted proteins | sample 5400491 | NCBI WGS metagenome assembly WNFD01 (sample SAMN13153343, study PRJNA577476) | soil metagenome | isolation source: 120 cm saprolite under Douglas fir tree site 2 hole 2 replicate 2 | place: USA:California | collected 2015-04-18 | reverse complement strand
TGCGGATGCCGGTGGCGGTGTCGAGGACTGCGACACCGAGGCGTCCTCCGCTGGCGAGTTCGATTTTGGCGAGTTCGCGGCTGAGCTGATCTTCAGCGCTGAGCTGATTGGGGGCGGGCGTTGCCGCGTGGGCGAGGGATGGGACGATCAGGGCCGCAGAGGCGGATGCGAGGAACTGCCGTCTTGTGATTTCGGTAGAGGTCATAGTGTTGGTTCAGGGTACGGTGGGCGGTTGTTGATCGCGCCGTCGCAATGGATCGAGTACCGGATTGGTTACGTTTGCACTGCGGCGGGTGCGGTTTCGGCCGGTTTTGAGGCGGACAGATACAATGGAAGGGATGACTCCGCCGGTTGCCTCATCGGAAATCCAGTTGAACGCTGAGCTGGTGCAGATTGATCTGACGCCAAGGAAGCCCGCCGCTAAGCCAGCCTGGCTGAAGGCGAAGGCTCCGATGGGCGAGACCTTCCACAACCTGAAGAAGATGGCGCGGGAGCTGAACCTGCATACGGTGTGCGAGAGCGCGCAGTGTCCGAACATCGGCGAGTGCTGGAATCAGAAGTCGGCTACGTTCATGATGCTGGGGAACCTGTGCACGCGGCGATGTGGGTTTTGTGCGGTGCCGAAGGGGAAGCCGGAGCCGATTGATTTTGATGAGCCGCGGCGGGTGGCGTATGCGGTGGCGCAGCTTGGGTTGGCGCATGCGGTGATTACGAGCGTGAATCGCGACGACGATAATGTGGGGGCGGCGCGGGCGTTTGTGAGTGTGATCGAAGAGATCCGGATGCAGGCTCCGGGGTGCCGGGTGGAGGTGCTGACACCGGATTTTCAAGGAGTGGAAGAGGCGCTGCGGCTGGTGGTGGCGGCGCGGCCGGAGATTTTGAATCACAACATCGAGACGGTGCCTCGGCTTTACGGAGTTGCGAAGTCTGGGGGGAGATACGCGCGGTCGCTTGGATTTTTAGAGAAGGCGAAGGCGATTGCGGCGGAGATGTTCGGGGAGTCGCTTGTGACGCGGCCCTTTGTGACGAAGACGGGCATCATCGTCGGGATGGGCGAGGAGATGCACGAGCTGCTGGCGGTGTTTCGCGATCTGGCGGACCGGAAGGTGGATATTTTGACGGTGGGGCAGTATCTGCGGCCTTCGCGGGATCATCTGCCGATGGCACGGTACTACACGCCGGAGGAATTTGCTTTTCTGAAGCATGAGGCGCTGGGGATGGGCTTCAAGCATGTGGAGAGTGGGCCGCTGGTGCGCAGCAGCTACCATGCGCAGGAGCAGGCGGAGTCGACGGGGCTGGCTGTCAGAAACATCGCTATTTTAGACTGATACACCGCTAATTTAGACCAGTCCAAATTAGCGATGTTATTAGAGCGAGCCCGGATCGAAGAAAAGGCGAACCGTGTTTCGTGTCCTACCTTCGCATCCGCACCGCCGAAATGAAGAGATATTCTCGTCCTGGATTCTCAGAATCGCATCAGGTAATGGTGTGTCTGTCAGAGATCTCTGCGACAGCATTGATGAAACCAGAAATATTCAACGTCTCGACCTGATGTGGCCCAATGATCCGCTGGTAAGCTCACTGGCCGTAGCAACTAGCATGCGAGCAGAGCTGGTTGGCCAAGCACTTCCTGCCAGCTTACAAGGGTTATATGGAAAGGGGATCAATGAATGCTGGCCCTACAACCGGGCATTACCCTGGCATCTAAGGACAGGTTCGCCGTCACCGAATGTGGGTGGACAGTACTGCATCGACTGTCTTCGCGAGTCCAGGTGCTATCAACTGCGTTGGCGTATATCCGTTTATGGCTGCTGCTTACTACACAAGAACTTCCTTCGTGAGTGCTGTCCGCACTGCGACGAACCAATAAGAGACGCTTCCCAGTTTTTTAATTGGCGCGTTCCTGATCCCGACAGAGAAATCGAACTTTGTGGCTACTGCGGCGGGTCACTAGTACGGTGTGAACCCTCTGAGTTCGTTACTAACGATGCACTGGAACTCGCGCAAATATACGACTCGCTGGTTAGAAATCCCAACTGCCTCGGATATTTTTCGGTACTGTATAAACTTCTTCAATTCATGTGTGGAGTATCCAATTTGGCAAAACTCATGCGATCAGAAATATTGGCTGACTCTCGGCAGCTCATACTTCGCTGTAAAGACGCAGATATGATCTGTTTCGAAGTTCTCGACGCAAAATCAAGGCTTACGATGCTAACGACCGTATTGCACCTCTTTAAAGATTGGCCAGTTCATTTTGTCGATGCAGTGAGATCTCACAGCATTCGAAACTGGTGGATTAGCGGACCAAATCTACCGAGGTGGTATCTAAATGCGGTGGAGCTAGCGTCGACAAAGCGTTGGAACCTTATGTCATGCGCGAGGCAAGAATTTCTGAGTGCTGCAACACTGGAAGGATGGGCGTCGGTTGGTCAGTTTGCTGACCGACAGGACTGATCAATGCTTCGTTTCAGTTCGAAAGCTCTGAAGATTTCACACCTGCGTAGTTCTTTGGAAGCTGACTCACAGTCGTCTTTCGTAATCTGCCTCGTTCCTTCGCCGGGCACGACGTCCTCGGGGATGAGTCAGTCGGTTGAACGGAGAAACAAGGGTCGCAAATCCGTGAGGCGGACTTTCCATGTCTTTCAATAGATAGTTGTAAAGTACAGCACCAGATTTCCAGGCACAGCTAAGACGATTCGCCGGATCCACCATGAGCCACAATCCCAATTGGACTATGAAGTGACGCTCATCTAGCGACCGCTCCTCAAACGCAAAGCGCCCCTTCGTCAATTCTCTCGGAGCTACGTTGATCTGACCCAACACAAAGTTATACAGACGCAGCTTCGATCGACGGGAGATCAAAATCTTACACAGTTGATGGAGGACATCCATAAACTCCATACAAACGTGGTGGTAACCGCTCCTAGTTGGGCCTTCGAGCTCGGCGAGAATTTCCCGAAAAAGACTAAAGCTCTGATTTTCGACAGCAGAGGCTTTATGCGTCTCTGTTCGGCGCAGATCGAAGCCGCACTCGCTGCAACTACAGAGGAGTCCTGGATCGAGAACGGTCGGGCGTCCGAGTTCGCGACGGTGAAAAGCGGCAGGCGAATGGCAGTCGGGACATCGTTCTTCTAGCATGCACCCATGCGTTGTGCAAAAGGTGTAGAAGGCAATACGCCAACGCTTCCGGAAATACGGCTCTCGGTCTTCAGCGAGACAACATGGACAGAACTGCAAGCCAAAACGCAACCTTTTGCGGTGATACATTCCCAATGGGAGTATCCATCGCTGTTGACCACACACGAGAAGTCGTTTGAATATTTTTCCTTTATAGGAGCTCAAGGTCAAAAGTTCTATTTTTTCAAGAGAAACATTTGTACGCATGCTCAATTCGCGAAGCAACCAACCAGGAGCGAGACGATCAATGTCTCTATTCCATATTTGACGGTCGTTTCCGAAGGCGCAGTCGCAAAATCGTTGAAGTTTAACGCCATTCTTCTTGGCCAGTCTTACCAACCATGACGATAAAAGTTCGTCAGGTAATGGCTTGGGGCGCACCGGCCAGAGTTGGTTTGGCCGCAGCGGTTTTGAGTTCTCATTCATTTCCGAGTACATAGACTATAGTCTATGTACTCGCGCGGGACAAGGCGGAACACTCTATGAGTGCACGATCCGCGAACATTGCTTGGTGACGCTATACGCAAGCGCCGGATGGAACTGGGTTTAACGCAGGAACAGCTCGCAGAGAAGGCAGAACTTCACTGGACGTATATCTCTGGCATCGAGCGTGGCAGGCGAAATGTCAGTATTGTGAATCTGCATCATATCGCGCTTGCTTTAGGTGTAAGCGTAAGTCATTTGACTAAAGATTTTTGAGTCGCTCTGATGGAGCCTTCCAGGCAATTTGCTTTAAGAGCTTGTGATCTATTTTTTCCGAGCCTGTTCTAATCGCGTGCGCTGCGGCTTCCATCAATAAATTCGAGAGTTCTCCTATATATCCTTCGGTCATAGAAAAGAGTTTCATGGCTAAGGTCGGCTCTTGGAGTTCGGAGGGATTGCGCAGTGGCAGGATGTATTCGAAGCTCTCCAATAATTTTCGAAAATCAGCTCCGAATTCCCACCGTTTCAATTCAGCGCGCTCAAATCGATTGTCCAACTGGGGAACAAGTCGCAATGCACTGAAGACCTCTCTGGTCCCTGCTCCGACAATTGAAACATGCGACCGATTACCCAAATACTTGAGGCCATTCAAAAAGGTCCGCTGCTTCAGCGATGTTCCCGCAATGGCAGTACTGAGTTCATCAATCATAAGTATGCGTGTTCCAACTTGTCGCATGAGTTTCAACGTTTGGAACGCCTTTACCTCAACACGATCCTTTTCCCGAAAGACCGCGCCCAAAAACATCAACACTAAATTGTAGAAGTTATCGAGGCTAGGACTGTCCACTTCAACGCTTATCACCGGAGCGTAACTTGCATCTGCATCAGGATTGTTCTCCTTTGGGTGCAGATCGTAAAACCGGTTAAGGAGATGGGTCTTACCGTTATTGGTATCGCTAATCATCAGAAGGTTGGGTATCCGATATGACTTCAGCACATCCTGACGTGGCCTCGGTAGATTAAAGAGTTCCTCTAATCTGCTAAGGATAGCTTTTGCGCGCGGATAAGGAATCCAAGCTTCAGAACGCAGTAGGAAGACTACCCGGCTAATCCGTTCGTCATCGCCCAGATTAAGAGCTTCGCGCGCATCCTGGCTAAGATGCGTGATTTTTCTTGTTTTCTTCATCGGTATCCATGAACCGCGTTACCCTTACGTAATCCTTCACGGACGTTGGGGCCACACTAGCTTCATTGCTCGAGTGAACTACCGTAGTTTGAGCCCAATGGCGTCGTCTCTCTCCTTTCGTGCGTGCTGCCTTTGTACTACGCCTTGCATTGTCTTCGATCTCCCGCATCTTATCTCTAGCATGGCAAATAGTTTGTTCATCGATATCAGAAAACGTGAGATCCCGGTTCTTCAGAAACTTTCTCGACTCACGAACCTCCCAGATACTCATCGGCTGTATCGATGTATTGCGCAATGGGATTGCGAAGTACTCCTTGATTTCGGGATCGTAAAACCAAATCCGACTAATATCTCGAGGATCACGTCTGAATTTGAATCTTCGTTTGATCCCCGGCTTTCGGGGATCAGAAGCGTTGATCCACGGCTGAAGTACGTCGCTGTAATAATGGAACTTCTCAATCGCGACGCCATCACGCTGGATTGTACGTTCGAAGAAAGGCATTAGATCAAGCCGGAGACGCTCTTGGGCGGCGATATCCGTAATTCGAGGAGGAAGACCTGTGGCGGGGTATTCCGCAGAGCCGCGAAGAACCCCTTCCTCGAATCGACGCAAGGGTGAGATGCCCAATGTCGAGTGCACTTGATTATGATATTCGATTATTTTTGTCACTAGCCATTTCTCAAGCTCGTCAATCGTGAGGATTGCCTTCGCCTCCGAGTCATAATCTCCCCTATCTTTCGGATCAGCGAATGTTGTGCCCGGAACCGCATGAATCGCAGTTTTCAGCGTACCTAGAAGTCGCTCGATATGAGCACCGTACCGCGGCTTTCTCACGGGGCGCCAGATCAAGTCCATACCATACTGCTGACATGCTTCCTTCAGCATCCCGCCACGGAATTCACCTGCATTATCCGCGTGAATTGCCGCAGGAAACCCCCAGCATGGCCATTCAAAGTTGAGGTCTAGCTTTGATAGCCAAATCTCTTTTGGCGTTATCGCATTCGCAATACAGAGGCCCGTGCCCATCGCTCCTGGCGGATCCAATGAAAGGTAAAAGCCCAAAATCATCCGGCTAAACACATCTATCAAAACAGTGAGCCAAGGTGTGATAGTCGCACGTCGCGCGATGGAATCGACGACGATAACGTCATACTTAGTATGGTCTATCTGAGTAATGGCCAGAGGCCAATCGGCACCCGAAAAACTACTGCGAATTGGGTCGTATTTTTCTTCGGCCGCTTCTCGGCCATGACGACTCGCGATCTTTTTGCGGTCATCAATATTAAACACGCGAGCTCGGATGGTGTTGTAGTGTACGACGGAAAGCCCAGCATTAATCAGCTTATCCTTAACTCTTTTATAAACATCTCTGATGCTCTTACACTGAGGTGTCAACCATTCATCTGTGATTGTCTTCTGAACGATTGCTTCCCGCTCAGCAGCGAGCTTAGCGTGGCCAATATCATCGCGCTGCTTTCGGATGAGAGAGGTTAACGTCGAGTTCGCATCGTAACGAGACAGCCAGTTGTAAATTGTGCTCGGATGAACGTTGAACTCGCGCGCGCGGCTATTTACGTGAGCCCGGGTCCTCTTTAGCCTGCAACTGAGCGGCTTGATAATCTCCAAGCGAATCTTTGCTCGCTCTAGATCGTGCTCGGAAATGTCGCTCGGCTCGGGAACCTTCTCTAGTGGTCGCGATACGGCAGCAGCTTGCAACTCTGCTATTTTTGCGATTGAAATCTCATTAGTTCCCTCATATGTCAAAAGCACAGAATTCAAATCGGGAATCCTTTTAATGACCGCTGCACGCTCATGGTGCTGTACCTTGACACCGGGTCGCAGATTCAAACGCACTGCAGAAGTTTTCGCTACGGAGACCAGATCTTGCTGTCCATGTTCAGAGGTTGCCATAGGTCTGCTCCAATTTTGAATGTGCCAATCAAGCCCCAAAGGGTTGGCAGGAAACGAGCTTCCTCTATTCGATTTCGGGACAAGTTGGCAAGAAGTCGATTTGGGGTTGTTTGTCGCAATTTCGCAATTGCTGCCACCAGTTGCGCTGCCATTTCAGGTGATTCAATTCCTCTTCGAACGAAAGGAAGAAGAAAACGCGCACTTTCGAAATACTGGGTATAAATCTCCTTTTCCGTGACTATTCTGAATCTCCTATTGGTCTTGGCGGTATGGTGAATAGCTTCTCGATATTTCGGACGCATTTCAGACCAATCCTTCCACAATTTCTCGCGGTATTTCACTTCGAATAAGATAGGCTTCATACGTTCGTCTTCGAAACGCGCCAAGCAATCTGGAGTGTAGTCGCGTCGCTTTCCTGTTAGATCCGTCCAGGGTATTACTTCGGGCTGGACCTCAAATGACTGTATGGCCGGATCGAAGTCTAGGAGGGTCAGAAAGTCGCGCTCCAGCATAGACTCAAATGCAGCCTCTCCTAGAGATTTCCGAGCAGCTGCGACGCCCGTGACATTACGATAGTTCTTCGGAATTGTCCGAACCGGCATATGATGATCTTCTTGATGAAACATCCCGAGCGACAATCAATCTTCATCTTTGTGCGGGCTACGTGCCTTGAGGAGCGGGATGATGACGTTTTCCACCGCAGAGTTTACAAATGCTGTCATCGTATATTGACTCTGTCGGTCCGCTGGTACATTTTCACGCAACCGCCGTATCTCTCGCTTGAATTCCAAATAGAGAGGAATAGGCATCTTGATATTGCAACAATGCAAACCCATATTGCCCCTCCTATTGACTAACTCATCCACTCCGTTGAGAATTAGCTGCCTCTCCTGTTCGGTAGTCAAGAAATAGTCGAGGTTCTCTTCCTCGACAAGAGCCTTTAGAGTTCGCTTTTGCATCGTGCCCTCCTCCACATTACGGCTACTCACAGAGAGAGTGACAGCCTAGCTCCTCTGTCCCACCGACACAGAGGAGTCTTCCCTCTTGAAGTAGAAGCTCCATGCTGGATATAGGGCAGCTCGGAGACATGGTCGTTTTCCCCGCGAAGTGTCACTTTGTGATTCCCGGTATTGAGCACCGTCCAAGGTTCTCCGTCCAAAGAAAGTACCGCACCTGGGCAGATATCGATCATCCCTATGTCAGGCAGGTCATCCATGGACCCTGCGTAGAATTGGGCTACCGCTTCTGAATTGGCGAATACGCGTACCCGCTCAGGTTCGATCAGACGAGCATTCAAATTTACGTGGATGATGGAGCCCGCGATCATCTGGTATATCTCATCGGAAGGGACTGCGTCCTTAGTTTGCGATAGAAGATATTCGAGAGTGACAATAGCCGAGCAGACCCTCAGCACGGCGCCGAGTCACTACACCGACTTGGCGGCGATTGCGCCCCCCGCTGCATCCGGGATAGACGAGCGGCACGGGGCTTGACGATCATTTCGCTTGAGCTAGGTCAGACCATCCTCGGCAAAGCGCCTCAGAATCCCCCGTTTCAACGTCACTATGCGCTTAAACCTCATAGCACGCAAGTGCTAAATATCTTAGGTAACATAATGAAATTAAAAGACTTATACGCAAAAACATTGATATGGTATATTTTTGTTTTTTTGAGCGCTCCGAGAGTGACTACTCCAGCGCTCGCCCAAATCAAGGCTGCGAGACAGCATCATCTGAATCCAAAAGGCACGAATTCAGTGCACAGGGGACCACCTGCGAATGCCTAAGTACACCCGGTCCAAAATAATCATGGGTACTAAAGATTTTTTAAGTTTGCGTCCGCGGGGCGCTCTGAAGCTGGTTGGGGGAGTCTTGAGAACATACTTCAGCAGCCGATAGAAGAGCAGACCGGGGCGCCTAGACCTACGCGAGTTGAAGCGGAAGACAAATTCGTTGAGCGAGAGGTCGAGTTGCGCGGCGGTGTTGGGTGCCCAGCCACGCCTTGGGAAGCCCAGCCAATACTTGAGTTTGTTGGCAACTGCCCGGATTCCCATCATGAAGCCATCTTGCGCGTCATGCTTAGTTGAACGGCTAACCCTAACGGGCTTATACCCTCTTTCGGCAAGCTTCCTCCAAGCTATGCGCATATCGGTATGCACTTCAGAGCCTGGCCTGACTGCCTGGGAGACAAATGCGGCAATGTTGTCGGCTGAGTTATCAGCGATGCGGCGGAGGCGCACACGGCCGAACCCCTTCGTTGGCAATATCTCTAAGGCGATGGCAACGACAAACTGCGTTCTGTTATACCCGCAACCGGTTCGCTCGATGCCGTCCACGCACTTCACACCGAACTCGACAGGGCCACGAATCGGATCTCTGCCTGCACGGCCCATCGCCGTGCGCAATTTATTGATGATCGAGCATGCAGATTGATGGCTCCGCAATTTAAGCATTTGTTGCAGCAGAAACGGACTGATCCCGTTCTGAGAATCGGTCATGTGCCATGCCGCAACAAGCCAACTCGAATGGGGGATACGGCTTCGCTCGAAGATAGTCTTCGCTGTAACCGATACTTTGCTCTTGCATTTCGCACAAGACCGGCGCCCATCCACAGGCCGCCCGGCCCTTTCACACTTGCACTTTGGGCACCGAAACCCTTTGCCCCACCTCAAGTGCTCCAAATAGGAAGTGCTGGCAGCCTTGGGTGCAAACCAGCGCCGAAACTCCAGCGCCGTTTTTGGGTATGGTGTGGGAGATCGCAGATGATCCGCCATGCTGCTTGGTTCTGCGGCGGCCACGGCAATGCGCTTGGCGACGCATCTCCCCATCAATGTTCACCCCACCGAGCATCCAGCATACGGCGAACATCGACCATATCCTGCGACATTCGATGTGGGCCATGCAGATGACATCAATCACCTCGAACTAGAGTTCGGATTATGCACCGATCACGGTGGAGAAGACAACATCACCCAACGAAGGCTCCTCATCCGGCCGCCGTATCTGCAGCACCCTAGATGTCTCCGCTTCAGGAATCGCCTGCTGTGTGGTTCCTACTGGAGACAGATGTGTCTCTTGAAGCGGCCACGGAACCTCGCGACCTGGGCGCTTCTGACGCGCATGGCATTGGAACTGGATCATTATCGATATACATAATTGACTTGACATTCTGTCCTCCAGAAATGGCCAAGCTCGTGTTGGCGCAATTCCTGAAGGCTATTGGGAATACCGGGAGGGTTCGGCTGGAGTTCAAGGACGCGCAAAGCGCGGTGCAGATGCGGCCCGAAGATGCGAACGAAGATGTGAAGTATCGGTACATCTTGATGCCAATGAGAATCTGACAACGTGCTACACGCGCTGCTGCTTGTCAAAAACACCATATGTTGGCCAAATGGCCAGCTTATGGTGTTTTTTTGCGTCGTAGGAGAGGCTTTACGGAGCTATTGGGTGAATTGTCGAATAAAAGGATAATTTGGCGCACGTGCCATTCATTTTTGGGTACCTACCAAAAGTTGTAGAACTTGGAAAAGTAAGAAAATAACCGTATCCGTCAGGCAAAACCACATTGACAGTTATAGATTGCTAGCGGCCCATGCGGTGGGAGTGAGTTCTGGAAGTCTCTGGATGGATAAGTTGGCGAGCCCTGGCAGGACAGCGGCTAGGTACTCACGGGCCGGGATCTTGAGTCGGCGGCAGGTTTCGACGACGGAGAGGATTGCTGCGACGCGTGGTCCGGCCTTCTCGTGACCGATGTGGGTCCAGTTGCGACGGCCAATCGCCACCGGGCACATGGAGTTCTCCGCAAGGTTGTTGCTCAGCTCCAGCTCTGCATAGTCGAGGAAGCGAGTGAGCTTGTGCCACAGCCGAAGGGTGTAGGAAGATGCCTTGCCGAGTGGGCTCGATGGGAGTGCGGTTTGGCTGGCAGCCTCGATCTGCGCCTTGAGTTCGCTGAGCACCGACGGAGCCCGTTCCATGCGCAGGGCGTGACGGGCAGCGTAGTTCATGTTTTCGTCGCGTGCCTG
>WNFD01007600.1_pt1 | contig 10723 bp, 12 predicted proteins | sample 5400491 | NCBI WGS metagenome assembly WNFD01 (sample SAMN13153343, study PRJNA577476) | soil metagenome | isolation source: 120 cm saprolite under Douglas fir tree site 2 hole 2 replicate 2 | place: USA:California | collected 2015-04-18 | reverse complement strand
GGTCGGTCCCGGCGCGACGCGCCCCTCGGGCGGACGCCCGCAGCAGCTCTACCTACTCACCGATGTGGGCAAGGAGGCATTCCCGCGCCACTACTCGTGGTTTGCGCAGTTGTTGATCAACGCGATGGCTCGGGAGCACGGCACGGCGGGCCTTCGCGCGCGTCTCGGGCGCATCGCCTCGGCGGTCGCGGCGCAACTACGCGGCCGCCTCTCGGAGACGAAGAACCCGCGGCAGAAAGTGCAGCAGCTCGCGGCGCTGATGGACGAGCTCGGCTATGACGCGCATTTGGTGAAGGAGGTAGGCGGGGCAGCGACGATCGAGGCAAACAACTGCGTCTTCCACGAGCTCGCGATGAAGAACCCACAGATCTGCCACTTCGATCTCGCGCTGCTGTCCGCCTCTACCGGCAGGCGCGTCGAGCTTCACGAGTGCATGGCGCGAGGCGGCCACGTGTGCCGTTTCCGTTTCGCGCGCAATGCATGATTGGGAACTGATGGTGGGCCTAGGATTTGGAGGAGCAACCGATGGCTGAGTCTTTGAAAGTCGCCAAGGCGGACCAACTCTCGCCCGGTCAGGCCCGACGGGTCAAAGTCCACGGCAAGCGGCTCGCGCTGTTCAACATTGATGACAACTTCTACGCCCTCGAGGACACCTGCGCCCATAAAGGCGGGCCGATGTCTGGAGGCGCGGTCGCAGGTGCCAGGTGAGTCCTGAGAAACTGCCCGGGATCCGTCATATCGTCGCCGTTGGGAGCGGCAAGGGCGGCGTCGGGAAATCCACGGTGAGCGTTAATCTGGCGCTAGCGCTGCAACACCTCGGAGCGTGTGTCGGGCTGGTAGACGCCGATATCCTTGGGCCTAGTATCCCCGGCATGCTCGGCATCCCCACCGGTCTGCCGCCGACACAATCCCCGGAAGGCAAGATGATCCCGGCCGAGCGGCACGGTCTCAAAGTGGTGTCGATGGGCATGCTCACCGGAGACGACAACCCGGCCGTCTTGCGCGGTCCGATGGTGGGCAAATACCTGAAGATGTTCGTCGACGGCGTGCAATGGGGAACGCTGGACTACTTGATCCTCGACCTCCCGCCCGGGACCGGCGACACCCAGTTGACGCTGGCGCAGAGCATGCCGCTGTCGGGCGTGGTGATCGTGACGACGCCACAGGACGTCAGTCTCAAGATCGCCCGCCGCGGCTTGCGGATGTTCGAGAAGGTGCAGGTCCCGATTCTCGGGATCGTCGAGAACATGCGCACCTTCACCTGCCCCCACTGCGGCAAAAGCACGGATATCTTCCGTCGCGGCGGTGGCGAGCGGATGTGCCGGGAGCTGAACGTCCCGTTCCTGGGCGCCTTGCCCCTCGATCCGGATGTCGTCACTTGCGGTGACGAGGGTCGCCCCATCGTGGCGGCCCAGCCAAAGTCGGTCAGTGCGCAGGTGTACGCCGCTATCGCCACAGCGTTGGTAGAGCAGCTCCACGCGGCGGTCGCGGTGCTCAAGCCCTTTGTGTGGAAATGGGACGGCAACGAGGGCGCGCCGGCCTGGATGGAAGGCGCGGTCCGGCCCGCAGGATCGCGGAACACTCCCATCGGTCTGCGCCGTCGCGATCCGCGTACGTTGTCCATGCTCTGGGAGGACGGTCATCGCGACGACTTCGACGTCCGAGACCTGCGTTTGGCGTGTCGTTGCGCCCTCTGCATCGAGGAGATGAGCGGACGCAAGCTGCTCGATCCGAAAACGGTGCGCCCTGATGTGAGCCCGCGCCAGATCGTCAGCGTAGGCAACTACGCGATCGGGTTCGATTGGAATGACGGCCATAACAGCGGGATCCATTCGTTTAATGACCTGCGAGCCATGGGCGAGCGCGCTGCGGCGAAGAGCGTCGAAGATGTCTGAAGCCCGCTCTATGGATCCGACGCTGGTGGATCTGCCAATCGGCATCCGCGCGGAGACTTCGCTCGCCGATCCCGACACGTGCAAGTTCACTGTGAGCCGCACCTTGCATCCCGGTGGCCCGTTCTTCTTCGGCACCATGGAGCGGGCTGCCGGCTCACCGCTCGGCGAGCGACTGTTCGCACTCCCCGGTGTGGCCAACGTGCTCATCGCCGAGAGCGTGGTGACCATCGGCAAGGAGCCGAGCGCCTCGTGGTCAGCATTGAAAGCGGCAATCGGGACGGCCATCCGCGCGCATCTGCTCACCGGCGTGCCGGCTATCCTGGAAATGGCTGCCTACGCCAGCGCGCAAGGAAGGTCCGACGCCGAGCTTAGCGCAGCCGTTCAGGAACTCCTGGACAAGGAGGTCAATCGTTCCATCGCGAATCACGGCGGGAAGATTTCGATCGTGAACATTCGCCAAGGGACGCTTTTCATCACCATGAGCGGCGGCTGCCAGGGATGCGCGTCCTCTCAGGCGACGCTGAGGCAGGGATTCGAAGTCATGGTGAAAAGGATCGCTCCGGAAATCGTGGAAATCGTCGATGCGACGGATCACGCAGCGGGGAAGAAACCGTTCTACCCGCATGCAGGGCAGGCGCGATGATAATATCAGACGACGGGATGCCTCAACGCAACGCGAAGAACGCCTTCGGTTTCGCGCATCTCTTGTCCGCCCAGGACTTCGCACAGCGAGGCCCGCTTGAGATCGTACTCGCCGGCGACAAGCTCGGAGCTACAGCACTCGTCGAGCGCTGTGCGGCGTGACGACGATTTCGAAGGCTTCGTTCCGCCTTCCGCTCCTATCGACTGGGGCACCGGCGCAACCGGCGGATCTGCTCGACGCAGATGGCTCTCCCGAAGAGGTGGTCATTGCTTACCATGAGCGGACGAAGCACTATTTTCATCGATACGCGGCCTCGCTCGGCTGCATGGACTGGGCCACGCAGCCCGATCCGTTCCGACGCTATCCAGGAGCGGACCTCGTCCGGCTTCTGCTACCCAAACCGGGCCGTCCGCTGCCGTACTGGCAGCTCTACGCGCTCGGGGAGGTGTCATCGGAGCCGCTGTCACCGGAGTCGATCTCTCTCTTCTTCCGGTACGCGCTGTCTTTGACGGCGTGGAAACGCTTCCATGAAACGACGTGGTCCCTGCGCGCGAACCCCTCGAGCGGAAATCTCCATCCGACCGAGGGATATGCGGTTCTACCGGCGATCGAGCAGCTCGGCGGCGCGCCCGCCGTGTACCACTATGCACCCAAGGAGCACGCTCTCGAACGGCGGGCAATCCTCGACGCGAAGGCCTGGACCCAACTCTGCGCGCCGTTTCCGGAGGGTTCCTTCCTCGTGGGCCTGTCGTCGGTCCATTGGCGGGAAGCCTGGAAGTACGGTGAGCGCGCGTTCCGCTACTGCCAACACGATGCTGGACATGCACTTGCAAGCCTGCGCATTGCGGCGTCGGCTCTTGGCTGGGGCTTGGTGCTCCTCGATGGAATCAGCGACAGCGCCATCGCGGGTCTCTTCGGGCTCAGCCGCGGTGAGGACTACGGGACGGCAGAGCGCGAGGAGCCTGAGCTTCTGGCATTGGTCACATCCGGTCTTCCGTTGACGTCTGCCCAGCCGCTGAACGAGCCGGCGGCAGGCAGCATCGGCGCCCAATGGTGCGGCAGGGCCAACACGCTCAGCCCCGAGCACGGCGTCGAGTGGCCCGTGATCGACGAGGTTGCGCAGGCCACGCGGCGATCCGAAAGCGCACCGATCACCGAAGATTTCTCGCGGTTCCCCACCGAAGAGCAGCTGTTCGGGATCCCGGTCCGCCACGGTCTGCTCACCGCGGAGACGGCAATCCTCGGCCGCCGAAGCGCAGTCGCGATGGATGGCTCGACCGCGATTTCGCAGGAAGTGTTCTTCCGCATGCTCGCGCGGTTGATACCGACGCGCGACCGGCGATCGATGCCCTGGGATGCGATCCCGTGGCGGCCGCGCATCCATCTCGGCCTGTTCGTCCACCGCGTCGAAGGCGTCCCTCGGGGCCTTTACGCGCTCGCGCGCGATCCCGACAAGCTCGCGGCCCTCCAGGAAGTGATGCGGCGGGAGTATCGCTGGCAGCACCTGCCCTCTTGTCCGCCCGGGCTCCCGCTGTACCTGCTCCAGGAAGGGGACTGTCGGGCGCTCGCGGCCACCGTCTCCTGCGGCCAGCACATCGCCGGTGACGGAGCATTCAGCCTGGGAATGATCGCGGACTACCGGGACAGCCTGACCACGTACGGCGCCGCGTTTTACCGAAACCTGTTCTGGGAGGCTGGCATGGTGGGCCAGGTGCTTTACCTCGAGGCCGAGGAGGCGGGCATCCGCTCGACAGGGATCGGCTGCTACTTCGACGATCCCGTGCATGAGGCCTTTGGGATCACTTCACGGCAGTGGCAGAGTTTCTATCACTTCACCGTCGGTGGCCAAGTCGAGGACACACGGCTCACCACGCTACCTGCATACCGCGTCGAGAAAGAGCAATGAGCGCACCAACGGTCATCGTCGATATCAGGCACGCGTTCTAAACTTTTGCAGGCGGAGTCGGCACGACCTAGGCGATATGCCTTAGGACGGCCGCTCGGGATTGACCCCTGCCGTAAGGCGCGCATGCTCGGGATCTTCGGCAATACGGAGGTTTAGCTATGCCCGGCATGAATCAGGCAACGCATGACTACATCGTATTTAAATTGGGACAGGCTTTGCAGTTACTGCTATTGGCTCAGCGCGACACTGCAGTGCGCAAGGGGTATAGGAATTTCGATATGGCGATCAGTATCGTGCGCGATTGCCAAAAGACGTTCGCGGATACGTGGGCGGCAACACGCGATGCGAACACGGCCGCACCCGCATTGGAATCAGCCATGGCGAAACTGAATTTGGTTCATTCGGGAGACGCGGCGCCAAGTGTCGCGGCTGCGCTCAGGCATATCCAAGAAGTCATCAAGGCTTTGAAGCCACACTTGGACGGCGCGAGCTAGGCGTGTCGACGCGTCGCCGGATCAGTCGGCCACAACGCAAAACATGCCGCCAACTCGCCGCATTAAAGCTCTCCGCGCTCCCGGAAGGGAATCAACGCGCGGCCCAGAGACGGTTAGAACATTACCAAAGACACCCGCGGCAGATTTTTTACTGCGCGATCGGGTCCGCACACCCACATCAATGCGCGGCGCGCTTTTGGGGATCATTGAGAAAGGTGAAGGAACGCTGAGTTCGCGTGTCGGATATAGCCACGCACACTATATAGATGGCTGAAGCAACATCGCGATTTGACATATTCTGTACATTGGTGTATAGGCAGGACCATGTCATCAAGCATGGAAGCGATGAGCAACGTTGATTTTAAACGACGCCTTTCACAACCAATTGATTGCGGCTCTACCGGAGGCGGAACTCGCCCGTTGGCTGCCGTATTTTGAACCCGCGGACATGCCTCTTGGCGCGGTGATCTACGAGTCGGGTTGCGAAATGACGCATATGTACTTTCCAACCACGTCTATTGTTTCGCTCTTGTCCGTGATGAGAAGCGGCGCCTCGGCGGAGATCGCGGTCGTCGGGCACGAAGGCGTCGTCGGTATGCCACTTATCATGGGCGGTGGCTCGACGCCGAGCCGGGCACTCGTCCAGAGCGCTGGCGAGGGTTTTCGGTTAGCAGCTAATCTCATGCTGCAAGAATTCGAGCGGGGCGGACCCGTGATGCATCTACTGCTTCGCTATACCCAGAGTCTTATCACCCAGATGGCGCAGACGGCGGCATGCAATCGTCACCATTCACTCGACCAGCAATTGTGCAGATGGCTGTTGTTAAGCCTGGATCGTCTGGCTTCGAACGAATTGGTGATGACGCAGGAACTCATCGCCAACATGCTGGGTGTGCGGCGTGAGGGCGTCACGGAGGCGGCCGGCCGGTTGCACAAAGCCGGAATTATCGACTACCACCGTGGCCGTATCATTGTGCTAGACCGCGATCGTCTGGAAAAGCGCACCTGTGAATGCTACGCCGTGGTTAGGAAGGAATGCGAGAGGCTGCTACCGGCAACGATCGCGGCCTAACCGCCGCGTGATTCGGCCCGAGCCCGGCATCCGTGCGCCACATATGTTTCGGTGCATCGCGGGAAGACGCCTTTTGGTCTTAAACTCGCGGCGATCGTCGGTCTTGCAAGCGTTTTGCTCCCGGTTGTCGGTTCCCCGTGACGCTGTCCGCGTTTTTGGTAATAGGTGACTCCTACAACAATCGTGTGCTCTCGACAGTTTTTGGCAAAAGTCGTGATTTCCGGAAATGGACATCCTTAAGGGGAAGAACGACATCTTCTCGGGGAACTGACAGCAGCAATGACGCTTGCAACCACTGTCGATTGGAACCGTTAAAAACGGTGGGGTCGGCGCCGATTTCGGAGTAGTTTACGTCTCCCGGGAGAACGCAGGGAGAAGCGTATGCGAATGCTTGTGTCGGTCGAATTCGCGGATGCGGGAACGAAGTCAGGCACGCATCGCGTCCTAATTATCGGCCGCGGTTCAGAGGGCCCGGCGCCGGGCGACATTGGTTTGAGTCTCGAGGAAGCCAAGACGCTCATGAGCGCCATTCAGGACGAGTTTGTGTCTGCTCAGGCGGCGGAGATCGTGGAGGCGCGGCGCCGGTGCAGTTGCGGCGAAAAGCTCGCCATCAAGGACTGGAAACTGCGTCGGATTCACACGACATTCGGTCGGGTCTACCTGCCGAGCCCTCGCGTGATGAGCTGCACCTGCAATTCCTCGCGGCGCCGTGCCATCTCTCCTCTCAAAGGATGGTTAACTCGATCGACCAACGAATTGCGATTTCTCGCCGCCAAACTGGCGAGCCAGCATAGCGTGGTGCGAAGCAATTGTGCCAACACACAAGAACTCGGGCACCTCAACGAATCAATGACCTAGCTCATTGAACCCCAGACGGGTTGACAATTTCTCTTCACAGTCCGAGGGCAACGAAATTGCCAATTTGTGGTGGACGGTAATAATTATGTCAATAATTGCGGGTATTTCTATGCCCTATGACGCTTGAATACGGTCAAGCTGTAGAGGGCAAACGGCGGCCGTGGCAACGGCGTATAGAAGTCTTCAGCCCAAAACTTCGACGGCGACTGACTCTGTTCTCGCGTGACGCGCAAGATGTCTGGATACTTCTTGAAGCGGATCCGCACGTGCGTTCGTTCTGTGAGCGGCCGGCATATATGGAAGGCAACGCCGGACGAGTGCTCGATTTCTGTGTCGACCGAGGGCGCCATCAACACTTCTGGGTCGTGTCGCCGACCGACATGGAGAGAAGTTCAATTGCGAGGACGGTCAACGGCATCGCGGTGCGCGTTATTCAACGCGCCGACTTAATCGCGATGGCGATGCGAATTTCGAATTGGTCGCAAATAGTCCCTTATCGCATTTGCTCAGCCCGGTTTGCTGATCGCAGCCTGCAGCGAGACATCCTGACCCGATTAGAGAAGCCGCATCGGATGGACTTACTTGAAGCCGCGTTTCATCCTGTTGATGTGAGTTCGGTTCGCTCGGCTCTTTTCGAGTTGCTTGCAACAGGCAAGGTCATCGCGCCTGCAATCGACTCCGCGCCACTCAGCCTGAGCACCGTTTTTAGGCGACCGTCTCCGTGAAGCGCCCAGACGCAGAAATCCTCGACACGACGCTCTGGCCTAGCACGGACTTCAGCGTGCTTAAGACGCCTGCGCGGGAACGCTATCAGGATCGCGCTGCTGCGATCGAATTCTACAGCAGCGGACTACCGATCGGCGAAGTCGAGGAGAGGACGCGGGTTGACCGGCGCACACTCTATCGAATGATTGAGCGGGCGCTGAGACGGCATCCGGATGGGCGACCGTGGGGCTTCAGAGCCCTGATTCCGAGCTTGCGAACCGTCGCCTATGAGCGGCGCAAAACGAGCAACGGCAAGGGTAGGGGGCTTTCAGGTTCGTTCGGTCAACTGCTCGATAGACATCGAGAACTCGAAGGCTTGTTGCGCGAGTTGATCCAGAACCGAGAAGTACTGTTGATGCAGCGTGGGGATCGCTTTTATGTGAAGGGCTTGAATGTCGCGCATACCCGCTTCACCGGGGTCTGCCGTTCGCTGGGATTGACTGCCCGGGACTATCCGCTGAACCAGGAAGAGCAGGGCCGCCGCAGTCTTGGCAATACCTTGCGCAGTCGAATGCTCCAGGGATTCGCCGGCGCCACCCGCTCGGCGGGCAGCGAACGCATAAAGCCCGCCGCCGCTTTGAAGTGGGGACGCGCGAAGGTAGTCACCGATCCATTTGATACCGTCGAGTTTGATGCTCACAAATTGGATCTTCGCCTGAAAGTCCTAGATCATGATCCGTACGGTGATGAGCAGGCCTTTGAGATTGAGCGCGTATGGCTCCTTGCCCTGATCGACATCGGTACCCGCGCGATTATGGGGTACACGCTCTGCTTGCGTCGTGAGTATGGTCGCTATGATGTCATACGAACCTTAGAGAAGGCGCTCGCGCCGGCACAGCGGCCGACAATCTCGATCCCAGAGCTTCAACCGATTGTGAACGGTGGATTTGTATCCGAGGTGTTCCCAGAGACGGCCTATGCGTGCTGGAGGCAAATTCGCTTTGACAACGCGCGAGCTCATCTGGCGGCCGACAGCTTGGATGTCGCCTGTGAACTGCTTGGATGCACCGTCGATGTCGGCCCGGCCTATGAACCCGACGATCGACCCTTCATCGAGCGCTTTTTCGGCACCGTCGCGACGCGCTTTACGCATCGTCTGCCCGGTACGACTGGCTCGAAGACGAGCGATGTCCTGCGCCTGTTGAGGGATCCGGGCAACGATCTGCGCCTTGTCGTGTCACTGGACGAACTGCGCGACTTGCTCGCCGTTTGGGTGATGAACTATAACGGCACGCCGCATGGCGGCTTAGGAAGTGGGCGAACGCCCCTTGAAGCCATGAGAGTGGGAATCCGGGATCGGCATATTCTGGCATTTCGTCGACGGAGACAAGAAGATCCCGATCCATCCGCAGGGCCGATTCAAGGCGGATAGCGGGGCGGCACTCGCCGCGGCCGCGGTCGCCGGGCTCGGCATCGCGGCGCTCCCGGATTTCCTGACCGAGACAGCCTTGGCGTCCGGCGCCTTGGTCCCTGTGATGAGCCGCTACCCAGTTCCTGAAGCCGGAATTTTCATGGTGCGGCCGCCAGGGCGCCACACGGCGCGAAAAGTGCGCGTTCTCACGGATCTATTGATCGAACACTTCGGGGCTAGTCCCGGAGGACTTGGCCTCTACCAGACCCTCATCCCACCATCGACCACGCTATCCACGCCCGTAATGCAGGAGCTTTCGTGAGCAAGAGGAGCCGTTCGATGCTCCCGGTGAGTGAATGCGGGCGTTATTTAGATCGAGTTCGAGAGCCTTTACCTCGACTTGCTAATCGCACCCCACTCCCACCGGAGCCCTGAAGGCGAACCCGTGGTGGCCGAGGGCAGGCTGCGGTAGTACCGAATCGCTTTCCTCAAGCGCGTTTCACGGATTACCGTTGCGGCGAGACTGCTGAGCGGTACATCTTTCAGCGAGCCACCAAATCCACCGATGGCTGTGCGTGTCGCACCGACGACAAAGACTTCGCTTGAAAGCATTGCAGGTATCCTCGTAACTTCAGCCAATCCGATTCCTGGGTACTGATCGCTCAGTGCAGCCGCTATTCCACGCGCCGCTCGCGTCTTCGTATCTTGTCCGCCGCCCGCTCGCCTAAGGGCGTGCTCCCAGAGCCTGCTCCCAGGCACGTTGTGCAATCACTGGTAGCGCAGCCACCATCTTCTCTGCATGTGCCGAAGACGCGTTGCCACGAATCAGGCGTCCTTTGATCCCGTGAACAATGGCGGCGAGCCGAAACAAACTAAAGGCAATGAAAAAATCGAGATCAGCGATGCCATTTCGCCCCGTTCGGTGACAGTAGGCCGCCACATACTCCGATTCGCTCGGTATGTTCAAGGACTCGAGATCCGCTCCCAAGAGTCCGGCAATGAGCATTGGAGGCATCCGGTACATCATCACGTGGTTCGCAAAATCGGCGAGCGGGTGCCCAAGTGTCGAGAGCTCCCAGTCGAGAACGGCCACGACCCGGGATTCCGTGGGATGGAACACAAGATTGTCGACCCGAAAATCGCCATGAATCAGCGCGGTTTCATCGCTGGCCGGGATATGCGCCGGCAGCCATTCAATCAACCGATCCAAGTGCGGGTCGCGGCCGGCGCCGGCATCAGTCAAGTATTGTTTGGTCCAGCGGCCAATTTGCCGTTCCAGGTAGTGGCCGGTCTTGCCGAAATCCGCGAGTCCAATCTTTCGGAAATCGATGGAATGGAGCTGAGCGATAGTTTCGTTCATGGCGTCGCAATATCGCGGACGCTCTTCGCGCTTGACTTGTGGAAACGTTGCATCCCAGACGTTTCGACCCGTCACGCAGTCCATCACATAGAACCATGTGCCAATGACCTGATCGTCGGTGCACAGCCCATAGACATGCGGCACGGAAAAGCCAGTAGGCTCGAGGGCCCGCAGCACTCTTGCCTCACGATCCACGGCGTGAGCGCCTTGAAGCGTGGTTCCCGGCGGCTTTCGACGCATCACATAACTCATACTGGGCGTCACAAGTTTGTAGGTCGGATTGGACTGGCCACCCTTGAATTGCTCGACGGTTAGCGGGCCCCGAAATTCCGCGACGTTCTCTTCAAGCCATCCCTTCAGGCGTTCCACATCAAAGCGA
>WNFD01007599.1_pt1 | contig 10723 bp, 9 predicted proteins | sample 5400491 | NCBI WGS metagenome assembly WNFD01 (sample SAMN13153343, study PRJNA577476) | soil metagenome | isolation source: 120 cm saprolite under Douglas fir tree site 2 hole 2 replicate 2 | place: USA:California | collected 2015-04-18 | reverse complement strand
TGTAACGCGCCAGTCGACCGGTGAGATCACCAGGGGCGGCGGCGAATGCCTGCGCAGGCGGCGAGGCAGCGGCACGCGTCTGGGCGTTCGCGAGACCGGCCGGCAGCACCGAGACGGCGATCAGACCACCAGCACCTTGTAGAACATGACGCCGCGCGAGAAGAGTATCCTGCGATTTCGTAGACGTGCCGTGCTTGTTTTTCACGTAGTCCTCCCTCGCAAGCACGATAGCCAGTTCTTAAAGAAGGGAGGTATTCTTTCGTAGAAGAATAATTGGCGGTAGAGCACGGGAATCGAACTCGCCAAGGACGCCTCTCAGCGCCCCTCACCGGTTTTGAAGACCGGGCCGGCCACCAGGCTCGGATGCTCTACCGCGCCGGTGTTTAAGGACTTTTTTTCTGGGCGTCCATGAAAAAGGGCCCGAGGCATCGCTCGCGAACTGTGCGGAGCGACTCGCGGGCGCTTTGGACAAAGTGTCCATTTATCTTGTCGATCGGCGGCGGCACGACATTTACTCGCGGCGACTTTAGCTCAGCCAGCGCGCGTTCGGCTGCGGTTGGTTTCGCCGATCGCTTTGTTGTGGCGCGTTAAGACGCTGTATATGCTTCCTCAGTGCCAAAGTCCGCGGCCAAGAAAACGTTAGTTGCTTTCCGTCTGGAAAACGAAGTGCTCGAGGCGCTTGACCGAATTGCGGATGAGCTGACGGCGAAGCAGCCGCGGTGGCGATCCAACGCGAAGGTGAGTCGCACCGAAGCCCTCAGAGCCGCGGTGCTTGGACGCGCCGACAAGAAAGCGCGCCACCCGCAGTCCAAATAACCCTCCACCCCGCCAGTCGCAGCCTGTCCAACGGCAGGCTATACGCAGTTGCATACAATGTATTCAGCAATTATACTATGTGTATACATAAATAATACGCGACAAGATGCTCCTACTTTGCGCAACGCTCAACATTGTTATCAGCTCTATCAAGTTCTGGGCTCTGATGCTCGGGCTGGCGATGTTGGTTACCGGATGTGGCGACGCAGAGCCGGGCAACCCTCGTTTTACGAGTAAAAACGGCGTCCGGTACTACGACCTGGTCGCGACGGACCTGGACGTCGCAGGCGCGAACGACCAGGAGGAGCAGCTCCTCGAGATCCACGCGGACGCGAAGGAATGTCTCGGCCAAGCTTGGGTCGAGCTCACGGACCACCGACTCTGGAACGGCACCGCGTACGTGGATGGGTTGCAACGAGGCGCCCACGTGCAGGTCTTTGCGTTTCCCTCGCGACTCGCGCCGTCGAGCTGGGCGCTGCGCCACGAGCTTTTGCACCATTTGAAGGAGTGTAACGACGGGAACGCTGACCGGGGTCACAGGGGACCCGAGTGGATTTACGTCGGGGGAGTGGCGCGATGAAAACACCGATGCTTCTGGCGCTTGCAGCGCTGGCGGCGGGGTGTGGCGCCACTCCCTTCGACGCTCCGGCCGATCTCGTGACCCACTTCGGAAGTCGCATCTACTTGAACGGGCACCCGGCCTGGACGACCGCCGACGAGGCCAGCGTGCTTCAAAGCGAGCTGCTCACCGATCTCGAGTGGGGAAGGCCGGCCGAAGAGTGCCTGGGGCGTACGATCTACCTGATCGAGGAGTATCCGATCGCCCGGTGCGAGTCTGGACATTCTTGCTTTGGTTATGCGGATGGCCCGGACCTCCACGTGGGCGCCGCGCCGCGCAATCCATGGGGTGGGGATGGCCCTCGCCTGGCGCCCTTCAAGCACGAAACGATCCACTACCTGCAAAGCTGCGTCCTTGGGATCTCAGATCGAGACCACCGCCGGTCGGAGTGGATGTTCCAATAGAGAGTCGCCGGCAAAGATCACATTGACAACAGCCCGCGAACCTTTACTTTAGCGCTCTGTGTACGCGAGTGCTAATCTCGCGAAGCAAGAATTTCACCATAATATCAGGAGGTTAAAATGGCAGCGAAGGAGATCTTCTTCCACCAAAACGCCCGGGACGCGATTTTGCGCGGTGTTCGGACCCTGGCGGATGCGGTGGCCGTAACCTTAGGCCCCAAAGGTCGCAACGTCGTCCTCGAGAAGTCCTTTGGTTCGCCCACCATCACCAAGGACGGGGTGACGGTGGCCAAGGAAATCGACCTGGAAAACCGGTTCGAGAACATGGGCGCTCAGATGGTGAAGGAAGTCGCTAGCCAGACTTCAGACAAGGCGGGCGACGGGACCACGACAGCGACGGTGCTCGCTCGTTCCATTTACGAGGAAGGCCTCAAGCTGGTGGCCGCAGGGCACAGCCCGATGGATCTGAAGCGGGGAATCGACCAGGCGGTGGAGCTGATCGTCGGCGAGCTGAAGAAGATCTCCAAGCCGACGAAGAGCCGCAAGGAGATCGCCCAGGTCGGGACCATTTCCGCCAACGGCGATGAGACGATCGGCAACATCATCGCCGAGGCGATGGACAAGGTCGGCAAAGAGGGAGTGATCACCGTCGAGGAAGCCAAGGGCCTGGAAACCACGCTCGAAGTGGTGGAGGGAATGCAGTTCGACCGCGGCTACATCTCGCCCTACTTCGTGACCAATCGGGAGCGGATGGAGGTCGTCCTCGAGGACCCCTACATCCTGATCACCGAGAAGAAAATCAGCACCATGCCCGATCTCATTCCCATTCTCGAGCAGGTCGCTCGGGCGGGAAAGCCGCTGCTGGTGATCGCGGAAGAGGTCGAAGGGGAAGCTCTCGCCACGCTGGTGGTCAATAAGATCCGCGGCGTCCTCAACGTCTGCGCGGTGAAGGCCCCCGGATTCGGCGATCGCCGTAAGGAGATGCTCCGGGACATCGCGGTGCTCACCGGGGGACAGGTCGTTTCCGAGGAGCTCGGGATCAAGTTCGACAGCCTCACCCTCAACGATCTCGGCCGTGCCAAGCGCGTCGTCGTCGACAAGGACAACACCACGATCATCGATGGCGCGGGCAAGAAGGCCGAAATCGAAGGCCGGATCAAGCTCATCCGCAATCAGATCGCCGACACCACCAGCGACTATGACCGGGAAAAGCTTCAGGAGCGGCTCGCCAAGCTCGTCGGCGGCGTCGCGGTGATCAACGTGGGCGCGGCCACCGAGACCGAAATGAAGGAGAAGAAGGCCCGCGTCGAGGACGCGCTGCATGCCACCCGCGCGGCGGTCGAAGAGGGCATCGTCCCGGGCGGTGGGGTCGCTTACCTGAGATGTCTGGGACCGCTCGACAAGCTGAAGTTGGGCGTCGAGCAGGCATTTGGCGTCCAGATTGTCCGCCGCGCGGTGGAGGAGCCAATCCGCAAAATCGCCAGCAACGCGGGCTGGGAAGGAGCGGTTGTCCTCCAGCGCGTGCTCGATGGCACCGGGGCGTTCGGGTTCAACGCGTTGACGGAGACCTTCGAAGATCTCGAGAAGGCCGGGGTGATCGATCCCACCAAGGTGGAGCGAACCGCCCTCCAGAACGCCTCATCGGTCGCATCGCTCCTGCTCACCACCGAGGCGATGGTGGCGGAGAAGCCGAAGAAGAAAGCGAAGGGCGGAGCTGGTGGCGGCGGCGGGCCGGGCGGAATGCCCGACTACGGCGGCGAGGACATGGACTACTAAGTCGCACCCGTTTTCGACGTTCACGACGGCCCCGCGTTCTCTCGGGGCCGTTTCGTTTTTTGAGGCGCTTCTTAGCTGCAGCCGCTGGTCGATCCGCAATTCGCACAGCGATAGCAGGCGCCGTTGCGGACCATGATCGCGCCGCAGGTATGGCAGGGCGGCGCATCCTCCTGGTTGAGAAACGCCTCGCGCGCACTGGAGGGCAGCGCCTTTCGCTCGCCGCTTGCCCCTTTGCCTTCCCCGCGATTCGCATCCTGCTCGGCGGGGTGGGCCTTCATGCTCTCCGGAATGTCCTCGCGGGGGAGAAACTTCAGGGCCAACCAGCGGAAGATGTAATCGGTGATCGATTTGGCGATGGGGATGTTCGGGTTTCCGGTGAACCCGGACGGCTCGAAACGCGTATGGCTGAACTTGTCCGCCAGGACCTTGAGCGGAACGCCATATTGCAAGGAGAGCGAGATGGCGGTGGCAAAGCTGTCCATCAACCCGCTCACCACCGACCCCTCCTTGGCCATCACGCAGAACAGCTCTCCCGGCTGGCCGTCTTCGTACATTCCCACCGTCAGGTATCCTTCATGGCCGCCGATGGAGAATTTGTGGGTGACCGCCTTTCGCTCGTCGGGAAGTCGCCGACGGACCGCGCGATCCGGCGGAGGGGCAACCACCACTGGCGCCGCGACCGTCTCTTCCTTGACGTCCGACTTGACGTCCGACTTCTTCGTGTTCAGCGGTTGCGAGCGCTTGCAGCCGTCGCGATAGACGGCGATTGCCTTGAGCCCGTCGCGCCAGGCCGCCAGGTACGCCTGCTCGATCTCCTCTACGGAGGCGTTGGTGGGCAGGTTGACCGTCTTGGAGATCGCGCCCGACAAGAACGGCTGGGTGGCTCCCATCATCCGGATATGGCCCATCCAATGGATGCTGCGCTCGCCCTTGGCCGGGCGGAACGCGCAGTCGAACACGGGCAGGTGCTCCGGTTTGAGAATGGGCGAGCCTTCGATCGTGTCATGCTCGTTCAAATAGGCAGCGATCGATTCGACCTGCGAGGGCGAATATCCGAGCTTGGCGAGGGCGAGTGGTACGGTGTTGTTGACGATCTTCAGCATCCCGCCGCCGACCAGCTTCTTGTACTTGATCAGCGCGATGTCCGGCTCGATGCCGGTGGTGTCGCAGTCCATCATGAATCCGATCGTTCCCGTAGGCGCGAGGACAGTGACCTGGCTGTTTCGGAATCCGTGATCGCTGCCCAGAGCGAGCGCCTGATCCCACGCCAGGGAGGATGCCGCGTGCAGCGCCGCGCTCACCCCGTGCGCGGGAATCTGGTGAGCCGCCTTGCGGTGCTTGCGGATGACCCGGAGCATCGGCTCGGCATTCTTCGCATATCCGGCGAAAGGACCGCTGCGCTCCGCCAGCTTGGCCGATTGCACGTAGGCTTCGCCGCACATCAGGGAGGTGATTGCCGCGGCATAGTTTCTCCCCGCGTCGGAGTCATAGGGAAGGCCGGAGGCCATCAGCAGAGCGCCGAGGTTCGCAAACCCGAGCCCGAGCGGTCGATAGGCGTGTGAGTTCTCGGTGATTCTCTGGGTGGGGTAGCGGGAAAAACCGACGATGATTTCCTGGGCAAGCAGCACCACATCCACCGCGTGCTTGAAGGATTCGACGTCGAAATCGCCGTCGATCGTCCGGAAGCACATCAAGTTCAAGGACGCCAGATTGCAGGCGGTGTCGTCGAGGAACATGTATTCCGAGCACGGGTTGGAAGCGTTGATCCGCGCCGTGTTCAGGCAGGTGTGCCAGTCGTTGATCGTGGTGTCGAATTGCAACCCGGGATCGCCGCAGAGGTGAGCGGCCTCGGCTATCTCCCGCATCAGCTCGCGGGCGCGGAAGGTCTCCATCGTCTGGCCGTCCTTCACTTTCTTCGTGCTCCAGGGCTCGTCCTCCACCACCGCATTCATGAACTCATCGGTGACCCGAACGGAGTTGTTGGAGTTCTGGAAGAAGATCGACGAGTAGGCCTCGCCATTGAAGGAGGCGTCATAGCCGGCATCGATCAGCGCCCAGGCCTTCTTCTCCTCGGATGCCTTACAGCGGATGAACGCGAGGATGTCCGGGTGGTCGACATTGAGGATCACCATTTTCGCGGCGCGCCGGGTCTTGCCGCCGCTTTTGATCACCCCGGCGAAGGCGTCGAACCCCTTCATGAAGGAGACCGGGCCGGAAGCGGTGCCGCCCCCGGCAAGCAGCTCGCGGGAGGAGCGCAGGGTGGACAAATTGCTTCCCGTCCCGGATCCGTACTTGAACAGCATCCCTTCGGTCTTGGCCAGGGTGAGGATCGAATCCATCGAGTCTTCGATCGAATTGATGAAGCAGGCGGAGCATTGGGGCTGCGCCTCGACGCCGACGTTGAACCAGACCGGTGAATTGAAGGCGGCCTTTTGCCGCAGCAGCAGATGGCTAAGCTCCGCGTGGAATGCGTCCCGATCCGCCTCCGTAGCGAAGTAGCCCCCCTCGGTGCCCCAGCGGGTCAGGGTGTCGACGACGCGGCTGACCAACCGGCGAACGCTTCTCTCGCGCTCGGGAGTGTCGGGCGTGCCGCGAAAGTACTTCGAGGCCACCACGTTGGTCGCGAGCATCGACCAGGACTTGGGGATTTCGACGTCCTTCTGCTCAAAGACGGTCCTTCCGTCCTCGCCACTGATGTTCGCGGTGCGGTGTTCCCAGGCCAGCTCGTCCGCCGGGTCGACGCCCGGCGTGGTGAAATACCGGGGCACGACCATTCCCGTAGGCGCAGCCTTGCCTCGACGCGAGGCCTTGCGCTCTTTTGACGGGACCGAAGACTTGGGAAGCAGCTCTTTATCCATTGGTCTCTCCCTCTCCAGTTTCACTTATGGTACGTCTTTTGTGAAAAACCCCACCCTGCTTCGTCCCGGCGGGCACAGGGCCGCTGGGACGGAAAAAAAGTGACCAGAGTCTCCAGCGAGACCGGCTCGCCGCCGACGCCAGTGTGTGGAGGGCCTTCCGAAATGGCTGAGCGCTCTCCCCCTCATTTCGAACGGCCTTTTGTACACGATGTAACAAGTTGGTGTCAAGCGTAACCCCACTATAGCTAGTGTCAAATTGGAGGCCACACCACCAGATTTAGGGTTATTGGAGGTGCGCCCGCACTTGTTGAATGTCCTCGGCAAGACCCACCCCCAGGCAGCTGGAAGCTGTTTGTGCCCGCCTGCGACCGCCCGCTCGAGCGGCCCCTTTGCGGGCAGAAAAGGGGGCCGCGAAAATCTGCCGCGAATCCTAATGCGACGCACTGACGCCCCGGGGAATACTTTGCTGAAAGTACGTTAAATGACGACTTTAATTTTGCACCCGCCCCGGCCGGAGTTTGCGCGCCGCGAAAAACGCCTTTAAGAGACCTTCTGCGATGCTGCCCTTCCGCCGACACATCTTCGTCTGCACCAACCGCCGTCCCGAGGGGCACCCGAAGGGATGCTGCGCGGACAAGGGGTCCGAACAGGTGCGCGAGTTGTTCAAGCAGGAGCTGGAGAAGCGCGGCCTTCGCGGCGAGGTGCGGGCGAACGCCGCCGGCTGCCTCGATCAGTGCGCTTTCGGAGTCACCGTGGTGGTCTACCCCGAGGGGGTCTGGTACGCGCGGGTGAAGACCGAAGATGTGCAGGAGATCGTCGACGAGCACATCGTCGGCGGCCGCCCGGTCGAGCGCCTGCGGATGCCCGGTACGAAGTGAAGTCCTACCGGCGGCGTCCGAAGAGTCGGAGCAGCGCGAGGAACAGATTCACGAAGTCGAGGTAGAGCATCAGAGCGCCGCTCACGCTCAAGCTGGCCGCGCTGGAGTAGCCTGCCCCGGCGTGCATCTGACGAAGCTTTTGGGTGTCGTAGGCGGTCAGGCCGGCGAAGACGACCACGCAAGCGCACGACCAAACGAAGGAGAAACCCTCGCTGTGCCAGAACAGCTGGACCACACCGGCGATCATCACCCCGAACAGGCCGATGAAAAGAAAGGTTCTCCAGGCGCTGAGATCTTTCTTGGTCAGGGTCGCGTAGGCGCTCATCGCCCCGAAAGTGCCGGCGGTGAGCAGAAACGCCTGGCCGATCGAGCCCAGCTCGAAAACGAGAAAAATCGTCGAGAACGTCAGCCCGTTCATCGTCGCGTAGAGCAAAAACAGCCCCCCGGCGACGGTACCGCTGACCCGCGGAGCAGCGAAGGTGAGCCCGAGCACGACCAAAAGCTCCGCGATCAACAGGAACATCAAATGGGGAACGACGAGCTGCAGCAACGCCGGACTGGAAGCGGTGTACAACGCGACGCCCCCGGTCACCGAAAGGCCCACGAACATCCACCGGTAGACTCGCACCATGAAGGCGCGCTGCGACTGCTCGACGACGATCTGATCGACGGCCGCCGTGTTGCGTTCAAGAGGGGTCTGCCAAGACATTCAGTAGCTCCTTTGGGTAACTGGCCTGCTTTATAGCGCGCGATTTCCCTTTTCGCTCGCGGAGCGAGCCTGGAAGGCGACCAGGAGCGCATCGGCGACCTCGGTGGTGATAAGCGGCAGCACGCCTCCGCCGCCCACGATGTTGACGATGCGCGACGCGGATCCCCGGCAAACGCCGCCCCAGTCCGGAGCGCGACCAAGTCCCACCGAAGCGTAAGCCGAAAAGTCGACGTACAGTTGCTGTGTCGTCGAGCTCGTCTGGGTGCAAAGCACGTGGCTCTGCGGCGATGCCTCGACCATCGTCTGGACGATGAAGCCTCCGCCGACCGGGTCCTCGGCGGCGCGTTCGCACAGAGCTTCCCAGCCCAGAGCGGCGCCGAACGCCTCGCGGGTGCGCTCCGCAAACGAGACCTCGGCCGACGAGCGCCCGATAAAAACCGCTTTGCCTCCGTAGTCCCAAGCCCGCTTGAGGACGAACCTCTCGGGGTGAGCGGCGACGAGTGTTACCAGATCATCGATCCGGCCCCCCTGCTCGTTGCTCGTTGGACCGTGCCGGAATATCCGCGTCCAGGGAAGCGCCTCCTGAACAGCCCTCAGCTCATCGGCGTCGAGCCCTGCAAGGTCGGCGAGCTCGGGATCCTGTGCGGCCATCGAGAGCAAGGCGAAGGTGGTTTTCACTTCGACCTGGGAGGCGGGCGGATTGAGCACCACCGCCTTGCGGCCGGGCACTTCTTCAAACAAGTCGACGACGTAGGGAGCGTCAATTTTATCGAGTCGACGGACGAACAGGTGGCGGTAGATGAGCTCGTACGATTTGCCATCGGCCTCGACCGTCGTGTCCCCGGACAGCTGATCGGGAAACACCACCTTGGATTCGGTGCCGAAATCGGAAAAGCGCCGGGCGAGGTACTCAAGCTCGGTGAGCTGCGCGTCATTGCGGCGGCAGAGCAATCCGATGCGGGCTGGCTCGCGGCGCCGCTCGAGAGCAAATCCCTGCACCAGCGCCTCGTGGAGGGCGCGCGCGTTGGAGCCATTGTTGCGAATCAGACCGGCGATTGCGTTCTCGGCGAGGCCGGCGGCTTTGCCGACCCATTCGATGAAGGCTTCGGCCGCGATGTCCGAGTAGCCCTGCATCGCGGGAATGGTGGCATTGATTTCGAGCGCGAATGGCTGCTCGGATTCTCCGCGGAGAAAGTAGTCCACGCGGGTGGTGGCCAGGCGGTTGGCGGTCGCATAGGTCTTCAGGGCGATTCGCTTCTCGCGAGGGGAGAGCGCCCCGGCGATCAGCTCTCGATCCGGACCTGCGAGGATCGACCGAGCCATCTTCACCGCCGCCGAAGAAAGCCGGGCCGAGAGATTCGCGCGCTGCCGGATTTGAGTTGTGTCGACAATCACCGGGGTGGCGGTGATCGGAATCGGGCGCGTCGATCCGTCCGGGCTGGTGACCGCCAGGCCCCTGGCGTACGCCGAGTGCGCAAGGGTGACACCATCCGAGGCGGCGATGCGCCGCAGGGCTTCTAAAAGTGGATGCACGGCGCTAAACCTGAACCCATTCATCCCGGCGGAGAATCAATGGCCAAGGTCCTGGAATTTTTCTTCGATTACTCAAGCCCGTACTCGTATCTCGCCTCCACCCGCGTGGAAGCCGTCGTGCGGCGCGCCGGGGTCGACCTGCGATGGCGTCCCCTCCTTCTGGGCGCTCTCTTCAAAGAGTCGGGAAACACTTCTCCCGCCTCGAACATCGTCAAGGCGCGGTACATGCTGAAGGACCTTTTGGACTGGACGCGGCACTATGATCTGCCCGATTTCATGCTTCCGGAAGGCTTTCCTTCCAGCTCCTTGAAAGCGGGTCGCCTCGGGTTGGTCGCGGATGAGCGCGGCCGCCTTTCTGCCTTTACCCACGCCTTGTACCGCGAAGTGTTCGTCGAGGGAAAAGATGTGAGCGATGTCGGGGTCTTAACCGGGGTTCTCCTGAAAATTGGGCTGGGAGCAGAAGAATCGTTCGAGCGTTCCGGGTCGCCCGAGATAAAAGACCTGCTGCGTAAGAACACGGATGAGGCTCTGGCGCGCGGGGCTTTTGGGACGCCGAGCTTTTTCATCGGCGATAACATGTATTTCGGCAACGACCGATTGCCGTTTGTAGAGGCGGCCCTGAAAGCCGCCGGAGAGATCGCGGTCCGGGGAGAAAAAGCATGGGAATGACGACGGGCGGGCAATTGGTGGCGAAGATGCTCAAGAAGGAGGGCGTTCGCCACATCTTCACCTTGTGCGGATTGCACGTGGCGCCGATCTACGCCGGTTGCGTCGAAGAGGGAATCCAGGTGATCGACATGCGGCATGAGCAAGCCGCCGCGCACGCCGCGGACGCCTACGCGCGGATGACCAAGGGGCTCGGCGTGGCGGTGGTGACCGCCGGCCCGGGCGTTACCGACGCGCTGACCGGCGTCGCCAACGCTTATGCCGCCAGCTCTCCGCTATTGCTGCTCGGCGGCGCGGCGCCCACTTTCAACCAGAGTCGAGGCAGCCTCCAGGAGATGGAGCAGGTCGACCTTTTCCATCGCATCTCGAAGTGGAGCGATCGCGTTCCCAGTCCCGAGCTGGTGCCCTCGTATCTGTCCAAGGCCGCGCGGGTGGCTCTCTCCGGACGGCCGGGGCCGGTGTTTCTC
>WNFD01016764.1_pt1 | contig 10725 bp, 10 predicted proteins | sample 5400491 | NCBI WGS metagenome assembly WNFD01 (sample SAMN13153343, study PRJNA577476) | soil metagenome | isolation source: 120 cm saprolite under Douglas fir tree site 2 hole 2 replicate 2 | place: USA:California | collected 2015-04-18 | reverse complement strand
TCGCCCATCGGAGCGGAAGATCCTCTATAACGTCCCAACCCGGATCGACTGGGGTTTGGCGTTCTTGCGAGGAGCGCCGGAATTCGGCCTTCCGGGACATGACTGACGAAGCTTGAAGCATCGCTTGATACGACGTCGGAGGCTCGGTGCTTTGCGGGGGATCCGACATAAGTGATCTGAGGCCCTTTGCTAAATTTCCAGAATGCCTATTCCTCTTTAATGTCGACCGATTTGGATGCCACCCAGGTGGTCGGTGAAGGTTCAATGGCCTGGCGCCCTAATGAGGTGGTTTCTCAGCATCGTTGTGCCTTGATAAAGAGCGGTTGACACACCTTTTGGGATACGGCCCATTGCGCTAGGCTGATCAAACTTGCCAGGTTATACATTCGCAAGAGGCGGTTAGACTCTTGTTCTTTCCCGTTCTCTGAGTCGGAACCAACGAGAAATAAAGCAACGCCCTGAGGCGAGCCCTCGCCTATTTCCTCCACCTCAAGAAGTGACATCTGGAAAACACTGAAGAAAGCCGTCAGTCATGTCCAAGACAGTAAGGTTTGAAAACCAATGACCCCTCGCCCGTCCAGATGGCGTGCGCCTCAGCTTCTCGTGGTCCCTTCGTCTGCAGCCCGATATCAGTCCACTCTTGCGGGAACATGTTGAGCACGGAGAGGCCATCGTCATGACCAATCAGGAGGAGTCGATGCCCAAGTATGGGTAAGAGGGCGCGTATGGGAGAAGTCGTGTGGGGGAGAAAGCGGGAGCCAAGCTGATGAAGACCGAGGTGGACAGGCGGTAACGATTCACCAGCTACAGGCTGGGATGGATCATATTCAAGGAGCTCCTCTGGCTGGATTGGCGGGCTTGGCAAGTAGTCTTTGTCTGTGTGCAGTTGCAGAGGGATAGCAGTTGAAGGTCCTGGTGTCGAGGGACCATCTTGAGGCACAGCCTGGGTAGAGAACTTATTGATCGGTTGCTCAGTATGAGACGGTGGTCAGAAAGGGGATATGCAAAAGAGTACGTACATCCTCTGCGATGCCAGCACCCCAGCCCCTTCGTCTCCGCCTCTCCAATTCTTCCGGAGTGATGTCTGCGTACCGCTCGGCGGCTCTTTGAAACGAACTAAGAAAATTGTTCTGATAAATATGAGAGATGGAGGTCACCTCTTCTCTATCCAGCTCTTCCACCTGCCGAACCTGCGCGATAAGTGGGAGAAAGTGCTGAATACCTCATGCGTTGAGCCAAAGCCGTAACAATGGTCGCACCTTGAATTTGGGCCGTGTGCTTGTGCGAGGTGCTCGTAAGTTGGCAGCCCATCACCGTCACTTGCTCCGACGTCTTGCTCCGGGACATCCATGGCACGGGACATGGATATTGCGGTCAAGATGGGCAACCGGAGATGAACTGAGCAAGAGGTTCTATGAGCTTGACGCTTCCCCCCTCTCCCTGTACATATAAACGGGGCGCAACCACGTGCCGGTGAACAGGATCCATCAACATCACTCCTACTGGGCTCACTCGAGCCTTAGGCTGTGCACAACCCTCACAGCGTACTGAATCCAGAACGGAGAGGATTCCCATAAAACTCGCTAGTCATCCTTTATCATGATGGTTGTGATGGAGCCATCCTTACGGCCGCCAGACAGCCCCACAGCGGCCATTACAAATATACTGTAGTAGTATGAGACACAGACACCTACTGTCGGTTAGACTGCACTGTATCTATGTGGATGTATCGATCGAGAGCACTGTATGGCTACTCTTGAGCTCGCCGAAACACAACTTGTGCGTGGGACGGTTTGTACTTGTACTGCAACGTCTCTTATAAATCGGTAACCGTCTCGACGTCCTTTAAACAAGCTTCATGTCCACGTTTGACATACTCATCACTGATTTAACCAGAGACATCCAGCGCGTTCAACCAAAGGATGTTCTCCAGTTCTGTTCCAACTGGTTCCAGTCCCGCCTCGAAGAACAAAGGACTCGCACCCGCGACGCGCTCGCACACCGTCCTTCCCTAGCAGCCAACCTCCCGCCAGACCACTACATGGATACTCCCATTGCACCTCAGCCCACACGTTCCTCCGCCTCTCCTTTTACAGATCCGTTCGAGCCACGGCGCATATCGTTGCAGACGCCCTCATCTCAGGTCAATTTCGGGCCGTTGAATGTCTCTGGAAACGGCCTGTTCTCCAGTGATGGTATGCCTGATCCCACCACCACCACTACGACTACCACCACCGCCACTTTCCCACCTCCCAGTTTTCGCTTCGATTCCGATGCGACCCCAGTAGATCCATACTCTGTCCTTGATCACATCACCCCCAGCCAGTCACCAGCTCCGGGAGACTACCTGCACCCACCCGGTTTCAATGTAATGGAGCGACGGTCGTCCGTCAGCGCGGAGCCGATCTCCGTGGACAGCGAGAATCACCAGCCGCTGCCCGTCTATCCAAAAACAGATGATCAACTCCGCCGAATCAGAGCATCCACTACGAACAATTTCCTTTTCCGCGACCTAGATGAGGAGCAGGAGACCGGCGTCCTCAACGCCATGCGCGAAACGCACGTCACGGCGGGGAAAGTCGTCATCCGCCAGGGAGACGTGGGCGACTACTTTTATGTCGTCGAGGCGGGCTTGTTGCACTGCTACATTCGTACGCCCCAACCCCCTTCGGGACGCCATCCATGGGGCTCAGATAACCCACCGCCGGACGCGGAGGAGCACCCCCAGTTCGGCAAACTGGTTCAAAAATGCACTCCAGGTGCATCATTCGGAGACCTCGCGTTGATGTATGGTCATCCCCGCGCCGCGTCGGTCGTCGCGGTCGAGTCTTCGACCCTCTGGTGCCTCGACCGGATCACGTTCCGGACGATCATATTGAACGCGGCACATCGCAGACGGACCATGTACGAGCAGTTCCTGTCGACGGTGACCCTGCTGTCGTCCTTGTCATCCACAGAACGCAGCAAAATCGCGGACGCCCTCGTAAGCCAGGCGTACGAAGATGGCGACGCGGTCGTCAGGCAAGGCGAGATGGGCGACACGTTCTTCTTCGTCGAGGAAGGCGAGGCCGAGGTGACGAAAACCCATCAAGGCGACGATGGCGAAACGCGAGAGATCGTGGTCGGCCACCTGGCCCGCGGCGATTACTTTGGCGGTTCGTTTTTTTGATCGACTTCTCGGCTGATTGTGCTGCGCACTCACACTGCCTCCACCACAGAGCTCTCGCTCTTGCGATTAGCACCGCGCGCGGCTACGGTCAGCGCCATCCGCCGGCCGCCAGATTCAGATCTTCCTGGGCTCAAGGTGGCAGGATTAGACGCGCAAGCGTTCACGAGGCTGCTGGGCCCGCTCCGCGAGATTATGGAGCGCAACGCAGGGACGTACGGGAGTTACGGTACTCCGCATCATGGATTCGGGCATTGAGAAGTTTTTTTTTTTTGTTGTATTGTTGTCGATGAATTTGATCCCATTCCGCTGCGAATTGCCAACTCAAGAGTGAAGTTGATCCACATCATGATGTATCATCGTCAGCAAACCTATCCGCGGCGGTCGTGTCTCAAGATATCAACAGCCTCATCCACGATGTGCGAGGAACTGATATCATCGGCGAGTTTCAGAGGCGTCTCATGCTGCCGAAGTCGCTGACTGATGACTGATCTAATCACTCATCCGTTTGTCTTCCGTTCTGGCCTAGGTTGTTGTTCTCTATGCCATCCTTTGGACCAGGTCCTCCTCACCCAGTCATCTTTGTCAGTGACGACATTAGAGTGCATTCGGAGGACTCGTTGGCGCGCGCCTAGCTGATTATCGTGAGTTGCTGCGCCTAATCGTGTCCGTGACAGCATAGTCATCTGTACCATGTGTACTTTATGCAAGTTTCCCCGAAAGGCTTTATATCTAAATGACTGTTGAAGTGAAAGCGCTGTGACGATAGAGTTGCTGCCAACCCATTTTTAAAGGGTATTCTAGACAGGGATGCCACTAGCAAGCCTGTGGAGAACTCTTCCTAATTATGAGACGTGAAGGGGTAATCACACAGTGACACACTCAGTAAGTCTGAGCTCTGTTGGGCGTCAGAGGCAAAGAGCGACCCTTCATACAAGCACGATCGAAAATTTACATCCGAATTTCATTCGTTTTATTTTGACTCGAATACACTGTATTCCCATTTGGACTAAACTTTGCCGACGGGAAAGCATCATGAATTGAATGGCGGGCACCAAATAACTCTAACACACTCTAGAACGACTAACGAAAGGCAAATGCTCCTGGTATAATTTTACTTTAACCGACTGCCCGAAGGCGTGGCATGAGAGTCAACTAATATCCAATTAAAGTACGCCAGGTGCTTGACAGAGCGATGATGGCGTCGACAACTAATTTTCCCGGTCGAGGTCCAATCGGGAATAATTCACTGGCCAGCATTCCGTGTCGAGCCCACCCGTCGAGCATGAGCGTACCCCACAGAATCGTCCACAGCATCGTCCACGACCAACCAAGCCATCCTCGCACCCGCCATCCCGTCGCCCTCGTAAACGCTCCCTCCATGACCGCACCGGCGCCCATGAAAAGGAAGAATGCCCCGATCGTGATGGAGTCGATCCCGTTCCCGAGCCCCCACAAAGCGACGTAGTGAAGGGTGGCGGATACGGCGAATGCGCCCATGATCGCGCCTGGCTTCCCGAAGAGCCGGCCTCCGGGACGCGCTCCAAACACGATAAAAAGGCGTCGCCCGAATTGGTGCCAGCGGACGCTCCAAAACTCCTGGATCGAGGTGGACATCCACGGTCGATCAAAGAGGCGCGGCCACAGCGCGGCAGGCTGGCGCAAAACGCCTCGGCCGACCAGCGCAGAAGCGTGATACACCGCATCGAGCATCGCGTACACCCACACGCCGCAACAAACGCCGGAAATTGCAGCGAATAAAACGGTACGAGGCACGAGGGGAAGGCTCGGGTCGAAAATACTGCCGCCCCTTGGGTCGTTTGCGGCGGAGGGGTGGAGACGTTGGATGATGTAATGTGACGCGTCAAACGCCGTCATTTTCAAGAGCGTTTTGAAGAAAAGAAGGGCGATCGAAGGCGGCGGGGTACTCTCGCGGGGGAATGGGTTGGGGGACCACGACCATCCGACTCCGCGCACGTTGCACAAGAGGTCTAAAGCGTCCGGGAGAACGCCTGCGACTGACGTACGCCGTTCGACGAGAGTGTCTTGATTACCCTTCGGTAGTTTGTACCTCAACGGTCTCTTCATGAACGTCCATTCTAATGATCTAAACGCTATGACAAACATTGCAGTCTATAGTCAAATTTCAGCAAATGCATTACAAGGGGCATTATCGAAAGAGCGCACCGCAAAAAATAGATTGAAGCAAATGAGCCCACCGGTGCTTTGACGTCCGAGAAACTGCGCCATGAGCAGTGCAAAATCAAATCCAATGGCACACCTCCAAACCTGCCATAAGATGAAAGGGAGTAGCGAAAGCTTGAGGAGGAACGTGTTCGGGAGGATAGCAAGCACTGCCTGTGCATAGTGACAGAGAAGCAGGGGGAAGAGGGCTGCGGGAGTCAACGAGTCTGGAGGATAGGTGGTCATCGAAAAGGAACCGATGGTGTTGAGGGGGATAGTTATGAAGAGGTACTTGGGGTGCGTTCGCCGTTAAGTATCGCGCGCGGGGCCAACAGAAAGAAAGCTGTGATAATAATCTTCCATGCGCGGCGCTCGAGTTGTTGGGACGTGGCGTGTTGCTGGCGGGTTGAGCCGGCTGGTCGAGTTGCGAACTCAGCTCTAGTCAATCGGGGACAGGACAGGGTAGAACAATTCCCCATTTGTAAATGGCTCTTGTGATTCCAGCAACACTGTGTCGTAATGTGAAAGGTTGGTGCCAAAGAGGAGTTCGCGTCGCGCGGATGCATTAATTGCTAAGACTAAGGAAAGCCGCTGCTTTTTGAGTAAGCAGCGCCCGGACTGTAATGCCGCGCTCACAAGTACGTGGTGCCCGTACGGTATGCGGTGACTTAACAACGCGCCCTACAGTACTACAGTACGTAGTACGTCGGTGTCCACTCATTATGACACGCCCCAATGTATCCCAAGAGCATATTCTCCCCTATATGAAAATGCATACAAGACAATTGAGAACTCGGACACTTGAGAGCCAGTCAACATCCAATGCACGTCCACATCTCCGTGATGAATGCCACGCAATGTTATGTGGTCGTCACTTGCTTGACAGTGCGATGATGATGTCGACGACTATTTTCCCCGGTCGAAATCCACCCGGGAGACATTCAGTGGCGAGTACTCCATGTCAGGCCCACCCATCGATCATGAACGTACCCCACAAGGTCGTCCATAGCATCGTCCATGACCAGCCAAGCCATCCTTGCACCCGCAACCCCGTCACACTCCTAAACCCGCCCTCTATGATCACACCGATGCCCATGAGTAGGAAGAACCCCCCAGCAGTGATGAATTCTGTCCCGTTCCCACTCCCCCACAGGCCGATATGGTGAAGGATAGCGGATAAAGCAAACGCACCCATGACGGCGCCGGGCTTCCCAAAGAGAGTTCCACCGGGACGAGCCCCAAACATGATAAAATGGTGTCGCATAAACTGGTGCCAGCGGAAGCCCCAAAACTCTTGAATTGAGGTGGACATCCACGGTCGGTTGAAGGCCCGCGGCCACACGGAAGCTGGCTGGCGGAAGACGGTTCGACCAACCAGTGCCGAGACGTGATACACGGTGTCGACAAACGTATACGACCACACGCCACCGCATATGCCAGAGAATGCGGCCAATGCAGTGCGAGGCACGAAGGGAAGGCTCGGGTCGAAAATACTGCCGCCTTTTGGGCTGTTCACGGAGGGGAAGACATATTGAATGATATATTGTGAAGCGTCGAACACCGTCAATTTTAAGAGTGTCTTGGCAAAAAGAACGGCGATCGAAGACGGCATGCTCTCGCCGGGGAATGAATTGGAAGACCACGACCATCCGACACCACGTATGTTGCAGAGGAGTTCGACGTCGTTCGATAGGGTCGTCTTGATTACGCTTCGTTGGTTCGCGCCTTCTTAACGGACTCTTGATGAATGTCCATTCAATTGACCTCAGTGTTATGCCGAATATTGCGTCCTGTACCCGTGTTTCAGCAAATATCCAACAGGGGACATCATCTTTGAGAAATAGCGCACCACGTAAAGAAAATTCCAGAAAGCGAGAATGTCGGCGCTTTGATGTCCGAACAACTGTGCCGAGAGCACTGCAAAATCCAATCCTACGGTACACTTCCAGGCCTGCCATAAAATGAAAGGGAGTAGCAAAAGCTTGAAAATGAACGTGTTTGGGAGGATGGCAAGCACCACCTGTGCATAGTAGCTCAGAAGAAAGGGGAAAAGGGTTGCGAGGGTTAACGGCTGACGAAGGGCCGGATATAGAGAATAGATGGACATGCAAAGGGCATTGAGGGAGTCGGGGGATAGCGATGAACAAACGCTTGTAGGACACCGATGGTGGTGGTGTCAAACACACCTGACTAGCGATATGTCGTAATGAACAGCGTATTACAAATTGGTATTTCGGTAACCCCATCTAGACCTTCTGTCGCGCATCCGAGTCCGAAAGTCGAGGGGGAATACCTAATACTGAACGAAAAGTGTACGACTAGTTGTAACTAACCTCTCAACCTTTTGGCTATGGGAGACTCGCACGATTAGAGCAAGAGGGAAAGACTTATATTCAAGGGCCGCCGTAATAAGCGTTATATATGGAAGAGCCGCCGCGTTACGAACATGTGTTTGTCTGTCTGCCAGACCTAACCCCAGTCCATCATCCCCTTGACCTCCATCCATCCAATTGTCTTTAACACCGACTGGGTGCTTTGATGGCCAGTAGTTCCAATGTCTTTGAGTTCCCACATGCACATGACCGATCAGCGTGCCACTGACCCAATCCATCAGATCCACTTCCAGGTGGCCATGAGATGGATAAGAATGGTGATCTCTTTGACAAGCCTGAACATCACGATGGCATCTACCTACAGAGAGGCATGATAAATAGACTCCGGATAACTGACTCGGAGAGGGCCAAAGCGTGCCGATTATATCCAGGAACGAAGACGGATCAATACATGCATTTGAAGACTATTTGAAGCACAGACGATTCCGCCTGTCATACATGTTATAAAGCGACAAACAAATTACTGTAAAGGGAGCCAGGCAAACGAGCCTGCCCAGGATCTGGTCATTGAGCCGAGCCGGAGCAAATAAGTGAGGCGGGTAGTTTCTAGAGCAGGGACATCCTAGCCACTTGTAGTACTCATTACGAGACCTTCCGAGGTCGGACCAGACTGGGCACCACAGCACCCTCCTGGACTTGGGGTTACTGAAAAACACATATTATCGGTGTCAAAACGCCGTTTGATGTCATTTCTCTATTCCAACTGCCAACTGCAAGACCGCTGAGGGCTCCGTGAGCCAGGCATTCGGAGACCGACCTCCTTACCTTTCCGCGTACGGAGTTTGAACGTCGGAGAATCGGAGTTATAAAGGAGGTCTCACGAAACTCTTTAGCTGAGTTGATCTGAGTTGATCGGAGAGTGAAGCAGAACGGCTTTTTCCGAGCTTAGTCCGCAAGAGGTGTTCCACTCTCTTACAAACTCCACTCCGACAGAAATGGTTTAAGTAAGGAGGTCGCCGAACGCCCGGCTTGCGAGGCATTCGATTATCGCGTGGGAGATTAACGGCATGATGACATCAGGGGTTCCGTATGCCAGATACTCCTGTATCGGAACGTATGTACTTTCCGTGGGAGGAGAAACCAGGGTGTAGACGTACTGTAGGTGTTTGACTGATTTCGATGATGTTGATGCATCACTAGTGTGACAAACTCAGCGACTCCGTCGACTCTGGGAACCCGGGAACTCCGAGTTGATCCTAGTCTGCAAGAAACACAGCGATGATCAGGTCATGACTCATGACTCTACGGCATTGACAAAATAAGGATGCACGGTGCGCACGCCGAGAGAAGGGCCTCATTGAGGCCGATGAGGATTACGCGATTACGAACACTTGGGTCGGTCCGGTGGTAGGAGTGCCGAATGGGGGCAGCTCTGTAGTTAGTTCTTTGTCACACTTCGATTCCTAATGGCGAACGGAGTGCAGGGAAAATGGAAGAAGAGGAGGGACAAATGGGACAGCACAGCACTAGTTTGGTGACCCTTGGCCTCATGGCGGCATCCGGCGGAAGTGGCAGACATGAGCCATGATAGCCGACCTTGCCGGTGAGCCGTGGAAACAAACAACTGATGACGCAATATTAATGGGAATCTTCAGCTCATCGAGAAAAAGTCAGGACACTTCCCCACCATCGTCGCCCCTTCACTGGCACACTTGAGGCGTGCTTTCAAGGGAAAAAGGGTTTACAGAAGCGGAAGATTGAAAAGGGGGAGGGGTAAAAGGTAATTGGCTTGGCTCGGCCTTAGGCCAAGCAACTTACGAGATCTGCGGCCAAGATTCGAGTTGAGCGGATTGCTCTTTTAAATAATGGCCTAGCACCACGCCCGTACCTCCTGGTCCTGACCTCCTCGACTCCTTCTCCTTGCTCCCCACCATCATGCATCTCTACGGCCCCACCTTTGCCTTTCTCCTGCCCTCTTTTGCCTTGTATGCGGCCGACTCTGTCCTCGCCATCCCCTCAGCAATCGTATCTCCCGCAGAACTTTTCGTGCGGAATCCGTCTTCCCCCGATTTGACTAGGAGGCTCGGGTTGGGAGTCGGTGACTCACCTCCTCTCCTGTACGTTCGAGATGGCGACGAGCTCGGTCATGGCCACGGCCACGGTCATGGTCACGGGAATGCGGCCCCTATAGTCCAGCTCAACGAGACCGAGGTCCTTCTGTACCATGCCCCGACTCCACCTTCCTATTGGTCAATCGACATCGACATCGACGAACCCGATCCCGGGAATACCAGACATCCTAGTCTCATGGCCGTCCACGCGGTGTTCATGATATTGGCTTTTCTTGGCGCCCTTCCAGCTGGTTTGTCTTGGCGCGCCCCTTGATCGCTCCCGTTCTCATTCCTCTCGACAGGAATCGCTCTTCGTTCCGTCAATCATGCGTGGTACGGCTTTTCCATAGTCTTATTCTGGACGTGTATCGTTGTGGGTTGTGGGGCGAGTAGTTTGTATCGGAAGCTCACACCTAATATGTCAGTTCCCGTTAGTCCTTGAGCCTTGAGGATTCCTGAATAATTGCCCTTCTGCAGGTATGAGGGTCAGATGCATTGCACGCATGGATACCTCGTTCTTGCTTTGGCGTTTACTCTGTCAGCCATTGATGCGTTCGCTGCTGCAGGCCGCGTCGTCGCGTACATCAGGTCCATCGAACGAAATGGGCAGCTCTCGGTTCGGTCATTCTGGAATCGCGTAATCCTTAGTCATGGTGATGACCACGTGCGTGGCATCAACAACACCGAGTACACCAGCTTGGTCCTTGAAGACGCGGAAGAGTTGGACGAGTCTCCCAAGGCCCGCGCCTATCACCATCATCGTTGTGTTGCTACAGCCGCAAATGATGCCAACATACATGATGATGAGACTATCCAATGGGTAGACAAAGTTTGGCGCAGCACAGAGGAGTTACCAGAGACGCCTGTGTCCGACCGCACGTTCATGAGCTACCGATCCTCACGGGGATCCCAGGACTCTGACGACACCCTT
>WNFD01007595.1_pt1 | contig 10725 bp, 9 predicted proteins | sample 5400491 | NCBI WGS metagenome assembly WNFD01 (sample SAMN13153343, study PRJNA577476) | soil metagenome | isolation source: 120 cm saprolite under Douglas fir tree site 2 hole 2 replicate 2 | place: USA:California | collected 2015-04-18 | reverse complement strand
GCATCGGCAGCGGCTCCGATCACACCGTGTTCCTCAATTTTGTCGGCATGCCCGTCCTCGGCCTGGGATTCGAAGGTCCCTATGGCGTCTACCACTCAGCCTACGACGATTTTTTCTGGATGAACCACTTCGGCGATCCCGGCTACCGCTATCACACTCTGATGTCGCAGTTGTGGGGCGTACTCGCCCTCCGCCTCGCCAACGCCGACCTCCTTCCCTTCGACTTCGCCAGCTACGCGAGCAACATTCGCGGGTTCGTAAATGACCTCGCCAAAAATAATCCTGTCATCCTGAGCGGAGTGGCTGATTCGCGAAGCGAAACAGCCACGCAGTCGAAGGACCCCGCGTCTGCATGCGCTACCTGCGGCCCGTCAGGGAGTTCGACCCATGAATTGAAGCTGGTGGCCCACCGTGAGGGCGAGAATGCCGCAAACGTGCCACTCGATCTGACCCCCATCTTAGCCGCCATCGACGATTTCCAATCCGCTGGCAAACGCCTCGATGAATCCGCAGCCCGCGCCCTGGCCTCCGGAGCAATCGATCCCATACTCGCCAAAACGGTCAACCACGGCGCAATGGAAGTCGAACGCAACTGGCTCAACCCCGACGGCATCCCCGGCCGCCCGTGGTTCAAGCACATCCTCTACGGCGCGCGTTACACCTACGCCCACCTGGAGTTGCCGGGCCTAACCGAAGCAGTCGAGAAACAAGATTGGCCCACCGCCAAACAGCAAGCAGAAATCCTCCGCCAGGCCCTAACCAGCAACACAAGGCTGGTAAATGAACTCAACGCCACCCTGACCGTCGACACGCCCGCAGGAAAGTGAATTCGCGCCCCGGACGGCCGTTTGACAATAGCCCGGCGCCTTCAGTGCCGGGGAAAGTGGTAAATCGAAACGCGTCCCGGGGGGACGCCTGAAGTTCGGACACAGACTCTTTCAGGGCTACGAGAAGGATCACAAAAGAATAGCGGCTTCTTAGCCGCCGAGGTGCTCGACCACCATAATTTCTCCAGCAGCTTGAGAAATTCTGGCCTTCACGCATGCACCACAGCTGCCGCGTCAGGTGCGCGTCCAGCCAATTCGTTTCAGGGTTTTCGGAGCCGCGGAAGTAATCGACCCATACCGTCGTATCGACAATCACCATCGTCCAAATTACCTGCCCAGTGCCAGCAAGGTTCGTATCAGGGCATGCCTTTAGGCATACCGTAACTGCCCACGACTGAAGATTCGTATCAGGGCATGCCTTTAGGCATGCCGTAACTGCCGCGTTACAAGCGCGCCTTCAGGCGCTGAATTGCAGGTCGGAGCTCTACCACGCCTACGCTCGCACCCGCCCCAGGCGTGACTGTTCCAGGTTGCCCTGCCAGCGCACTTTTCCCCGAAGCCGACGAATGGATCCTTGAGCGTGCGTCTCAGCTAGCAACCGTAAACCAGCTTCCACCGCCGCCTTCTTCGTACGCGCCCCACTACACCGCATGGCTTGGCGCATCAAGCGGTCGTCGATGTCAATATTGGTTCGCATACACTCGCCTCACTGGACAGCATAGCGAGGAAACCCGAATGTGTAGATATCCCACATTTATGTGTATTGGGCAAGAGGTCTCCCGGACGAATTAACGCCGCAATCGAGGCCGAGAGCGCATTACCTGTTGACGAGCATCATGGGTATCCCTAACATTGCAGTCCAAGGTTCGCTCTATGATCGGGCATAGTATGATCGGCCAGACCATCTCGCACTACCGCATCATTGAAAAGCTGGGCGGCGGCGGTATGGGCGTGGTTTACAAAGCCGAGGACACCCGGCTGCATCGCCTCGTCGCGCTGAAATTTCTACCCGATGAAGTGGCCAAAGATCCTCAAGCCCTGGCACGCTTCCAGCGCGAAGCGCAGGCGGCGTCCGCACTGAACCATCCTCATATTTGCACCATCTACGACATCGGCGAGGCCGAGGGGCAGGCCTTCATCGCGATGGAGTTTCTCGATGGCATCACGCTGAAACATCGGATTGCGGGCCGTCCGCTGGACATGGAGACCTTGCTGTCGGTAGCTATTGAGATTGCCGACGCACTCGACGGGGCACATTCGTCCGGCATCATTCACCGGGATATCAAGCCGGCAAACATTTTCGTGACCAAACGTGGAGACGCCAAGATTCTGGACTTCGGTCTAGCCAAGCTGGCAGCGTCCCCGAGTTCGGGACACGAGGCGACTCTCACTGGGGATGCCGACGCTCACCTCACCAGTCCCGGTACCGCTGTGGGCACAATTGCGTACATGTCCCCGGAGCAGGCTAGAGGCAAAGAACTCGATGCCCGTAGCGACCTTTTTTCGTTCGGCGCAGTCCTGTATGAAATGGCTACTGGCCGGCTGCCCTTTGGCGGAGATACCTCGGCAGTCATCTTCGACGCCATCCTGAACCGCGATCCGGTACCAGCGTTGGAAATTAACCCGGGGCTCCCGCCGAGGCTGGAAGACTTGATCCGCACTGCACTCGAGAAGGATCGAGACCTCCGATATCAGGGTGCGAATGAGATGCTGGCGGAGCTGAAACGGCTGAAGCGGGATACTAGTTCAGGCAAGGTTCGCCATGTAGGGAGTGGTTCGGGCAATACGATGGTTACGCCCGCGTCCGGACCGTCTGTAGCAGCGCCGTCGAGCGGGCAAGTAGCAGCGGCCAGCATACACGGCGGGACTCGCAAGGCGGTGCTGGGCGGCGCAGTGATTATTCTGTTGGCCGTGATCGGGTTCGGAATCTACAAGTACGCCACGCGCAGCCGGGGTTTCAACCTGCAGAATATGCAGATCGCGCCACTTACCAACAATGGCAAGGCAGAGCGTCTGTCGATTTCGCCTGATGGCAGATATGTAGCGTGGGTAGTCCGCGACGGCGAGAAGCAGAGCTTGTGGGTGCGGCAGGTGGCGACGGGAAGTGATGCGCAGGTTTTGGCGCCGGAGGAAGTCTCTTTCGAAGGAGTAACTTTTTCTCCCGATGGAAACTACCTGTATTTCATTCGCAGCGAGAAAGCGACGTTCAACTATTCGAACCTGTACCAGATGCCGTCGTTGGGCGGCTCGGCGACCCAAATCGTAAAGGATGTGGACACGGCGGTGAGTTTTTCCCCGGACGGGAGGCGGATCACATACGTGCGCGGCACTCCGGATAAAGGTTTGTGGGGCCTTATGATCGCGTCGAGCGATGGCAGTGGTGAGCGCACGCTGGCAAGCTTTCACAGCTTTATCGGGCGGACTTTTGTGGCATCGCCGGCATGGTCCCCTGATGGAAAGAGCATTGCGTTCGCATTCGTGGAGTTCGGCAGTGGACCCCACCCGACGCTCAAGATCGTATCCGTAGCGGACGGAACAGGTCGCGACCTGTATCTTCCCGACGCCGGATCATCGATGGGCCCACCAGTGTGGCTACCGGACGGCGATGGCCTGCTGCTGACGGTCCGCGATAGCACACCCGGCGCGCGCGGCCAGATCTGGTTCGTGAGTTTCCCAGGCGGAGAAGCGCGCCGTTTCACGAATGATCCTACGGATTATTCGATCTGTTGTCTGGACCTGACACGCGACGGCAAGACGCTGGCAGTAATGCAGGACAATACGAGTTCAGATCTATGGGTCGCCTCGCCGGGCAATCTCGACGAGGTCCGGCAGGTGACCTCAGGAGAGGAGTATCCGGCCGTTTTCTGGACCGCCAACGGTCGACTACTCACCCGCGGCTCCGGGCCGATCATGACCATGGCAGCCGACGGCGCCGATTCTGCCCGCTTGCCTCTCCGGGATGCCACCGCCTTCTTGCCGTCTGCGTGTGGAGGCGACCGTTACCTCGTGTACGTGGCTCGCAAGGGCACAGTCTCCGACGTGTGGCGGGTGGACGCGGCTGATGGAGCGAATCCGACGCAACTCACTCAAGGCGGTTCCGCGGGCCGATCGGTGTGTTCTCCAGATGGAAAGTGGGTGGCGTACACCGTCAGCAGCCCGAACACGTTTTCCAGCGCCTGGCGTGTTTCGATTGATGGAGGTCCACCCAGCAAACTGGCAGAGAATCTCGATCGCCAGCGGACACCGATTTCTCCGGATAGCCGAATGGTAGCAGTCCGCCAGTGGGGCAAGTCGCCCGCCAGTCCCTCGATTCTTTCAGTCGTCTCGGCGGAGAGCGGAAAAATCCTTCACGTGTTCGAGTCTCCGGCGGGGCTGCAGGTGTTCGGCTGGTCCGGTGATGGGCGTGCTCTTAACTACGCTTTGACGCGTGGAGGCGTGGGCAACATCTGGGAGCAATCTCTTAGCGGAGGCCCAGCCAGGCAAATCACCCACTTCAAGGGCGAACTGATTGGGGACTTCGATTGGTCCCACGACGGCAAACAACTGGTGGTCGCCCGCGGGCACCTTAATAGCAACGTCGTGCTGATCTCGAATTTCCACTAGACGTTAACATCGTCGCTTCATCAGCAACCCATCGGCGATATGAGTGAGCGAGCTTCTAGACGGTTTCTGTTTCCGGTTCCTCAGCGCAGTTTTCTGGCAAGTCATCGGCTTCATCTCCCGACCCATCACCCCGTAAAGATTGGCATACAGCACTTGGAGTGGGCTGGCCCATCCTTGCAGCGCCACTGAAGAGGCTGCCCCACTCTTTGGTGTTCTTTGCGAAAGGGTGGGAGGAGATGGTGCTGGCAGCACCGAGTTTGATCTTCATAAGAAGAGAGGACGGGCAAAGTGTAACCCTCTTCGGTTTCCACACCACTCTTGTGGCATCTAACCTTGCCTCCCCAATTTAAATCGGTAATCATGGTCGAGGCAGTGACGGTCTGCTCCAGAGCAAGTCGTCCCGCGCTAAGTCCTTTGTTTCATGATTTTGACCTCTAAGTGCTTTGTCATGCGGATTTTACGGTACAGACCGGCTCATCCCCATGCCAAGCGACACAACTCCCCACCAGCCTCCGCAAATTTATTTCGATGAGAACTTCACAAAGGCCTGCCGTCTTTGCGCCGCGCTGCCCGAATTGCTCGCCCTGCGACAATCCCCCCGAATTTTCATGCTATAGTTTCACGCCGTCAGGCTACCGCAACCTCCATCATCAGACGCAAGGAGGTTCGGCAAGGGGAAGCCAATGGGAAGCACACAATTCTTGCATGCCAGATTCTCGCAATCCATCCGTTCAATCCTCGCAATCGTCGCGCCGCTCGCAATGCTGCTCAGCGCTGCCTCGGCCAGCTCAACTCAAATCATCTACAGTTTCGCCGGAGGCAATGACGGAGAATATCTCGACACCGATCTGGTGATGGACAGCGCCGGCAATATCTACGGCACATCGGTGCAAGGCGGAGACTTCGGCAGCGGAACCGTTTTCCAGTTGTCGCCCTCAAGCACTGGTTGGACTCATACCGTCCTCTATAGTTTCAAAGGCGCTAAAGATGGAGGAGAACCATATAAAGGTGTCACGCTCGATGCCCAAGGCAATCTCTACGGAACCGCAGTCACCGGCGGCGCCGGATCCTGCGAAGGCGGTTGCGGCGTAGTCTTCAAGCTGACCAACTCAGGCGGAAGCTGGACTCAGACAGTCATCCACGCCTTCAGCGGCGGCCGCGACGGCTCCGGTCCCGGCAGCGGCGTCACGTTCGATCGGCACGGCAATCTTTACGGCATGACTCCGACTGGCGGCGCAAACGGCCTCGGCACTATTTACGAAATGAGACCTCAGAGCAATGGCGCGTGGAGGCTGCGCGTGATTCACACTTTTACCGGCGGCAACGATGGATCGTCGGGCTCCGCTGGCCGCCTCATTCTTGATGCGGCAGGAAATCTCTACGGCGTCGCCACTGTGGGCGGCGCGAATGGCAAAGGCGTCGCTTTCAAACTTACCCGCTCTCAGAATGCATGGACGCTGCTCCCGTTGTACGCTTTCCAGGATCAGCCCGATGGTGCGCTGCCTTACGGTGGTTTGATCTTTGACCGCGCAGGAAATCTCTATGGCACCACTTACTACGCAGGAGCCAACGATGTGGGCACAGTTTATAAGCTGACCAATTCCAACGGCTCATGGAGCGAAACCGTGCTCTACAGCTTCAAAGGCGGAAGCGACGGCAGCAGTCCCATCAGCACACTGGTCTCTGACGCTGCGGGAAATCTCTACGGCACCACCAGTGATGGCGGCACATCATGCGCCTGCGGCGTTATCTTCAAACTGGCTCGCGGCGCGAACAATACCTGGATCGAGAGCGTGCCTTACCGCTTCCCTGGCGCGCCGGACGCGGGCTTCTCCTACAACGGAATGGTCGCCGATTCAGCAGGAAACCTTTACGGCGCAACCACGCACGGCGGTCCAACCAATGACGGAACGATCTATCAGTTCACGCCCTAAGTCGGTCTGCGGTGCTGGAATAGAAAACTCGAATACAAAGTGGTGGCAGTTAGGCGGCCGCGAAATTGCGACGAAAATAAGTTTCGCCTTTCAGCAAGGCTTCGACCGCCTTCAGAAGGGATCGCACGTCGGCTTTTTGGCAAAGGCCCTTGATCCCAGCCTTTTTTGCTTCTGCTTCCAATTGCGGGGACGGATCAATGGTCACCATCAGAACGGGCGATTCGGGATGTTGCTCTGACAGGCTTCGTCCGGCTTGCAGTCCGTCCATCTTGGGCATCGCGAAATCCATGACCGTGACGTTCGGCGCATGTTCGTCCCACATCTCAATCGCGTGACGGCCGTCTTCGGCTTCGCCTACGACAGTCCAGTCTTTCGGCTTCTCGAGCACGGCTCGAAGTTGGGCTCGCATCATCGCATTATCTTCGACCAGGAATATGCGAACCACGCAGCTCCCTTCATGGTGGCAAATACGGCGGAGCGGACCACCGGCTAACTAATTGAGGTTATGCGTCAGCTAATTCAGGCTATCGTCATAACCAAGGTGAGGCTATACAGTTAGAACCCTACGAATGAAATAAATAAAAGTCACTTTTGCATCCCAAGAATTGAAAGGCCCGCTTCCGAAGAATCAAATGCGAGACCCTCATGCGTAATCTCAAACTGATCCTCGCCTATGACGGAACCGAATTCGCCGGATGGCAAGTGCAGCCGGATACCGCGACGATTCAGGGAACGCTGGCCTCAGCCATTGCTAGAATCACGGGCGAAACCGTATTGCCGCAAGCTTCGGGAAGAACGGATGCGGGAGTGCATGCGCTGGCGCAAGTGGCGATGTTTGTCACAGAATCGTCGGTGCCGACAGCGAACTTCCTAAAAGCGCTCAACGATATTTTGCCACCGTCGGTGCGGGTACTGCAGGTGGAAGAGGCGGCTGCCGATTTTCATGCGCGCAAGTCGGCGCGAGGCAAAACCTATACCTACCGGATTCATCGGTCCGCGATCTGTCCGCCGTTTCTGGCCAGGTATGTGTGGCATTATCCCTATCCTTTGGATGAGCAGGCGATGATGCGGAGCGCCGGACTGCTGGAGGGTGAGCACGATTTTACTTCGTTTGCCGCCGTCGACGCCGAGCGGGGACGCGATGGTGCCTTGTCGCTCTCTGGGAATGTGCGGCGCATTTTCTCGTCCCGTTGGGAGCGGCAGGGAGACGAGTTCGTGTACACGGTCAAGGGATCAGGCTTTCTGCATCACATGGTGAGAAATCTGGTCGGAACGTTTATTCTTGTGGGCAAGGGAACGCTGCAGCCGGGAGACTTGACGCGCATTCTGCAGGCGCGCGATCGTTCAGCAGCCGGGGCGACCGCGCCGGCCGGCGGCTTGTATCTGTTGAACGTCGAGTATTAGAAGGCCGGCTCTGCGATTCTCCGCGAGATCTCCGGAAACTCCGCGATTTAAGATTCTTGCTTCGGTGAGGAAAAGCATTTATCGCGGAGAACGCGGAGAAGGGCCGCAGAGGGCGCGGAGCATTGACGGAGATCGATATTTCGGCGGACAGTGGCGGCGAGAGGTAGCAAGCTACGTTTCTACGTTCTACGAAAATTTTCGGGTATGACTGCCGATCTACAAATCGCGGTGCGGAAAGTTTCGTCGGTGAATCCGGCGACGGGCGAAGTTCTGCGCGAGTTGGAATGCGCGGGCGAGGCTGAGGTTATCGCGGCGGTTGCGAGGGCGCGGGTGGCGCAGGCGACATGGTTCGAGATCGGTGTACGCAAGCGGATCGAAAGGCTGCGCGAATTCCAGCGCAGGCTGCTTGAGAAGAAATCAGAGATCGCCGAAGCCATCACGCGCGAAGCGGGCAAGCCTGTGGCCGAAGCTTTGACCACCGAAGTTCTGGTGGTTCTCGATTCTGCCCGCTTTCTGATCGAGAACGCCTATCGCTTTCTGCGCGACGAACCGGTGCCGCACGGCAATCTCGCAACCAAACTGAAAAGCGGACGCCTGCTGCGAGAGCCTTATGGCGTGGTGGGGATTATTTCACCGTGGAATTATCCGTTTTCGATTCCTGCGACTGAAACACTCTCTGCTTTGGTGGCAGGCAATACTGTAGTACTGAAGCCTTCGGAATTTACTTCGCTGGTAGCGTTGGAACTAGAGTCTCTTTTGCACGCGGCGGGCGTGCCCCAGGATGTTTTTCAGATAGTGGTTGGCGATGGCGCAACCGGCGCGGCGTTAGTTCGTGCGCAAATCGACAAGCTGATCTTCACCGGCAGCGTGGAAACGGGTAAGCGTATTGCGGCGGCTGCGGCGCAGCGCTTGCTGCCTGTCGTGTTGGAGTTGGGCGGCAAAGATCCCATGCTGGTGCTGGACGACGCGGATGTGGATGTGGCCTCGAGTGCAGCGGTGTGGGGCGCTTTCGTGAATGCCGGGCAAACCTGTTTGTCGGTGGAGCGCTGCTATGTGCATCGCAGTCTGTACGAAGCCTTCCTGAAAGCGTGCGTGGAGAAGACAAAGAAGCTGCGCGTGGGGTCCGGAACGGACTCTGGAACCGACGTGGGCCCAATGATCCACGAGCGTCAGTTGCGGATTGTAGAGGCGCATGTGGAAGATGCCGTGGCGCGCGGGGCGCGGATTCTGGCCGGAGGGTCGCGTTTGCTGGAAGTGGGCAAGAATTTTTATATGCCGACGGTGCTGGCGGATGTGACGCACGAGATGCGCATCATGCGCGAGGAAACGTTCGGTCCCGTGCTTCCGGTGATGCCGTTCGACACCGACGAGGAAGCGGTGCGCTTGGCCAACGACTCGGAATACGGGCTGGCGGCAAGCGTGTGGACCAGGAACAAAGAACGCGGCGAGCGCCCGGCGCGGCACATTCAGGCTGGCACCGTCATGGTGAATGATGCGATCTCCTGCTTCGGCATCAGTGAGGCGCCCCACGGCGGCGTAAAGTCGAGTGGCGTAGGCCGGGCTCACGGCCGTTTTGGCCTGGAAGAAATGGTGCGGCTGAAATATGTTGATACCGATCGCATGCCCGGGATGAAGAAAGTCTGGTGGTACGGTTACGGCGCAGGTTTTGCGCGGCAGATGGAGGGCTTCCTCGACTTCCAGTTTGCCAAAGGTTGGGGGAAACGTCTGCGCGGGGGGCTCCGCGCAGCGGGCCTGGTCAAGCGCAAGCAGTTGTAACTCCTGCGTCCCGAAGGTCTGAGAACTGAGAACTGAGAACTGAGGTCCCGTTCCAATGAGCCATCTGTCAGGTTCCGATCCGAAGCGCGAATTGCTGCGGCACGCTCTGGCCACTGTGGCCTATCGCGCAGGCAAGGCCATACACAATCCGCCAGCGGGGTTTTCCGAATTTCACACCGATGCAGGGGTTCGCACACCCGGGCAGATTTTGGCACACATCGGCGATCTGATGGATTGGGCGCTCTCGATAGCCGTTGGAAAGCGCGAATGGCACGACCGCGAACCGTTGCCGTGGGAGGAGGAAGGAAAGCGTTTGTTCTCGGCGCTGAAAAAGTTGGACGATTATTTGGCTTCGAGCGAACCGCTGCACACTTCTCCGGAAAAACTCCTGCAAGGAGCAATTGCCGACGCGCTCACTCATGTCGGCCAGATCGCGATGCTGCGGCGCATGTCGGGAGGACCGATCAAGGGTGAGAGTTACTATGAAGCGGAGATTACTACCGGACGCGTGGGACCGGAACAGGCCAAACCGAAGAGGGAATTCTAGCCGGCCAGCTCATGACGGACGCGGACTCTTAAGGGCATACGACTCTCTCGCGGCGTTGGTCCCGGCTTTCCGCTTCGAGTACAATGACGCTCGTAAGTCCGATTCCGGCGGCGCGAACGCCGCGAGAACGAGGGCAAGCCCTTTGGCGACTGGCGAAATCACTACTTCTGGGACGCAGACTCCTCCCCAACTCCCTCATCATAAGGTCAAGATCAAGAAAGCGGGTCAGCGCGCCTGCAACGAAAAAAACGAAAAAGGAAAGTTCTGCGGCGGCCATTTGAAGCGCTGGTTCTACTCCACCGATGTGGTCGAGCAGGCCTGCGGCGACGCGGAAAAAGCATGGGGACCGGATGCCGAGGTCTACCGCTGCGAACACTGCCAGACGCTGTATCTGCCGAATCCCGCGGAGGCGAAAGTGAACGTCGCTGGGCAGGGAATGATTTCGGTATTCGGGCTGACTTTGCCGCCGAAGGAAAAGTAGTACCCAGTACCTAGCATCGAGCTAGAGAGAAGCGCGGGTTCACTCGGTACCAGCTGCTCGCAACTCTGATGAACACTTCCGACCTCATCTACGACTGGAACAAGAATTATCCTCCCGGATTGAAACCGGCGGGGCCGGTACTGCTGAATGATG
>WNFD01007593.1_pt1 | contig 10727 bp, 12 predicted proteins | sample 5400491 | NCBI WGS metagenome assembly WNFD01 (sample SAMN13153343, study PRJNA577476) | soil metagenome | isolation source: 120 cm saprolite under Douglas fir tree site 2 hole 2 replicate 2 | place: USA:California | collected 2015-04-18 | reverse complement strand
GACCGTGCGAAATTCGGTCATCACGGCGCTTTTGCCGAGTTCGGCAGCGTGCAGCGCCGCGGCAAAGGCCGTCGAGCCACTGCCCAGAATCACCAGATCATAGCGCTCTTGGGTTGACATACGTGTTATCTCCTTGTGGCAGGCAGGTCATCCGGCATGGGGGAACGTTCCCGCACTCGCGTATTAGCTTCGACAGGCGCACAGGTGGGACAGGCCGCATCCACGTCTCGTTTCGGACGTTTCGGGCCGAACAAGAACCAGTACCCCAGCGCAAGCGCCACCACGAAGTAGACGCCCGCCCCGGTGTACACCAAGCCGGTATTGTGCATGAGAAAACTGCCCAGGGCCGTTCCAGCCAGCAACGAGGCCAGGAGCGGCAAGGTGATAATCAAGTGACAGGGACAGGCGAGAAAGCCCGTCACGGTCAGCACAACGCCACCAATGCGGCGCATCAGACACCTTCCTTTCGTCTTTCCAGTGAAGCAGGAGAGAAGTGCGTGGGAACAGGTATGGCTTTCGGCGCGCACCAGCGGTGGAGCCAGAGGTCCCAGACCTGCGCGCCCAGGAGTTGGCGTCGAATCAGATCTGGGCACCGTCGGACGTTTCGATGACGCCAGCCGGATGAACAGAGCAGAGATGTTGCCCAGGTGGCGGGAGAATACTGGCTCGCTACATCCGACATAGGCACACTTACCGGCGTACATTGACCAGCGCGCTGTCCCGACTCTGCAGATCTCCCGAAACGCGCCCATCGCCACTCCCAACCAGTTCACCCTCTCGGGTTTCAGCCGACACCACCGCCTCCCTATCCGACTGGAGCTGGAGCCTGGCTTCAAACAAGGGTGTGAGCAGGCTCGTCTCACCTTTCCCTGTGATCGTATCCACCTGTCCCCTCCTTGCTCACTTCGGAACGAAGGCCGTCCAGCGAGCCAGGCCGGCTTCGTAATCGAACGTGCCACTCGTGAGGGCGAAGGTTTCGTTCAGCCACACGTAGCGGCTGTCGTCGGTCTTGAAACGCAGGACGCCGGCGACTCTCCACTGCTTACTTTCATCCGAGAAGGGCATCGCGATCTCGCGACCCTCGAACTGGATAAGAGCGCCGTCGTGCGTCTGAATGACCCCTGGAACTTGCTGGGTGCAGACCAGGTCTTCACCGGTCGTCTCGTAGTTCGACCACCGAACTGTGCCTCGCATTCTCGGGCCGGCGAGCGTCCCGTCTCCTCCACCCACCAGCGTACCCACCTTGTCTCCCATGGGAGCGAGCTCAATCGGTCCCTGGTAGTGCAGTTCGAGGGAGAAGAGCAGTTCGAGCCCGTTCGTGAATTGCTCACCGTTCCCTTGTATCGCATCCATGATCATTTCCTTGCTTTCCATGCACATGTGTGTTTGCTCTGTGAGAACGCGACCCGCAAGTCGCCGAGTATCACCAGAGCAAAAGGGTGTGGTGGGGACACCAACGACGTTGCTCACTCCTCGTTTCGTTCAACCTGATCCAGCGTCTCTTGCTGGTCGAGCGCATCAAGCATGGGACAGCGACCGGTCGGTCCTTGTCCTGTACAAAGCGCGGCCACCTGGAGCAGAGCTTGCCGCATGCGGTGTAACTCGACCATTTTCCGCTCCACTTCAGCGATTTTCGCCTCTGTGCGCCCCTTGACCTCGTCACAGGATGTCTGTGCGTCAACGCGCAGCAGCAACAGCTCGGTAATCTCTTTGAGCGAGAAGCCAAGCTTTTGTGCGCGTTTGATAAAGTGGAGACGCTGGACTACCTGCTCCGGGTACTGACGATAGCCAGAAGCCCGGCGCGGTGGCTCCTCCAGCAAGCCCTCGCGCTCGTAGAACCGCACCGTTTCCACGCCGACCCCGGCGAGTCGCGCCACTTGTCCAATCGAAAGGGTATCCATCTTTGTTGCTCCTTCGGAAAAAGTATACACTCTGTACCATACTACAGAGTCAAGGGGAAGGGAGGGGGAAATCCCGAGGTGGATGTCGAGCAAAGGAACTCTTTAACTTCCTTCTCGTATTCCTTATCTTAACGTACATAAGAGACTCAAAGCAGGAGGGTTCCCCAACCGTATCACGTTTGATGAATGCTGAGCTTATCTGCCCCTGGAACTCGCAGGTGTGTGCTCATGCCATCCATCAGCATAACTCATCAATTTTCTGATTCACCACATCGGCCATGAGCTAAAAAATGCGGCAGAAACTCGCCTGTTTCACCCATTTCTGGTATACTTGGTTGAGAGCGAAGAGAGAGCAATCACTATTTCAGAGAAGACAGTCACTCGACTTCACGAGTGAGCACGCCATGAGTGGGGAGGTCGCAAGCCATGGCTGAGCCGAGTACAGCCATCGACAGGAAAGCCATCTTGACGCTGCGACGGCGGGTTCGCTTCCAGGATGGCCGCCCCTACGACGCTCGCTGCTCGAAGGTAGCTGCGGCGCTCGAGGCGCAGTTCGGCTGGCCGCGTCGGTGGGGGCGCCTGCGTCTGCTCGACGCTCGGGTGGGCTGGCAGCACTGCTGGAACCAGCTCGCCGATGGCCGCATCCTCGACGCCACCGCCGATCAATTCGAGTCGCGCTGGCTGGGTGACATCGTCGTGCTCGATGCCCTCGACCCCCATGCCACGGCCTATCAGCCCGCACCGCCGTGGGCGTTCACCCTACGGGAACAGGAGGCGGTGATCAAGCTCGCCGCCGTCGGAGCCGGTGCGGAAGGTCACGACGCGGCGATGCCCTGCGCGAGTTGGATGGCCGCCGCCCGACAGGTGCTGACGATGATGACGGGCTGGAGCCTCCCCGAGGACCTCGTCGACTATGCTGCCCGGGCGCTGCTGGTTCGAGCCTTGCTCGGAGAGTCGATGACCTCCGGGCAGCTCGATGAGCTCCTGACGATGTACGAGTGGGCGCACGCCGCCGCGGCGCGAGGAGGGCCCTGGATGTCGTCGGAGTACGCGGCAGTTCTTGAGTAACGCTTGCGCATGGGAGAAGCGATGGAGGCTGCGGAAGAAGAGGAGCGTGGATGCGAGCCGGAGCGGTGCCAGGAAAGACCGCGTCGTCGGGAACTTCGTGATCCACGGCCAACTCCTGACGCGCCTTGCCCCCGCCAGCCTTCCCATTCGGCCACATTGGCTTCTCCGCTCTCGTGCTGGCCTGGCACTGGTGGCACATTCGCCGCAACCCGCTGCCTTTCCACGACACCAGCCCGGCTCCGCTTCGCGCTCAGCGTCGCACTGCCCCTGGCCCTCTACCTCACCTGGTGGTATGCTCCTTCATTCTCCGTCACCAGCGACGCAGTGCTTCTCTTCGGAGGCATCTCCATGGTGCTCGCCGCGCTTCGTGGCTACGCTGGATGCGAGATGCTGGCCCTCTCCAACTGACTCCTGCGCCGCTACGACCAGATCGCCTGCGCTGTCTTCACGCCCATCGACTCCCTGGAGCACTACAAGCCCCGGTGAGTCGGTCACGTGAGGCTCTCACGAATGGAGCGACCAGTTCTATGGAGAAAAATTTATCAAGGTCAAACCACAGCAACCGGGGACTTCGAGCAAGAAGGCCATAGGTTCCTGAGATCGGCGCAGGAACGACGGCCATCAGGAACGTCTCCCTCGTCTTCTCGCCTGCTCATAACCATCCCTTTTGCTCAGCGAGGCGCGCCGCTTCCATCCGATTCTGTGCGCCCAGTTTCTGCATGGCTGTGGAAAGATGATTGCGCACCGTTCCCTCTGACAGTATGAGCCGCGCTGCGATGTCTGCCAGGCTGGCTCCGAAGAGCGAGGCAGAGAGCACCTCGCGTTCGCGGGTGGTCAGCGGGTTGTTCCCTTCCGAGAGCGCGGAGAGGGCCAGCTCGGGGTCAACCACCCGCTCGCCTTTCATCACGCGGCGCAAGGCGACGGCGAGTTCGGCTGCCGGGGCGTCCTTGAGCAGAAACCCTACCACTCCGCTCTCCATGGCCCGGCGCAAGTAGCCGCTGCGTCCAAAGGTGGTCAGGATCACACTGCGGCAGGAGGGCCTCGCCTTTTGCAGCGCCTGCGCGGCGGCGAGCCCATCGCCCCCAGGCATTTCAATGTCGAGCAGGGCGACATCCGGTTGGCTCGCCAGTGCAGCTTGCACCACCTCGTCCCCTCGTGCCACTTCGGCCACGACCTCGATATCCTGTTCCCGGCTCAGTAGCGCCGCGAGCGCACCACGCACCATCGCCTGGTCTTCCGCCAACAACACCCGTATCATGAGCGTTCCTCCTGTAAGACTGGTGCCTCTACACCCGGATGTATGGGCAGTTCCACACGGACACGAAAGTGTTCTTTGCCAGACAGAGTGAGAGGACCTGCCTCCATACGTCCTCCCAGCGCGCTCACCCGCTCCCGCAAGCCAGCGAGCCCCAGGCTGGGACGCCCAGATGGACTTTCCGCACGCGCTTCTCGTCCTCCATCGTTGATCACTGCGGCACCGACTGTTCCGTTTCCCTGGATCAGCGTGATCTCGCAGTGTCGCGCTCGGCTGTGCCGAATGACGTTGGTTACCCCCTCGCGCACCGTCCAGGCAAGAACGGCGGACGTCTCAGGAGGAAGGGCGAGGGTGTTCGGTTCGATCTGGGAGTCGATCCCCGCTGCTTCCAGGAGTTGGCGCGCCCCCTCCAGTTCGCTCTCAAGCCGGGGCTGCCAGTAGCCGGCCACCGCCTCACGTACCTCACGCAGCGTATGGCGTGCCACACGTTCAATCTCGGAGAGCTCTTGCGCACAACGCTCAGCGTCTTCCGCGATCAGGTGCCTCGCCAGTTCGCTCTTGAGGGTGATCATGGAGAGCGTCTGCCCCAACAGATCATGCAGGTCGCGAGCCAGGCGCGATCGCTCCTCCTCGACCTTCAGGCGGGCCAGTTCTCGCCGCGCGGCATGCAGGTCGCGGATCGCACTGCTCAGGCGGGCCAGGCCGATCATATCCAGACCCAGCCCTCTGACCAGCAGCACGAGCGGAATGATCTGCAACCAGTTGGCCCGCAGAACCCCTCCAGCGATGCCTATGCTCATTCCTGCCGAGAGCACCATCAGGATGATTACCGCCACGACTGCGCCGCGTATCGGGAGCACTCCTCCTGCGGCGGCGCTGACACAGATAAGCAGCCAGAGCCAGTAACTGCCATATGCCAGGCTGAGCCAGAGCACGAGCGCCGTGAGAAAAGCGAGCAGTAGCGCCCTGTGCAACCGGAAGGGGGGAGACGCACCACCGCTCAGCGGATGGGGCCACAGGAGCCAGCCGGCGATGACCACGACCAGCGCTACGACGGGCAGCACGATGAGCAGGCGCTGCGGCACCAGGGGTGCCTGGAGCAGAGCGATGAGAGGATAAAGCAGGGGAAGGATGAGCCAGAACTTGACGTTCAGCCGCCAGAGACGCGGGGAGATGCCGCTGGATACGACGGGCGCCTCGGCGCCTGCCATATCGGTGACGTATTTTCCCCACAATACGTATCCTCGTGTGATGTGTCCCCATACGGTCTTCATCATTCCGGCGCTCCTTTCCGGCTGCCAAAATCATTCCTGCTCACGAACCTATTCTACCATCTTCTCGTCCAGGATGAATCAGCGCCTACGACAGGATGACAACAGTGCCAGCAGTGCCATCAACGGTGATTCGGCTGCCGGTGCGAATGTGCTCGGTTGCGCCAGCTACGCCAACGACTGCCGGGATGCCATACTCACGAGCCACAATCGCACCGTGTGCCATCGCTCCACCCACTTCCATCACCAGTCCTGCTGCCTTGAGGAACAGGGGTGTCCAGCCTGGATCAGTCGAGGGAGCCACCAGGATCTCGCCCGGTTCCAGGCGGGCGTTGTGAGGATCAAGGATGACGCGCGCGGGCGCTGTCACGATCCCAGGAGATGCAGGAGCTCCCTGCAGCGTTCCTTCTGCCCGGACAGTGCTCTGCGTGATCTCTCGCTGAGCTGTGGGTTCGGTGCCATCCGAAAGCAGGACAAGGGGCACATGACGACGCCCGAGTTCCCGCGCGAAAGTGGCTCGTCGCTCGCTCACGCTCTCTCGCAGATCCGCTCCGGCCAGCGCTGCGTGGGCTTCGGGCAAGGTGAGAAAGAAGAGATCTGCGGCCTCTTTCAGCCTCCCGGCCCGGGCCAATTCCTCTCCGACCGGCCAGAGCAGTTCGCGTGCCTGGCCCAGGACCAGATCCACAACAAAGCGCGTCATCTCGCGGAAGCCTGCCAGAGCATGGGCGCGTTGCAGGCACAAGCCCACCAGTTGTCCGCGAAGCCAGTGCTTGTGCCCGGCACGCCGCGAAAGGGTTGCGATCATCGCGCGCGCTTCCCGTCCAGCACGTTGGAGTTGGAGATCCGGCGCGTGTGTACTCTCCTCCATCTCCAGGTAGCCGGTGAGGAGAGCAAGCACGTAGGTGGGGTCCTCCGACCAGCGCGGCACCCCCAGGTCGAGTTCACAGACCCCCTGGTGGCCGTACTCCCGGAGGAAGCGCGCCAGGCCCTGTTGTAGGAGAACGGGCAGCGTCCCTTGCTGATACTCCTGGGCGAGCCGCTCGGCTGGTGTACTCTGGAGCAGCTGCCTGCTCGTCGCATCCGCCCGGATCTCTTGGGAGAGCCGCCAGAGAGCCAGATTCATCTGGGTGGTGGGATTCGTCGGGGAGCCACCCAGGACGACCTGGCACTCACTCTCCGAGGCGAGCTCACCCAGGAGCCGCTGGGCCAGCGCAAAGCTCTGCATGCCCGCGAGCATGACGGGCGAGATGAGAAAGGCAAGGCGCAGGCAGTGCTGGAGGAGGCGCTCAACGGCAACAAGGTGGGCAGCGGCATCGGCTGACGCATCGATTTGGGGCGTGTTTCGTCGCTGTTCCACGAAGCGCTGCACTCGCCGGCTTGCGGCTTGCGGCGCGAGGAGCGCCTGCAGCAGATACCAGGGCAAGCGAGTGCGCGCGAGCAGGAGCACGACTGCGCGCCCAAACACGCGCCGCGGCGTTGTGCGCAGTGAGAGCCGTGGATCAGTCACCAGGCGCTCGAAGCTGGAGGCCGCGCGGGCTTCCGCCCCGCGCATGGCCTCCAAGAGAAAGCCGCGCCCAAAGGGGCTGCGCAAGGCGGCGGTGACCTCGAAGAACGGACGACTGGCGGCTTCTGTCACGAAGCGAGGACCGGCGAGCGGATCGCGCAGCGGGGAGCCAATGAGCGTCAGAAACCCGGACGCGAGGAGCCGGAGCGCAGCAAGGCCCATGGGCGTGAAGGGCCGATAGGTGCCTTGCTGGACGCCAAAGGCCAGGTAGACGCGTAGGCTCTCTTCAGTGGATGGAGCCCCAGCAGGGAGGGGAAACAGGGTCGTAATAGGTCGTGCCTGGAGCAAGAAGACCTGGCCGGAAGCATCGATAGCCCACTCGATGTCCTGGGGAGTCTCATACAGCGCTTCGACACGTGCCCCGAGCGCTGCTAATGCTCGGATCTGATCATCAGAGAGGCAGGCCCTCGTGGGGGACGCGCCTGCTTCGATCTTCTGGGTCCCACCTCCAGCCGCGGCCTGGATCAGCACCTGCTTGTCGCCCAGGCGGCGCTCGACAATCTCGCCCGTGGTGGTCTGCACCACAAAATGATCAGGGTTGGTCGCACCGGAAACGACGGCCTCACCCAGGCCAGGATTGGCATCGATCACTGCTTGACGACGTTTCCCGGTGAGGGGATTCGCGGTAAAGAGCACCCCGGCGACCTGAGCGTCTACCATCTGCTGGACGACGACGGCCAGGCGCACGGTACGAGGATCAATGCCCAGGCTGGCACGGTAGCTCACCGCGCGATCAGTCCACAATGAAGCGAAGCACTGTTGGATTGCTTTGAGGAGGCGTTCGATTCCAATGATTTGCAGATAGGTCTCTTGCTGCCCCGCAAAGGAGGCATCGGGCAGATCTTCGGCGGTGGCAGAGGAACGTACTGCGACCGGGAGAGGTGCTTCGGAGGAGAGTACCTGGTAGGCGGACGTGACCACTTCGACGATCGAAGCCTCCAGAGGTGTTTCTAGCAAAGCCGTGCGGATCGCTGTAGCCAGCTCGGCCTGACGTGCCCCATCATCCCGTGGTGTCGCCGCCAATCCCGAAAGATAGGTGTCGAGATCAGCACGAGCACAGAGGCGTGCATAGGCAGCGGTGGTGACACAAAACCCTGCTGGCACCGAGAATCCCGCGCGAATCAATTCTCCCAGGTTGGCAGCCTTGCCGCCAACAACAGTGAGCATGGTTCGATCAAGATCGGAAAGAGGCAGCACCAGGGAGGCGGCATCTTCTTCTGCATCCGGCTTCAACTCTCGTTCCTGTCGAAAACGTTTCATGACGTATTCTCCTTGTATGAATGCGCTTCTCATAGCTCAGGTACCTGCGCCTGTTCCAGAAGCAGGCCGGAGCTCAACTCGGGCTAATTCCCTCGCAGAGGCCCGCAGCAGCCATGGGATGGTACCTATCCTTTTGGCAATGTGTGCTTTCGCATGAGAGTATAGCCCAGGGAAGAACTCGTCGGAAGTGAAATCTCTCCTGATTTGACCATGACAAATGTCATGGGTGAGCGTTTGACGAGGTGAGTTAGCCTCAAAGTTTTGCATGTTTTGGGGGAACGCTTCCGAGGAGGACCGCACGGAGCACACGCGCCTTTCAGGCGCGTGTGTGTTTCACCGTCTGTCGGCTGTGGATATCCCGTCTTCGGGTGCGCTCCCGTCGTCTTCAGCCAATGTAGCTGACCAGTGCCCACAGCGTGACGCCAAAGATCGACACATCCACCAGCACGCGAATGGTTTGCCATCGTTCAAAGCGGTCGAAGATGATGGAAAGCTTTGCTGCCTCCTGAGCGCGTCGTTGGCTCAGCAGGATGGGAGCGGCTCGTGTGAGCGTGATGAGCATATGCAGCAGGAACAACCCCGCAACGATAGCTAGCGGGACTGCATGCACAGGACTCACTCGCTGCACGAATGCCACGACTACCGTTGCAAGAGACAGCAGGACGGCACTCACGCCAACGCCTGCGTACCAGAAAATGCCGTTACCCATATCGCTCGCCTGACTGTAGGCGGAGTAGGCGACGACGCCTATCCGGTGTCGTGCTGGCAATTGCTTGATCGATTGATCCAGGCTTGCCCCAGCCGCAATGCCATTGAGCGCGGTTTCGGCGACAACGAGCAGGACGATCGTGTCAATCATCGCACTACATCCCTTTCTTCTAAGTAATAGCTTGATCCGTAGCAGACCATGGCAGTGCATGGTACGCGCGTCACACAACCACCAACGCCCACATCAGGACGGAAAACGTCAGCACCTGGAACGTTGCCCGAACGGCATGCCACTGTTCAAATCGGTCCAGTTTGGAAGACAGGGTCATCTCATCGTCAGATGCGTCTTTGATGCTGAGCATCACTGGGGCTGCCCTGGTCGTAGCGAAGGTGTGAAGGATACTCAGCAGTGAGGCAATGGAGAGCGGAAACAACAGCTCTATCGGGTTGCGCTCTGCGTAGGCAACTGCTCTGGCAAGAAAGGTGAGGAGCGCTGCGCCTATGCCCAGAAGAGGGTAGACCACCCGCCCATTCCCAAGATCGTTGCCACGAGCAAAGGTGGCATACGCCGCGGCACCAATGCGCCGACGCGCCGGTAACTTCACGAGCGCGGTATCCATATTGAGGCCCGCCAGAAGCCCATTAACCGCTGAGGCGCTCGCAATCATAAAGACAACTAGATTCATTTTATACATGCCCTCCTCTCGGCTTGCTCTTTCCTCGCGCTTCCCGCGCCTTCGGCAAACGCTCCGCCACGATGACTTCTGCGGGAATACCAAAGGCGGTGACGACGTTGACATACACCAACTCCCAGCGGGAAGCAGGAAGGAACTTCCGCAGGTCCAGAGGCCGACAGCCCCCAACCAGCGTAGGCCAGCGAGCATGGATGTGCGTCCAGAGTCCTGTGACGAGACGAGAGAGCCAACATGTTCCGTGTGTGAGACTCACCAGGCAGAGACGCCCCTCCGGCATCAGAAGCCGATGGGCTTCGGAGAGCAGCGCAGTAATGTCAGAGGCAGAGAGCAGATCGGCAACGTAGGTCGAGACGAAGCGATTATAGGAACCGGAAGCTGCCTCGAACTGGAGGGACCCATCAGTCTGCTCGACGGTCACGCGGCTGCCAAAGCGAGCGAGCCGCGCCCGGGCAAGGCGGATCATGGTGGTACTACTATCGACGGCGACATAACGTGCCGAAGGTTCCAGGTGCGAAGCCAGCAGGCGCTCTGCGAAGGCTCCTGTGCCACAGCCGAACTCGAAGACCACCTGTGCGTTCTCAAACACCGCCTGCGCGACGAGATCTTGCGCGGCTCTTTCCTCGTAGAAGGCTTGCCAATCTTGTTTGGCACCCATCCAATCGTAAAAGGCTCGCGCCTGCCCATGGGTCAGGACTCTCTCTTCTTGTGGCATAGGAACTCCTCTCGCTCCCCAGTGCTTTTCTCTCTCACACATCGCCGGAAGCAGTCTGAGGCAGTTGCCCCTCCCCCGGCACCAGGCAGACGCACTCTGCCACCCCCTCGGCTTCCAGATCGAGGGCATGATTCACCCGCGCGTGGTAATTCTCCCAGGCAATGGCCGCTGTGACCTCCAGGATCTGTCGGTCGGTATAGAGCGTCTTGAGTGCCTCGAACACGTCATCAGGCGCCCACACCGGTGTCCTGGTCATGGCATCAGCATAGCGGAGCACTGCGCGTTCCTCTTCG
>WNFD01021183.1_pt1 | contig 10728 bp, 14 predicted proteins | sample 5400491 | NCBI WGS metagenome assembly WNFD01 (sample SAMN13153343, study PRJNA577476) | soil metagenome | isolation source: 120 cm saprolite under Douglas fir tree site 2 hole 2 replicate 2 | place: USA:California | collected 2015-04-18 | reverse complement strand
GTTCTGACGCAGGTTCTCAGGGAGTTCACGCATGCCGGGCTGGAGGGAAGCAAGTTCGTCCATTTTTACTGGTTGTTTGTGCCGACACTCTGGATCATTCTCTCTGCCATTGTGAACGTCTCTAAGGGGAAGCCCGCGACTAACCAGATATTGTTTTGGGTTGTGAGCGGAGCTTTCGCAGGATATGTGAGTGGCGTAATCTCGGCAGCATTGATCGAGGTCTTCCGTCCGAATGGAGCGAGAGAGGTTCTCGAGCAGTCCCTTCACGCCACCAACTGGCTTGTCCGCCTTGGATATCCCCTCATCAGTCTGAACTGGCTGGTTGGCGTAATGGCCGGGGTTTTCGAGTTCTGCTTTTTCAGATACGCCCACCCGGCCCGGGCTGATTGATGACGGCATCTGCTCCTTACAACCAAGAAGTTCCTGGAATCTTTCCAGCAGCTCTATTCCCATTTCATCAATGGAACGCATTCCCCTCAGAGTTCTGGAGCCTGCTTCAAATGTGTGCACTTTGAATAATATGCGACGCATACCTAAAAATGGATATTTGTGCTGGTGGCAGTGGAAGCGCGCGCGGAGGATGCGCGATCAATGGAGCCGATATGGTGTCTTAAGTGATTTCGCCGGTAAGCATAGACGGTATCGAAGTTCAACTCTCACCGCCGCCGGATATGTGCCGGTGCGAACGCGAGCATCCCGACTGGGGGAGGTGGCTGAAAGGTCTTACCGAATGGCGTAACAGACGGCAGGCGCTCGCGGGTCGATCATAACCTCCGCGGGTGGGTGGCCCAGCCTTTCGGAATCCACATGAATGATGGGCCCGAGATTCAATAATTAACGGTGAAAATACCGGACGACGATGCTTATTCCCCATAAATAAACAGCTTTGTCGAACAATCGATGAGTTTGGTGGACAAGCGTATGGTCCTGAAACCTAGGCAGGGCGATGAGCGTTATCGCTATCCCTACTGGTCAAGGTGCTCGCGTATCGTGACGGGTTCACGTACGTTCTCACGCGAGCCATCGACTGGGAAGTTTGTACCGCTGACATCAGTCCCGATGTTGTCTATGTCGAGTCCGTTCGTAAGCTTCTCTCTGAGAGCGCGTGGACAACGCTGAGGAAAGACCTCTTTCTTTTCCATCCACCCGCGTCGAACAACTGCAGCGCGATACGCGCCGCCGGGATTGAGCACCACGACGGCAGCGAATATTTTCGATTCAACTTAAACCTGGCACAGCTTGAAGGGCAGACCGAGGATGCCAAGCTCGCTCTTGCCGAATTTAAGGGCGCGCCATGCAGATTATGGGCGTGGATGCGACCGAATTCCAGCGCGCCCCTGGTTCACTGCTCTTGCTCGATAATTACCGTCGCCCATCGCAGGAATACCTTCGATCCCGGCGATGACGTGCAGAACGCACGCTGGCTACGGCGTTGCTACGGCATGGCCTCTAGCCATAGTGGCCATCACGCCAACCGTACCTCCTGATGTTTTGTTATTGCTTGAGCCCGCTCAGGTCGACGTGCCGCCTCCGGGTTCAAAGTCGACCTTTTGGAAATTAACAATCACCCGGAGCGATGCTCCTTGCCCGGGAAACACAGGCAAGAATTGACGCAAAGGGGTTAAGGATGACCGCAAGTGTAACCGACACAATTCGGGAACTGCTTAGACAGCATCGCGTTCCGTTCCATGAAGTTCAGCACGAACCGACGCTTACGTCCGAAGAGTCCGCAAAGGCCCGAGGTGAGGACCTTCGAACCGGAGCTAAAGCCACCGATGACGAGGTGCAGTTGTTCGTGCTACCCGCTACAGCAAGCTAAATTCGGCGGCGATCAAAGGCCATTTGGGGGTCAAGAAACTTCGTTTTGCAACTCCCGAGGAACTTTTTGGAATCACTGGACTCGTTCCGGGCTCGGTGCCGCCGTTTGGTTTCCCAGTACTTCAGCTTCGATTGTACGCAGACCCCGCAGTTGGCGCCTCCGGACACAGACTCACCCCAACATTCGAGCTGGGCATCGCTACAACAACTTCAAACAAGCAGTAGTGTACGCACTGAATTCAGCCTCATCGGACACTGGGCTCTTTGAGGAGACATCTTCAATAATGCTACGGATTCGTGCAGCTTGCTTGGTCAAGGAGTCGGTTTGAATCCAAATCTCGATCGCCATATCTGGCCTGCCGGCAGCTAGCCACTGTTCAGCGACCGTTGATAACTGTTCCCGGTCCATGTTAGTCAACAACTTACCTGTTGTCAAAGGATCTGCACACTCGAGAATCCCATGACTGTACCGGGTAACAGAAACTCGCGCCAACGGTTGTCCGATCCTCTTCGCTCTCCGATGTTTTCGATCCATATTTGGACGCTCTCAGGAATTCCCTACCGGGTTAGGTTGTCTTCGTCGCGGAGGAATGGAAACCTAATGGGCGACGCAACGTTCCGCCAGTCTGCCGCGTCCGCCACCTTGCCGGTGGCGGCGCGCCAATTAGCAGATTTTTTTAGCCGCCAAACTTATAAAAGGCTGGGTTCATCGATAGCTACTTCCTGTCAGTGTTTTGTTAGGTAACAATTCCCCATTACGAACTCTAGGCATGAGTTGTCATCCTCCGCCAATACTACACTCTGCTCGGCATCCCAGATTCGCACGATCAACTTAACGTGATACATGCCTTGACGTCTCGGTCTCAAACGAAGCTGCGAGAACGGCAAGAACAGCTTACATTCCTCCCTGTGGACAACGGTAGGGACATCCACCGTGCAGAACACACATTCTTCTGTGGTTGCTTCAGCTGGAAAAAAATGCAAGGCGACCCAGACCTTGTTGTATCGGAAGTCCGTGATTGTGTACCTGATGAGTATGTTAATACCTGACTGATCGTCCACTGTTAAAGGCTTCGGGCTTAGCCCCACATGATCGATTGACGCAAGAGGATTCCCGCAAATACGGAGCTCGCGCTGAACATCTTCGGCGTTCTTCAGAACAACGTGCCTCAGATTCCTTCGCTTCTTCTCGTCTAGGAACATAATAGTCGGTAGTCCCTTGTCATTGGTTATGAATACGATCACATCTTGGGGATGGTGCTCGGCTGCCAACCTTACAACATGCTCGACAATCTGAGCGTCGGGGCGAAGCGAAGAGTCGATGCCTCTAGGGTTATAAACCTCAAACTCGATTCCGTCAGGCTCGGTTTGCTGAAGCTGCCGAATGAGCTGTATAGCAATGTCGGCCTTCATGCCCTTTTCCTTCAGCCTCGGGTTTGGTTCATTCCGCTTTCTTCGGTGGTCATCGAGTTCGCAGAGAACTGGAAATACGAGATCCACGTGCACGAGGGCGCGAGACGGCGCGAAGAAGCGCACGAAGTCCGGATGGTCAATGAAGAAGTTAGTATCAGGGATAAAGACTGTGCGACTCACAAGTAATCCTGCCTTCGGGTTCGTTGTCGACTGCGGACATCCCTGTTTTCGGGCCTGCCCAAACCGGGTTTACGTCGGGAAGTGGTGGGCAGTATTCAATGGAAGCAGACGCCAGTCAACTAGAAATGAGCCCGACTCTAGAATTCTAGCAGCTTGTTGAAAACAGTCCTCTTCTGGTCACTCAAAGCCACTGCCGAGCATGGTGGGGTGAGGCAGTAGGAACACTCCGGCGCGATTGACGGTCGCCCCACCTCGGAATACAGCCTCGCGAAGCGCAGCGGCAGTTCCTTCAGAATGCTATCCACCCTCTCCAGCATCCCACGTCGGGGATGATCGGCCGGGACGCGCTTCTAGGATGACACATAGCTGAACATCGCTTCTCCCTTCTGATCTTCTCCGCGAATCGTCGTGGATTGCCGTAATGACGACAAAACTCGGCATCGACTTGACGCTGTCGGGCACACTCGCGGCGGCCAGATGCTCCGGCGCGGCCTCTCCCTCTGTCCGATTGGAGACGCCCTACGTCAGTGGAGGGTTCGAAAAATCCGGCGGCCAACTCTACGTCAACTGCGGCATCGGAGCCACGATTGTCCCCATCCAGCTCGGCGACTGGCCAGAGATTACGGTGTTTGAATTGGTGGCGGCTAAGATAAGAGAAGTTGGAGACTATCCCAACCTCAGTCGTTAGGCGCGTTTCTCAAACGTGAGGTTTACATAGAAAGTTCCATTCGGCGCAATCTTCTCGATCGCGGTCCCACTTGTCGACGGAACGATGAGTTTGGTGGACCCGAACCTAGATCTACTTCAGCGCAGATTTTATCCACAATGCGGAACGCACTTCTAAGTCGTGCGATTGGATCGCAGCAGTTTCGTTAATGGCTGCCAGGACGAGCTGAAGTATTTAGGTTCCGATATAAACTGTCCTTATGCCACAACCGATGATGGGTAAACCCGCGGGCACCGGAACCAAGCCCGAAAGGTATGCGCTCCGCGTCCCATTTTCGCTTGGTGCGCGAGTCCAAGCCGACGAGCTGAGCCGCATTCCAATGTGGGGAGTAATTCCTGTCCAGGTTGGCGGACGCCCAGCCACAATCGAACGGCTAGAGATGTACTTTATCCTTCGCGTGGGCGGGTTCGCTTCTGAAAAGTAATTCGATGGTGTCTAGATAACGGCACTACAACGGGCCAGCGATCTTAGTGTGCGACTGCATTTTCTCGATCCGGTATCCCTGCTGAAGGTACATCAGCCGATCTCGCAGTCGACCAAGCGTCTCCGCATGGCCACGGTGCCCTTTTTTTCGCAGATCCTGGCTGACCAAATCGAGCACGGTGGCGAGGGTACCAAAGTAGTCGTTTTCCTTAATATGGAATTGTAGGCGCCGCCGCGAAGAGCGCGCTTGGTCCAATGCGAGGCGAAACGTAATCCTAACCAGCCATGCCCGGAACCGGGACCGATCACGAAGACGTTCGAAGCGCCGGTAGGCTTGCAGCATGGCCTCTTGCGCCACGTCTTCGGCATCGGCGCCGTTGCGCAAAACACCACGCGCCACCCGAAAGGCCAATGTCCCACACTCTGCCAAACGCTCTTCGAACTCCCGTTTCAGAGCGGTCTTATCCAGTTCAAGGACCAACTCGGTATCCGCCGTGCGACCGGGCCGGATCAGGGCCAGTTCCTGCATCCGTTCTCTCCGTATAATTGCCAGACGCCACCGTCCGGCATCTAGTTCACTAGAAATTTCAGTTGGCGGTTGGCGATACGATGCTCTTGCTGATCCTTTTATTTTAGTGATCCGTGCAAAAGAATCGCTTCGGCAACTAGCGATCCGTCTGAACGGCCGGCCCTTCGGGATCCCGAAGTTATATCAGGACATTCGACCCACCCCTCCGAGTCCCGACCTACGGAATTCTAGCCCTGGGTGACCAGCACTTCCAACATCTCACTCTGTTTCTGCATCTCCATATCAGCGAAACTATCGTCGGGGAGACACACACATGAGATTCAAAAAGCGAGAACCACTTTTTAACATCCTGCTCGGCACCGGCATTTATCTGCTTTATAAGCTGCGTGAGCGTCTGCCAGACAACATGGACAGCATTAAAAGCAGACTCAGGGATACGTATGACATCGCGTCCGGCCGCGTCAGTCGCGCCACTAACGTTCTTCGCGGCAAAGAAGATTCGCAAACATTCGGGAAAATCGGTGCTCTGCTGACCGGACTGGGCATCGGCGCGGGAGTCGGCCTGCTGGTCGCACCGGCCAGTGGTGACAAAACGCGAGCCAATCTCGCGGACAAGGTTTCGGACTTCAGCGACAAGGTCCGTGAGCGCACTGGGAAAAAGCCACAGGGCGCAACCGAGACTTACGGCGAAAGCGAACATGCTGTGTAATGGGCGGGTTACCCTTTTTCAACTCCGGAAAACGAGCTGGGTCAACCCTGCATTTGGAAGCTGGAGCGACAATGCTACCTACCTACCTAGCAGCCCGGGGTGCAAGTAGCGGATTTCCTGCAAGTCGGGCGACGATGCCCCACTACTATAGTGTTCGCCGATTCGAGCACCACAAGAGCACAAAATCGGCGGGCGTGTGCGCACGGGCGGGCCGGTGCGGTGTTGAGGACGACCGCTTTCAGGGTTCGAGGATCAATTTGTGATTCTTCAGGTTAACAACCACAACTTCGAACTCTTTGAAAAAATCCATGCCCAGCAGACCGTCTATTGTTTGCCCGAGGCTCTTTGAAAGGTCGTGCGTGTCCATGACCACAACTCTGTGATTCCGCCAGCTGATGGGTCCAACCCTCAGCGTGGCTGTTGCGAAGACTCCTGTGCCGGTCCAACCAGAACCCTTACTGGCGGAGACTGCGCTCTCCAGAGTACGCGGTCGCATTTCTCCAAGCTCTGAACTTATGATCGTCTGATTCGCGCCGGTGTCAACGATCAGGACCGCTGGCCTTCCATTAACTTCGACCTTGACCAGGACCAATCCGAACATGCGACTATTTTCGAAGGGGATTTCTCTTCGACTCGAGGGCTGCGAAAGGGTAGGAGTCCCGAGTGCTAATAACAAAGCGACGGCCCTAGCGCACTGGGATGCTGTGTTCCATGGCCACGCACGCGACCGGGATGTCCGGCAAATTAGACCCGTTTTCAACGGTAAACCTCTTTGGTGGTGTGCCCGGCTCGTATTTCGGAGCGCACTCTCTCCCAACAGCCCGAGTTTGACAATGTGCTGCGGGTGATCGGTATCGGGGCAAATGATGACTTCGTAAGTAGCCGAAATTCAAGAGGATAGAACGGGGTATGACCTGGACTGGCACATGAAAATATACCAAGAGTGGTAAACTTTCTAGCGCAGAGGCCAGTCGATGTCGGAGTCAGCCCATGCGCCGAAGCCGAAAGTGGTACGGTTTGGGGTGTTCGACATCGATATGCAAGCCGGGCAGCTGTGCAAAGCTGGCCTTAGAGTCAAACTGCAAGAGCAGCCGTTCCAAGTCTTGGCGGCGCTGCTGGAGCATCCGGGTGAGGTGGTCACACGGGAAGAACTTCGCCAACGACTCTGGCCAGCCGACACTTTTGTTGATTTCGACGTCAGCCTGAACGGCGCGCTGAAGAAACTTCGTTTTGCCTTGGGAGATGCTGCCGATAGTCCCACGTTCATTGAAACCATCCCGCGACGAGGCTACCGGTTCATTGCGACCGTAAAACCGGTGACGGTTGATTTCGTTAACAGATCTGGACCCGCATGGGCCGGCGGGCTATCGTGGCCGCAGGCAGCGAAGATGTCCTTGATCGCTCTAGCTGCCGCCGCAGCCATTCTCGTCGTTTGGAGGCTCGATTGGCGAGCTCGTTCCTTGGCCAAGACTAATTCTCAAACAAACATTCAATCTTTGGCTGTGCTGCCTCTGGAGAACCTCTCCGGTGATCCCTCCCAGGACTACTTTGCTGACGGCATGACCGACGAGTTAATCACCAATCTCGGGCAGATAGGTTCGTTGCGCGTAATTTCCCGTACCTCGGTAATGCAGTATCGGGGCGTTCACAAACCCTTGCCGCAGATCGCGCGCGAGTTGAATGTCGACACTATCGTCGAAGGGACGGTCGTGCGTTCCGGTGGGCAGGTACGTATTACGGCTCAGTTGATCCAGGCGTCCGCTGACAAACATCTCTGGGCCCAAAGCTACGAGAGAGACTTGAAGGATGTGCTCGGGTTGCAGCGCGAAATCGCAAATGCAATAGCGAAGCACGTCGGAAGCACGCTGGCTCCGCCGCAGATACGGTTGGGGAGCGGGCGGCCGACCAGCCCTGAGGTTTACGAGTCGTACCTGAAGGGCGAGTACTTTCTGAACAGGTTCACACCCGATTCGATACGCAAGGCCGCCGATTACTTCCAACAGGCAATCGAGAAAGATCCTAACTATGCCCCTGCGTACAGCAAGTTGGCTGGCTGCTATCAAATCCTGGCAGGCATGGGTGCCATCCCCAAAAAAGTGGCATATCCAAAGGCTAAGGTCCTCGTAGCTAAGGCTCTTGAACTCGATCCCCAATTCGCCGCGGCACACGCAGTACGGGGCTGGAGCTTGCTACTGTACGAACTGGATTTTGCCACGGCTGGCGCGGAACTCAAACGTGCAGTTGAGCTGAACCCGAATGGAGTTGAAGGCCATCAGGGACTGGGGGACTACTACGCTACCATGGGCCAGCTACAGGAATCCGTCCTGGAAGTGGAACGCGCCCGAGAGCTGGACCCGCTAGCCTCGATAGTGAACTCCGACCTCTGCACGATGTTGTTTTTCGCGCGCCGGTATGACGAGGCGCTCGCCCAGTGCAAAGCAAACCTGGATTTGGACCCGAACTCCGTGCGCTACGCAGCTAAAGGAATGAATTCGGAAGCCGTGTCGACGTTTCTGCAAGCTATGCAACTGGGGGGCGCTCCACCTGGCATGATTGCAGCCGCCAAGACGGGTGCGAGGGACTCTGGGCTAAAAGGTTATTGGAAAGCATTGGTTCCGTTTCTGTCCGAAAACGTCGCCAACGGAAACCTAGAACCCTTTGATGTAGCTGTGGTTTATGCATATGCCGGGGATGCCGACAAGGCCCTGCCATGGCTTGAGAAGGCCGTTGAGGCACGATGCTATGGAATAACTTACCTGGGGATTAACCCGATCTTTGATGGGCTACGATCAGACCCGCGCTTTGTTTCGTTGCAGAGGCGGATCGGCTTACCCCAGAGACAAACAATAAATTACTGACTGCCGGCGTGCGACGCGGATCACCGCTGGGCGATTTACCGGTATGGCGAATCGGGAAAACGATTTCCAACGGCATCCGGCAAAAGACCCGCTTGGCTATGCTGTTCAGATTCCAAGACTCTGTCTTTCGCGCGAAAAACAACATCGTGCAGAGGTCGGAGTTCACTATCGAGGCAAGCGGGTCAAATTCTCGGGCGCGTTTGCTTCCCAAACAATGTGTTTGCAAAATGAGTACAGCCGGTTTGCCGTGAGCGACCAGAATGTACATATTCAGTTCCAGCAAATATGGTTGATTCCCGCAACTCAAACAAACATAGCCACGGTTCCTCCGACCGTGGCTCTCGGGCTAGTCACAGTATCGGTGAATTAACTAGAAGGCGCGGAACACCATGATTCGTGGACACGTTTCGGTTCGAATATCCCAATGAATGGAGCGAGCGCAGCCAAGTGGTTCTTCAGTCATGCGGAAGACCGACAATATGTTCGGAAAATGAGTATCAGTTCCAGAAATATGATTGATTCAGTCGGATCAAGGCTCGCACTAAACATTAACTTCCCGACCTCTAAAAGACGGCTTTCCTCTATGCCTTTATTGATGCACAATATCGGCCAAAGAGGCGGGGTCGATGCCTATTAACAGTCCTCATGCCATTTTCATCATGCTCACCAGCATGACGTGAAGGAGAACCTTGGGCCCCCTTGACAAGGATTGCCCGTCGACATAGGATAAGAACAAGTATTATCAAGTCATACTTTAAAAGTCTATGAGAACCACACAAACAATGACAGTTTCCCTGCCGCCCACGCTCGTGCGGCAATTCGAAGAAGTGCGAAAAAGAGAATCTCGCACGCGCTCGGAACTCGTCCGTGAAGCTCTCCGCGCCTACTTTGAAAGCCGATATCCTGCAGTCCCAGCGACCAAGGCTGAGATTGCTGCCCTCCGTCGCGGCCGCGCTGCCTTTCGCCACGGAAATTTTGTATCATTAAATCAGTTCCTCCATGACGTGGACTCTTCAACTCACCGATCCCGCACAAAAAGACTTCCAAAAGCTGCCGGGAAAAGATCAGGCGCGCGTTAAAGCTGCCCTCACTTCAATGGAACGCGATCCCTTTCGAGGCGATATAAAGCGCCTCAAGGGTCAGTCGACTGCCTGGCGGAGACGTGTGGGCAACTATCGCATCATCTATGACCTGTATTTCGAACAGCGCTTCATTGTCGTCTCGGGAATTCTCCGACGTTCCTCGACCACATACTAAGCGGATCTCCAGTTAGTTTCGAGCTCCGTGAGCGACCAGAATGTACATCAGTTCCAGGAATAGTGTTGATTCCCGCAACTCAAGCTAACAGAACCACGGTTCCTATACTGAAAGAGCGTACCAAATAAATGGTACGCTTTTTCTGTGAGTGGCCATCGTCTTCCAGGGTTAGACGTACGGTCTCGTGATCAACCTATGGTCTCATGGAAAAACCTTTATTGATGCGGATAACCTAGTTGTGGCGCGGCCACGCATGCAGTAGGAACCTGCGTAATTAAGGATAGCAAACATGGGACATTGTGGCACGCTCACTTCTCTCTTTTTCTTTCTTCTCTTCTTTCTTTTTCTCTCTTTGAAATATTCGCTTAACTACCACAATATATGCAAGCTATTGGCATCGACATGTCGAAAGATACGTTTCACGCCGCTTTTGACGACCGCAAAGTACTCAAATTTGCGAACACCCCGGCAGGCATTGAGGAGTTTATGACCACACTGGAAGACGACGATTTTCCCATCACCGACACAAGGATCGGGGTTGAGGCCACCGGAGCGTACCACCTCTTGTTCGCCGTAACGCTCACGGAACACTCCTGGGATGTGGTCGTGATCAATCCTCTGGAGAGTCACCGCATGATCACCCAGGGTTTACGTACCGTGAAGACCGACCGGCTGGATGCCCTCAAGATCCGTACGATGACTGGCATGGGCAAGGGCTACCTCTTCACCGACACCAAAGACGTCCTGGCCCTCAAGGCGCTTGTGGTTGAACGCCAGGCGCTGGTGGAGATGCGCAAGATGACCAAGCAGCGCA
>WNFD01007592.1_pt1 | contig 10728 bp, 9 predicted proteins | sample 5400491 | NCBI WGS metagenome assembly WNFD01 (sample SAMN13153343, study PRJNA577476) | soil metagenome | isolation source: 120 cm saprolite under Douglas fir tree site 2 hole 2 replicate 2 | place: USA:California | collected 2015-04-18 | reverse complement strand
GGAGAGTCGGCCCGCTGATCGGCTGCAGTGGGGAGAGGGCATCACAGGCTTCTGACGGCCTCGCAGCCCGGACGCACAGCCGCTGTGCCGGCGCCGTGGTCTGGCTGGCGGGGCGTTCGAATATAGGGTCGACGAGTGTGGGATTGGGCAGTTCGGGCAGTCACCGGGAGATCATTTCGAGGGGCAGTCTGAGGGGCAGAATGATGCTGGCGTGCGCTCGTCTGAGCCAGTTCGAGCTTGCGTGAGCTAGCGTACGGCCTGGTCAGGCGGCATATGGCCTGGTCAGGGAGCAGCCGAGTGATTCATGGCATGCAAGAGGTCTGGGGTTCGAATCCCCATAGCTCCACTTCCCCAGTTCAAGGGCATAAATTCGAACAGACGGCGACCGGGTGTTCGCGCGCGGCGATAGCAAGCCCGTCAGGTTTCTTCGACACGGCCGATCACGATTCCGCAGGTCAGCGGCATGATTGGTCCGCCCTCGCGAGGGGTCGCCTGACCGGTTGCGCAGCAAACAAGAGGTCTGCGAATCGAAACCATCGCTCTCCCTGCTAGGCGGATGATTTTCGAATTCCTGAGCAGGTAGTTCGGAGCGAGTACAGCAGCGAAGTACAGCAAGAAGAGCGGGACGCGACCAGCGCGGTGGCGGCGATCACCAACTTCTTCACGCATAAACACCACCTTCCCGATGGCCGCCCGTACCAGGTGGGACTGACGCCGGATCGGCGGCGCGGACCTATCGCGCCGCGGCGCGGGCCAGACGCATGCGGCGGTTCGAGACCGACGCCGGTCGGCGAAACAGCTCGGCAGACTGCCAGCATCGCCTGTCATCGCCGCCTTGGCGTAGGTGGCGAGGTTCATGCCAACCCGCAGTTGCGCGGCGTGACTGCCGTGACATCGGCCTACCTAGTCAGCAAGAGCCAGATCGCCGATTCTGTGCGCAAGATGATCAGCTATCCGTAGTGTGCAGACGCGTACAGATCGCCCAGTTCGGTGTCCGCTTCGGATCACATAACGTTTCGGGAAGCCTGGCCGTGCATTCCCTTCTGGGACTGCACAAGGGAGCGGTCTGCAAGACCGTCAGCTCCGCCAACGCAGCCAGCGTTTGGCTTTCCTCGGGTTGCTTTCGCCCGTTATGCCCGTCCAGCGGGCGAGTTCGTGGCGGGTGGTCAGAGTGAGGGGTGGTCGGAGCCGAGGACGCGCTCGCAGCTATGTCCCGCCTGGAGGCCCGGTGGTTTCCCGGGGCGGCCGGGGGGTGCGGGCCTATGGGACAAGGTCGGCGTGCTGGATGTGCGGCGCTTTCGTGAGCTGCGCTGTCACGTCCGGGGCATTGGCCCGCTGGGCAGCGGGTGTCAGGGGGAAGGTCACTTCTATGTCGAGGCCGCCTGCGGGGCGGGCGCGGGCGGTGAGGGCGGCGCCGTGGGCGTCGGCGATGGCGCGGACGATGGCCAGGCCGAGCCCGTATCCCTCGCCGTGCCGGGTCCGCTGGGTGCCGAGCTGCCGGAACGGCTGGAACAGGTCCTGTACCGCGTCTGGCGGGACGAGTGTGCCGGTGTTGCTGACCGAGACGACGGCGCCCGCGGTGGTCAGCGCCGTTGAGATTTCTGCCTGGCCGCCGGGCAGGTTGTGCCGGATGGCGTTGTCGATGAGATTGGCGACCAGGCTTTCCGCCAGTTTCGGGTCAGCGGTTACCGGGGCCGCGGCGAGTGCCGCGCGCAGGTGGATGCCATGGCGCTCGGCTTCCTCTTGACGGGCCAGGAGCGCATCCCCGGCGATTTCGGCGAGGTCCAGGCATTCTAGTTGCCCGATCCCGCGCTGGCTGCTGGCCAGGGCGAGCAGCGCCGAGATTAGGCGTTCCTGCTGATCGCCAAGCTCGACCAGTTCCTCGCAGGTCGCCCGCAGTGTCTCCACGGTGGGCTCCGGGTCAGCGAGCGCGACCTGGAGCAGCGCCCGCCCGGCGGTGAGCGGGGTCCGCAGCTCGTGGGAGGCGTTGGCGATGAAGTGCCGCTGCGCCTGGAACGATGCCTCCAGCCGCGCGAACAGGTCGTCGAGCGTTTGGCCGAGCTCGGTGAACTCGTCGCTGCGGCCGCGCACGCTAAGCCGCCGGTGCAGGTTACTGGCGGAGATGTCACGGGCGGTCGTGATGATCGCGCACAGCGGCCGGACGAAGCGGCCGGCGATCAGCCAGCCGGCCGCGAGGGAGAACACGGCCATGATCACCAGAACGACCACATCGTTCCAGAACACCGCCGAGCCGACGGTGAGGGGAACGCGGGTTGGGGGCCCGGCCGTGACGGCGCCCGGCAGACCCGGCCCCCCGGCTTTCTGTACCCCGCGCTGGAGCAGGCCCGGTGCCAGGAGTTGCGTGACGCCGAGCAGCGCGACACCCGAGGCGCAGATGACGGCGCCGTACAGCAGGGTCATCCGTGCCCGCAGGCTGGGGCGGCGGAAAGCGCGCGCTGGACCCGGGTGGCGGAGCTCAGGCATCAGGGTTCTCCGATCTGGTACCCGCCCTCGCGGACAGTGCAGATGACGGGCGGCTCGCCGAGCTTGGCCCGCAGCCGGCGCATGGTCTGCTTGACCGCGGTGGTGAACGGGTCGGCGGCCTCGTCCCAGACCCGCTCAAGCAATTCCTCGGCGGAAACCACCCGGCCGGCGCAGGCGAGCAGGTACTCAAGCACGGCGAACTCCTTGGCGCTGAGCGCCAGCCGCTGCCCGGCACGGAACGCGGTGCGGCCGGCGGGGTCGAGCCTGATGTCGCCATGGGCAAGCAGCGGGGGCAGCGGCACGGCAGCGCGCCGGGCTAGGGCGCGGACCCGGGCGGTCAGCTCGGGGAAGTCGAAGGGCTTGGCCAGGTAGTCGTCGGCGCCCATGCCCAGGCCGTCCACCCGGTCGGTGAGGCTGCCGGCCGCGGTGAGCATCAGGATCCGGCTCGGTGACCGCCCGGCCGCCAGCCGCCGGCAGATCTCGTCGCCGTGTACTCCCGGCAGGTCGCGGTCCAGCACCACGACGTCGTAGCGGGTCAGGGCCAGGTGGCCGAGCGCCTCGTCCCCGTCGTAGGCGACGTCGACCGCCATGCCCTCCCGGCGCAGCCCGGTCACGATCGCCCGGGCCGTCGGCTCGAAATCCTCAACCACTAGCACCCTCATGGCCGCGCATGGTCCTTCCCGCAGCGTATTCACCACTGCTTTCAGCATGCCAGGCCGCCGGTATCAGCCAGGTATCAGCCGCTGGCGCCGTGCTGATACCGGCCCCGGCGTACAACCACGACCATGGAAACGACAATCGAGGTCGCCGGGCTGCGCAAGCGGTTCGGCCGCGCGCTCGCACTGGACGGGATGACGTTCACCGTCAGCCCCGGCCAGGTCACCGGCTTCATCGGCCCGAACGGGGCGGGGAAATCCACCACGATGCGGGTGATCCTCGGCCTGGACAGGCCCGACGCGGGGCACGCGCTGATCGGCGGCCGGCCCTATGTCAGCCTGCGGGACCCGCTGACCCATGTGGGGGCGCTGCTGGACGCCGCGGCGCTGCAGCCGAGCCGGACCGCCCGCAACCACCTGCTGTGGCTGGCCTACTCCCAGGGCCTGGGCGCCCGCCGCGTCGATGAGGTCATCGCGCTGGCCGGGCTGCAGACCGCGGCCCGGCGGAAAGCGGGCGGCTACTCCCTGGGCATGCGGCAGCGGCTCGGGATCGCCGCCGCGCTGCTCGGCGACCCGCCGGCACTGATGTTCGACGAGCCGTTCAACGGCATGGACCCCGAAGGCATCATCTGGATGCGCGGCTTCCTGGCCGCGCTGGCGGCCGAAGGCCGGGCGGTGCTGATCTCCAGCCACCTGATGAGCGAACTGCAGGACAACGCCGGCCATGTGGTGATCGTCGGCCGCGGCAAGGTCATCGCCGACACCAGCGTCGCGGACCTGCTCGCGTCGGTGTCCGGGGACCGGGTCATGCTGCGGACGGCCGCGGGTACTCAGGCGGCGGCCGTGCTGGAGCGCGCCGGTGCGACCGTGGCCGTCACCGGCCCGGACGCGCTCACGATTTCCGGCCTGCCTGCCGAACGGGTCGTGGCGCTGCTGTCGGAGAGCTCCGTCCCGTTCGCGGAGGTGACTGCCCACCGGGCGACCCTGGAGGGGGCCTACCTGGAACTCACCAAGGACGCGGTCGAGTACCAGTCGGGGGGGCCCTCCGGGCTGGCAGGGCGGGCGGCGTCATGACCACGATCACGCCGTCCCCGCCAGCCGCGCGGCCGGCCCGGGCCGGCTTCGCGCACCTGCTGCACGCCGAGTGGACCAAGTTCCGCACGGTCCGCGGCTGGGTCATCGCCGTCATCGTCGCGGTGCTGGTGACCGTCCTGCTCGGCCTGTTTCAAGGGAGTCACAGCCAGGTAGCACCCTGCACCACTGGCCCGAACGGCCCGGCGTGTCGTTACGTCATCCCGACCGGCCCCGGCGGCGAGTCGGTGACCGACACCTTCTACTTCGTGCACCGCCCGCTGACCGGCGACGGCAGCATCACGGTACGGGTGACGTCGCTGACCGAGGTGGCCGAAAGCAGTCAGACCCTGAACGGACAGCCGGTCAGCACCAAGCCCGCGGTGGTGCCGTGGTCGAAGGCCGGGCTGATCATCACCGCGGGCGCCGGCCAGGGCTCGGCGTACGCGGCGGTCATGGTCACCGGCAGCCACGGCACCCGGATGCAGTGGAACTACACCGGCGACACCCCGGGCCTGGCAGGCAGCGTGTCCGCCGCGGCGCCGCGCTGGCTGCGCCTGACCCGCGCCGGTGACGTCATCACCGGCTACGACTCCGCCGACGGCACGAGCTGGACCAAGATCGGCACCGTCACCCTGCCCGGGCTGGCGCCGACGGTGCAGGCCGGGCTGTTCGCCACCTCCCCGGGATACGCGCAGCAGACCAGCCAGCAAATCACCAGCGCATCCGGAACCGCTGCTCCCACCGACGCCACCGCCACCTTCGACCGCGTCGGCCTGCACGGCGGCTGGCCCGGAAGTTCCTGGACCGCCACCTCCGTCAACGGCGGCCCCGACTCCCCGTACGTCACCGGGCATGAGGCCAGATACCGCCAGGCCGGCACCCTCTTCACCGTCACCGGCTCCGGGGACATCGCGCCAGACGTCACCGACGGCGTGCCCATCGACGTGCTGCTCGCGGGCCTGTTCATCGCGCTGATCGTGGTGCTGGTGGTCGGCGCGCAGTTCATGACCGCCGAGTACCGGCGGGGCCTGATCCGCGCCACGCTCGCCGCCAGCCCGCGGCGGGGCCGGGCCCTGGCCGCCAAGGCCGTCGTCCTCGGCGCCGTCACCTTCGCCGCCGGGCTGGCCGGCGCGGCGGCCGCGGTCTTGATCGGGATCCCGCTGCTGCGCGCCAGCGGCAACCCCGTCTACCCGGCGACGGCGCTCACCGAGGTGCGCGTCATCGCCGGGACCGCGGCGCTGATCGCCGTCCTCGCAGTCTTTGCCCTCGCCGTGGGCACCATCGTGCGGCACGGCGCCGGCGCGGTCACCGTAGCCATCACCGCGGTCGTCCTGCCCTACCTGCTCACCGCCGCCATCCCGGTACTGCCCGCAGGCGCCGCAGACTGGGTGCTGCGGGTCGCCCCGGCCGCCGGCTTCGCCATCAACCAGGTCATCCCGGCCTACCCGCAGGTAGCCGCCAGCTACACGCCGTTCAACGGGTACTTCCCACTCGCGCCGTGGGCCGGCTTCGCGGTGACCTGCGCATGGGCCGCACTCGCCCTTGCCCTGGCCGCCCACTTCCTGCGAAGGAGGGACGCGTGAGGGAATCTCTGCACGCGGAATGGACGAAACTGCGGACCCTCGCGAGCACCTTCTGGCTGCTGCTCGCCGCCGCAGCGCTGACCGTCGCCGTCAGCGCAGCGGCGGCCGAGGCCGTCCGGTGCCCGTCCGGGGGCTGCGCCGACGACCCAGCCAAGATCAGCCTGACCGGGATCTACCTCGGCCAGGCCGTCGTCGCGGTCCTGGCCGTCATGGCCATCAGCGGCGAATACGGCACCGGCATGATCCGCCTCACCCTGACGGCCACGCCCCGCAGGCTCACCGTCCTGGCCGCCAAGGCAGCCGTCCTCACCGGCCTGATCCTGGTCACCGGCACGATCGCCGTCTTCGCCTCGCTGCTGGCCGGGGGGCTCATCCTGCCGGGCCACGGCATCGGCCCGTCCCACGGCTACCCGGCCATCTCCGCCAGTGACGGGCCGGTGCTCCGCGCCGCGTTCGGATCGGTGCTGTACCTGGCGCTGATCGCCCTGCTCAGCCTCGGCGCCGCCACCGCCCTGCGGGAAGCCGCCGCCGCCATCGGGGCCGTCCTCGGGCTGCTCTACGTCCTCCCGATCATCGCCGTCTTCGACGGCAACGCGACCCTGTCGCGCCACCTCCAGCAGATCGCGCCCATGACCGCCGGGCTGGCCATCCAGGCAACCACCCGCCTGAACACCCTGCCCATCAGCCCCTGGGCAGGCCTTGGCGTGCTCGCCGCCTGGGCCGCCGGCGCACTGCTGCTCGGCGGAATGCTGCTCCGGATGCGTGACGCATGAAGCAAACCCAGACTCGAATGCACGATTGCGGCGATGACCTGCGTCATCGCATCGCGGCATGGGGCCGTGCCGGGTTCGCCCGGCTGCTGCGGGCCGAGTTCACCAAGTTCCGCACGGTCCGGGCCTGGGTGATCGCGCTCTGCGCGGCGGCGGTCGTGTTCGTGCTCCTGTCCTTCGTCAGCGCCTTCGCAAGCCGCGCGCCCGTCCGCGCCGTACCCACCGGCCCGGACGGCGAAGCCGTCTCCGACACCTACATGTTCGTGCACCAGACACTCGTCGGCGACGGCACCCTCACAGCCAGGGTCGCCTCCCTTTCGGGAGGGCACACCCCGCCTTCGCGCACCTCGGGCAACGCCTTCGGAGAGTCATCGAAGGGTCACCTTAGCTCGCAGCTAGACCCTGGGCTGGCACCGTGGGCCAAAGCGGGAATCATCCTCGAACCGGACACGAACCAGGGAACCGCCTACGCGGCCGTGATGGTCACCGGCTCCCATGGTGTCCAGATGCAGTACAACTACACCCACGACAGCCCGGGACTTGCCGGCGCCGTCGGGCCGTCCTCCCCGCGGTGGCTGCGGCTAACCCGGGCCGGAGACATCATCACCGGCTACGACTCCGCCGACGGCGCCCGCTGGACCGAGATCGGCACCGCCCGCCTGGCCCGCCTTCCCCGCACGGTCCAGATCGGGCTGTTCGTCACCTCCCCGGTGTACTTCGCTGCCGCGGACAGCGCTGGGACCCCCAGCGTTGCCACCGCCACCTTCGGCGAGGTCTCCGCCCAGGGTGACCTTCCCCGCCGCTCCTGGACTCCAGACGCGATCGCCGGCTTCTACCCCGCCCTGTCGTCAGCTTCCACCTGGCATCAGCCATCCGCCGGCGCGTTCACCATCACCGGCTCAGGCGACATCGCACCGCTCGTGGGTGACATCATCTCCGCCCAGTGGTCAGGCGCAAGCATCGTCAACGGAACAATCGCCGCGCTCCTGTTCGTGATCGTGCTCGCCACCTTGTTCGCCACCTCCGAGTACCGCCGCGGGCTCATCCGCACCACCCTCGCCGCCAGCCCGCGCCGCGACCGCGTCCTGGCCGCCAAGGCCGCCGTCGCCGGATCGCTGGCCTTCGCCGCCGGAGCCATCGCAACCGCGATCGCCGAAGTGATCACCCGCCACGTCATGGCCGCCAACGGGAGCTACCTCTTCCCGCAAAGCGGGCCTGCCCTAGCCCGGGTCATCATCGGCACCGGACTCCTCCTGGGGCTCGCCGCGGCGCTGGCCGTTGCGCTCGGCATGATGCTGCGGCGCAGCGCCGTGGCGGTCGCCGCGGACATCGTGCTCCTCGTGCTGCCAGGCGTTCTCGGCTCTCAATCCGGAAACTGGCTGATGCGGCTCACCCCGACCGCGGCGTTCGCCATCCAGGCCACCCTGCCCCGCTCCAACCTGGTCGCCAGCGCCTACACACCACCCAACGGCTATTTCCCGATCAGCCCCTGGGCGGGCCTGGCCGTGCTCGCCGCCTACGCCGCGGTAGCCCTGGGCTCAGCCATGTGGCTCCTCCGCCGCCGAGACGCCTGAACTCCGCGGCGCCCGGGTCGACGCAGCGGCGCAGGTGCTGGTCAGGGAACATGACTCGGGCAGGAGGAAAGGCCTGCCGCTCCAGACTGGAAGCTGCTGGATGCCTCCACCCAGAACAGCCATACACGGGCGACCGCGAATTACTCAGTGATCTGATCTCCATGCGCGCATAGCGGCGGATCTACGCGCGGGCCCTCACCATGGATCGGCCACGCTCTGTCACCGCTGGCGTCCTCCGGGAAGCCCTGCAGCGAGGTCGTCTCGAGCCGACAGAGGCCCGCGGTTGCACGAGCGCACCGGCGGGTCTCCGGGATCCCTACCGGGACGGCACGCCGGGCGCTTCGAGGTGAGCCCGGCGGTAGTGCTCGGTCAGCACCTCACTGAGGTTGCCGGGCCGGTAGACGATGGTGCGGCGGCAGATCTGACAGCGCGTCACCGGGAGTTGGGTAATGGTCACGGGGAAGCGGAGGGACCTTGCATTGCTCATCACCTCCATGATGCCAGCCCCGTTGCATTGACCTGTGCCCTGCGCCAGACGCACGCCACGCGGCATGAGCGGTCGACCCGCGATGCCATGTGGATTACGCCCTCCGCGCCCGCGGTCAATGGGTCAGAGAGTTCGTTGATATCTAGCCCAGCCGAGGCAGCCGCCAGTCGCAGCGGTGAGTGGCTTGCTTTCTGGCTTCAAGGTGCGACGCAGTCGAGGGACGGATTCCCGGGCTTGTTCGTGCCTACAGCTGGCGGGTGTCCCCGATCCCTCGCCAGGTTGGCAGGCCCGGGAGATTCTTCATGACCCGTTATGCCCTAGTGGGTTAAGTGGCACGATAAACGGCATGAACCGAACCGTGAGTCGAGGGCAGCGTAGCGTGGTGGCTCGCGAAATCGGCGGCTGGAGGCGTGCCGCCTTGGCTGCTGTCGGCCTGCTGTCCTTGCTAGCGGGGGGTGCTGCATCCTTCCTGAGCAAGAACGGCGCCGGTGCTGCCGCTCTTGTTGCTGCGGGTACCGTCTGTGGGGTGCTCGCCCTCATGGACCGCTGGCCGTCACGGATCTCGATGTCTGGTAACGAGTTCTCGTGGGACGACATCAAGGAGACGGTAGACTCGCAGATTGAGGTGGCGGAGAAAAGCGGCGATGCCAACGATGCGCTCAGGGAGCTTAAGGAGCTGCGGGAACGGCTCGATGTTCTCCAGCGTACTGGCTCCGTCCCCGAGCACCCTGCTGAAACCTATGACAAGAACGTGTTGGCGGCCCTCCAGCGGCTTCTTCCCGGTGCCGAAATGATCCGGCAAGGGACCGGCAGAAACGACATTGCAGATTTCGTTGTGCGGCACCAAGGAGATCAGCTGCTAGTGGAAACGAAATGGCGAGCGGATAAGGCACGCCCATTTGGCGGTACAACTCTTCCCCGACTGACCCAGAACCTGTCCCCTGAAGACAAACTGCTAGTCGTAGTCAACACCGACCAGTGGCGGCCGAGTGCCACCACGAACGTTGAGGACGCCCTGGGCAAACGAGGCCGTATCGTGACCTGGCGAGATGTACGACCCGATCGCGCGCTCGGTGAAGCCGTGGCATCGCTGCTTCAGGCGGGCAAACGTCCGGGGTCGCAGCATCAGTAGCGCGCGATGCCCGCTCTCTTCGCGGCATGACCGGACGTTCGCCGCCGAGGGTGGCGATGCATAAACATACGGGCTGGTATTACCGTGACCCCCAGGCAGCCAAAGAGGCGAAGCCCCCGAGATAACCGCGTGCAGTCCCGCCGATATGCGCGGCGGTCCGATTGTCAGGTGGTTCTGCTTATTGCGCCCCGGAGGGGATTTTCTGCGCGCCGGTGGCACGCTCAGCGCGCACGCTACGAGCGGCCGGATCTGGTGTGAGCCATCCATTCCTCAAGCTGGTCCGCACCGCACTGACACTCAGCGACAGGTGTCCCGGCGGAACAGGCTGCTGTCTGATGTGCGCATGTCTGCTGCGGCGCGGAGGAAGCCCGCGACCTCCCCGGGCGCGTGCATTCCCGCCGCGCCGGCTACGGACTGACGTTAGCCGGGCGCAAGGGTGAGGATCACCGACCCGTTCTCCAGCCTCCTCTCGTCGGTGACCCTGAGGTGGAGCCCGGAGGTGTCCACGTGCTCGAAGAGCCGCTGCCCTGCGCCGGCTACGACGGGCATGATCCAGAAGTGGAACTCGTCGATCAGGTGGTCTCGCACGAGCGTGTCGTCGAAGCGGCTGGTGCCGTATTTGATGAGGTCCTTGCCGGGCTGGTCTTTCAGCCGGGCGATCGCGCTGGATGGGTCGGGCCCAAGGAGGGTGGCATTCCATGCCGTCTTGGTCAGTGTCCGGGATGCGACGTACTTGGGCATGGCGTTGATGAGGTCGATGTAGGGGTTGCCGGCGAGGTGGCCCCAGTTCGCGAAGAACTTCTCGTAGGTCACCCGGCCCATGACGAAGGCGTCGTAGTTGCCCAGCTGCTCGAGGGACAACGCCGTGGCCTCGGCGTCGAAGTTGGCCCACCGTTCGGGCGCTTCGATGACGCCGTCGAGCGAGACGAGGGTCGATTCGATCAGTTTGCGCATTGTCGTTCTCTTTC
>WNFD01011542.1_pt1 | contig 10731 bp, 11 predicted proteins | sample 5400491 | NCBI WGS metagenome assembly WNFD01 (sample SAMN13153343, study PRJNA577476) | soil metagenome | isolation source: 120 cm saprolite under Douglas fir tree site 2 hole 2 replicate 2 | place: USA:California | collected 2015-04-18 | reverse complement strand
CTCCACTGGAAACCTGGGTCGATGAAGCGGCGAAGCTGACGAAGCCGGAGCGCGTGGTGTATTGCGACGGATCTGAAGCGGAGTACCAGGGGATGATCGCGGAGATGCTGCGCGGGGGGGACTCGTACACGCTGAACGAGAAGACCTACCCGAATAGCTACCTACATCGCAGCAGTCCGAATGACGTGGCGAGGACGGAGCACCTGACGTACATCTGCTCGCCGACGAAAGAAGACGCCGGGCCGACAAACAATTGGATGGACCCGGGTGCGGCGAAGCGTAAGGTCGGTGTATTACTGGATGGAGCGATGCGCGGCCGGACGATGTATGTGGTGCCCTATGTCATGGGGCCGGTGAACTCGCCGATCAGCAAATTGGGCGTGGAAGTGACGGACAGTCCGTATGTCGTGGCGAGCATGCGGATCATGTCGCGGATGGGCAAGGTGGCGATGGAGCGGCTGGGGGCGTCGAGCGAGTTCGTGCCTGGACTGCATTCGCTGGGCGACCTGGATCCGATGCGGCGGTACATCGTGCACTTTCCGCAGGAGAGATTGATCTGGAGCGTGGGGTCGGGCTACGGCGGAAACGCGCTGCTGGGGAAAAAATGTTTTGCGTTGCGGATTGCGAGCGTTATGGCGCGCGAACAGGGCTGGATGGCCGAGCACATGCTGATCCTGGGGCTGGAGTCGCCGGGAGGCAAAGTGACGTACATGGCCGCGGCGTTTCCAAGCGCTTGCGGGAAAACAAACTTAGCGATGATGGTGTCCACGTTGCAGAGCCAGGGCTACCGTGTTTGGACGGTGGGCGACGACATCTCCTGGATGAAGATCGGCGAGGACGGATATTTGCACGCGATCAATCCGGAAGCGGGATTTTTTGGCGTGGCCCCCGGCACGGGAATGAAAACCAATCAGAACGTGATGGAGGCGCTGCACAAGAACACTCTGTTTACGAACGTGGCGATGACTTCGGAACGGGAGCCTTGGTGGGAAGGAATTGGCACCGAGGCGCCGGCGGGGTTAATAAACTGGAAGGGCGAGGCGTGGGACCCGTCCAAAGGAACGGCGGCCCATCCGAACGCGCGATACACCGTGCCGGCAAAACAGTCGCCAAGTATTTCACCGAAGTGGGAAGCGCCGGAAGGCGTGCCGATTTCGGCGTTCATTTTTGGCGGGCGAAGAGCGCGGGTGGCGCCGCTGGTGTACGAATCGTTCGACTGGCAGCACGGGGTGTTCGTGGGCGCCACGATGGCGAGCGAGACTACCGCGGCGGCGACAGGCGACGTCGGCATCACGCGGCGGGACCCGATGGCCATGCTGCCTTTCTGCGGCTACAACATGGCGGATTATTTTGGGCACTGGCTGGAGATGGGGAAGAAAATACCGAAACCTCCGAAGATTTTTCACGTGAACTGGTTCCGCAAGAGCGCGGACGGAAAATTCCTGTGGCCCGGTTACGGGGAAAACGTGCGCGTGCTGAAGTGGATTCTGGAAAGAGTGGAGGGCGGCGGCGCAGCGCAGGAGACGCCGATCGGGTACGTTCCGGCAAAGAACGGGCTGACGCTGGAGGGATTGCAGATTTCAAATGAAGCCGTGAACGAATTGCTGCTCGTGAATCCGGGAGATTGGGAGCCGGAGCTGGAAGATTCGAAACAGTTTTTCGGCAAATTCGGCGAGCGTCTGCCGCGACCTATTCGCGAAGAGCATGAAAGGCTTTCGCGGCGATTCCAGCGCGTAGTAACCGCCTAAGAATTCGCCTTAACCTTCAGTGATGGCCGCCGGCGCGGCGCGCAGGCAAGCTGATGGGCGGCATATCCTCGGCATCAAAGGCTGCGGGCCCGCGCTCGAAGTGAAAGTCGGGCCGGCTTTCCAGTAATCGGACGCAACGATTCCAGCGGAGAATACTGTCGTCATTGCCGGCCGGCCGAATTTTTTCCGCTTCCGCAAAGCAGCGCATGGCTTCATCCACTAACGGCAGAAGGGTGTGCGGGGCGTAGCCGACCAGGAGCTGGGTCTTGGCGCGCCGTTCGTGCAATAAACCGGTGTAGTAAAGCTTCTCATAGGGATCGCGCAGACCCTGAAAGATGGACTGCACCTGGATATAACGATCGCTGGCGGCGCCGATAAATTGGTCGGTGATGGCAAGACCGAGCATGCGGCGAGCGAGCTGATGCCCAGGATCAACGGCGAGGATGTCCTGGCAGATGGATTCGGCCTCCTCGGGCTCATTGAGATAGCGGTAGAGCTCGACTTTGGCGATGGCTTCAGGAATGCCGGCCTTGGAGATGGATTTGAGTTGGTGTTTCATAAAACCTCCAGTTTCGTGGCCCATTGGTCAAACATATCAATCAAAGAATTTTTGCCCGGCAAGCGCACCGAGTTTGCGAAGCGCAGCCTAAAGGCTGTGCTTCTGCCCGCGGATCTTGCGGAACAGCATGGTCAACGGATCGTAAAACTCGTCCACCACGCGCTCTTTGAGCGGGATGATGGCGTTGTCGGTGATGCGAATCTCCTCGGGGCAGACCTCCGTGCAACATTTGGTGATGTTGCAAAGACCGAGGCCGAGCTGATCCTTGAGGAGGCTGGCGCGGTTGCGGCCGTCGAGAGGATGCATTTCGAGCCCGGCGATTCGAACGAAGAAGCGCGGGCCAGCGAATTGCTCTTTCTTGTCGTGTTCGCGAAGGACGTGGCACACGTCCTGGCAGAGAAAGCATTCGATGCACTTTCGAAACTCCTGCACGCGGTCCACATCGAACTGCGAAATTTTCCATTTGACGCCGGGGCGCGGAGCGAAAGCAGGTATTGTCCGGTTGACACGGTAGTTCCAGGAAACGTCGGTGACAAGGTCTTTGATACGGGGAAAGGATTTCATGGGGAGGACGGTGATGGGCTGGTCCTGCGGGAGAACGTCCATGCGCGTCTTACAAGTCAAGCGGGGGCGGCCGTTGACTTCCGCGGAACAAGAGCCGCACTTCCCTGCTTTACAATTCCAGCGGACGGCGAGATCGGGAGCGAGGTGCGCCTGAATGTAGTGCAGGGCATCAAGGACAACCATGCCAGGCGCGACGGGCACGCCATAGTCCACGGTTTGTCCGCCATTCGCATCGCCGCGAAAAACGCGCAGGGTTGCTTCGGCCATCAGAGATCTCCGCTCGTCTTGATTGGCTCAATCCTGAGCCAGAATTTGCTTCAACTCCTCGGGCAATTCTTCAACGGGCGATGCACGGCGTGTCATGGCGCCGGATTCCCGGACAATGATGTTGTGTTTCCTCTCCCAGACGGGATCGAGATTCGGATGATCGATGCGGCTGTGGGCGCCGCGGCTTTCGGTGCGGGCCAACGCGCTGTGAGTGACGGCCTCAGAGACGATGAGCATGGCTTTCAGGTCGTATGAGAGATGCCAGCCCGGGTTGAAGAGGCGGGAACCTTCTACACTGGCTTTGGCAGCGCGAGCTTTCAGTTTTTGCAATTCGATGAGCGCTTTTTTCAAATCTTCCTCGGTGCGATAAATGCCGACGAGGTCCTGCATCACTTCCTGCAAATCGCGATGAACGGCGTAAGGGCTTTCTGAGCCGGTGTGTGAAAAGGGAGCGAGCAATTCTTTTTCGGCTTGATCGATCTGGGCGTTATCGAGGGAAGAAGCGGAAGCGCGCCTGGCGTACTCGGCGGCGGCAAGTCCGGCGCGCCGGCCGAAGACCAGGAGATCGGAGAGCGAGTTACCCCCGAGGCGATTCGAACCGTGAAGACCTGCGGCGGCTTCGCCTGCGGCAAATAGACCGGTAACGGTGGACTGCGCAGTTTCGGCGTCCACGCGGATGCCGCCCATCATATAGTGGCAGGTGGGGCCAACTTCCATAGGCCCCTTGGTGATGTCCACGTCGGCGAGTTCCTTGAATTGGTGATACATGCTGGGAAGTTTTTTCTTAACGTACTCTGCAGGCATGTGAGAGATGTCGAGATACGCGCCGCCGTGTTCAGTGCCGCGGCCTTCCTTGACTTCGGTGTAGATGGAGCGGGCAACGACGTCGCGCGTGGAGAGTTCCATGCGCTTGGGGTCGTATTTATCCATGAAGCGCTCGCCCGCTTTGTTGCGCAGGATGCCGCCTTCGCCGCGGACTGCTTCCGTGACGAGGATGCCCTGGACGCCCGGCGGCCAAACCATTCCGGTGGGATGGAACTGGACGAATTCCATGTCCATGAGCTCGGCGCCCGCTTCGTACGCTAGCGCCATGCCGTCGCCAGTGTATTCCCAGGAGTTGGAAGTGATACGCCAGGCTTTGCCAATTCCGCCCGTGGCGATAACGATGGACTTGGCTTTGAAGACGATGAAGCGGCCGGTTTCGCGCCAATAGGCGAAAGCACCCGTCACGCGGCCGCCATCGGTGAGAAGGCGTGTGACGGTGCACTCCATGTAGACGTCGATGCCCTGCTGGACGCCGCGGTCCTGAAGAGTGCGAATCATCTCGAGGCCGGTGCGATCACCAACGTGGCAGAGGCGTTTGAAGGTATGGCCGCCGAAAGCGCGCTGCAGAATATCGCCATTCTCGGTGCGGTCGAAGAGGGCGCCCCACTGCTCGAGTTCGCGGACGCGGTCGGGAGATTCCTGGGCGTGAAGCTGGGCCATGCGCCAATTGTTGAGAAATTTTCCGCCGCGCATGGTGTCGCGAAAATGAGTTTTCCAATTGTCGGCGGCATCCACATTGGCCATGGCCGCGGCGATGCCGCCTTCGGCCATGACAGTGTGAGCTTTTCCGAGAAGCGATTTGCAAACCACGCCGACGGCGGCGCCCTGTGCGAGGGCTTCGAGCGACGCACGTAATCCTGCGCCACCGGCGCCGATGACGAGAACGTCGTGTTCGCGGGTCTCGTAGTTTGTGGTCACAGGAGCCTCAGGTCACGGATCGCGCCGCAGGCCACCATGCGCACGTAAAAGTCGGCAAAACCAACAGAAACAAGGCTGCACCAAGCGAATAGCATGTGGCGTTCGTTCAGAAATGTGGAGACGCGCCAGGCAGCGAAGCGAGAGCGGCCGAAGCTCGCGCAAGAAAAGCAATCGAGCTTGCCGCCGGCAAGATGACGGAGCGAGTGACAGGAAAACGTATACAGCGAAAGGAGTGAGACGTTGAGAGTGAGGACGAGCGTGCCGACACCGACGCCAAAGCGGCCGTCGAAGAAAAGAGAGCGGAAGGCATCGTGCCATAGAAACGCTATGAAGAGAACGGCAAGGTAGAAGAAGTAGCGATGGACGTTTTGAAGGATGAAGGGAAAAGCTGTTTCGCCGCGATAATTCCGGCGAGGAGACTCACCGACGGCGCAAGCGGGGGGATCGAGTAGGAACGCGCGGTAGAGCGCCTTGCGGTAGTAGTAGCAGGTGGCGCGAAAACCCAAAGGGCCAACGAGAATGAGCAGTGCGGGAGAGAATGGCCACCAATGGTGCTGCGGGTCGATAAGCGGCGAGTAAAAAGGCGATAGGTATGGACCCCAAGAGTAGTAGGCATTTTCGAAGGCTCGAACCGTGGCATAGATGCTGAAGCCACCCATCATGATGATGATGGGGATGATCTCGATCCACCAGGCGTCTCGGCGCAGAGTACTGCCGAGTCGGGACTCGGGCGGCAGGGTCGGGGAACCAGACATCGGGTCACCTCCGAAGTGGCTGTAGGGTAGTCAAAAAACAGATTTTTTCAAATGAAAATAATAGCGGGGACGGAAGGATCGAGTCTTAAAGAATCGTTTCGATTTCGGCGTCGAGGGAGACGTGCGTGGCGGGAATTCCGTCGATCGAGAATTTCTCACCGGCGGCTTCAGAGAATTGGAAGAAGCGGCTGATGTGATAGTCCTCGTCGTAACCGGAGAAGAGGCGTTCCGTTTCCGCCTTCGTCAAACCGAAGGCAGAAAGCGCAACCGGCTCACCAAAATTGCCGGCGTGCGAGCGGTATAAACGGACGAGATCGCGCAGGGGCATGATAGGAGCGCGGCCAGCGGCTTCGGCGCTCATAGGGTTCTCCTCAGCAGAGTGTACTGCCGAGGGCAAAAAGAAGGAAAGAAATTAACCCAGAGCACGCGGAGCATCGCGGAGAAGAGCATGGAGTGTGACGGAAAAAAACGCAAGGTTGTGAAGCGCGGGGAAGATGGGAGCAGAAATTTGTAGCGTGTATCAGGGATTGGTAAGATACCTACTGAGATTTGCGAGACATAGGAGGAAAGAGTATGAGTATCGCGGTGGGACAGGCGGCGCCGGATTTTACGCTATTGAACCAGGAAAAGAAGGAAGTGAAGCTTTCGGATTTCACGGGGAAAAAGAACGTCGTACTCGTGTGGTACCCGCTCGACTGGAGTCCGACGTGCACCACCGAGCATGCCTGCTTCGTCAGTGACATGAAGGCGTTCGAAACGCTGGACGCGGAAGTGCTTGGCGTCAGCGTCGATAGCGTGTGGTCGCACAAGGCGTATGCGGAGAAGATGGGGATCAAATATTCGCTGCTGGCAGATTTTCATCCGCGGGGAGCGGCGAGCGAGAAGTACGGCGTGTACCTGGCGGACAAAGGCATTACCGGCCGGGCGATCGCTATCGTGAACAAAGCCGGAAAAGTGGCGTGGTTCAAGAACTACGATATTCCGGTGGTGCCGGATTTGCAAGAAGTTGCGGCCGCGCTGGGGCAAGTGAAGGCGGCTACGGCATAGAGAGATCGCCACAGAGGAACAAAAACAAGGAGCAAAAAACGGGCCGGCGTGCGTCGGCCCGTTTTTTTGTCCTTTTATTTTGCCGCGAGATCGTTGTGCACAACCGTACCGCCCTTCATCACGAACTTGACGGATTCAAGGACACGCACGTCGGAAGCCGGGTCACCGCTGACAGCGATCAGATCGGCATAATGACCGGTCGCTAACGCGCCAATCCTGTCGGCCCAGCCAAGCAAATCCGCGGCGTTGACCGTGGCGGCCTGAATGGCATCGAGAGGCTTCATGCCCCATTCGACCATCTTGCCAAACTGCTTCGCGTTGTCGCCGTGAGGATAGACGCCAGAGTCGGTGCCAAAAGCCATTTTTGCGCCGGATTGAAATGCGTGGCGGAAATTTTCACGCTGGAGACGGCCGATCCTCTTCTCCTTTTCGATGGACTCCGGCAGCATTCCAGCTTTCGCGCCTTCCTGAAGAATGTAGTCGTCGTTGTAAATGTCGAAGACCAGAAAAGTTCCGTGCTGCTTGGCGAGGGCGATGCCTTCGTCGTCGATCAGGCTGGAGTGCTCGATGGAATCGATGCCCGCGCGAATGGCGTCTTTGATGGATTGCGTGCCGTGTGCGTGAGCGGCGACTTTGCGGCCGAGCTTGTGCGCTTCTTCCGCGATGGACTGCATCTCTTCGAGAGTGAACTGCGGTGTGCCGGGTTGATCCCCTTTGCTAAGGACTCCGCCGGAGGCGCAGATTTTGATGACATCGGCGCCATACTTGACGACTTCGCGAACTTTGGCGCGCGCGGCCCAGGGGCCGTCGGCGACGCCATCGGATTTGTAATGAAATTCAGAAGGAAGCAAGTTGTTGTCGCAGTGACCTCCGGTGATGCCCAGCGCCGGACCGGAGACGCGCATGCGGGGACCCTCGACGTCGCCGGCGTCAATGCCATCGCGGAGAGCGACGTCAGTGTAACCGCTCGCGCCGACATTGCGTACAGTGGTAAAGCCGGCGCGGAGGGTAAGCCGCGCATTCTTCACGCCGGTGACCGCTTCGCGCGGAACCGAGATGCCAAGCCCCGCGTAGCCGCTATTCGTGGGATCGCTGGTGAGATGGGTGTGAACATCGATGAGGCCGGGGAGACAGGTGGCATTTGAAAGATCAATCGCGGTCACTCCGTTCGGGAGCTTTGTAGAAGACGAGGAGCCGAGTGAGGTGATCGTACCAGAAGCATCGAAGACCACCATCTGGTCGCTAAGCATCTGACCGGAGCGAACGTCAAGCAGCTTCCCGCAGCGAACAGCGCCGGGGGCGCAGTAGGCCAGCGGCGACAGAACAAAGGCAAAGAAAAGGACCGACAATATCTTGCGCATGAATCTCCTTGAAATTGTGAATAAGACGACATGTGAATATATCCGGAGCACGTGGGATTGGGAAGAGCGGTTGATGCCGAATGATCAGTCTTTCGGGGACGCGACTGTGCTTTTAAGAGCGTCAGGCTTCTTCTCCTGGATTGGCGACGGGGAGGGAGCGGAGAACGAGCGGACGAGAAGAACAAGCCCCCAGCGCTGATCTTCGGTCAACCGTTTCTTGAACGAGGGCATCGGCTTTCTGCCTTCGCTGATTTGGTAGAAGATTTCGCCGTCAGTGACGCTCTTCATGTGCCCCGCTGGATTCCGAGGGCGGAACAGGATTCTTGAGTCTTTTGAATTCCTCAGGAACGACCCACGGCCTGTCCCTCTGGAACGCGGCGTAAACGAGCACGATGCAAATAAGGGCGAGGAGCGAGGCGAATAGGATTTTGCGCGTTTTGAGATTGGGCTGCGCGTCGGTGGGCATGGCGACCAGGAAAATTCTCGCACATTCAGTACGGCAACAAAAGGCAGAGAAAAGTTCTGAGAAAAGATCACCCAGCAAAGAGACATTAACACTTGAGATCCTGAGGTCAGGCGGAACGGAAAATGAGCCAGAGTAGCTCGGCGTTGAAGAAGAGAATGGCGGCAGCGACAACCCAGGCGACGACCGTGGTGATTCGCGAATTTGCGAATTCGCCCATCTTGGAACGGTCGCCAGTAAATTGGATCAGCGGAATCACCGCGAAAGGCAACTGAAAGCTGAGAATCACCTGACTGAGAATAAGCAACGAGGTGACTTTGTTCTCGCCGGCAAAGCCAATGACCAGGGCCGCCGGAATGATGGCGATGGAGCGGGTGATAAGCCTGCGCAGCCAGGGCTTGAGACGAATGTCGAGAAAGCCTTCCATGACGATCTGCCCGGCCAGCGTGCCGGTGAGAGTGGAGTTCTGGCCGGAAGCGAGCAGCGCGCAAGCGAAAAGCGTGCTGGCGAGGCTCGCACCTAGCACGGGGCTGAGAAGTCTGTAGGCGTCAGCAATTTCCGCCACGTTGTGAAGGCCGCGGGTGTGAAAAGCAGCGGCGCCAAGAACGAGAATCGCGGCATTGATAAAAAGCGCAAAGCCGAGGGCGAGCGTGGAATCGAATATGGCGTAACGCACCGCTTCACGCCGGTCGCGTGTGGAAGAACCAAAGGCGCGTGTTTGCACGATGCTGGAGTGAAGATAAAGATTGTGCGGCATTACGGTGGCGCCAAGTATGCCGATGGCGATGTAGAGCATTTCGCGATTGCGGAGAATCTCCGCACGAGGGATGAAGCCGATGGCGGCTTCGCGCCAAAGAGGGTGAGCGAAAAAGATTTCGTAAGCGAAACAAGCGGCGATCGAGGCGATAAGCGTGACGACGAAAGCTTCGACCAGGCGGAACCCGCGTCCCTGCAATGCCAGGACGATGAGAACGTCAAACGCCGTGATGAGAACCCCCGCCAGAAGCGGCAAACCGAAGAGAAGCTTTAGCGCGACGGCCGAGCCGAGAACCTCGGCAAGGTCACAGGCGGCGATGGCGATCTCACAGACCACCCAGAGAAACAGGCCGGTACGGCGAGAGTATTGTTCGCGGCACGCCTGGGCCAAATCACGCCCGGTAGCAATTCCGAGCTTTGCGGAAAGAGCTTGCAAAAACATCGCCATCAGATTGCTGATAAGAATGACGCTTAAAAGCGTGTAGCCGAACTTCGAGCCGCCGCCAATGTCCGTGGCCCAGTTCCCGGGGTCCATGTAACCGACGGCGACGAGATAGCCGGGGCCGGCGAACGCCAGGATCTTGCGAAACCAGGAAGCGCTGGAAGAAAAAGGAATGGTGCGATGAGATTCCGGCAAGGACGGCAGGGCGACCCTCGCGCGTGTCCCTGCGGACGAGAAGAAGTCGGCGGGCGTGTCACCGGAGACGGGCGGGTCGGTTTCGAGTTGTGGCGGGACCGTGCGTGCCATGTCCGAAGTTAACTACGCTAAATAACAATACTAAACTACAATTAATATGCGCGCATGTCAATGGGACTGCATGTCTTACTTGCTAACAGTGATACCGGAGCCTGCGGCGAGGGGGCGCCGGTCATGCGAACCAAGCGTGCTTATGGTAAGTTCGAAACGGTATTCCGGGAGAGAAACGAAATGGATCAACAGCAGCCAGTGCAAGGCCAGGTGCAGATCAAAGCCGACGAGAAAGAATTGCAGGGGCAATACAGCAACCTGGTGATGATTCACCACAATCTGGAAGAGTTCACAATGAACTTTATCTATATTTTTCCGAACGGCGCCCAGGGAAAACTGCTGAGCAGCATGATCGTCAGCCCGGGGCACGCGAAACGCATCTGGCGGGCGCTCGGGGAGAATCTCGCGCGGTACGAAGCGCAGTTCGGCACGATCAAGGAATCACCGGAAGGCAGCACGCCGGCGCCGAACGTCGGTTTTGTGCAGTAGGCTGAGTTTTTCGTCTCAAGCATGCGGCGGAGAGGTTACAGTTGTGCCGGGCCTTGTTCGCCTGCTAGAATTTTAAAGTTGTTCCTCGATTTGGGCCTGTAGCTCAGGTGGCTAGAGCGCGCCCCTGATAAGGGCGAGGTCGGTGGTTCAAGTCCACCCAGGCCCACCATCAAAATCACCAGTAAATACGCGGCTATTCTCACTTTTCCCCTTTCGGGGAATAACTCTCAA
>WNFD01007588.1_pt1 | contig 10731 bp, 9 predicted proteins | sample 5400491 | NCBI WGS metagenome assembly WNFD01 (sample SAMN13153343, study PRJNA577476) | soil metagenome | isolation source: 120 cm saprolite under Douglas fir tree site 2 hole 2 replicate 2 | place: USA:California | collected 2015-04-18 | reverse complement strand
ACCGCTCATAGGTGGTGAAGACAGAAGGGTTCTCCTGTTCCTGTGAAACGAAGAAACCGATCGTGCCCGGCTCGTTGACGCGAACGTTTTCGGCGACCTCGAGCAAAGCGCGGCGCATGGTGTCTTCGTGACCTTTTTTGACGCGGATGACGGCGCTGATGGTCAGCATGCCAAAGCCCTTTTCATGATGAACCCCACCCACGACCGTGCAGCCCGCAGCGTATGTCGCCGCGAGCTTATTCTCAACAAAGATCGACGAGCCGTGCGCGAAATTCCGGCTCAGGACGGGAGAGCTTCGATAATCTGGCTGGTACCGGTGACAAAACCAAAACAGAACTTGACGTTCCAGAGCGTGGCCTCGCGGCAGAAATCGGGCGAGGTCGTTCCACAGCAATCTTCCACCAGCACGCAATTGTAGCCGAGGAAATGCGCGTCGGTCAGCGAGTGCAGCACGCATTGATCGGTGTTGACGCCGCTGAAGAACAGCGTCTTGACATCGAGGTTCTTGAGGATGCTGTCCAGCGGCGTGTCCCAGAAGCCGCTGATGCGATATTTATCGACCTTGATATCTTCCGGAAGCTGCTCCAGTTCGTCGACGACGGCCGCCGACCAGCTGTCCTTCTCGAGCAAATGCGCGCCATTGCCCGGCAGCTCGCCCCCGATGCCGATGCCGTTGCCGTCGCGGTTGAAAACATACAGCGTGGTCGGCGGCAGGTTCTTGCGATCGGCGCGGTTGCCCCAGTTCAGCCAGATAATCGGAACCCCGGTCGCGCGTAGCGCCGGCAGCAGCCGCTGCAGCGGCTTGATCGGCGCGCGTTCCGGACTGAGGTCGGCACCAAGCCAATCGACCCAACCTCCCGGAGCGCAGAAATCATTCTGCATATCGACGACGATCATGGCCGAGCGCTTGAGGTCGATGGTGATGGTCTGCGGTTCCGCGGTTATCGTGGCCAGCACCGGCGTCGCGGGTGGCATCGAGAGATCGACGTGCGTGGGGCTCACTTTCCAGGCGTAAGCCCCGTCGCCAATCCGCGCCATGCCCGCGTCATCTCCGGCTTCCGCAATCGGCATCAATTTCGTCGCCATCTCGCTTCTCCCTGAATGCTGCGCAAGGCACTGTTTCAGGGGGCACCTAAGCAAGGCATGTGCCAAGAGCATGTGCCAAGAGCAAGGCATGTGCCAAGCAACGGAGACAAGCCTTACCCGCGTTCGATCGGCATATTGCGACGACCGCCGATCCGGCCGCTCTCGCATTCGATCCGACAGAATTCGACAAAGGTCTCGGCCGCGAGACTGAGAGGTTTTGTGCGCGACCAGGCGATGCCGGCATTCATGGTGGGAATATTGGCCGCGACCTCCCGAACCTCGATCTGGTCGCCTTCGAGCGACCACGGCCGATACATCATGTCGGACAGGATCGTGACGCCATTGCGAAACGCGATCAGGCCTCGCACCGCTTCGACCGACTCGGTTCGCACGATGATGTTGGGCTCAAGCTTGTGCGCTCTCCAGTAGGACTGCGTCGAGGTTTCGGCGTCGTCGATCAGAAGCTGGATGTAAGGCTGCCGTGCCACATCGGCCAGCGTGATGATCTCGGCATCCAGCAGCGGATGCTTGGGTGGCAGCCAGAGCCGGCGCATCGAGCGGACCAGCGTATGACTGACCAGATTGGTGTGCCGGGACAGGTTCGACACCAGCATCAGGCCGAGTTCGTATTTTCCGGAAACCAGACCGGCCTCGATGTCGCTTCGCTTCACTTCCTGGATGAACACTTCGACGGCGGGGAAGCGCTGGTGGAAGCGGGCGAGCAAGGGCGCCAGAAAATATCCGCTGATCGTGATGGTGACCGCGAGCTGGATACTGCCCGAAATATCGTTGATCGGCCGCGTCATGGCGTAGCCGGCGCTCTCCACGGCGGAAAGGATGTTCCTGCAATGCGCGAGCAGCCGGTGGCCCTCGTAGGTGAGCGTCAATCCGCGCGGATGGCGCTCGAACAGTTTCATTCCCGATACGGCGGTGAGTTCCCCGATCGCCTCGGTCACCGCAGATGGCGAAATGCCGACCATGGCAGCGGCGGTGCCGATCTTGCCGGTCTCGGCGACCGCGACGAAATACCGAATTTGGCGAAACGTGACAGAAGCCATGAACCGATGCGGCCCATGGAGCGATTGAAGGTCGTGCGCGCCGCCGGTCTCCAGCCTATTCATGGAGCATATTTCTGCACCGCTGCATCATTGTTAGCCCGAGATCACCCGGAATTTCCGAGATCATAAATCGTAAAATGCAAATTTACAAATGCGTGGCCCGGGCTTCACTCTGGTTCAGTGCCATCAGCAGAGCTGCCGCCTTGCGCTTTCGCGGGTGAATGCAACCAATGATCGCAGGGGAACGAGAATGTCGCACCCACTCCCAATCGCAGCATCATGCAGCGGAATCGCGCGCGCGTTTGCTGTCGCGCTCGTTTTCGTTGCCAGCCTCGCGGGCAGCAACATCAAAGCGAGCGCGGTGGAAATGTCACCGGCAGCGAAAGCCGTCGTTGACTACGACAAGGCCTTCACCACTCCGACGAAGAAATACCGGATCGCCTATCTCACCGAGTGCGTCGACAATCCCTATTGCCTGGCGCGCCTCGAGGGTCTCAAGGCCGCGGCGAAGAAATACGGTTTCGACTTCAAGATATTCGACGCGAACTTCAGCCCGGCGACCCAGGCGAAGGTCGTCGAGAACGCCGTGACCGAAGGTTTCGAGGGCTATCTGTTCGGGCCGGCGGCGGCGCAGCCGGGCTGCGGCCTTTACAACCGCCTATTGAAGCCCACCGGCAAACCGGTGGTCTCGATCGATATCGCGATGTGCGGCGATCCGGACTACACGCCGGGTCTTGCCGCCACGCTCACCATGCAGGGCCCCTACCATTTCGACAACATGATCGACAACGCATTCGCCTCCTGCACGGGGAACTGCGAGGTCGCGGCGGTCGGCGGCTTTGTCGGTTCCGATCTGTTCACCTATTGGGAGAACGCGATCAAGAAAGCCGCCGCCAAATATCCGAACGTCAAGGTTGTCGTCGATGAGCCCGCCAATTTCGACCCGCGCATTGCGCTGAAGAAGATCCAGGACGCGCTGCTGGCGCATCCCCACATCAATATCGTCATCTCCTCCTGGGATGACATGTCGCGCGGCGTCGAGCAGGCCGTGGTGGCCGCAGGCAAGACACCGGGCAAGGATATCAGCATCTTCTCCGGTGGAGCGACCAAAGTCGGCGTCGAAAAAGTCAAGTCCGGCAAATGGGCTTCCACGATGGCCTACCTGCCCTACCAGGAAGCCTATTACGGCGCCGCCGCGCTGATGATGGCGCTGGATGGCAAGCCCATCAACGCCTACATCGACGAGGAACTGCTTCCGGAAATCGTCAATTCCACCGGCACTGGTTTCATCAGCAAGGCTAACGCCGACAAGTACAAGCCGGTGTACTGAGCGCGATGAATACTCATGCGTGCGGGTAAAGGCGTCCCGCACGCCGGAGGGAGCAAGGAGATTGGCGATCGAGCAAGCAATCGGGAGCGAGACGGCAGCGCGCCGAAGCATGCCGATACGCAAGCGCGATTCCAACTCGACAGTCGCGATCCGCGTCCGCAACCTGTCAAAATCCTTTCCGGGCGTGCAGGCGCTGCGCGGGATCAATTTTGAACTTCTGAGCGGGGAAGTGCACGGGCTTGTCGGTGCCAACGGCGCGGGCAAGTCGACCTTCATCCGGATGCTGTCGGGGGCAAGCCAGCCCGACACCGGCGAAATCGAGGTTCAGGGTTCGCCGCTGCTGTTCGAGGATCCCCGGCTGCGGCGTGGTGCCGGCATCGCCGCCATCTACCAGGAACTGACCATCATCCCGGAGATGTCGGTTCTTTCCAACGCCTTTCTCGGCAGGGTTCCTAGCCGGTTCTTCCTCACCGACAAAGGGCGGATGGAGCGCCGCTTTGCCGAACTGTCGGAATGGATGGGCCTGAGGATCCCGCCGCATGTGAATGCCGGCTCGCTCTCGGTCGCCAACCAGCAGATGATCGAGATTCTGCGGGCAGTGCAGACCGACCAGAACGTGCTGATCATGGATGAGCCCACCGCACCGCTTGGACCTTACGAACGCGCAAGACTCTACGACCTGATCGGGCGCCTCAAGGAAACTGGCGTGGCCATCATCTTTATTTCGCACGATCTCGATGAGGTGCTGGAATTGAGCGACCGCGTCTCCGTGATGCGGGAAGGCCTGCTGGTCGAAACCCGGAGTGCGGCGAAATGGACCAAGGACACGCTGGTTCAGGCCATGCTTGGCGATATCCAGATCGTCCCGGGCAGGAAGCGGACCCACGCGTCGGATCGGGAGCTGTTGCACGTCAGCAAGCTTGCTCTGCCCGATCGCCTGTCGGGCCTGTCATTCGGCCTTCATGAAGGCGAGATTCTTGGAATCGCCGGCCTGGTCGGAGCCGGACGCAGCGAAGTGCTGCGCTGTATCGCCGGGGCCGAGCCTTCGGCGGAAGGATCGATGCGCTTTGCAGGCGTGGATTGCCCTTGGCCGCGAACCATTCGCGGGGCGATCCGGCGCGGCATCGTGCTCGCCCCGGAGGACCGCAAGCGCCAGGGACTGGTGCTGACACGCTCGTCGCTGTCCAACCTCATGCTGGCCGATCTTCACGCCGTTGCCGCCGGGTCCGTCATCGACCGGGGCCAGACGCGCAAGCGGGGCGAGACGCTTGCCCGGCAGCTTGGATTCAATCCCGAACGGCTCGATACCGAGGCGCTCCATCTGTCGGGAGGAAATCAGCAAAAGCTCGTGCTTGGAAAATGGCTCAACCGGAAACCCAAGATCCTGCTGCTCGACGAACCGACCCGGGGCATCGACCTCGGCGCCAAGCAGGAAATCTTTCAGGCGATCCGGCGCCTCAGCGATGAGGGCATGGGGGTGATTTTGGTCTCGTCCGATCTCGAAGAGGTGGTCGAGCATTCCGACCGCGTCCTCGTCATGGCGCGCGGCCGCCAGATCGACATTCTCGATGGCCAAGATGCCACGGTCGAGCGCATTCTGAATCTGATCTTCGCGGTCGAAAGCCGCGCTGTCGACGCGGGAGCCAACTGATGAGCGACGCGGACATCCTTGCCTCGGCGCCGGCACGGCAGTCCGCGAGCTGGCAAAAGCAGTTGCCGACATTGATCCGGGTCTACGGCATCATCCTCACCCTCGTCCTGCTGCTGGCGGTGGTCACGATCGGCAACCCGGCGTTCATTTCGCAACAAAACATCTTCAACATGGCGTCGCAATGGGCTCCGGCGGGAATCATGGCGGTTGGCATGACCTTCGTGATTCTGACGGGCGGCTTCGACCTGTCGGTCGCATCAGCCTATTCGCTTTGCGCGGTGGTTGCAGCCTATGTCGGACAGACCCACGCGCCGTCGATTGCATTCGCCGCGGCGATCGCGATCGGTCTGGTGTTCGGGCTCGCGAACGGCATCCTGGTCGCGGTGGTTCGCATCAATCCATTCATCACGACGGTCGGCAGCGGCTTCATCATCAATGGCGTGGCCCTGGTGATGACGCAGAACGCCGCGTTCCTCGTCGACAATGAGGATTTCGCGATCCTTGGGGCGGGGCGTTGGCACGGCGTACCCTATTCGGGGATGTTGCTCGTGATCTTCCTTGTTGTCTTTGGTTTTGCGCTCGCCCGCACGATCTACGGCGAAGCCATCTATGCGGTCGGCGGAAATTATGAAGCAAGCCGGCTGTCGGGAATACGGGTCAGGGCGGTCGTCGCGAGCACCTACGTGCTGATGGGTGGATGCGTCGGCCTGGCCGGCTCCATCGCGGCGTCGCAGCTCTCCTCGGCGCAGGCCAATCTCGATCCCGGCATCATCTTCGACGTGCTGACGATCGTCGTCGTCGGCGGGACATCGCTGTCGGGCGGCTCCGGCGCGATGTGGCGAACGGCCGTCGGCCTCGGGATCATCGCGACGATTTCGAACGGTTTCGTGCTGCTCGACATCAGCCCGTATTATCAGTCGATCATCAAGGGTTCGATCATCGTTGCGGCGCTCGCGCTCGACACCGGGCTGACCCGCCTGATGCGGGCGAAATAGGATGCGCGAGCCCATGTCCTTGCCGCGCGGCCATTTCTCATCAGCCATCGGAGTTGATCATGAGTTTCAAGCTGGAGGAGACCACTATCCGCGACGTTCACGAAGGCTACCTTTCCGGACAGCTGAGCTGCGTTAGGCTGGTGCAGGCCTATCTGGATCGGATATCGGCCTATGACCAGAGCGGTCCCGCGTTAAATGCCTTCGTGAAGCTCAATCCGGCTGCGCTTGAAGAGGCTGCAGCCCTCGATGCGCATCTGGCGGCGAGCGGGGCGCTGCTCGGGCCGATGCATGGAATTCCCGTGGCGGTCAAGGATCAGGCGGAGACCACGGGCATCGAGACGCGCTTCGGATGCGAGGCGCTGTCGGGCTATGTGCCCGAACAGGACGCCACCATCATCGCCAAGATGAAGGCGGCCGGCGCGATCATCCTCGGCAAGACGGCGATGCCGGATTTCGCGACATCGTGGTTCGGCTATTCCTCCGTCAACGGTGAAACCAAGAACCCTTATGATCTCGATCGTGATCCCGGCGGCTCCAGCGCCGGCACCGGCGCGGCGATCGCGGCTAACCTCGCCACGATCGGAATCGGCGAAGACACCGGCGGCTCGATCCGGCTGCCGGCGAGTTTCAACAACCTGGTCGGCGTGCGCGTAACGCCCGGCCTCATCAGCCGGACCGGACTGTCGCCGCTGGTGGTTTTTCAGGATACCGCCGGGCCGATGGGCCGCACGGTGACCGATACGGCGATCCTCTTGGATGCGTTGGTCGGCTACGATGCACAGGATCCCTACACGACAGCGTTCGTCATTGCCGATCACAAGGGCAGCTATACCCAAAACCTGAACCCCGACGGACTGAAAGGCGCGCGGATCGGCGTGCTCAAGGAGGCCTTCGGCAGCGACGAGGATCCGGACTGCGCGCAGGTCAACGCAGTGGTTCGCGCCGCCATCGCGCAGATCAAATCCGCCGGTGCGGAGATCGTCGAGGTCAGCCTGCCGAATCTGATGGACTTCGTTGTCGAAACCTCGCTCTACATCACGCACTCGCGGCACGACATCAACAAGTTCCTGTCGTCGCGCCCGTCATTACCCTATTCGTCGATCGACGCGATCTACAAGGACGGCCGCTATCACAAAAAACTCGACCTGATCGACGACATCATGACCGGCCCGGCGCATCCGGAAGAGGATCCGGCCTATTACCGCAAGCTGGCGGCGCGGGAGGCATTTCAGCGCGCCGTCGTCAAGATCATGGCAGACAATCGGTTGGACTCGATTTGCTTCCCGCCCAGCCAGGTGCTGCCGCCGACCCGCGAAGAGCTTCGCAACGGTCGCTGGCCGGTGCTCGGCTTTCCGACCAATACGTTGATCGCGGCCCAGACCTGGTTGCCGTCGATCTGCCTGCCGGCCGGCTTCACGGCAACGGGGGTCCCGGTAGGCATCGAGATGGTGGTGTTGCCCTATCACGAGCCCGATCTGTTCAAAGTGGGCTACGCCTTCGAGCAGGCCACGCATCACCGCGTGCCGCCGCAGAGCGCGCCCGCGCTTTGACTTTTGCAACCGCGGATCGAGGTTTTTTGCGGGCCCGACATGGCTCGAACGTGTGACTGTTGCCTCTCGGGCCTCGCTGCTCGCCCAAAACAGCCCCGGTTTGGCCGTTGCCGAGGTCCGGCCAATCGGCTAAATGGACCCCTAAGCACCCGTAGCTCAGCTGGATAGAGCGTTGCCCTCCGAAGGCAAAGGTCACACGTTCGAATCGTGTCGGGTGCGCCATTTTTTTCTTATTTTACAGCGCGATATGCGCGCCCGAACTGAAACTCCAGCTCTGCCTCATCCGAGTGAGTAAGCAAAAAATTCCCGGGAGGAAAATCGTCGCCGAATGCAGATAGCTTGATCGCAGAAATTCGTAGATTGGCGTAGGAAATCGTGGCGCGGCGTAGCGGGGGGCTACTGCCTTTCCCACACTCGACCAACTTGCACTACCTTAACTCCCGCGAGGAAAGCTGCTTTCCACCCTAAGCTCCCCTGCCATCCTGTTTGCCGATCACGCAGCGCCATGCCGCCAGGCGCTCGGCCGGATGCTGCTTCATCCACTCGGCGAGCTGCGGCGCGCCCATCAGGCAGGATTGCATTGAGACCTCAGCGAAGTCCGAGGTGGTGACGGTCTGCTCGTGGCAATTTGCCGGAGAGGAGAGACTGCAGAGCACAGCGATGATCTTGATCACTACAGGAGAACCCCGTCGCTACGATGGGTATTGGCGCCGCTGACCGTATGACTTCCCGGTGCCTTGTCCTGCTGCTCGCTGACTGGATCAGCCGGCGGGAAGAGGCTGTCGTATATCGCGCGGGCCTCTCGAATTAGGCGGACTCGCTCGCGCTCAGACTTTGGGACAAATCGAATAACTTCGCCCATATTCGCTCCAGACATTAGTTAGAGAAGGAATCCGCAGTCAGAGAACGAGTCCGCTGTTAGATGACAACAATCATACCATTTTGATCTAGGATATCAGCCCCAACTTTAAAGCTCTGCAGGCGGTAACGAAGGAATAAAAAGCTCGTGACTGGGCCGTGCGCCGGGCATCCCAACGTCACTAGGCATTTCTTCCGCAGGGCAGGCTGTGACGCTGCCCATCAGGTCCACTCGCGTTCAGCGCTAGCTGCCGATCGCGCGGATGCTTTGGCCGCATCAACATGCGAAGCTTTCTCAGCTCGCCGCTGGTAGTCGTCGGTAAGGGCCTTAAGGTGACCCGCAATCGCTCGGTCGGTCATGGTTTGGGCAGCGCGGAGCAAAGTCTGTGCTGTTTTTAAGTATTCCTTGCCTCGTTGTGAGATCTGGAACGTCATCGAGCCCTCGCGCGGTTCACTGGCGCCTGGTCTAAGGCGATTTGGAGCCAGGGCAGCCAATTGCGGTCACTTGCCCGGCGAGCTCTGAAGCCATCGACGCACTTCTTGGAACAAAGGGGGGTTCGCCACGAGTAGTACCGGACGAGACCAAACTTGCCATCACAAGCTGCGCATCGCGCGGCTCTGCCAGATCTCAGGCTTTCGGAGCGGTTCAGCATTGTAGTCTCCTCTTGGTATTATCGTCGCTGTTCGTCGATCATCCCTTGTTTCACCATCGCACTTCATGAGCCTGTGCGCTTTTCCAACGCATGCAGCTTAAGACGATCGCGATCAGCGGCTCAATTGCACGAAGGTAATCGCCCGGCATCCAAAGGCGTCACGGAAACGATACGAAGGTCTGTGGCGCTCGCCCTTAAAGCCGACCGCTTCCGCAATAGGTCAGACTCGGCTGTGCCCGATCGGGCGAACATAGTCCGCCTTTCCATCAGCAGCCGCGTCCCGCCGGTTGAGGTTTCACACGATCAATGCCAGAGGTCGCACGCTGCAACACGATTGAGGTCGGCGAGGCGGTGGTCCGCACCGGCTCGAAAATCGAGGCTCGCGACCAGGTCGAGCAGGCGTTGATAGGCGCGATCCGCGACCGCGACAGGCAAAGGTTCCTCGTCAAAAGCTTCGATGTAGCCGCCGACTAAAGAGCTCAGCAACCGGCACAAGGCCCGTTGCCCGGGCTCGTCCCTGCTCAAGGTCGCGAGTTTTTGCTGGAAGGTATGGAAGGTCCGCAAGCCGTGATGCTGCTGCGAAAGCCACGCGTGCAAGTCGTTCATGTCAGCCTCTTCAAATCATGGAAGAAGCTACGGATTCATACAGTCGGCCAAGGTTTCGCGCCATGGTGAATTTCGCATCCCTGCGCCGCTGGTTATGCAGCTACCCGTACACACCCGAAGCAACCTTGATCATTCGTGATTTACTCGGAGGGAAACTGCGGTTTCGCTCTCAACCTTTCAAGAGAGGCAAATCCCTGCGTCCGCTCGGGGCCCGGAGCGAGAATTATTGGCTGGCGATCAAGTCAGCCCAGGCGGCTTCGATCCGAAAAACGCCACGTTGCCTAGCCAGCCGCCAGATCCTCGGTTCTAGACGCCTCCAACCGCTGAGGGCGGCGCATCTTCCTCCGCTTCAAAACAACATGAGTCGCGCCGGCGGCGCGTTGCTCGGCCTCAGTCAATGGGAAGGTGAGAAGGAAGGAAGATCCGTCGGCGGCGCAAGACGTATGAACGCGGCCGCCCAAACTGCTGGCCAGCTCGCCGATGATCGCTAGCCCTCGACCGCGCCGGATGGGTTCAGGTGCCGAGCCATTGTCAGAGACCCTGCACTTTACGACGTTGCCTGCAAGCATCAACTCCACTCGCAATTCTGGATGTCTAGTGTCGAATTGTGCATGTCGTGCCACATTGGTCAGTAGCTCGGATACAATCAGCCCAAGCTTCCAGCAGCGTTCTCCTTCAAGCCGCAGATCATCCGCTGAAAACAAGACACGTATCGCCAGGCAGTCCAGTCGGTATTTCGTTATGGAGAAGCAAAGCTGCTGGAGGTACCTCACGGCATCGGTGAGGCGCCCTTGATCCGGCATGCGCAGCGCCCGATGAACATCGGCGCATTGATGCAGGAGGTCTACGACGTCGAGGAGCGCGGCCTTGACCGCCACGCTATCCGACTGCACCGCTTTGGCTGAAACCGCGTATATGGCGGAAGTGAGCTCGTTTTTTATTCT